>Ga0334883_1006011_pt1 | contig 10321 bp, 6 predicted proteins | sample GraSluR1_MG_6_FD_207230 | JGI IMG/M metagenome (GOLD analysis project Ga0334883, IMG submission 207230) | Sludge microbial communities from methane-producing bioreactor in Wageningen University, Netherlands - Granular Sludge_09_05-R1 | ecosystem: Engineered > Bioreactor > Anaerobic > Unclassified... | reverse complement strand
GCCGGGCGCGCCCGGCGCCGGCCCAGGGGAGGGTGCCGCCGAGGTGGTGCTCATCGAGAGCGTCGGTGAGCTGCGTTACCTCTATGGCTTGGCGTCGGTGGCCTTGATCGGCGGCACCCTGGGCCGGCGGGGCGGCCAGAACCCGGTGGAGGGCGCCATCGCTGGGTGTACCCTCTTGGTGGGCCCGCATTGTGACCAAATCGCCGAAGAGCTCGCCTGCCTCGGTGAGGCGGTCCACGAGGTGACGCCGGCACAGCTCGGGCCGGCGCTCCTCGAGGGGCTGGAACACCCGCGCAACGCCCAGGACGCCGCCTTGTGCTTGCAGGCACGCGCCCAGCGCCGCGTCGAAGACATCGCCCATGCTCTCGCCGCGGCCCTGGGCTGAAGGCCGCAGGCACGGCAGGACAGCGCGCCTGGCGTCAGCCCTCGACCAGGATGACGTCGATGCGCCCGTCCCGCGGCCACACTTCACCTAGCCGGGAGAGAGGCTCGCTGGTTGTGGCCGCCGCCACGCGCCACGCATCGTCCTGGCTCGCTCGCGCTTCGATACCCAGACCGAGGCAGGGTTCCATGACTTCCCCGCTCATGCCCACGCGGCCCAGGACGGTCTCGGCGTGCACCCCTTGTCCTGGGCGCACGGCGAGGGTGGCCAGGTGGGTATAACGAGAGTAGAGCTGGTGGCCGTGGTGCATGAGGATGGCCGTGCCCGAGGCGCCTGTGGGGCCGCAATAGACCACTTGGCCGCGGGCGATGGGATAGATGGGGGCACCCATGGGGGCGAAGATGCGCCACTCACCCTCTTCGGTGCGGTGTCCATGGCGGCGCATGTCGGCCAGCGGTGGAAGCAGGACCTCATTGCCGTTGGCCAGGAGGTCGCCGGCCCAGAGCTGGGCCAGGGTCAACGCCATGGGCAGCGGGTCCAGATGCAGGTCCACCAGGCGGCGCCAGGGTTGGAGGCGAAGGGCGGCGAAGTCCTCTTGCTCCAGGCGAACCAAAACCTCGCCGCGGGCGTCAGCGAGGTCGACCCAGGCGCCGCTGCCAGCGCAGCGCAAGGTGATGGCATCGGCGTGGCCCTCATGCAGGGCGCGCTGCAGCGCTGCCCGCACCCAACGGCGCCGGTGCGGCTCCCCCGGGCGGTGGCCAAAAGACAAAAAGTGGGTCGGTGACAAGATAATGTCGCCGCGCACTTGGGCCGCCAGGTGCTCCGCCCACGCGCGGAGGGGATCCTCGGCGTCGGGGAAGGCCCCTTTGGCGGCACCGAGGAGGGGCTCACTCGCCACGACCAGTGCGCGCCCCTCGGCCACGACGCCCCAGGCGTCGGGGAGACGCACTGCCCGGCAGCGCAAGAGGGCCGTGGGGTTCAAGTCGCGGATCTGGGCCGCGACTTCTTCCAGCACGGCCGCGCTGAGGCCTTGGAGGGGGCCGATGGAGCGGCCAAAGACTCTGAGCTGTTCGCCGTCGACTTGTACCGGTGGGTTTTGGGGCTTCGGCGCCCGCACGCGCTCGATCGGCGGCGGCCAGTGGGGAATGTGCAGCCGCATCCCGGGGGCGAGGTGCAGCGGCGAGGAGAGGTGGGGATTGTGCTGGAGGATGAGGCGGAAATCGGCGTGGCCCGCGAAGGCTTGGCGCGCGATCTGGGCGAGCTGGTCGCCCGCCTGGACCACGTAGTCGCGCCCCGGGACGGGGATGCTCGAGAGGTCGCGCTGTTGCTCCCCTTCGCGGAGGGCCTGCCTGGGATGGAAGCGCCAGGGCTGGCGGTCGGCGTCGGGTCCGAGAAGGCGCGGCTCGAGGTAATGGCGACCGGCGAGGATACCTTCCCCTTCGATGACCGTGCGCATCCTCGATTGCCAGTAGTCGGCCATGCGGCCGTGGACGCGCGCCAGGATGCGGTCGGCCAAGGTCAACATGCGGTCCGCTTCGGAGGCGCGCGGCGGCTGGGCGGCCAGGGGGTGGGCGGGGTTCGCGCCGTCCGTTGTGGCGAGGGCCTCGATATCGAAGACCAGGGCGAGGCCGCGCAGGGTGTTGACGCCCATGGCCGCGGCCTGGTTTTTGGCCCAGGCCATGCGGGGTCCAACGGCGTGCTCGAGCTGCAGTTGGCGCGCGTCGCGGTCGGTAGCCAGGCGCGCGAAGCGCATGAGCCACGGTTCGGGGAGGGAGAAGATGCGTCGCCGTTGGCGCGGGTCGTAGCGCACGATGAGCTGGGCGCGCAGGTAGTCCGTGAGCGCCGTGTGTCCCTGGGCCACGGCGGCGGCGAGCGCCGGTGCTTCGCTGTCGAAGGTGTGACGTAGGAAGAGCATCGGGTCGCCCTCGGGGCGCGGCGCCGCGGCGAGGCGCGTCAGATAGCGCTGAAGCGATCCGTCGTGGAGGCGCAGGCCCACGCCGAGGCGGATGTCGGCCTCGCCCTCGACGCTGACGGCCCCAAAGTCGAGGACCGAGGCCTGGCCCTCCAAAAAGAGGTGGGCCGTCATGACCCGCTTCCCGATCTCCAAGTCGTGCTGGTGCAGGCCCTCGGCGCCGGCGAAGCCGCCCCGGGCCGCCAAGTCGTCGAGGGCGCTCTGGGCCCAGGGGAATGGGCCGGCCAAGAGGGCGAGACCGTCGAGAAGCTCGCGCAGGGCGCTTTGGTGGTCGCGCAGGGGCCAGGGGGCGCGGGCCAAAAGGGCCGCGACGCGTTGCAGGGCTTCGACGTGCTCTCCGCCGAGGTCGGCGTTCACTGTATTCTGGGCCGTCTGGACCTGGGCTTGGAGCTGGGTGATCCTCTCTTGGATTCTTTTCATGCCACCACGGGTCCTCGTCCCTTCGCGCCTTGCTGTCGCCTACCATAGCGCATCGGCGCGCCAGGCGAAAGCGCCCCATGGCGCCAGGCGATCACGGCACGAGCGCGGCGACGGCGCTTCTGAAGGCATCGCCGCGGTGGGTGTAGCTGGTGAACATGTCGTAGCTGGAGCAGCCTGGGGAGAGGAGCACCGTCTGGGCCTGGTGCCGGGCCGCCAAGCCGGCAGCGAGGTCGACCGCGTCGTCCATGGTGGCGCAGGCGTGGATTTCTATTGGGGATCCACTGGCACGGATGGCCTCGGCCAGGCGAGTCTTCAGCTCGCCGATGAGTACCACCGCCTCGACGCGTCCGGCCATGCTGTCGATCCAAGCCTCTAAGTGCAGGCCCTTGTCGACGCCGCCCGCGATGAGGATCACCGGCGCTGCGACCGTCATGAGGCCCGCCGTGGCGGCATGGGGGTTGGTGGCTTTGGAGTCGTTGACATAGGAGACCGCGCCGATGGTGCGGACCGTCTCGATGCGGTGGGCCGGTGCGGTGAAGGTGGCCAGGGCGGTGCCGAGAGGCTGGGGGGCGACGCCCGTTGCCAGGGCGCCGAGGAGGGCGGCCATGGCGTTGAGTTGGTTATGCGCCCCAGGGATACGCAGCGCGGCCAAGGGGACCTCAACGCAGGCCTCGCCCAGGGTCGCGTGGAGGGAGAGCGGTGTCACCCAGGCGCGGGCGCCCGCAGCGTTGGCCAGGTCTGATGTGCGTCCATACCAGGCGACCTGGGCCTGGCCATGGCGGTCCCAGGTGCGCACGACGGGGTTGTCAGCGTTGAGTACGGCTGTCGTTTCCGGGCCCATGACCGTGAGGGGACGTCGCTTGGCAGCGACGTAGTCGTCCCAGCGCCCGTGGAAAAAGTCCATGTGATCTTCTGCGATATTGGTCGCGATGAGGACCTGTGGCGCGAAGGTCGGAGCGAAGGGCAGTTGGAAGGCGCTGACCTCGACCACCAGCCAGCCCTCCTTGGCCGCCAAGACGACCTCGGAGAGGGGCGTGCCGATGTTGCCGCCCAAGTGCGCCGTGACGCCGGCGGCGCGCAGGAGATGGGCCGTCATGAGGGTCGTCGTGGTCTTGCCGTCCGTGCCGGTGACGGCCACCATGGGGAGGTGGGTGGCGCGGAAGGCGAGCTCGATCTCGGCGATGACTTCCAGACCCTTGGCGGCGGCCTCGACGAGGATGGGGGTGTCAGGGGGGAGGCCCGGGCTGGTCACCACGGCGGTCGCGTCGCCGAGGGTGTTGGTCCCGAGGTGGACCTCGAGTCCGGGCAAACGCGCGGCGAGGGCCGTGGCGTCGAGGTGGGCATTGGCATCGCTGGCCAGGACCGCTTTGCCGTGGTGGAGGAGGAGGCGGGCCGCGGCTTCGCCGCTGCGTCCCAGACCGAGCACGGCCACGCGTTGGTGGTGGGGGAGGGGATCTCGGGTCATGGTTGCTTGCGCTTCATGCAAGAGAGTGATGCGGCAACGCTGGCTGCGGCGCAGTCATGGGGCGGCGTGTCGCATGGGTGGTCGGAGCGTGTTGAAGAGCGGGCCGCAGCTTGTGGAGCTTCGGGTGGGGCCCAGGGGCCCAAGGGTGTTCAGGGGAATTTGCGCTGGATGGCTTCCTGGTAGAGTGCTTCGTATTCTTTGGCCGACCCTTCCCAAGAGAAGCGTCGTGCCATGCCGTTTTGGATGATGGCGTGCATGGCATCTGGGCGGTTGAACCAGGTGTGGACGGCCCAGCCGATGGTGTCGAAGAGGGCGTTGGGGTTGAAGTCGTAGAACTTGAAGCCCGTGCCGCTGAGGTTGTATTCGTCGAAGTTCTCGACGGTGTCGTCGAGGCCGCCGACGGCATGGACGATGGGTGGGGTGCCGTAGGCGAGGCTGAAGAGCTGGTTGAGGCCACAGGGCTCGAAGCGCGAGGGCATGAGGAAGAAGTCGGCACCGGCTTCGATGCGATGGGCCAGAGCGTTGTCGTAGGCCAAGCGGCAGGCGAAGCGCTGCGGGTGGCGTTGGGCTGCCTGGGCGAAGAAATCGTGGGCCCAGGCCTCTCCTGTGCCCAAGAGGACGACCTGGATGTCGAGGGCCATGAGGCGGTGGAAGATCTCCGCGACGAGATCGATGCCCTTCTGGTGGACCATGCGGGCGACGAGACCGATGAGAGGTACGGGCCGCTGGGGTAGGCCCATCTCGCGCTGGAGGTCGGCTTTGCACAGGGCCTTGCCGCTGAGGTCATCGCGGCTATAGGGGGCGGCGATGAAAGGATCCTGGACGGGGTTCCATTCTTGATAGTCGATGCCGTTGAGGATCCCCCGCAGCGCGTCTTGGCGGTCGAGGATGGTGCCTTCGAGGCCGTGACCAAATTGGGCGGTCTTGATTTCTTCGGCGTAGCCGTGGCTGACGGCGTTGAAGAGGGTGGCGTGATAGATGCCCCCTTTGAGGAGGTTCACCTGGGTGTTCCACTCCAGGCCGAGGTGATGGAAGTGTTCCCAGCCTACCCCGAGGACATCCATGAGCCCTGAGTAATAGCGTCCCTGGTACTCGATGTTGTGGATGGTCAGGATGCTAGCGGCCCCGCCCAGGTGTGGGTCGTGGCGATAGAGCGTGTTGAGGAAGATGGGTACGGCAGCGGTGTGCCAGTCGTTGGCGTGGACGATGTCCGGGGCGAAGTCGAGCATTTTGCAGAGCTGCAAGGCCGCCCGCGAGAGGAAGACGAAGCGGTTGTCGTTGTCTTGGTAGCCTTGGCCGTCGTCTTCGTTGTAGAGGTTGGCGCGGCCGAAGTAGTTTTCGTAGTCGATGAAGTAGATGGGCACGTCGCTATTGGCGAGGCGGCCTTCGTAGACGCCGGCCCACAGCTCGCCCATGATGCCCATGGGGACCCCGAGGGGGCCGCCGACGGGGCGGAGCTGGTACTTCTCGACGCCGACGATGTAGTGGCGTGGGATGACGACCCGGACGTCGTGACCGAGGGCGTGAAGGAAGCGAGGCAAGACGCCAGCGACGTCGGCCAAGCCGCCTGTTTTTGCGAAAGGAACTGCCTCGGACGCGACCATCAATATCTTCATTCCAAGCCTCTTTCGTTCGTCAGTCATTCATGGATGCCACCGTCGTCATCCCGTGGCGTCGCTGGGCTAGCATGGCTGGTGTCTGCTTTGGGCGCAAGCTTCGCTGGGGGCGTGGGCGGTGTCGGCGCGGCGGTGAATTGGAAGCTCAGGCGGTCGCTCTCTTCATCGGTCTTATCGACGTGGACTGTGCCGCCGTGCTCGAGCTCGCCGAAGAGCATGGCGTCAGCGAGGTGCAGTTTGATGTGTTGATGGATGACGCGCCCCATGGGGCGGGCGCCGAAGGCCTCTTCATAGCCGACGCGGGCTAGCCAAGCGATGACGGCTGGGGTGACCTCGATCTCGACCTGTCGCTCGCTGAGGCGTTGCGCCAGCTCCCGGATGAACTTCTGGGCGATACGCGTCATGATGTCCGGCGCCAGGGGGTTGAAGATCACCACCCGGTCGAGGCGGTTGCGGAACTCGGGGCTGAAGGCGCGTTCCACCGCTTTGAGGCTGCGCGAGACGTCGAGCTTGGCGCCGAAACCGATGACGTTCTGCCCCATCTCGCGGCCACCGGCGTTGCTGGTCATGATGAGGACGATGTTGCGGAAATCGGCGACCCGACCGTTGTTGTCCGTCAGGGTGGCGGCATCCATGACCTGGAGGAGGATGTCGTAGAGGTTGGGGTGCGCCTTCTCGATTTCGTCGAGCAAGAGCACGGCGTGGGGGCTCTTGCGCACGGCCTCGGTGAGGAGACCGCCGTTGTCGAAGCCGACGTAACCTGGTGGGGCGCCGATGAGGCGACTGACAGCGTGCTGCTCTTGATACTCGCTCATGTCGAAGCGGATGAAGTCAACGGCGAGGGCGTTGGCGAGCTGTTTGGCGACCTCGGTCTTGCCGACGCCCGTGGGGCCGGCAAAGAGGAAGGCGCCGACGGGTTTGTCGGGCACACCGAGGCCGGCGCGGTTGAGCTTGACCGCCGTGACCACGGCCTCGATGGCTTGCTCTTGGCCGAAGACGTTGCGGGCGATGGCGTCGTGGAGCCCGGCGAGCTTGCTGCGCTCGTCGCTGCCCGCGGTGATCTCTGGCATGCGCCCGAGCTTGGCGACGACGGCCTCCACGGCGTTGGTGTCCATGAGCGTCTGGCGGTCGCTGGCGGGGAGGACACGGTTGCGGGCGCCGACCTCGTCGATGACGTCGATGGCCTTGTCAGGGAGCTTGCGTTCTTGGATGTAACGGGCCGCGAGGGTGGCCGCGGCGACCAGCGCGTCTTCGGTGAAGGTCACGCCGTGGAAGGACTCGTATTTTTCTCTCAGGCCTCTGAGGATCCCGATGGTGTCCTCGAGGGTGGGCTCGTTGATGTCGACCTTTTGGAAGCGGCGCCGGAAGGCCGGGTCGCGATAGAAGACACGGCGATAGTCGTCGTGGGTGGTGGCTCCGATGCAGCGCAGCTCACCGCTGGCTAGGGCTGGTTTGAGGAGGTTGGAGGCGTCCATGGTGCCGCCAGTGGTGGCGCCAGCGCCCACGACGGTGTGGATTTCATCGATGAAGAGGATGGCGTTGCCGACCTTGTGGAGGGCCTTGAGGGAGCGCTTGAGGCGCTGCTCGAACTGGCCGCGGAACTTGGTCCCGGCCAGCATGGAGCCCAGATCGAGGGCGTAAATTTGGTAGCCAGCCAAAGCCTCAGGGGCTCGGCCCTGTTCCATGAGCCAAGCGAGTCCCTCGACGATGGCCGTTTTGCCGACGCCGGAGTCACCGACCAAGAGTGGGTTGTTCTTGCGCCGGCGGCAGAGGGTCTGCCACAGGCGCTGCACTTCGTCGATGCGGCCGATGAGGGGGTCGATGTGTCCTTCGCGGGCGCGGACATTGAGGTTGCTCATGTAGGCTTGGAGGGGATCTCTCTGATGCTCCCCCATGCCTTCCTCGTCTTCGTCTTCTTCCTCATCGGCGTCGCCGAGGGTCTCTTCGTCGGCATCCTCATCTTCATCGTCATCTTTGTGATCGCCGAAATCGTCCTCCGCGGGGCCATGTGAGGCGGTGCGCATCATCCGCATTTTGGTGGCGCCGTGGCGCTCGAGGATGTAGACGGCGAAGCTGTCATCTTCGTCGAACATGGCGATGATGACGTTGTAGCCTTGAATGTCGCGCTTGTCGGCGGCCCGCGCTTGCATGACGGCGCGCTGCAGCACCCGCTGAAAGGCGACGCTCTGCACGGGCTGCTTGTGTGCTCCTGGGGCGGCCTCCAGGTCGTCGAGATAATAGGTCAGATCATCTCTCAGAGTGCCGATTTCGACACCGCAAGCGCGCAGGACTCTGGCGCTGTGGCGATCATAGGACAAGGCCAAAAGGAGGTGCTCGACCATGACGAACTCATGGTTTCGCTTTTCGGCTTCTCTGATGGCCGCGTAGAGGGCCATCTCAAGATCACGCTGGCTCATGGGGCGCTTCCTCCACTGCTACTTCTCTACTCGGGTTCGAAGGTCGCTCGCAGAGGAAAACCATGCTGCGCAGCTTGGGTGTGGACTTGCTCAACTTTGCTCTCGGCGATTTCCCTGGGGTAGATGCCGGCGACACCCTGTCCTTTGCGATGAACGGTGAGGGTGATCTGGGTCGCTTCCCCCGGGCTCTTGTGGAACAAGGTCTCGAGAATCTCGACGACGAAATCCATGGTGGTGTAGTCGTCATTGTGCAACAGGACCTTGTACTTCTTGGGCCGCCCAGTGCCCGTGCTCTTGCGGGTCGCCACGGCGACGTCGGCGTCATCTCTGAAGGATTTTTTGCGTTCACTCATGCTATCGTCTTCGCGATCACCTGGTCGCCGCGTCGTGCAACAAGCACAGGCCTGGCCCATTCCTAAGCGCGGCGTCAAGGAGGTCAAGGTGCCAGCCTCAGGGGTCGTTCTAGCGTGTTTAGTTTGCAGTGTGTAGCGTGACTGCATACACTCCCTGCGCAGTGTGGTGTCTTGCTGCCATTTGCCTGTCGTCGCGGTTGTCGGGGCGCTGAACTCTTGTCGAAGATGATTTCCATGCCTGCATTTTCTCTGTCGTCCGTGTCTCGAATTCTTGGCGTCGTCTTGTTGGGCGCGAGCCTGTGGTTGTGTTCCAGCGCGACCGTGAGCGCCCAGTCCACCAAGGACAAAGACCTCGCCGCAGAGCTCTTTGCCCGCGCCGAGAAGGCCTACCAATCGGGTGACTATGCTTCGGCCATCGACTGGCTGGAGAACGCCTTCAAGCTGGATCCCGATCCGGTGATTCACTACAACTTGGCACGGGCTTACGAGGGTGCCAAGGCCTATGACCGGGCCCTGGGCATCGTCATGACTTTGATCGAGCGAGAGGGGCTCCCAGCGCAGCTTCAGTTGCGCCTCGCCGAGGACAAGCTGCGCCTCGAGGAGTTCATCGCCAAGCAGACCCGCCAGGGGACGCTCCAGGTCAAGTCGGCGCCAAGCCGAGCGCGCGTCTTCATCAATGGCGTCAAGCAGGAAGAGGTGACCCCAACTCGCTTGGTCTTGGCTGAGGGTGAACACACGCTCCTGCTTCAGCTCGATGGTTACCAGAGCCACGAGCAGGTCTTCGTTCTCGAGCACAACAGTGAGGTCGAGATCGACATTTTTCTGCCGCCCTTGATCGAGAGCGACGCTGGACCGTCGTCGCTCTCCGTCGCTGCTTATATCACCTTGGGTGTGGGGGTGGTGGGCTTGGGGACGGGGCTGGCGACCTATTTTTCCGCCAAGAGCCGCTATGACGCCTTCATCGACAGTGGCAAGACGGATCAAGACGCCCGAGACGCGGGGCGCACTTGGTCGACCATTTCGGTGGTGTCTTACGTGGTTGGTGGCAGCGCCCTGACCATCGGGGGGGGACTACTGCTTTGGTCGCTGTTGGCGGCGGACGAGGATGACGGCGAGGCCTCAGCAGGGTGGGTGCCACGCTTATGTGGGCCCGACCTGGCGCATGGTGGCATGAACTGCGCCTGGCGTTGGTGAGGGTCTAGGCCTTGCAGGGCCAATGGGTGGCCACGCCTGCTCCCCCCAGGGCGGAGCGCGTAATGGTGATATGGCCTTGATGCGCCGTCATGATGCGCTCGACGATGGCCAAGCCCAAGCCGGCACCGCTGCTCTTGCGGTTGCGGCTCTCGTCGAGGCAAGCGAAGGGCTGCAAGACGCGCTGGTGGTGGCCCTCAGGGATCCCCGGCCCGTCGTCGGAGACCTGAACGATGACCATTTCGGAGCGGGCCTCGATGCTGACTTCGACGTGCTCCACGGCGTAGCGCAAGGCGTTGCTCAGGAGGTTGTCGATGACCCGTTTGAAGGCGCGTTTGTCGACTGCTAGCCACTGTGCTTCGGGAGCGCTGAGCGTGATGGCGATGTCGGGGCAGAGCAAGCGCGCTTTGTCCATGCATTTCTGGGTCAGCTTACAGATGTCGATGTCCTCGAGGAAGAGCAGGGGCTCGACCGCATCGAAGCGGTTGTAGAGGAGGAGCTCGTG
>Ga0334883_1006008_pt1 | contig 10324 bp, 7 predicted proteins | sample GraSluR1_MG_6_FD_207230 | JGI IMG/M metagenome (GOLD analysis project Ga0334883, IMG submission 207230) | Sludge microbial communities from methane-producing bioreactor in Wageningen University, Netherlands - Granular Sludge_09_05-R1 | ecosystem: Engineered > Bioreactor > Anaerobic > Unclassified... | reverse complement strand
TCGACGGCAGCAAGCTCCCCGACTTCGAGGTGGTCCGCCGCAGCCTCGGCCCCGCCGGCCTGTTCGGCACGACCGAAGACGACGGCTGGTTCTTCAAGGGCTTCACGCTCGGGAGAGAGACGGAGTGACGCGGCCGGTCCGCGATTCGGGTTTCACTCGAGCTCCGCAAAGCTTGCCCGGCCCTTTCATCCGCGCTAAACGGCCGGCATCGCAAAAAAACCGCATCTCTTTCCCGGCTTTCCCCAGGCGCGTTTCTTTTCTGCAACGTAGGGTTGATGCAATCGTTCACCATTCTGCGGCCGTTAAGCAACCCGCAGGACGCACAACCACCACGATTGCCACAAGCGGATGGGGAAGGCTCGATTGGCTCGCTCGGTTACGTTGCTGGCTCTCGGGGCCGCCTGGATCGCGACGGCGACCGCGGCCTGGGGCCGGGTCGACACCGCTCCCGACGCCCGGGAGCCGGCGGTCGTGCTGCGGATTCGGGAGCCCCGCGACGCGGGCGGCGACTCTCGGTACCGCGAGCTGGAAGGGGAACTTACCACCCTGGAGATCGCCCTGTTCGCCGACGGGGCCGACGGGCGATGGGACGAGCATTCCCTGCTCGGCGCCGCCCTGATCGCCGGCGGGGTGCGCGACCCCGAGGTGGTGCGCTGCTACGAGGCCCGGGTCGCGGCACTCGTCGACCGGTGGGAGCGGTCGGGCCAGATCGGCGGATCGCCGCGCCAACGGGCCCAAGCCCTCTTCGAACTCATGCACCGGCACCTGCTGCAAGGAGGATACCGCCTCGAATGCACCAGCCTGGCCAGCACGCTCGACGACGGACGATTCAATTGCGTCAGCGCCTCGGTGTTGTTCAATTGCCTGGCCGCCCGATTCGGGCTGGCCGCTTGCGCCCTCGAGGTGCCGGGCCACGCCCTCAGTCGCCTCGACTTGCCCGACGGCGCGCTCGAGGTCGAGACGACCTGCCCGGCGTGGTTCCGCGTCAGCGGCGACCCGAAAAAACGGGCCGAATTGCTTGAGCGGGTCCTCGGCGTTTCCGCCGATCGAAGCGACGCGCCGGGCGAGGCGCGCGTGGTCAACGAGGTCGAGCAGGTGGCCATGATCTACTACAACCGCGGCGTCGATCTCTTGGCCGAGAATCGGTTCGCCGAGGCGGCCGCGGCCAATGTCAAGGCCCTGCGGCTCGATCCGGCCAGCGCCACGGCTTACGGGAACCTTCTGGCGACGCTCAACAACTGGGCGATCCACCTCGACAGCCGAGGACGGCACGCCGAGGCGGCCCGGCTGCTGCGCCGCGGGATCGAGATCGATCCGCAGTACGAGACGTTTCGGGTCAACTACGTCCACGTGCACGGCCAGTGGATCGAAAACCTCTGCCGGTCGGGGCGCTACCGCGAGGCGCTCGGACTGATCGGGCGCGCGGCCGCGGAGGGAATCGCCGACGACTACTTCCGCCAGGCCCGCCTCGACACGTACCGGCGCTGGGCCCGCGCCCGCTTCCGCGTGGGACAGGGCGCCCGCTGGCCCGAGCCATAGTCTGATGTTTTCGGGTCGATCGCCGGATGCTGCTTGGACGCGGACCGGCAGAAATGGGTGGAATGGGCGACTTGCTTCGATCCATTCCGCGGGCGACCGCGCGTGTGATGAAGCGGCCCGACCGCGCTCTCATGATGTCGTGTGTCGCGAATTCGAGGCGAAGTCGTCGTTGAGCATCCCCAGCGCGTGCAATTTGTTCCGCAGGGTGGTTCGGGACATGCCCAGTCGCTCGCTGGCGTGCACCTGATTCCCTCGGACGTGGCGGAGCACCTCGGCCAAGGCCACGCGATCCACGTCGGCCAGGAGGCGTCGATAGATGTTCGACTCGCCGGCCTCCAGTTGTTGCTTCACGTAGTCGCCGATGCTCTCCAGTCCGTTTTGGGCCGCTGGGTCGCTTCTTGGGGAGGCCTTGGGCCGACATGTCTCCGGCAGGCAGTCCGGTGTAATGGCGTCGCCCACGGCATGGACCACCGCGAATTTGACGACGCTCTGCAGCTCCCGAACGTTGCCGGGCCATTCGTAGTTTTTCAACAGCGCCATGGTGCTCGGGGCGATCGAGGTTGCCGGTTTGGTGACCTCGTGGTTGGCGAGTCGGAGGAAGTGGTGGACCAAGGCCGGAAGGTCTTCAAGGCGATCGCGCAGTGGCGGGAGGCGGACGGTGAAACCGTTCAGGCGGTAGAGGAGATCCTGGCGAAAGTCGCCCGAGTCGATCTTCACATCGAGGTCTTGGTTCGTCGCGGCCAACACGCGCACGTCGGTCTGGATGGTTTCGCTTCCGCCGATGCGTTCGAAGCGCCCGTCTTGCAGCACGCGCAGCACTTTGGCTTGCGTCGCCGCGCTCATGTCGCCGACCTCGTCGAGGAAGATGGTTCCGCCATGGGCTTGCTCGAACTTGCCGATCCGCCGCTGGTCGGCGCCGGTGAAGGCGCCCCGCTCGTGCCCGAAGAGTTCGCTCTCCAGAAGGGCGTCGGGCAAGGCCGCGCAATTGATGGCCAGAAACGGCTTGTCGGCGCGCTGGCTGTAGTGGTAGATGGCGCGGGCGACGAGTTCCTTGCCGGTACCGCTTTCGCCCAGGATGAGCACGGTGACGTCCTCCGCCGCGACGCGCCCGACCGCCTTGTAGACCTCTTGCATGGCCTCCGATCGGCCGACGATCCGATCGCCCGGCCCGTCGTCGTCGTCGCCGAAGACGGCGGGCACGTGCTGAAATCGGCTGAGCTCCAGGGCCTTGGCGACGACGTCCCGCAACTGGCGCAAATCGACGGGTTTGGGCAGATGCTCCAATGCGCCTCGCCTCATCGCGTCGATCGCCGTTTCCGAGGACGAATGGGCCGTCACGACGATCACCGGCAGGCGGGGATCGATGGCGCGAATCTGGTCGATCGCCGCCAAGCCCGACAGGTCGGGCAGTCGGACGTCGAGGATCACCGTATCGGGGCGGACCTGCCGAACGAGGCGGAGGCCGTCGGCCGCCGTCTCGGCGGTCAGCACTTCCACGGCCGCGTTTCGCAGCGCTCTGCCGAAAGAGTAGAGCACGTTCGGCTCGTCGTCGACGATCAAGACTCTCTGCATGTTGAAACCTCACCGGGTTGCCCGGTCGACGGGCGGATCGCCGCCTTGCGCCGGCCAAGCGACCGCTGCTTCGGCACACGTCCCGACGGCGCCGTCCACGCCGTGCCGCGCAAGGGGCAATCGGACGGAGACCACGGCGCCGCCTTGCGGATGATTTTCCGCCGTGATCTGCCCCTCGTGATCTTCCACAATCCGCCGGCAGATCGACAACCCCAGGCCGGTCCCCGTCTCCTTGGTGCTGACGAAGGGATCGAAGATGCGGTCGCCCAAGTGTTCAGGAAGGCCGCTGCCGTTGTCGACGACACGGATCCATGCCGAATCCGTACGCCCGGACACGACGTCGCGTGGACCCCGCGCGACCTCCGAATCGCGGTAATGGTGTGGCAGTTGCGTCCCGGCTTCCAGACGCACCACGCCCCCCGGCGGCGTCGCTTCGAAGGCGTTCAACAGAAGGTTCAAAACCACTTGGCGAATCTGGACCGCGTCGACGACGACGCATAGCACAGGATCGGGCGGATCGAAGACGAAGCGGATGCGCTGTCGATCCGCGCGGCGCGCGACTAAGGCGACGGGTGGTTCGAGGATCTCGCGGAGCGGATGTTCCCGCTTCTCGGCTTGGGCCGGCCGCGCATAGTCGAGGAACGTCTGCACGGAGTGCTCGAGGCGCGCGATTTCCTCGTCGAGGATCCGGAGATCCCGGGGGGTGAGGTCGCTCGGCTTCTCCGCCAGTTGGACAATCGTCTTCATCGAGGTCAACGGGTTGCGCACTTCGTGCGCCAACCCCGCCGCCAACTGCCCCATCGCCGCCAATTGCTCGGCACGAAGCGTTTCCCGTTCGCTCGCGTGGAGGCGTTCGACAACCATCGACACGCGCTGAGAAATCGTCTGAAAGACCATTTCCAGGTCCAGCATGTTGGGATTGGCGGTCACGGCCACCGGCCCGGCCACCTGGTCGAGTTGACCCGCCACGTCGCGCAAAGAAACGGCGACTTCGACAATGGTGCGGCCGACGCGGCGCGCAATCGCATAGCCCAGGAACAGCCCGGCCACCCCTCCGCAGGTTCCCAACAGCAACAGGCCCAACATGAGCCGGTTGGCCGTCGCCTGGTTACGCTGGCTGCTGCGGTCGACCTGCCGGTCGTTCAAGGCGACGTAATGCTCCACGGCGGCCAAGATGTTATCCAGCAGGGCGCTGTCGGCCAGTTCGACGGCCTTCTCACGCTGCACGCGCGAACCGGCCGCGGCGCGTATTCGCGCGAAGGCCGTCGCGAATTCGTCCACGCCCGCCCCGATTTGGCCGACCAGCGGGGTGACCTCGCCACCCTGACCGCGAGGGTCCATGCGTCGTCGCTGCCGTTGGACATCGGGCAGGGACCGCGCGATTTCCTGCAGGTGCCTCGGGTCGCCGGTGTTGGAGAATCGCTTGAGCCGATAGTGAAACTCGTGAATCGTGGTGCGCAGTTGCTCGGCCGTGCGGATCCCCGCGACGTTCTCTGCAACGATGTCGGCACCGCGTTTGTGCAACCGGTGGACGCGCCAGGCTCCATAGAAGCCGATCGCCAGCAGCAGGGCGCCCACGGCGGCAAGGGGCAACGTGACCTGCACAAACAGACGGCGCCGAACCCCGCTACCGGACCGCTTTGTTGTGCATTCTTTGGTCACCAATGTCCAGAAACCTTACACAACGAGGAGGGGCAAAACGGCCGACCATTGCCCAGTCTAACAAATGGGCGACGCGCTCGACATAACCGCCGAGCAGACGCAGCGATTCCTGGACCGAACCGAAGAATCCGGATGGCCCGATGGCTCGGGGAGCGTGCCGTTGGGGTTTCCTCGGCCACGAGAGAAGCCGCTCTGAGGCCGGCGGCCGTTTCGGGTTGGCCCGTCATTTGCACCCCGTCGACGAAAGAACGGGCCACGACGCGAATCTCTCTCAAGGAGACGACAACACGATGAGAAGCTTATTCTCAGGCGTCCTTGTGCTGGGCATGGCGATTGCCCCCGGATGCAGCCCGCGCGACATGAGCCCCGAGCCAGACCCGTACTCGGGACAACCGCAAGGCGGCGCTCCTTACCAGCCCGACCCGAACGTGCAGGCTCCGCCGCCGAGCATGCCCGAGGGCTCGCTGCAGCGAGACGTGCCCCAGGGCGATCAGCCGCCCGGCGGGGCCGCAGAACCTGCGCCTCTGCCTGGTACTCCGTCGCCGGCGGTGCCCAATCTGCCCGGTTCGGATGAGCCCCGCGGTGCCCCTTCCACGAAATGAGGCTCGCGAGAGGACTCCTTCGCTGTGGCCGGGTGCATGCCCAGGGCCTAGGCCCCCCGGGGGCACGAGTTTTTTCCGGCGTTTTCTGTTGTTTCACTCGAGTTTCCTTTCTACCTAACGGAGGTCTTCCCCATGCGCAACGGAATGCAAGCGGCATTTGGCGCTACGGCATTGAGTCTTGTCTTGGCCTTGGAGGCGGTCGGCCAGTTCCATGCCCCGCCACAGCAAGCTCCGCGGCCCGCCCAACCCCAGCCCTTGCCGCAAGAGCGGCCCCAAGCTGCGCAACCCGCCCCGCCCCAATCCCCTTCCGCTGAGCACCGACAATTCGTTGCCGCAGTCAACGGCGAGGGCATCACGCGAAGCGAACTGGAGGAACAGGTCGGAACGGCGATGCAAGCACGCCGACAGCAGCCGGGCGGGCAGGCTCAGTCCACGCCACAAGAGTTGCAGCGCCTCCGCCGGCAAGTTCTCGAGAACCTGATTGAGGCCCGCCTCATCGAGCAGCACATGCGCGACCAAGGCCCGGACGTCGCAACCGCCGAAGTCGACAGAGTCATCGAAGCCGTCCGGAAGAACCTCCAAGCCGAAGGGAAGACGCTCGATCAGTATCTGGCTTCGCGCGAGCAGACGGCCGAAGAGTTTCAAAAACGAATCGAAGGGGCGCTCGCGTGGGAAAAGTTCCAGCGGCAGGAAATGTCGCCCCAAAACCTGAAAAAGCTCTATGAGGACGAGCGCCAGCGATTCGGGGAAGCGAGCTTCGAACAAGTCCAACCGCAGTTGCTCCAACTCTATTCCTCCAAACTGTGGAACGACATCGTCGCACACGTGAAACCCAAGGCGAAGATCGAAGTCGCCGAGCCTCAACCCGCGGCGCCGAGAACGTCGCCGCAGGAGCCGGCGACGTCGAGGCGACCATGACGCGGCACCCGAGATTCCCGAACTCGTCGCTAAGGCGATGCGGGAGAGGGGGTAGGCGTTGAGAGACGCTCCCTACGGTGGCTCTTGGGTCCGAGCGGATCGACCGGCCTCAGCCCCCCGCGCATCGTGTATGCGACTCCCGCGATTTTGCAGCCGAGGCGAGGTGACCGTGGCGGGCGCAGCAGGTAGGGCATCCGACGGGCGCCGCTTGCCTCACGAACGGCGCCGCGCGGTCTTGCGATGGGGCCGATAGCCGCCCCCGCCGGAGGGGTTGCCCGAGCCCCGCGGCTTTCGTCGACGCGAAGGCCGCTTGCCGGCCCCCTTCGGCGGCCTGGCGGCGATCAGGCACTCGGGGCCGCCGCCGATCAGGTCGGTTCGCCCAACCCGCTCGAGGGCTTCACGCACGTCACGATAATTCTCCGGCTTCCAGAACTGGAGCAGGGCCCGTTGAAGCCGCCGCTCGCGGGCGCCGCGGGCGACGTACACCGCTTCGCCGGTCATCGGATCGAGGCCCGTGTGGTACATGCAGGTGGCCATGTCGAAGGGAGCGGGGAGGAAGTCCTGAACCTGCCGGGGCCGATAGCCCTTTGTTTTCAGATAGATCGCCAGATCGACCATGGCCGCCAGGTCGCATCCCGGGTGCCCGGCGATGAAGTACGGCACGAGGTACTGTTCCTTGCCCGCCTTGACCGAGGCACTTTGGAACCGCTGGGCGAAGCGGTCGTAGTCGTCGATCGAGGGCTTCTTCATCCGGCGCAGCACCTCGGGGTCGCAGTGCTCGGGCGCGACCTTGAGGTGGCCCCCCACGTGATGGCGCACCAGGTGATTGAGGTAGGCCGCGCTGCGCTGTGCCAGATCCGTCCGGATGCCCGATGCCACGTAGACCTTTTTCACCCCCGGCTGCTTTCGGGCCCGTTTCATGAGCCGGATGAGCGGGCCGTGATCCGTGTTGAGCAGCTTGCAGAGGGTCGGATAAAGGCAACTGAGCCGGCGGCATTTCGCGCGGACCTGGGGCCGGCTGCAATTCATCCGGTACATGTTCGCGGTGGGCCCGCCGATGTCGCTGACCGTGCCCGAGAACTCGGGATCGGCCGCCATCTGCGTGATCTCGGCGAGAACCGACTTCTCGCTGCGGCTTTGGATGACGCGGCCCTCGTGGGCGGTGATCGAGCAGAACGCGCATCCGCCGAAGCAGCCTCGCATGATCGACACCGAGCTTTTCACGACCTCGAAGGCCGGGATTTTCTCGTCGCCGTAGCCCGGATGCGGACGCCGCGTGTACGGCAGGCCATAAACGCGGTCCATCTCGCCCTCTTCCAAGGGCAGGGCGGGCGGATTGACCACGACCGCCTCGCGCGCGTGGTACTGGACAAGCGCACGCGCGTTGTCGGGATTCGTTTCGCGGTGGGCGATGCGGGTCATCTCGACGAACGCCCCCCGGTCGGCGGCAACCTCTTCGTAGCTCGGCAGGGTGACGGCGCCCCCATCCGGCGGCGACTCGCTCGCCCCGAGCCGATAGGCCACGCCGCGCAGGTCGCGCAGGCGGCTGACCGGTTCGCTCGACTGCAAGCGTCGGACGATGTCGACGATCGCCCGCTCTCCCATTCCGTACACGAGCAGGTCGGCCTTCGCGTCGAGCAGGATCGAGCGCCGAACCTTGTCGCTCCAGTAATCGTAGTGCGCCAACCGCCGCATGCTGGCTTCGACCCCCCCCGTGATGACGGGTACCCCCCGATAGGCGGCACGGGCCTGTTGGCAGTACGCCAGGGTCGCGCGGTCGGGCCGCCGTCCGATCACCCCGCCGGGGGTGTAGGCGTCGTCGTTGCGGACCTTGCGGTTGGCCGTGTAGTGGTTGACCATCGAGTCCATGTTGCCGGCGCTGACGGCAAAACAGATTCTCGGACGCCCGAAGGTCCGCCACGGCTCGCACGACCGCCAGTCGGGCTGGCTGAGAATGGCCACCCGATAGCCCTCGCTCTCCAGCAGCCGGCCCAACAGGGCCATCGCAAAGCTCGGATGGTCGACGTAGGCATCGCCCGTCACGAAGACCACGTCGACGGCGTCCCAGCCACGGGCCGCGACCTCTCCGGGCGACATGGGCAGTGGCAGAGAGGATGATTGGGCAAAATGGGCGGAATGGGTATTGGCCATGGATGCCGTCGAGGCATGGTCGCGGGAGGAATGCTCAATTCTACCGGCCCCCGATCGAAGGTCTATTGGGTGATTCTCGGGCGGGACCCTATAATGCGGCCGCACCGCGACGGACCGAGGGAACTGCCCATGACCGCGCCGCCTTGCCGGCAGTGCCGCCCCAACCGCATTCTGATCGTGCGTCTCAGCGCGATCGGCGACACGATCCAGGGGCTCCCGGTGCTCAATGCGGTACGGGATCGGTTCCCCCTGGCCCGGATCGCATGGATGGTCGAACAGCGCGCCGCCGACGTGCTGCGCGGCCACGCGTCGCTCGACCGTCTTATTACGGCGCCCCGGGGATGGCTCACGTCGCCGCGAACGGTCTGGCAGATTCGCCGCCACTTGCGGGCGTTCGGGCCCGACGTGGCAATCGATCTCCAGGGGCTCACCAAGAGTGCCGTGGCCGCCTGGCTGTCGGGCGCGAAGCGGCGGATCGGATTCGGCGGCGAGCGCGGTCGCGAACTCAGCCCCTGGCTGAACAACCGGCTTGTCTGGGCGACGTCGCGCCACGTGGTCGACGCTTATCTCGAGTTGCTCCGCCCTTTGGGAATCGAGTCGCCCCGGGTGCGATTCGACGTTCCCGAGAGCGAGGCCGACCGGGCGGCCGCCGATGAGATCGTCGAGCGAGCCGGCTGCGGGGACGGGTTCGCGGTGGTCAATCCCGGGGCGGGTTGGCCGTCGAAACGCTGGCCTCCGGCCCGATTCGCCGCGGTGGCCCGACACTTGGGTGCGGCATGGGGGCTGCCTTCCCTGGTGATTTGCGCGGACGACGAGCGGCCCGCGGCGCAGGCGGTGTGCGAGGCCGCCGGGGGCCATGCCCTCCTGGCCCCTTCGGTGCCCCTTCGCACCCTGGCCTCGGTCTGTCGCCGGGCCCGGCTGTTCGTCAGTTCCGACACGGGTCCGCTCCACCTGGCCGCCGCCGTGGGGACGCGGTGCGTCGGCCTCTTCGGCCCCTGGCCCGCCGATCGCCACGGCCCTTACGGTCGCCAGCACGTGGCGATCCAGAAGAGGGTGTGCCCGGGGTCGACCCGACGGCGCCGAAACGCGTCGACCGAGTTCATCGAGGCGATCGACGTGGCGAGCGTGTGCGAGGCGTGCGATCGAATCCTCGACCGACCCATCGCGTGCGCCGCTCGTTGATCGGATCGGGGCCGGCGATTATCATGTGGGGGCGCGAACGCCCACGCCGAGGGGAGCCGGGGAGCCACCGTGGCCTGCTTCGCCGTCACCGAGAGCCGAAACATTCCCATGAGCAGCACGGTTTTTGTCCCGCTGGAGCATACCCCTGTCGACGCAGCCGAGATGCGGCGGCGCGCCGAGGCCTTTTACGCCGAGGTGCGGGGCCGCCGATCGGTGCGCCATTTCTCCGACCGGCCCGTGCCCAGGGAAGTGATCGAGAACTGCCTGCTGGCCGCCGGGACCGCCCCGAGCGGGGCGAACCAGCAGCCCTGGCATTTCGTGGTGGTCGGCGATCGGCGGGTCAAACGGCGGATTCGCGAGGCGGCGCAGCGGGAGGAACGCGAGTTCTACGACCACCGCGTTCGGCAGTTGTGGCTCGACGTGCTCGCCCCCCTGGGAACGGGCCCCAGCAAGCCCTTCCTCGAGATCGCCCCCTACCTGATCGCCGTCTTCGTCGAGCAGTTCGGCCTGGAGCCCGACGGAACCCGCACCAAACGCTACTACCCGGGAACCTCGGCCAGCATCGCCACGGGCATCCTGCTCACGGGGCTGCACCGCGCGGGACTGGTGGCCCTCACGTACACGCCCTACCGCATGGGCTTTCTGAACGAGATCCTCCACCGCCCCAAGAACGAACGGCCGCTGATGATCGTGGTCAC
>Ga0334883_1006005_pt1 | contig 10328 bp, 9 predicted proteins | sample GraSluR1_MG_6_FD_207230 | JGI IMG/M metagenome (GOLD analysis project Ga0334883, IMG submission 207230) | Sludge microbial communities from methane-producing bioreactor in Wageningen University, Netherlands - Granular Sludge_09_05-R1 | ecosystem: Engineered > Bioreactor > Anaerobic > Unclassified... | reverse complement strand
AACTTTACGTAATCTACTCCACTTTCTGCTGCGGCATCAATGAGTTTTTTTGCCATATCAATACTGCCGTTATGGTTTACTCCTGCCTCAGCAATAATAATTGTTTTACTGTACATGCTTAATACCTGTATTTTAGGGTTTGTTTAGCGTACATTTCCACTTTTTCTGGGTATTTGTCTGACCACTCCTTGACTATCTGATCATATACTGTTTGATCGTATATGCTTTTCCCTGTGTAAAAGTCCATCAACGTGTTTGAGAAATTCATTTTAAAATTTAATAGAGTGTCGTTTAAGTCACCACTGTTTCCTCCGCCAACATGAAGGATTTTGAAGCCATTTTTTACCCCATAATTAACCATTTGGTAGTATAATAAACTAAAGGGGTGCATTGAGATGTACTCGGTTGATGTTCCCCCTAAATGACCATGTAAATAATTTTTATATTTTAGTACAATTATTGCTGCTATTGGATTTTGCTCGCTGTATGCAGTTAAAAGAACACTACTCTTAAGGTTTAAAATTTGTTTAAAATAATCTTCATTGAAATAGAGGTAGTCTGAAGTATTAATTCTTCGCATTGATTCGTGGTAAATATTTAAAAAATAACTTAAATGAGACGAAGAAATTTTTTCAGCTACATCAACAGTTAAATTATATCTATTTTGTGCTCTTTTTATTTGTTTTTTGGTAGATGTTTGAAACAATCTAAAATGGAAAAGAGGATCGTTTGAAAGATTTAGAAAAACTGTTTTTCTGTTGAATGATATTGTGTTATGATTACAAGAAAAAAGATGGTTTTTTAGTACAGGATGAAATCGAGTAAATTCTACTACAATTCTTCTATTCTTGGCATACTGATTAAACGTTTTAAAATAACTGTCAATGAAAGATTTATCATAACATGAACTTACTACCCCATTATACCCGTAAGCTCCTTGTATGTCAAAGTACTCTTTTTCAAGTTTATATCCTAAAGAATTGATACTATTTATCAGGTATGGAAAAAGGGCAATTTCTCCATCTTTTTCAAAAATAAAGCATTCTGCAATTCCGTCGCCTAAATTTTGGTAAAGGCTATAGTACTCCGGTGTAAAGTAAATATCTTGCTGCTCAACCGGAAGTTTGTCTATAAATGAATTCCATTGTTCACTCTCATTTAATGTTAATATTGAGTACCTCATAGGGATGGTTATAGAGTATGAATAACACTACTCGGAATGTTTACTAGCCTTTCTTCTATATAATTTGCATTTATTAGTCCGTCGCACTGTGAACTTTCAAACATTGGTAATTTATTAATTAGTGTCCAAGCAGGACGAGTCATAACCCCAACTTCATTTGAAAATTTTAGAAAATCGTCGCGTTCCTCTTTACTATTTAGCAAAATGCAATTTAGCCAAAAGTTAGATTTGGAATGGCTTGGTTCATCAACGAATATGATTGGTTGATTGGTTGCACTTCGACTTCGCTCAGTGTAAAATTGATCGATTGAGAAAAACTCTTTATATGATTGTGCGATTTTGCGTTTGGATTGGAGAAATTGGGGGAGCTGCTCGAGTTGGGCGAGGCCAATGGCGGCGTTAATATTGGGCATTCGGTAATTGTAGCCAACGGCATCATGATTAAATTCCCAGGGGTGGGGTACTTTAGCCTGTGTTGTTAGGTGTTTGGCTCGTTTTGCAAGTTCTTCATCCTTAAAAAGGAGCATACCCCCGCCTCCAGTGGTTAACACCTTGTTGCCATTAAAACTAAGCACTCCTATTTTGCCAAAGGTGCCTGTGTGTTGCCCTTTGTAATATGAGCCTAAACTTTCAGCAGCATCCTCAACAACGGGAATGTTATACTCATTGCATATTTGAATGATCTCATCAATACGGCATGGATGGCCGAAGGTGTGCATGGGGACACAACACGAGATACGGCGGCCTGTGCTTCTGTTGTATGGTAGAGGTTGAGGTAAAGGTTGAGGTTGAGGAAGTGTGCACTTAACCTTAACCTCAGCCTTAACCTCTCTTAGTTCAACGTTTTGTTCTAACCAACTCTTGAGGGATTGGGGTGAGAGGCCCATGGTGTCCATGTCAACATCGAGGAAAACTGGGTGGGCACCGCAATAGGCAATGGCATTGGCGGTGGCAACAAAGGTTAGGGGTTGGGTAATTACTTCGGTGTCGCGTTCTACTCCAACTAGTTGTAGTGCAAGATGAAGGGCGTTGGTGCCGTTTACGCAACTAACGGCTTTGGTGGAGCCGGTGTATTCGGCCATTTTTTCTTCAAAAAGATCAACAAATTTGCCTACAGATGATACAAAGGTAGTGTCGATACACTCGTTGAGGTACTTCTTTTCATTGCCATTAAATACAGGGGCATGGAGAGGTATAAAATCAGATGGAGTAATGTAAAGTTCTCTAATAAACCTTATAATGATTTCAAAATGAGTCATTAGCATTAAAAGTTGATTTTATAATTCCCATACTTCTCTTTGTTCGATAAAGAGTCTTTGTATACCCCAATTCGCATTGCCTCGATAAGCTCTATAATACCATCTCTAACTGAAAATACAGGTTCAAATCCAAGAATGGTTTTAACCTTATCGAAAGAAACCTTGTAGTTTCTTGGGTCGCTCCCCTTTTCTCCATATTTTACTTTCCCCTCTGGAATATTTTGAAGGATTTCATCAACAATCATTTTCTTTGTATAGTTATTAATGTCACCGCCAGCATTGAATACCTCAAAATATACTTTTTGCTTATCTGCATTAATAACAATCTCTAACAATCGGGCAAAATCGCGTACATGGCAGTATGGCCGCCAAGTATGTTCATCGTAAACAATTAGTTCTTCACCAAAGAAAATATCCCTAACAAATTCCGAAACGGAAAGGTCAAATCGCATTCGTGGCGATAGGCCAAAAGCAGTGGCAAACCTTAAAACAACGCCAGTATAATCAACATTTCCCTTTCTCCCTATTAATGATGTTTCATTTGAAACTTTTGCTTTGGCATAAAGTGAAAGAGGATTTAACTCAAATTCCTCATTTGCTAATTCGTTTTCTTTAATTAGGCCATAGTTTGAACACGTTGATATAAAAATTAGTTTATCGAGATTTTTCCCTTTAAAAAAATTAAAACATTTTTGAATTCCGTTTTCGTTAATAATGGTTGATTCTTGAGGATACTTTTTAGTAATTGGATCACCAACGAGACCCGCTAAGATTATAACATCACTTATATCCTTTGATACGTTAATTAAAGCATTTTCATCATTCATATCCCCGTAAACGAATTTATAATTTGGATCTCCGATATAAGGTGTAATTGCAAAATGGTGATCATAAATTAAGTTGTCCAATACAGTAACCCTATAACCAATCTTTAAAAAATGGGAAGTAACGATTGTTCCAACATAACCTGCGCCTCCAATTAGTAGTACATTTTTCATTCTTTTATAGTGGATTTATAAGTAAACTTCTAACATATTCAGCAATTGAAAGGCAACTTGTTAGCCCTGGTGACTCAATTCCAATTAAATTAATAAAGTTTGGGAAACCTCTATCGGCTTCATTCTTAATAACAAAATCTCTAACCGTATCGCCCGGCTTTTGAAGTTTTGGTCTTATTCCTGCCTGATCGGGTCGTAAATCATCCTCTTCTAAAAAGGGGAAAAAGGTTTTGGCCGATTCATAAAAACTATTTAAGTGGGTTTTGTCAACCGAGTATTCGAACTCCTGTCCATCCAAATAAATTGCATTTGGTCCCAACTTTAGCCCTTTGTTTAAATCAATTGTTGCATGAATGCCTAAACCAGTTGTGTTCTTGAGGGGTACAGGGTAGATTAATCGGTTTACTAGTTTGTTTTTCCCATTTCCAACAGAAAAGTATTCCCCTTTCCAAAAGTGAATTTTATAGTGTGGGTCGGATATGCCTGCTAATTCTGATATTCTATCGGACCAAAGGCCAGCAGAATTAATAACTGTGTTTGTAGTAAACGTAAATCCACCTTGAGAGTCATTCACTTCAACCTGATATCCTTTTTTGTTCTTTTTTATGTTAACAACTTCTGAGCAAAAAACTACCTCCCCCCCATTTACCATAGTGTCGGTTAATAATTGTTTCATCAACCCGTGGGAATCAATTACGCCAGTGGAAGGAAAAAATAAACCTTCAAGGGCGTTTATATTGGGTTCAAGTCTTTTTATTTCATTGGCAGTTATTCTAACACCATCGGTTACTCCATTAATTTGAGATTGATTTAAAACTTTTTCGAGCTCAGTCACCTCTCGGGAAGATGTGGCAACCATTATTTTCCCACACTTATTAAACGATACATTCTTTTGATTGCAAAAATTGTAAAGCATTGCATTCCCTCTAACACAAAGTTTTGCCTTAAGAGAATTTGTGGGGTAGTATATGCCCGAATGAATAACTTCGCTATTTCGGCTCGATGTTTCTTGCCCAAACTTCTGGTTCTTCTCCAACACATAAACGCCTTTGTACTTCTCCGAAAGTTGGGCTGCAATTGCAAGACCAACTACACCTGCTCCAATTATGGTTATGTTTGTGTCCAATTATTTATTCTCAAAACTTACCCAAAAAACCTTTTTATAAACCCAATTACCTTTCCTCCATTCTCTTCATCGGTATAGTATCCTTCACCATATCCATAGCTGCTGTCGTAGCCGTAATTATAGCCGTAGCTATAGCCGTATCCATAATTATAACCGTAACCATATCCCTTGGGCTTTTTGAAGTCGTTAAGGAGCAGAGCCATATTTGCAATGGTTTTGTTTTTTGAGAGGTCTTCCACTAGGGAGAGCACATTTCGTGAGGTGTAGCGGTGACGGAGTACGAATAGAGTTGTGTCGCAAAGGCGGCTAATAAGAACTGCATCGGTAACCACGGCAACAGGTGCTGAGTCAATAACAATGTAGTCGAAATTCTTCTTCAACTCTGCAAAAAGCTCATCGAGCTTACTGCTGGCCAATAGCTCGGCGGGGTTGGGGGGGATTGGTCCGGCGGGTAGCACGTATAAATTTGGAATATTGGTGGCCGATACCAGATCGTCCCATTTATCCCTGCCAATTAAATAAGTACTTATTCCCCTTGAGTTATCAACGCTAAATAGGTTGTGTACTTTTGGTTTGCGAAGGTCGAGGCCCAGCAGTGCGGTTTTCTTACCCAGCATGGCCAGGCTAATGGCCAGATTGGATGCCATAAACGACTTGCCCTCGCCGCTAATGGTTGAAGAAACCAGAATAACCTTCTTCTCTTCCTTACCAAGCATAAAGTCGAGATTTGTTCTAAGCGCTCTGAACGACTCTGCAAAAGATGATTTAGGTTTGTCGTAAACTGGTAAAAAACTTTCATATGGATTATGACCAATTGCGCCAAGCAAAGGAACTTGTGTTTTTTGTGAAATGTTAGATGGGTCTTGAATGGTATTATTTATAATATCAAATAGAAATACTATTCCAAGTGGTAGTAAGATTCCAATTAATAAGCCTAATGTATAGTTGTGTTTTCGTTTGGGTTTTATAATTGATGCCATTTCGCCCCGGGCCAAATCTATAACTTTATTATCTGATACATTTGAAGCCTTGGCAATTCCAGCTTCTATTCTCTTTTCCATTAAGTAAGTATAAAATTTTTCGTGAATGCTAAACTTTCTCTCCATATTCAGAAGCTCTCTTTCGGTTACAGGTAGAGCTCTTAATAAAACTTCTTGATCTGCAATTTTTTTGTCTAATTCAAATTTTTTTATCCTATTAATTTCTCGCATTCCTTTTGTCTTTTCTAATAGTAGGTTTATTAAATTATTTAATTTTATATCCAATTTCACTAACTGAATATTATCTTCTTTTATTGACATTTGTAATACTTCCTTTTCCATTAATAATTGGTTAATATTTGTAACAATTGTTGTTATACCAATTTCATCAATACCAATACTTGCTGGGGAAATCATATTATTCAAATCCTTCTTGTCGATTAAGTACGACTCTAAGTAATTAAAATATTCTGTTTGTAAGATTAAAATGTTTTTTTCAGAATAAAATTTTTCTAATCGCTCTAACAAAGCCATTCCTTCATAACTTAAATTAAAAATACCTTTCTCTGTTCTATAATTTTGAAGCTGTAATTCTGCCTTTATTAATGAATCAGACACTCCTTTTAATTGTTCTTCAATAAAATTTATTGCATTTTCGGCGGTTAATAATTTGTTATTTAGGTCATTACGGACATATACCTCCATTATCTTATTTATAAAGTCTGCCTCTTGTTGAGCAACATAACCTTGTGAAGACAAAGTAAGCAGGCTTCCCTGGCTCTCATTGAGTTGAACTGAAAGTTTTCGCATGTAAATAATAGCTAGATTGTGATTACTATTAATAATAAAATAATATCGGTTAGATTGTTTTATATGCTCAAAACTTTGTGGTCGTCTTTTATTTATTACGAATGAATACAATTCATTTTGAAATTTTTCACCAAAATTAACATTATATTCATTCCCATCACCGAAATCAAGAACATAGCCATTATTAGAAGTAATACTAAAATAAATAGGTGTATTTATTGGGTTTGCTGCAGCTGTATCAATTTCTACAACAAAAGGTGATCTATTATATAGTTTACTTTCTGCAATTCCGCGTCTACCAACACTAACATAAGTTATTTTAAAGTCGGGTAACTCTTCAATAGCTGTTCGTGCTAAAGTATAAGATTTTAATACCCCTATTTCATTCTCTATCATCTTCCTATCTGATCCAAGGCTCATCTCTCTCATCAAACTTTGAACACCTTGCCTACTTGGCGCACTTGCATTTCCCACCAATAAAGTTGCCTTTACCGAGTACACCTGCTCGGAGTAGCGGTTAACAAGGTACGCCACAAACAGCCCTGCAAATACTGAGATGGCTATGAAGTACCACTTGCCGAGGAATAGGAAGAAATAACGTTTAAGGTCCAACGTTTCATCAGGGAAATTTTGGAGGGGGGTATTTTGAGGTTCCATTCTTTGTTATGTTTAATGTTTAGAGTTGAGGGTTTAAGGTTTAAGGTTTAAGGTTTAGGGTTTAGGGTTTAGGGTTTAGGGTTTGGGGTTTAGGGTTGAAGGTTTATAGTTTAGGGTTTATAGTTTAAGGTTGTTTGGGGGGCAGAGGATGTACTTAAACTATAAATATTAAACTTTAAACTTACTTCCTTTGTGTTCACTCTTTTTTAAGTAATTTATGAGTCCGATTATCTTTAATCTTAATGTTTTAGTTTTTTCAAGAATTGCATTTAATTCTTCTTCAGAGATATACAATGCATCAAATGCCCTATATCCTTGCGATCGAGTTTCTCCGTTTGATGCCTTTGCAATGTATAAAAATTGTATGAATTCTTTATGACCATCTCTTTCAAAACCTTCAGCAATGTTGTCCATTATTGAACCCGCTGATCCGTTTATTTGGTTGCAAAGTTTATAGTCCTTTGAAAAGGATTCTTTTCTGGTAAGGGATCTAATATACTTTGCAAGTTCTCTTGCTTCTTGCCAGATTTCCAACTCTTCAAAACAGCTAATTGTCATTGTGGGTTAGGTTTAGGGTTGAAGGTTTAGGGTTGAAGGTTTATAGTTTGGGGTTTAGGGTTTAGGGTTTAGGGTTTAGGGTTTAGGGTTTGGGGTTGTTTTTGAGGGTGGTTTTTAACACTAAACCATAAACTATAAACATTAAACATTTCTATGCCAGTAGTTTTCCCATATATATTCGTAACTGTTTCTGCTTCTTGCCATATTTCTAAATCTTCGAATTTTTCAACTTTCATCGGTTTTGGCCACAGTGTTGCACAGTGTGCTCACGGTGTTACTCAGTGTTTTTTTTTATTTCTCTGTGAGACCTTTCGACAGGCTCAAGGCACCGCTCTGTGTATACTCTGTGATACATTGTGGAACAAGGGTCAAAGTGTTGCACGCCTATGTATAGAACGGTGTTGTTTTTATTGGTTAGGATGTAAACGTATACTCCGTATTTCATGGTATTCTTTTAAGGATTGCTTCGTCGTTCCTCCTCGCAATGACGAGTTTTCTTTTTTTTCGTTATCGCAAGGAGGCCGTAGGCTGATGAAGCGATCTGCTTATGCTCTTCCCTGGCGAAGATTGCTTCTTCAATCTTCAAAAAACGAAGCTTTCATCGCAATGACGGAGGAGGGTGCGTCATCGCGAGGAACCCCGAAGTGTCGGGGTGACGAAGCGATCTGTTCTTAAAGATTGCTTCGCTCCATTCCATTGCGCTCGCAATGACGGTGTGGGTTTTCGCAATGACGGTGTGGTGTGCGTCATCGCGAGTGAGCCGCTCTTTGGCGAACGTGGCGATCTGTTCTTCCCCTTTCACCCTCGCCATTTCGCCTCATCGCTCATCCCGAAACTTCGGTACTCATCTTCTCCCCCTTTCTCTCTTTCCCATCTTCATGCTCTTCACAAAATCATTTATCCCTGCTCTTTATTCATGCCTCTTCCAATTATACTTTCCCGTTGCGGCGCAGGACGATTCCTTTTCCAATCAATCGGGGTTACGTGCGCCTTCATTGGTATGTAACATTGTTTTCTATCGATATCTTGCCCCTGTCTGCCGACAGGCAGGCCCACGGGGCAATCCTTTCATACTTCTCGCGCACACTAACACTCGCATCTCACTTTTTCTCAAATTCTCACTTTCTCCCCTTCTCATCATCCCATCTTCATGCTCTTCACAAAATCATTTATCCCTGCTCTATATTCATGCCTCTTCCAATTATATTTTCCCGTTGCGGCGCAGGACGATTCCTTTTTCCAATCAATCCGGGTTACGTGCGCCTTCATTGGTACGTAACATTGTTTTCTACCGATATCTTGCCCCTACGGGGCAATCCTTTCAATCTTCTCGTGCACACTAACACTCGCATCTCACTTTTTCTCAAATTCTCACTTTCTCCCCTTCTCCTCTTCTCTCGTTCTCCCCTTCTCATCTTCTCCCCTTCTCTCATTCCCATCTTCATGCTCTTCACAAAATCATTTATCCCTGCTCTTTATTCATGCCTCTTCCAATTATACTTTCCCGTTGCGGCGCAGGACGATTCCTTTTCCAATCAATCGGGGTTACGTGCGCCTTCATTGGTATGTAACATTGTTTTCTATCGATATCTTGCCCCTGTCTGCCGACAGGCAGGCCTACGGGGCAACCCTTTCAATCTTCTCAAAGTCCAGCTCTTCTCTCCTCCCACCTCCATGCCGAAAGCAATGCCTCATCCAGCGATCTCTCGGCCCTCCATCCCAACTCCTTTTCGGCCAGCGAAGTATCGGCCCACACCATCTCTATGTCCCCTGCCCTGCGGGCAGTAAGTTCGTAGTTTACCTTTTTTCCTGTTACTCTCTCGAAAGTCTTCACGATCTCAAGCACGGTGATTCCCCTGCCCGCTCCCACGTTGAAAACCTCGTAGGGAGTGCGGTTCTTCCCTTCCATCAATCGTCTGAGGGCAACAACATGTGCTTGTGCCAGGTCCACCACGTGGAAGTAGTCGCGGATGGCTGTGCCATCGGGGGTATTGTAGTCGGAGCCAAAGATTTGCAGCTTTTCCCATACGCCCCTAACCGTTTGGGTTAAGAAGGGTATCAGGTTGTCGGGTTTGCCAATGGGGTATTCACCAATCTCAGCGCTGGGGTGTGCCCCTATGGGATTGAAGTATCGCAGCGAGATGGCGTTGATGTTGCTGTTGGCAGCAATGGTGTCCTCAATGATATCCTCGGCAATCCTCTTGGTGTTGCCATAGGGCGAAAGCGCCTTCTTAATGGGTGATGTTTCGGTTACGGGAAGCTTGTCGGGTTGCCCATACACGGTGCATGAGCTGGAGAAGACGAAATGACCGCCTCTCATCCTCATTAATTCCAGTAAATTGATAACCGAGAGTATGTTATTCTTGTAGTATTCGAGGGGTTTATGAACCGATTCGCCCACAGCCTTAAGGGCTGCGAAGTGGATTATGGCGTTAATATCAGGATGCTCTTCGAAGAGGGTGGTCATCTGCTCCATGCTGGAGCAATCGGCCTCCACAAAGGCGGGTCTTTTGCCCGTTATGCGCTCTATGCCATCGAGGGGTGCTGTGGTGGAGTTGGAAAGGTTGTCCACCACCACCACGTCGTAGCCGTTCTCCATGAGCTCAACCACTGTGTGCGATCCGATGTAGCCAGTTCCGCCGGTGATGAGTATTTTAGACATTTTACTATTTGTTGTATTTCCCACTCTAGAAACTATATCACAGGGTTACACAGTGTGCTCACAGTGTTCCACAGTGTTTTTTCTTTTTTGGAAAG
>Ga0334883_1006001_pt1 | contig 10333 bp, 5 predicted proteins | sample GraSluR1_MG_6_FD_207230 | JGI IMG/M metagenome (GOLD analysis project Ga0334883, IMG submission 207230) | Sludge microbial communities from methane-producing bioreactor in Wageningen University, Netherlands - Granular Sludge_09_05-R1 | ecosystem: Engineered > Bioreactor > Anaerobic > Unclassified... | reverse complement strand
CTCGAATTGGAAACGCGTCCCGGCATTCGTCTTTTCGATAAGGGATTTACTGTGCAGCTGCTTCAATCATTTCATGCACCTTGTCAGAGATCGCTTTGAACTCACCGGTCGTCACTTCCGGAGAGAGTAACACGAATCCTCCGCGGAACGCTTCAATCGTTTTGGAAGATATCGAGAACATGTTCTGGAATTCCTGTGGTCCGTCTTTGAAAGACGGGGCCTTGAAGTCTGCCCTTCCGCCCATCAGTACTCCGACGGCCAGCACAGAATTCATCTGCACTTTTACATCCTTATCTTTCAGCCCTGCAATAAGCATTGGACCGGTTATGTTACCGATTTTCTCGAGTTCTCCGGAGAGAAATTCGTTCATACGCTCATTGTTCTTCCACGCCGACACATTCGAAATCAATGCGTCTTGCAAGTTTCCAAGGAGGACACCCAGTACTTCGTAACTCTCTGTACGGACTGCTGCTGACTCATTATTCATGTATCCTTTGAGAGAGCCAATGGAATTGCTCAGAGCTGTAAAACTCTGACTTGCACCGGACAGGTTGCCGTTCTTCATTTCGCTGACAATACCCTCCACATTTTGCTTCATCTCGTCCAGTGTTTGAGGCAGTTGCGCCCACAAGACCTGAGTGAGAGAAACAACTAAGAACATCGCCAGAAAGAAGCCTATCTTACCCCTCATTTGCATACACCTCCAATTCATTAAGTGATTGATCTGGTTGAGTGTTGCACACGATGTGTAATATGGAATACTACGCACAGTTATCTTTGGAGACTGAGAGTCACAGAAAGAGATGAACACGAACTGGAAGAAAGCCCTGATTTGTGTAAGCAAAATCAAAATCGCTCCGGGAATTTGGACCAGGACCCACACTTGATCTTGGTTCAATCTCCATTGCTTGCTGAATAAACCTGATTCACCTATTTGCCATATAATTCAGTCGATATGCTTAATAGCGTTTCGTTATTCTATCAAAAATATAGTCAATTCCATGTGCAAATCGAGAGTCTTCAAGAAAAAACATGGAGATAGGTGACGATGCTTTCCTATCCAATTAACGATCTTGAGAAGACAAAGACGGGATGCAGACAGAAGGCCTTGGGCAACCCGACGGAGCCCTTCCTGGGTTAGGTTAGGTCAGATTTGCCGCTCATCATGCTTCAGATAAGTCCCACCCCCGGTTATCCTTGATGGAAGAGCCGGCTAGCCTCCGATATGATCGCCGGTTGCGTCTTCGAAGCCACTATGAGGGAGAAGCCTAAAAACACTTTTGGTGCCTCTTTGTGCAGTCTGCATTGTTCTGCGGCTTCAGAGGAATATAATAATAACACATGGGAGTAAGGCTTTTCATAAGAGTCTTCCCTTCATTTGATCTAACGCGTATATCAGAAGCCACTCCCGGGACGATCTTCTGGGAGGGTTCGTTATGAAGCGATCGGCGATTCTTCTGTTTTTTCTTATCATAGTCTCAGTCTGTTCTGTGTATTCTATGGAGTACTCGAGAGAAGACACAATTCTGGTTGTTCCAGGCGGAAACGCTCAAGTAACAAGAAGGGAGTTCATTCCGGCCTCTGCACTCGCTTTGCTGTACAGGATTCACTGGGATTTAGTCGAAGAATCCGGAGAAGAGAGGGACTTTTTTTCGCAGGCTTCAACAGAACTGAAGTTTCTAATTCCCGGTAAGCTTGACTGGAAATCGGCCTCCGGAGGCCCTGAAATAGACTCCTTTTCCAGAAACATGGAAGGACAGATAACCGGATTCTCGGCATACGAATCCAGAAAAGATATCTGGACGATAGAGACCGGTCCATCTGAGAAATTGATGGAGGAATACTTCGAACTGGTCTTCTCGCAGATGATGTTTCAGACAATGTTTCTCGAATCTCTCGAAAGACCGCCCGAGCAATTCAAGGGTCAATTCAACGATGGAGTGATTATTCATAAGAAGATTACGAGAATAGTCCTGCCAGTTGATTCAGAGATTATGAACCTTCAGGAACTCGAAGGGTTGGAGTGGCTTGTTGATTTCGGCGGCGGGTCAAAGATGACCGCAGCTCTCTCGATAGACGGCAATTCAATACTCTTGACTGAGAGCCTGCATCTTTCACTGTCAAGACCCACACTCTTTCTTGAGCGAGGAAGCAGTTTCATAATGTCGCTCTATGACTACGCCCGGTTCGAAGTAGAGTATCGTCTTCCGGAAAGGAGAGCCTCCCTTCCCGGCAGCGAATGCAAGGAACCGGGACCCGACGACTGGGCAGGGGATTTCTACCAGAACTTTTCGGGACTGGAGCTATCCGCCGAGGTGGATATACCGCTGAGCGGGATGACGAACAACGCCACGCCGGCCTGTTCTCTGACGCTATCGGCGAAACCCTCTGCTCCACTTTCAGCTCACATAGCCTGGGATATAAACTTTCACTGGGACTGGTGGGATAGTTCGTGGGAGCTGAATTACTTCCAGGCGTGGATCGACGCTTCTCCCCAACTTGAACTTACAGTTGAGTTTGAAGCGAAAATGACTTTTGCCGAGATCGAGAAGACACTTCTGTCGAAGAGCTACCCGGTTGCAAAGATCGCCTTTTCGATAGGAGTAGTCCCCGTCTACATAAACATAGTCTTGTACGGCGAGCTCAAAGCAGAAGTCGAGGCATATGGCAAACTGACCGCAGAAACCGGAATTACTCTGGGAGTTAATCTGAAGGCCGGTGCAAGATATGAAAGTGGCTGGTCCAATATCGTAGAATTCGATCCTTTCTATACTATCAGACCCCTTGAAATAGATGCCGAGGTTGGTGCCACCGCAACCGGAAAGCTCGAAGTGGGAGCTCACGCTTTGCTGTACGACATCGCCGGTCCGTATATTGCGGTCATTCCCTCTCTGGAAGCCGGATTGAAAACTAGCATTAGCGAGGGCCTCGAACCTGTGTTGGTGGCCAAACTGGAAGCGGCTGCCGGGATTGATATCGCGGGGTGGCTGAAAAGCATAATAGGAGATATAGGATCAGTTACCATCGAGATCGGCGAATCTCTTGAGAAGGACTTGATTCCTGAAATCGAAGATCTCCTTGACTGGAACAGGTCTCCGTCAGCCAGCGCGGGAAACGATTCCACAGTCAATGAAGGCGAAACAGTCTCACTGGACGGAGGCTCCTCGAGCGATCCCGATTCAGACGCGCTTTCGTTTATGTGGAGTCAGATATCCGGGCAGCCCGTTCAGATACATAATCCGACTGCCGAAGCGGCAACGTTCACTGCCCCCGAACTGCCGAAATACTCACAGAGCGAGCTCAGATTCAAGCTGGAAGTCAACGACGGCAGGGGAGGAGTCTCAAGCGATACCGTAACGATCACCGTAATTGATGTCAACAAGCCTCCGATGAGTAGCGTAGGAGATCAGACTGTAGATGAAGGCTTAACGTTGACAGTCGACCTAAGTTCCTTTGTAAGTGATCCGGACGAAGATATTCTGACTGTTGCAAAGATATCCGGGCCGGGTGGGATTGCAAACGGCATTTTCACATTCTCACCCGGTTTCACCGCCTCCGGTTCTTACACAGTGAAGTTCTCAGTCTCAGATGGACGGGGAGGAAGCGTAATCGATCAATTCGCAGTTTCGGTCAACGATATCAACAGAGCACCGGTTGCATCTATAAGTCCCGTTGATTGGGGAAATGTCTCAGAGGGTTCGGAAGTAGCGTTCGACGCTTCCGGTTCGACCGACCCGGACGGTGACGCTCTGATATACTTCTGGTCAGTAAGCCCCGCATTCTCTATCGAAAACGCAATCGGGCCTCAAGTAACTTTCGTCGCACCTGAACAGCTTTCAGGACAGCAGACGGAGTATACTGTGACTCTCGTTGTTCGCGACCCCGGCTCTCTTACTTCGACCGTCACCGCGGCGTTCGCCGTCTCAGACATAAACCATCCTCCCGTGGCAGATGCCGGTGCCGAGCAATCTGTGCAAGAGGGATCAACTGTAACACTTGACGGCAGCGCTTGCGAAGACCAGGACCTCGGTGACCAGCTGACTTACACATGGATCTTGCCCGGAGGTGTGCAGGCAGAAGGCCTATCTGAGCCCATCTTGTCCTTTGTCGCCCCGGACGTCCCCTGGGGAAGCGAGAGACAGTACACGTTTTCTCTGACTGTTTCAGATCTAGGCGGAGCCGAGGCGAGCGATACGGTGACCGTAACTGTGGGTTTCGTCAATACTCCTCCGGTAGCAGACGCCGGCCCAGATAGAGAGACCGGGGCGAACTATCCCGTTAGCTTTACAACCGGTGAGTCCTTCGACCCAGACGAGGGCGACTACCTGATTCAGTACCGCTGGGATTTTGGGGACGGAACTGGAACCGGCTGGAAAGAAACGTCGGAGAATATGGCATCTCACATTTACACAGAATACGGTGCATGCAATCTTGTTCTTACTGTGAAGGATTCACTTGGGGCAACGGCGAGCGACTCATGCACCGTCGAAGTAAGCGAACTGGTTTTACAGTTGATTTCCGATGACGATATACTCGATTTCGAGGCGGCCGATGGTCTAATGCATAACTATAACCTCGGCGGAACGTTCTACATCGAGAGTATAGAATGCGTTTTCAACGGGCGGGATATTGTGAGAGAAAATCCCTTGAACCCTAAAGACAGGACCATAAGCGCTTTCTCAGGCATCGTCGTTCTGATTAGTATGGACGGTTTCAACTGGACACCGGCAGGTTCTTCCGGCACCTCTCCGGCAAGCATTGTAGTTGGGGCGCCGGCAAGATACTTGAGGATTTTGCCCGTTTCCGGTCACCTGGTTTCATCTTCTTTGAGTGTCGGGTATCGCGGGTCGAGTGAAGAGTCGTTATCAAACGTCGACTGCTATTCATCGGGATTTAGAGTCCACGATCAACGCCAGCACGAGTACTCGCTTCCAGAGGAGAAAGTCATCCTTGAATATGAGGTGGAAATTGCGGGAAATCCCAGACAGTTAGATGGCTATTACAGCGTCTATTTCGAAAGACCGGGCGAGACAGACAATCGTGAAGCAAACGGACAAACGAGAGTAATGCGACAGCCCGGGAATCAGGGGGCATATAGAAGAGAGAAACTGTTCGAGCTTGTTGATAAAGTCGTGATCGGAGAGTTCCAGTCCAGGGGTTTTTCGAAGATCTGTTTCTCGTACGCAGAGCCCGTCGAGATTTCTTCTCCCGAGGGTATAGACTCAGCCATCGAAAACGAATATGGCGACTGGTACTGTGTCGACGGAAGCAAGATACGCGATGTGTCACTGGTAGTTTCAGCTTCTTCTTCCTCTTCTCTCTACTTGAAGCTGGTGAGTTCTGATGGAACTATCTATGAGTCAATGGAACTGAGCGGCGTAATCGAGAGACATTATATTGATCCCGTACAGGGCAAGCTGTATATCGGAATCGTTCCTCTGAGCGCATCGCAAGAAGCAGTATATAGCCTGAGGCTTTCATCAAGAGAGGATTCGGAGACGGAACCCGGAGAGAGTATGGAAAGCGCCGCTTCAATTGAAAGTTCCGCTTCGGTTTCTGGGAAACTTTCCAGAGAAACCCCCGAAAACTGGTACAAGATCCTTGTGCAAGAGGGACAGATAATAAAACTGGATCTTCAAGTACCCGAGGACGCGAGGTTCGTTGTCCAGCTCAAAGATGGCAAGGGTGTAACGAAAAGATCTACAACGGGTTCGGGAGAGATTGCTTCGGCGGAGTATGTTGCGGGCGCAACTGGCGAATGGTTTGTGAGGGTCTACCGCTCTTCCGGAAGCGGAGCTTACCGGCTGACGGTGTCAATCTCGAATCAGAACGATGCGGGAAGCCTTAAAGACGCCGGAGACGAGTCGAACACATCGATATCCCTGACCCCCGGGCAGTATGAGGGGTTTCTGAAGATTAGCGATAATGAAGACTGGTATGCCGTTGAGATAGCTAAAGGCCAGATAATCAGCGTGCAGCTCTCAACCGAAAGCGGAGGCGGCTTCTACGGTTCGTTTATCAGGGAGAACGGGAGTGCGATAAGCGGCTCCTCGTTCAGTAAAGGATCTCCCGGATCGATAGACTACTGCGCCGGTTACACGGGGCCCATCTATATAAAAATCTCAAGGTCATCCGGAGAAGGAGAGTACGGACTGGACATCGGCTTGAGAAGCCAGGACGATGGGGGTTCTGGAGCGGATGCCGGCGAAGCTATTGAGGATTCGCTTCTCATCGGGATCGGAGAGAGCTCGGGAGAGCTCAAGAATGCCGATGATACCGATCTGTACTCTGTTGAAGTCTCAAAGGGTCAGATAGTCAGTGTGCAGCTCTCAACCGAAAGCGGGGGCAGATTCTACGGCTCGTTTGTCGCGGAAAATGGCGGTTCTATAAGCGGCTCCTCGTTCAGTAGAGGGTCACCCGGATCGATAGACTACTGCGTTGACTACACAGGACTCCTCTATATAAAGATCACAAGATCTTCCGGAGAGGGCGTTTACAATCTGAATGTCGAGGTAAGCAATCAAAACGATGCAGATTCCGGCTCGGATGCAGGTGAAGAAGCGGAAACGGCAATACAGATCGATGCCGGTAGCGTGGCCGGAAGGCTAAAACACTCGGACAGTGAAGACTGGTTCGTCTTCCAGGCGACTTCCGGTGACATTATCACCATAGAAGCCGATCCAGAAGACGGGCTCAATTATAGTGTAGCGTTAAGGTACACTACGAAACAGGGAATAGCGACAGCCGGCTCGATCACTATCAGTGACAACCCGGGCGAAATTAGATACTGCACGAAAGATTCCGGAAGCCATTACATTCGCATCCATAGAAGTTCCGGTGAAGGAGAGTACATCTTCAGCGTCCTGAAAACCCCGCAGAATGATGCGAATTCCGGAGGGGACGCGGGTGATTCGATCTCCAGGTCAACCCCGCTGCCTGTTATTACACAGTTTGGTGCTACTTACACGGGTAAACTTCTCAGCAAAGACAACGATGACTGGTACAGTCTAGGCACCCTGCCCACGGGTACATTGAATATTACCTTGAATGCTTCAGGCGGAAGGTTCTATCTGTACCTTTACAATGCGAATGCAAGTCAGGTTGCAAACTCAAACAACTATTCCGGTGATCAGACAATCGCTTATTCTGTTGTGAATGGGGGAGGATTGTGGTATTTGAGAGTGAACAGAAACAGTGGCGAAGGCGATTACACGTTATCTATTTCCAGAGTACCTCAAGTACCCTGATTCTGGAAAACATTTGAAATAGTAGAACACGCTCTAGCTCTACATTGATCATAAACCACCATAATACTGGCGTATGAGAACATATTCAGATCAGCAAGTTTCATGTTGTGAGTCCAATTACTTCCGGTCTGTATTATCTCCTGACAGACATTTGTCCTATTGGGTCAGCTCGCATATATAATATACTTCTGTGCGGGAGGGTTGCTGGTGAAAGTAATAAAGGATAATAGGCAGACTGCCGGGTATCTGTCCAGATTCGATCTTGACAGGCTTTTGGACGAGACGATCATTCAGCACTTCGAGTTGCACAGGTTCGAAAGAGGCGAAGACGTTTTCACCATTGATGAACGACCCGCATACCTTTACTTTTTAGTAAAGGGCAAGGTCAAAATCTCTATTCTTCTGAGAAATGGAAACAGATTGCTGTTGAGGTTTTCCATACCGCTATCCCTGCTTGGCGATCTGGAGATCTCCAATGATTTCACTGTAAAGACTTCAGTCTCGGCAGTCTGCGAATCCGAGCTTCTGGCACTTAAGCTTTCCACGGTTAGGGAGCATATGATGAACAACCCGCCCTTCTTGAAGCTGATCATTCGAGAGCTGTCTTTGAAGCTTTACCACAACGCCGTGGTGAAGACGCTGACTTCTTCGGCTCCTCTGAAGACCAGAATCGCGTCCTATCTACTGCTGATGACCTCAGATGAAAGAAATGAAAGGACGCTTGATGAACTTGAAACCGAGAGCCAGGCGGAGATTGCCGAACTGTTGGGAGCAAGCTATCGCCATGTGAACAGGGTACTGAATGAACTGAGTTCTGAAGGAGTAGTGAAAGTCGTCAAGTCCCAGATAAGGATAACCGATTTCGAGAAGCTGCAGAGTCAGGCTTCTGATCTGTACGGGTGAATCATATGATCAAGGGTGTTCTATTCTCTGTAATTGCGGGCATGGTAATCGCTATGCAGAGTGTTTTCAGCGCAAGATTGGGCGAAAAAGTCGGCTTCTTTGGTTCGAACTTCTTCATACATGGCACAGGTTTCCTCCTTGCATCGTTTCTTCTGTTGATATTCGGAAGGGGTGAGCTAACAGCCGAATCGCTCAAAGGACTCAGTCCTATCTACGCTACTTCAGGGTTCATAGGTGTCCTTATCATATACAGCATCGCGCAAGGAGTATCTTCTCTAGGCGCCGGCAGAGGAATTTTGATAATCGTCGTTACTCAGATTGTCTTCGCATTGATAATCAACGTCGCAGGGCTGTTCGGTGAAATACCTCTTCATCTGACCCCTGCAAAGATCACAGGCCTGCTCTTCATGATTTTCGGCGTCTTGATCTACCAGCTTGCAAAGTGAGAAATCGCTAAACTGCGCGGCATACTTCGAAATCAGCGCAAACCAAGTGCACCAGATGTGTAGTTTCAGCTATGGTGATATAAGGCAAACAGGCTGATTACTCGCCCTTCTCTCCTGCCCCGATCCTCCTGTCATGGTTGACCCTAGAATGTGCTACACTCTTCGCATTCAGGATACTCAAATGCCAATTTTGTAAAGGAATTCAGAGTCACTGGAGGCATGTATGAAGTTGACGTCTTTTTTCGTGACCACTGCTTCGCTGGTCTATTTCGTGATTGGGTTCACCGCTCAATCTATAAACAGCGCATTGCCCGCGATAGCAATTGAGCTGGAGATGAGTCACAGCATGACCGGGCTGGTTCTGGGTCTTCCCTCCTTCATTTATCAGATAGCCGTCCTTCTTGCCGCCGCATCTTCAAGGAAGTTCAGCCCGTTCTCAACCGTGACGTTCGGGATACTATGCATAACTCTGTCCGTACTCTTTATGGCTCTTTCGAAGACCTACAATATGTTCCTGGCAGGGAGACTGTTATTTGGGTTTGGACTTGGCGCAACAGAGATAAGCATTGCTATCAGTGTTTCACAGCTGGCCTTCAGAAGGACTGGAGGTGTACTCAATTCAGTCTATTCGTTCTTTGCTCTAGGAAGCATTGTGGCACCTATAGTCGTTTCGTCAATCCTTACCGATACAAGCAGGTGGAATATCCCGCTTCTTGCAGCTTCCGCCTCGTTCTTAGCGATCTCTTTACTTTCGTGGAAGGTTTGGAAAAAAGCGTCAACAGAACCCGTTTCTGGAGTTGAGAAAAGAAAGCTGTATTTGCCCAGGGACTCTGTGTTCTGGTTAGTTACTATTGGAGGACTTCTATATATCGGCTATGAAATGGGTCTGTTCTCCTGGCTCTCGAGTTATGCCTACGAGGAGAAGCTCATACCGTTACGGATAGCCAGTCTAACTCCGTCATTGCTCGCTATAGGTCTATTCATCGGGAGAATTATCACCGGTGTTATTGTCGACAAAGTTGGCCTCCAAAGAACTCTGGTCGTACTTGGAGTGATATCGCTGGGAGGATTCTCTCTTGCCTTTTACACCGCAGATACGGTCTTACTTTCAATAGGGGTTTTCGTAACAGGGCTGGGTTTCTCCGGGATCTTTCCAACTCTTCAAGCGATACTCGTGTCTGGCTACAGAGAAAACCGGGAGGTCGTTCTCGCAATCTTTGCCGCATCTGGCTCCATTGGAGTTGTGATGACAAATATTCTGGTTGGAGGTGTTAGTGATAGGACAAGCCTGTCAGACGGAATGCTGATCATCGGTTCTCTGATAGCGACATCTATAGTTGTCTTTGTCTTCGTTTATCTCCTTCATTGTAGAAGGAGACGCTCTGAAACTCTATGAAATGATTTAACCTGCATAAACTAGTCTCTGTTGGGTTTGCTGTCTTCAGCTTCTTCAGTATTCGCACTTTGCTCAGAAACGCTGACACAGTTAGTGGAACCGCTGCTGCAATGCTCGTGATAGCAGTAATCTCACTCATTGTCCTTTTTGTCACTGATAGATTCATTCAGGATACGACATAAGCGGTTCATGATAATATTGTACTGAGGCCTAAGTTATGCAGGAGGTTGGAGATGTTCAAGACACTGATCGTTATGGCTACGATGATTGCGATGGGTTTCTATCTGGTTGCCGTTTCCGAGAAGGGTAAGGACGAGACAGTCTGGTTTTCTCATGACGGT
>Ga0334883_1006000_pt1 | contig 10333 bp, 7 predicted proteins | sample GraSluR1_MG_6_FD_207230 | JGI IMG/M metagenome (GOLD analysis project Ga0334883, IMG submission 207230) | Sludge microbial communities from methane-producing bioreactor in Wageningen University, Netherlands - Granular Sludge_09_05-R1 | ecosystem: Engineered > Bioreactor > Anaerobic > Unclassified... | reverse complement strand
GTCATATAAACAGCACAGCGAGGACAAGCATTAATTGCCGAACCCCATTCGAGCTTGCCTCGCTGCTGGTTGATGAACGCGTAATAAGGGCTGCAGGGATTCAAAGGATCGAACATGACGACGTCTGCCTAAGACCAAGTCTGTTCAGAAAATAAACCACTAACAGTTTTTTGATGCGGGCCGGAGTCGATAAAACCCCGAAAACAGGTGGAATTTACTCTTTCTGAGCATTTTCCAGGTGTTCACTTAGCATGGGCTAAAACCCGTCAAAAGGTCCTTATTACGCTGTTATTGTAATGCAATACCGGTAAAATTACACTTCCCGCAGGCCATAAGTGGAGATTACTACTTCATCCAAAGAAATTCTTACCTGGTGGAATTTAACTTTTCAATCAACGAAAATCAGAAACTTACTAATTCTCTCTGCTATCCCTACGAAACTTCATACTTTGCACGTCGAAAGGTTTTATATCCTCATAGTGGACGCAGTTCCCTCTCCTTTTGGCAAGGTACATCTGGTCGTCCGCCATTGAAAAGAGCTTGTCTATGTTCATGCCGGAGCCAGGGCGGTATTCTGCGAGGCCGAAGCTTGCAGTGACTTTTATCTTTGATCCGTTATACTCTATTTGTGTTGCCTCAAGGCTTTTCCTCAACCTTTCAGATATCTCAACTGCCTCTGCAAGAGCTGTTGAGGGGAAACAGAACAGAAACTCGTCCCCGGCAAACCTGCCCAGTATATCGTACGGCCGGACATTATTTGAAAACACATCAGCCACCCTGCAAAGGACTTCATCACCGCAGAGATGCCCGTATATGTCATTTATTGTCTTGAAGAGATCCATGTCGACCATTGCAAGGGTGAGTGGTGCCCCCTCCCTGGCAGACCTCACCATCTCCTCTTCGATGCGTTTCATCAGTCCCCTGCGGTTGAGGATCTTCGTAAGATAATCATATGTGGTAAGTTTCTCCAATAAGTCATTTTCTCTTGTTAAACATGATTCAGCCTCTTTTATAGCCGACATGTCCCTGATCACGATCAACGTAAGTGTTTCGCCGTCTTTTGATTGGAATAAAGTTGAAGTTATTTCCGTTGGAAACTTTGTCCCGTCTTTTTTTATAAAATTGAGCTCGGTGCGGATATTACCATTTTTTTTGCGCTCCTCAATACCGTCCGCAAGCCTGGGATTATCTGTATCGACGAGACCTTCTCTGCCTGCAAGGCACAACTCTTCTTCTGTCATGCCAAACATCCGGCATGCGGCGCTGTTGGCTCTTATGACACTGCCGTCAGGCTTTGTAATGAGTATGGCGTCAATACAGCATTCAAAAAAGGCTTTACAATAATCTTCATAAATTATAGCAGCCATTTGGACAACACCTCATTAAAAAACTAAAATAAACTGCCTTTTTAATTTAATATAATTAAATACTTAGACTTAATTTAAAAAAAATTAGAATATGCTTGTTTAAAAGTATTATCGATTCTACACTAAAGCGGCAGGTGAAATCAACATATGAAAAAATACTGAAAAATTCTTTTAAGGCGCATTTTTGATATAGAATACTACGGAGTACCGAGAAGACAGCGCGGGCAGACACTTATGATCGTGAGGTAGCCATTAATTGAATTCAGTCAAAATTTTATTTTTCATCCTTACCCTGGGATACATCCTAGGTAGCATAAAATTCTTCAATATCAGGCTCGGCACATCGGGAGTCCTTCTGGTCGCCCTCATCTTTGGTCATTTCGGACAGGAGATATCCGTTGCTGTCCGCGACATAGGCCTGGTGTGCTTTGTTGCATCGGTCGGCCTTATTGCGGGGCCGGTGTTTTTCTGCAATTTCAAAAGCAGGGCTGCTGCCTATATGGTGATCGGATCCGTAACTATCCTTTCGGGTGCAGCTTTGTGCCTGGCATCTATAAAGATATTGGGTATTCCCGTCCCTCTCGCTATAGGAATAATGAACGGCGCACTGACAAGCACACCCGGACTGGCTGCTGCCATTGAAGCCACGGGTGATCCGACCGCCTCGATCGGTTACGGTATCGCTTATCCCTTTGGTGTCCTTGGAGTCGTCCTCTTTGTACAGATAGTGCCCAAGATGCTAAAAATCGATTTCAACACCACCAAGCCTGTGCTTGACTGCGGACAGGAGCTGCAGCCCGAGTGTCCGGCAGATAAAGGCACTTTCAGGATCGACCCCTTCGGGTTTTTTCCTCTTGTACTGACGATCGCGACAGGCATGATCGCCGCAAAGATAGTGATACCTCTTCCCGGAGGGGCGAGGTTCAGCATGGGTGCTTCCGGCGGACCGCTCCTTACCGGACTTCTTATAGGGTATTTCGGTCATATAGGCTCGATATCGCTTGAGGTAAAAAGATCGACACTTGAGACGATGAGGGAGTTCGGACTGGCGCTTTTTCTTGCAGGAGCGGGGGCGGCAGCGGGCAAAGGTTTCGTAGCAACTCTTATGGAACATGGCTCTGTGCTTTTCTTAGCGGGGGTCGTAATGACCTTTCTGCCTATGACAGTGGGTTATCTGGTTGCTGTTAAGCTGTTCAGACTGGATATATTTAATACGCTTGGCTCAATATGCGGAGGTATGACCAGCACTCCCGCACTTGGAGTCCTTATTTCCGAGACGCGTACTGATTATGTCTCCCTGCCTTACGCTGCGACATATCCTATTGCGTTGATATTCGTAGTTCTTGCCTCGCAGTTTATAGCCATTCTCTTCTGATGATTTGCGCATCATAAATGAGCCTGAAGCACGTCTTACAGACAAAAAGAGATCTTTCGGTACAATGCCCGGAAGATCTCTTTGGTACTTTGTTGTTAGGAAGTCTAGCTGCTCAGCTTGTACCATGCCCACTCTGATCCACTAAGGTCCGGCGTATTGCTCCAATATTGTCCTTTGATTACATCAAAATATCCTGTGTACCCCTGGGCCTTGCACACATAGTAATCACCGTTGTAGTAGAGGATATCTCCACGGTAGAACCTATACCCGGTCTCGATTTCGTCCCAGTTTTTTGAGACGCCTGTGAACTGTACAAGGCCTCCGTTGGCTTTTGTCGTCCACCATTTTGAGGTGTTCATTTCCGGATCATGGTCAGTCAAGTAATAAATGTTCGACAATGTTTCTGTTGCGACATAGTATTTGCCTTCGTAGAGAAACTTTTGCCCTATGTTGAAAGATATACTATGTTCACCAATGATGGTTTCTTCCCAGTCATCTAACGCGGTGTAGCCGTCGCCACCGAATAAATCGGTGCCGGGAATGACATTTCCTGATGGGCCTCCTCCCGGTGTAACAGAGTGGATCGAGCATATTACGATTTCTTTTCCGTTTTCTTCACCTGCTGAGTAGACGCCTCCTGAGGGACAAGTTGCCTCGTTATTGCTTATGGTGTCTTTGTATTTGTCATTGATGAAATTCTGCAGGGTGTAGTTTTCTTTGCTGAGTCCGCTTGAGAATCTGTATGTATCAAGCGCCAGGATTATCGAGACCCTGTTGCCGTAGCAAGCCTCTCTTTTTGCCTTGTCGTCAGAGGAACCCATCAGCAGATATAAAAAACCCGCAAGGATCCCTATGATAATTATTACAGTAAGTAACTCGACAAATGAAAATCCTTTGTTTGTTTTTATCATGTTGTTCCCCCCGCCGGATAAGATTTCTATATTATAGTATCTTTTCAGCGTAATGTGCAGCAAAGTGCGGTAATATTATAATCTCAACTTTCCCACATGCTTTTGATAGGGTCGTTTTCCGTCAGAAAAACATATTAGATCAACAATAGTGCTCGAACCATTTCGAGTGCGCTTTGAGATAGGGAAGCGAGTGACTTTGAACTTGCGCTATGACTAACTGCTAGGACAAGGACCTGGATCCGGGCTCAGGAGCCTACGGGGATGACGGAGGGGGGGCTTCATCCGCACTTTTTAATAACAATCGTTTGACCGCCTCTACAACTGCTTCCCGGCGATGTAATCGCCACTTCACGCGACATCCCTTTGTCGCACTTCACAAACGCAATTGGGGCGTCCGGGGATGACGGAGGTGGGCATAGTTCAGATTCGTTTTATGAGCGACATACGATTACACAGAGGGATTTTTTTAGGTCCCTAACAACTGCTTGCCCATTGCTTGCCAACGCTTGCCTATTGCTTCCCCGTTTCTATAACTGCTTTACGCGACCGTATTGGTCGCAGTTTCACAATTGTCCTGTTGGGGATGGCAAAGAGGGTCGTTTTTGAGGTTTAACAATTGATTTGCAATCGATTTGCAACTGACTCCCCAACCGACTCCCCCTCTGTGTCAAAATAGATGTACAGAGAAAACGAGAAATAGAAGTTTTAAATCCACTAGTAATAACAGGTGGGAAAGTTGAGTTATAATTTACTGTCATATCCCCATCTCGATCTTGACTTCGCTGAAAGCGTCTATTGCCGCGTCAAGGTCCTCTTTCGTATGCCTTGCCGAGACCTGGGTCCTGATGCGGGCTTTGCCCCTTGGCACGACAGGGTAAGAAAAGCCGGTAACGTAGACTCCTTTTTCAAGGAGCCTGGCCGAGAATTCAGTGGCTATCCTTGCATCATAGAGCATGATGGGGACAATGGGATGTGTTCCAGGCAGCAGGTCGAAACCAAGGGCTTCCATCTTCTCCCTGAAGTATGAGGTGTTTTCATGTACCCTGTCCCTGTATTCGGTTGTGTCCCCGAGCATTTTGATGACCTCAAGGGAAGCTCCCGCTATTGCAGGGGCCAGCGTGTTAGAGAAAAGATACGGCCTGCTGCGCTGCCTCAGGAGTTCAACGATCTCCCTCTTCGCGCTTACGTAGCCACCTGACGCACCGCCGAGAGCCTTTCCGAGAGTGCCGGTCATGATGTCCACGCGGCCCATTACTCCGCAGTATTCGTGGGTACCGCGCCCAGTCTTTCCCATGAACCCCACCGCATGGCTGTCATCGACCAGTACGAGTGCATCGAACTCATCCGCAAGGTCGCAGATGGCTTTAAGGTTCGCTATGTAACCGTCCATTGAAAAGACCCCGTCCGTGACTATCATCTTTATGCGGCAGCCCTTCGCAGCATCAAGCTTTGCCCTGAGGTCTTCCATGTCGTTGTTTTTATACCTGAATTTTGATGCCTTGCAGAGACGGATCCCGTCGATGATGCTTGCATGGTTCAGTTCATCGCTTATGACGGCATCACCCTCCCCCAGTATGGGTTCGAATACACCGCCGTTGGCGTCGTAGCATGATGAATAGAGGATAGTGTCCTCCATGCCAAGGAAATCGCTTATGGCTGCTTCGAGATCTTTGTGTATCTGCTGTGTGCCACAGATGAACCGTACTGAGGCTAGTCCGTAACCCCACCTGTCATAGGCCTCTTTTGCCGCCCTGATGACCCTGGGGGAGTCGGCAAGGCCGAGATAGTTGTTTGCGCACATATTTATGACGCCAAAGTTTGTCGTTGTGTCTATTACATCCCTCTGCGGAGTTGTTATGACCCTCTCTGACTTATAGAGCCCCTGCTCTTTTATCTCTTCTATTGTTTTGGCTATGATCCCGATCGCGCTTTTCATTATCTCGTCCCCCCGTCTTCAAACGTTCTGCCAGTCCAGGACCACCTTGCCCGATCCACCGCTGTTCATTGCCCTGAACCCCTCTTCAAAATCCCTGACATCAAACCTGTGGGTTATGACACGGCTTATGTCCAGCCCGCTCTGGAGCATCGTGGTCATCTTATACCAGGTCTCATACATCTGGCGTCCGTAGATGCCCTTCAGTGTAAGTCCGTGGAATATTACCTTATCCCAGTCTATAACTGTTCCAGGTTCAAGAAGACCCAGCAGGGCGATCCTCCCTCCGTTGAACATGTGATCGACCATGTCCGAGAAGGCTTTCGGACTTCCCGACATCTCAAGCCCCACGTCGAAGCCTTCCCGCATTTTCAGTTCAGGGAAAATGTCCCTCAGTTTTTCTCTTTTTACGTTGACTGTGCGGGTCGCGCCCATCTCTTTTGCAAGAGAGAGCCTGTAATCGTTCAGGTCTGTCACCACTACGTTCCTTGCTCCGACATGCCTGCATATCGCCGCAGCCATCATGCCTATCGGACCGGCACCTGTTATCAGGACGTCCTCCCCGATAAGGTCAAACTGGAGAGCCGTGTGCGTTGCGTTTCCAAGGGGGTCAAAACAGGATACGATGTCGTCGGGTATCTCGGGAGCGCATCTCCAGACATTCGTCTTGGGTATCGAAAGATACTGCGCAAAGGCCCCGTTCCTGTTCACTCCGACACCGATGGTATTAGGGCAGTTATGCCGTCTACCTGCAAGGCAGTTCCTGCACGTGCCGCAAACGATATGCCCCTCTCCGGAGACCCTCTCGCCTATCTCCCAGCCCCGCACATGGCTGCCGGTCTTTACTATCTCACCGACGAACTCGTGGCCTATGGTCATCGGGGTCTTTATGGTCTTCTGCGACCATTCGTTCCAGTTGTATATGTGAAGGTCCGTACCGCATATCGAAGTCTTCTTTATCTTTATCAGTACATCATCCGGTCCTGTTTCAGGAACATCGACCTCACACATCCATAGTCCCGGTTCCGGCCTTTCCTTAACCAGAGCAAGCATCTTTTTTGACATGACCTCACACTCCCGGAGATTATATTTGTTCAATGACTTTCGTCAAAAGCGCCAAAAGATATTCCTTCAGGACAATAAAAAATCAAGGAGCAGATACTATTTTACCCCTTTAATGAGTTTGATGCTTGATCATCCTTTATCTCAGGTCCTGTTTTGTCCGTGTTTTGTGATAAGAGCCTCCAGATAACGCGACTTCAGCTGAGCCTGGGCTAAGCTCCTCTTCAGCCCCGGCATTTTGAGTATCGTTCCAAGTACGCCTGCAAGAAGCCTGTGGCTGAAGAGCACTTTGTTATCGAAGATAAGTTCCTGGAGCAGCCCTCTTTCAGTAGCCATAACGACCACCCTGTGAGTGGTGTCAAGAGGGGTGATCAGCCTGTTGGGGCGGGGTTCGAAGATCAGGGCTCCTGCCGGGCAGTGCTTCAGGCAGACGCCACAGCCGATGCATTTCTTTTCGTCAACGACTGCTCTCCTTTCGGCACCTTCCCCTGTGATCTCTATCGCGTCAACAGGACATATTTTTTCACATTTTCCGCAGCCTATGCAGCTCTCCCGGTCCACCTTTGTAATGAAATTTGAGCAGATCGTCTGGGCCACTCCGAAACGCCTTATCGCAAGAAGAGCTTCGCAGCAGCATGAGCAGCAGTTGCAGATAAAATTGACCCTTTGGCGGACATTCTCGCCAAACTGCACAAGGTCATGTTCGTAGGCCTGCTGCAGGAGGTCTTTGCATTCGGCTGCATCGACCTGCCTTGCGTGGCCGTGTTTGATGAGTGTAGCCGCGGAGGTGTTGAAGGTCATACATATATCCATCGGGGCATCACAAGCCGTGCCGTTGTGGAGGGCCTTGTGACGACAGTAGCACATGCTTATTCCTATGTGAGAGGCCGTTTCTATAACGTTTGTCGCCCTTTCGTAGTCCAGTACGTGGAGGGCGTATTCATCCGGTATCTGCGGTTCCTGAGCGAAGATCCTCCCCATCTGGGTATCGCCTCCGCAGACAAGCTCCTTCATGAAATCTTCCTCCACGGAGATGTATTGTTTGAAAAGTTCGCTGAGAGTCTTCTGGTCAATATCCTCCCTGACCCTCATGAGGGAGAACTCAAAGAAACCGGCCATGGGAGGCGGAACTGCGTATATCTGCTCTCCTTCCTGCTCAATGTCGACCAGTATTGCCCTTTCCGCAAGCTCATCCAGCACTTTTTGCGCCTCGTATTCGGGCATATTCCAAATATCTGCAGCCTGTTTCGCCCTGAACGGCTTTATCGGAAGCTGTGCCATCAGACCGGCCTCTTTTTCGGTCATCAGTATCTTTAAAATGTCAAAAAGAAGTTTTGAGGCAGGCGCTCCCTGGGGGAACCTGTTCAGCCTCTCCGTAAGCCTTGAATAAGGTGATCCGTGAGTGTGGTTGTGTGCCATATCCAATACCTCCATGGAGCTTTTTTGTAACGTGGAAAGAAGATGTAAACAGCACAATAATTATACTCCTCATAACAAAAACAGGGGCTGCTGCCCCTGTTTTTGTTCAGTATCCTTTGTATTTATGATGTTTTCTCTTACAAAATTATGCGGTCCTGTTCAAAACTACAGGTCAAGCTTCATGTCTCCCGGCTTTATCAGGCCGGTTTTCCTCATTATCTCTGCTATAGCAAGGGTCGTCACTGCAGGCAGCAGAAAATGCATCAGCCCTATCTGCATCAGTATCTCAGGACTGCTTCCCATTGCGTCTATCGCTCCGAACTGGCCGACAAACCCGCTGGTCCCCATTCCTGCACCGGAAGGTATGTTCTCCATTTTAAAAACAAGCGTCGATATCGGGCCCAGTATAAGGCTTGCAAGGGTGGGAGGGACCCAGATCTGCGGGTGTCTCACTATGTTGGGCATCTGGAGCATAGAGGTCCCGAGTCCCTGCGACAGCAGTCCGGAAAGGCCGTTCTCTCTGAAGCTCATGACCGCAAAACCTATCATCTGTGTCGAGCATCCTACCGTCGCGGCCCCGGCGGCAAGTCCTGAAAGGTTAAGCGCAACAGCGATCGCCGCACTTGATATGGGAAGGGTAAGTATCATTCCCATTATCGCAGAGACGATTGCTCCCATCGGACCCGGCTGAAGTTCCGTGGCGTTCATGATTATTATCCCGATCCCGGTCATCATCGCGCTTATTGTGGGGCCCGCCAGCTTTGCCACAGCCATGCCCGCAATTATGGTCCCGGAAGGCGTCGCTATTATATCTATCTTTGTCTCTTTGGATATTATCTTACCTACTTCAGATGCCACAACAGCACCTACAAAAGCCCCCACCGGACCTCCCCATGTGTTGCCGGCAAAACCTACTGCCACGCAGGAGAAGACGACCATTGCAGGAGCTCTCAGAGCCTGTGCTATTGCCACTGCTATTGCCGCACCCGTCATGGAGCTTGCCAGGCCGCCGAATTCCACCAGTATCGGTATCCCGGCCTTTGTGCCGATGGTCTTGAGGATCAATCCCGTTATCAATGATGAGAACAGGCCCACTCCCATTGCTCCGAGCGCGTCCACGAAGTAGCGCTTGAAGGAGAATTCTACCCCTTTGCGTTCGAGAAATGCAGAGATTTTGTTATTGCTCTTTCCCAAAAGACAGGACCTCTTTTCAGATTGTTTTGTGAATTGCTTTGTTGGCAAGCATTGTAATGAAGTTCTGCCTAATTAACAACCCCAATCTTTAAAATTAATGACAGCGTAGACTGAATGTGATATTTTTACAGATGTCAGGAAACTAAAAGAGACATCCACAGGGAGGCAAAATAAGATGACAACAGCAAGCATTCTGAACAACGTCATAGGTCCGGTCATGCCCGGAAGTTCAAGTTCACACACAGCAGGCCCTTACCACATAGCAAAGATGTGCCGCAGCATGATAGGCGAGCTGCCCTGCGAGATATCATTCACATTTGAACCGGCATCCTCGATCGCAGAGGTCTACCACGAACAGGGAAGCGACCTGGCCCTGATAATGGGGACCCTTGACCTGCCGCTTACCGACCCACGTTTCAAAAAGGCCTTTGACCTTTTCCCCTCCTACGGAGTGGACATTAAGTTTATTATTAAAAGTTTCCCGGAGGCATGCCATCCAAACAGCATTAAGATCGAAGCGAAACTGAAGGACGGATCCCTCTTTACGGCAGTCGCGGATTCCACCGGAGGCGGAGCCCTGCTCTTCCGAAGGCTCAACGGATGGGAAGTCGAAATGACCGGCGACGCTTACTGGCTCTCTGTCGAAGTTCCCGCGGGAAGGTCTGCACACATCAGAAAGATACTTGAAAAATCCGGCAAGGTTACTCTCGGCGAAAAAGAGGGCAGGGCTATGCTGCTTATGTCTACGCCCGCTCCTGTTGATGCCGAAGTCATTGAAAAACTGAAGTCAGAAAAGGAGCTTTTCGGCTGTTTCTGCGCTATCCCCGTCTTTTTCCCTGTCCGGGGAGAACGGATCTTCACTTCGGGAGAACAGATGGTCAGGTATGCCGAAGATAAGGGGCTGACCCTTGGTGAGGCCGCCCTTGAATTTGAGTCGGCCCTGCTGTGCATGCCCAAAGAGACCCTTGATGCCGAGATGGACAGGCGGCTTCAGGTAATGATAGATTCTGTAGCTCTCGGACTCTCAGACGAGAGCCCGCAGATGTTCCTCCTTGACCCCGCGGCAAAAAAG
>Ga0334883_1005999_pt1 | contig 10334 bp, 9 predicted proteins | sample GraSluR1_MG_6_FD_207230 | JGI IMG/M metagenome (GOLD analysis project Ga0334883, IMG submission 207230) | Sludge microbial communities from methane-producing bioreactor in Wageningen University, Netherlands - Granular Sludge_09_05-R1 | ecosystem: Engineered > Bioreactor > Anaerobic > Unclassified... | reverse complement strand
AAGTCCTTTCCGGTAACAAACCGGTTGGGTTGGCCGCTATAGATAAATTTAATTGATTCCGGGACTTTAAGCCAAGTTTCTCCTAATGCCCAAGCAGCTGCAATATCAGTACTTCCCATCCCAGTGGAAAAAGCGCCCAATGCCCCATAGGTGCAAGTATGAGAGTCAGCTCCAATAATCAGGTCACCAGGCAAGACTAATCCTTTTTCTGGGAGGAGAACGTGCTCAATACCTACTGAACCTCCTTCGAAAAAGTTTTTTATTTGGTTTTTTTGAGCAAACTCTCTCATTAATTTTAAATTTTGGGCTGAAGCGATATCTTTGGCTGGAGTATTATGATCAGCAACTAAAACAATTTGGTTTGGATTAAACATCGAATTAATTCGTTGTTTCTCTAATTCCTTTATGCTCAATGGAGCGGTGATATCATTAGCAAGGGCTAAATCAACAGAAACCTGTACTAACTCACCTGCCGATACCCTTTCTTTGCCGCTATGAGCAGCAATTATCTTCTCAGTAATTGTCATTCCCATGGTTAAGACTCCTATTGTAAAAAGTATAATGAAGGACGGTGAATCCATTAAAAGATTCACTCGTCCTAATTATTTAATATTTTAAGGTCCCCATTCATTTTATATCTGTGTCTGAGGATTCAATTTTTTCTGTTGGGTCATTTTGTTTATAGCTGAAAGATAAGCAATGACACTGGCAACCACAACATCCTGATGAGAACCTCTCCCCACATAGACAGTGTCATCAGTAAAAATTCGAACCACAACTTCCCCTAATGCTTCAGTTCCTCCCGATATCGATTGAAGGGTAAAGTTCACCAAACTTGAAGACAGTCCAACCATTTGACCAATTGCTTTATAAGCAGCATCAACTGGACCAACACCAGTGGCGACTCCTTGTAAGGTAGATCCATTTTCCTGGACGAGCCTTACCGTGGCAGTTGGTAGGATGTTGTTTCCACAACAAACATGAACAAAATCTAAGCGGTAAACTTCTTCGGTTCGAGTAGCTTCATCTGCAGCGATAAATTGAATGTCAGCTTCGGCAATCTGTTTTTTCTGATCGGCTAAATCCTTAAAGCGTTCAAAAGCTTGATTGAGCTCTTCCTCGGAAAGGTGATACCCAAGTTCCTCTAATTTTTTGTTGAAGGCATGCCGACCAGAATGTTTCCCCAACACTAAGACTTTTTCCTCGCGTCCGATTAGCTTCGCATCCATGATTTCATAAGTACTTTTTTCTTTCAATACACCATCTTGATGGATTCCTGATTCATGAGCAAAAGCATTTTGACCAACTACCGCTTTGTTGGGTTGGACTAACATACCAGTGAGTTGACTGACCAAACGACTGGTCCGATAAATTTCAGAATAATTAATACCGGTCTCTGCTTGGTAGAAATCTTTTCGAACATGTAAACCCATAACGATTTCTTCCAAAGAAGCATTTCCTGCTCGCTCTCCAATTCCATTGATAGTGCATTCAATTTGACCTGCGCCACCCAACATTGCCGAAAGAGAATTTGAAACTGCTAATCCCAGGTCATTATGACAGTGAATGCTCACTATTACTTTTTCTATCCCATCGGTGTGTTTATAAAGATGCTGAATTAAGGCTTTCATCTCTTCGGGGGTAGTATAACCAACCGTATCAGGTACGTTTAAAATTCTTGCGCCAGCCTTTATAACCGCTGAGTATACTTGGCAAAGATAATCCCAGTCAGAACGGGTTGCATCTTCGGCAGAAAACTCAACTTCATCCACATAGCTGCGAGCACGTTTAACTGCCCAAACTGCTTGTTCAAGAGCCTGCTCGCGACTCATTCGAAGCTTGTATTTGAGGTGGATATCGGAAGTAGCAATAAAAGTATGAATCGCTGGTTGTTCAGAAAATCTAACAGATTCCCAAGCAATATCAATATCTTTTTCTTTAGAACGAGCAAGAGAACTGATAATTGGTCCTTTTACCTCTTGAGCAATGGTTTTTACTGCCAGTGCATCACCAAGAGAAGCAACGGCAAAACCAGCCTCAATAACATCAACATTGAGACGGGCTAACTGCCTAGCTATTTCTAATTTCTCTTGAACATTTAATGATACTCCTGGGGATTGCTCCCCATCTCTTAGCGTGGTGTCGAGAATTCGAACTTTTTTCACGCTGTTTCCCTCCCTGTTATTTTTTTAACCAGGGCATCATATCACGCAGTTGTTTACCAACTTTTTCAATGGTATGTTGAAAGTCTTTTTCTCTTAAAGCGTGATAGGTAGGTCGGTTAGCCTGGTTTTCTAAAATCCATTCCCGGGCAAAACTCCCGTCTTGTATTTCGCTTAAAATCTTCTTCATTTCTTTTTTAGTTTCTTGATTTACTACTCTTGGACCACGGGTCAAGTCACCAAATTCAGCAGTATCACTCACTACCTGACGCATTAAACTAAGGCCTCCTTCATATACCAGATCAACTATAAGTTTCATTTCATGGAGGCATTCAAAGTAAGCAACTTCAGGTTGATAACCTGCTTCCAAGAGAGTTTCAAAGCCAGCTTTTATTAATGCAGTTAATCCTCCGCATAAAACCGCTTGTTCACCGAAGAGGTCAGTTTCGGTTTCCTCTTCGAAGGTGGTTTCTAAAACTCCTGCTCGGGTAGCACCGATTCCACGAGCATAAGCCATAGCGAGTTCTTTGGCTTGACCTGAAGCATTTTGGTAAACAGCGATCAAGGAAGGAACCCCTTTGTCTTCCTGATACATTCTTCTGACCAAATCGCCTGGTCCCTTGGGTGCTACCATGATTACGTCGACCGAAGGTGGTGGAACGATTTGGTGGAAATGAATATTAAAACCGTGAGAGAACATCAAAGCATTCCCGGAGGAAAGATTTTTTGCAATCGATTGTTGGTAAACCATCGGTTGAAATTGATCTGGTACTAACATTTGTATAATATCTCCCTTTTGAGCCGCTTCGTCGGCAGTAACCGGAGAGAATCCAACCTTTTTTGCCTTTTCATAACCGGGAGTACCCGGTAACTCAGCAATGATGACCTCGATTCCGCTGTCTCTAAGATTTTGGCCTTGTGCGCTTCCTTGGCTTCCAAATCCAATTATTGATACTTTTTTTCCTTGCAACAATTCCAATTGAGCGTCTTGATCATAAAAAATTTGAGCCATAATGTTAACCTCCCAAAAGTATAAATTGATTAAGTTTTATATAATTTTTAGGAAATTATAAGGATTGACTTCCCCGGGCTAAAGCAATTTTACCGGTTCGAGTCATTTCAATGATTCCATATTTTTTCATGAGTTGTTCAAGGGCATCTATTTTATCTGATGTTCCAGTAACTTCAATAAGAAGGCTTTTTTCGCTGACATCAACAATTCTCGCACGAAATATTTCAGCGGTTTGCACAATCTCACCGCGAAGATTGGAAGGAGCATTCACCTTAATCAGAGAAAGCTCTCGATCAACATAACTACTCTCTGTAAAATCACCAACCTTAATAACTTCTATTAATTTGTAAAGTTGTTTGGTGATTTGTTCAAGAATGTCTTCATCACCACGAACCACTAAGGTGATTCGTGAAACATCAGGGTCCTGGGTATGACCGACGGCAAGACTTTCGATATTGTATCCCCGCCTGGCGAAAAGGGACGCCACTCGTGCCAGAACCCGTGGTTTATTCTCCACCAGAACCGATATTATATGTTGCATGGCACATCTCCTTATCAAAATTATTCTAAAATCATTTCGTCTAATGATTTTCCCGGAGGTACAAAAGGATACACATTCGTTTCTTTACTGATACGACAATCAACGAGAACCGGATGATCTTTCACTTCCAAAGCTCTTTGTATGGCCTTGTCGAGTTCCTCTTGGTTTTGAACCGGGATACCTTCAGCACCAAAAGCTTGAGCAAGGTTGGCAAGGTCGGGATTGATAATATGGGTTGATGAATATCGACAATCAAAGAAACATTCCTGCCACTGTCGTACCATGCCGAGATAGTTATTGTTCAAAACGAAAATTTTAAGAGGAAGACAATTATTGACCGCGGTAACCAGTTCTTGTATTTTCATCATAATGCTTCCGTCACCGCTAAAAAGAACAACTGTTTGATCGGGATTACCAACCTGAGCACCAATTGCGGCTGGAAGACCAAATCCCATAGTTCCAAGACCACCTGAGCTAGCCCATTTACGTGGTTGATGACAGAGAAAATGTTTTGCCGCCCACATTTGATGCTGGCCAACATCAGTAACTAAAATAGCGTCTCCCTGGGTTGCTTGATAAACCAAATCGATGATGGTTGGCGCTAACAGTTCATTGCTTACTGGTGGTTTTGGTATATACTCTTTTTTCCATTTTTCAATGGTTTCTAACCATTCATCATGCTTTTTTGTCTCAGTTCTTTTGTTGAGCTCGTTGAGAATGTTACGAGCGTCACCAACAATGGGGATCTGGATCTTGACATTTTTACCTATTTCAGCTGGATCAATATCAATGTGGACGATTTTAGCTCGATTGGCAAAGGTGGCAGTATTTCCAGTAACCCGATCATCAAAGCGGGTACCAACAGCAATTAAAAGATCACAATTCATAATAGCCTTATTAGCATGGTATGAACCATGCATTCCGAGCCATCCTAATGAAAGTCGATGATCCTCGGGAATGGCCCCTTTTGCCATGAGGGTATAGGTAACAGGAATGTCGGTTTTTTCTGCAAACTCAAGAAGAATATCTGATGCTCCAGAGGCAATAACGCCACCGCCGACATAAAGGAGTGGTTTTTTTGCTTCCTTTATAGCCTGAGCTGTCATATTGATCTGATTGATGTGGCCACGATAGGTTGGTTTATAACCAGGGATTTCAAACTTTTCTGGATAGTTAAAATCAACCTCGGCAGTCTGAACATCTTTTGGAATATCAATTAGGATTGGTCCAGGACGACCTGTAGAAGCAATTAAAAAAGCCTCTCTGACTATTAACGGCAGTTCATGAATACTCTTTATTAGAAAGTTATGTTTTGTAATTGGCATGGTGATACCGGTTGTATCAGCTTCTTGAAACGCATCCTTTCCAATAAGACGCGTGCCCACTTGGCCGGTGATAGCAATAATAGGAATTGAATCCATATAGGCGTTGGCTAAACCAGTAACCAGGTTGGTTGATCCCGGCCCGGAAGTTGCCATACAAATTCCTACCTTGCCGGTAGTTCGAGCATAGCCATCAGCAGCGTGGGCTGCAGCCTGTTCGTGGCGAACCAAAATATGCTTTATTTCAGGAGCTTGATACAAAGCATCATATATATCGATTACTGAGCCACCTGGATAACCAAATATCGTAGTAACCCCCTCTTTTTTCAAGAGTTCGATTAAAATTTGAGCACCTTTCATTTTCAATGCATTCACCTCACAATCACTTCATTGCCGCCCCTTGGTTCGTGGGCCGGGCTCTTTCAATATAGCGGCCGAGGAGGCCGTGGGTATATTTGGGTGGCGGGAGAACCAATTGTTCTTGCCGTTTTTGTTTTTCTTCATCACTTATCAATAATTCTAATTTTCTGGATGGAATATCAATGATAATTTCGTCACCGTCCTTGACCAGTGCAATCGGTCCCCGGTCGTAGGCCTCGGGGGCAATGTGACCTATACAAGGTCCTCGAGTTCCACCGGAAAAACGACCATCAGTAACCAAGGCAACATCATGGCTAAGACCCATTCCAACTATAGCTGAGGTTGGAGCTAACATTTCCCTCATCCCCGGACCTCCCTTTGGCCCTTCGTAACGGATCACAATAACGCTGCCCTTCGAAATTTCACCCTTGGTAATTTTTGCCATAGCATCTTCTTCACTATCAAAACAGATTGCTTTACCACGAAAAACTTTCGTATCCGGACTAACTCCAGATTGTTTGACAACAGCTCCTTCAGGAGCTAACGAACCCTTTAATATTGCAATACCACCCTCTTGAGAATGAGGATTATCACGAGATCGAATAATTTCATGATCAAAATACTGGACAGAGTCTTGTATTTCTCTAATTGAAAATCCACTCACCGTAGGATTGTTTTCAATTAAATCACCGAGAATTTTTTCAACAGCAGGAATGCCGCCAGCAAAATGAAGATCTTCCATAAAAAGCTCACCCGCGGGACGCAGGAGCACTAAGTGTGGAACCTTCAGTGAGAGTTGGTTGAAAGTGTCGAGGTTGATTTCCTTCAAACCTAACTCATTAGCCAAAGCTAATAGATGAAGGACGGTGTTAGTAGAACCACCCAAAGCTAAATCCATTGTAATAGCGTTTCTTAGGGATACCGAGTTAAGAATTGCCCGAGGGGTTAAACCTTGTTTTATCAAATGATTAATTTGTTTGCCACTTTCATAACTAATTCTTCGTTTTTCTGCCAGTACCGCTGGTGCAGTTCCACATCCTGGTAGACTCATTCCCATAGTTTCAGTCAAACAAGCCATGGTATTTGCAGTATAAAGTCCTTGACAGGATCCTCCACCGGGGCAAGCTTCCATCTCTAAAGCATATAATTCTTTTTCATCGATAAGGCCAGCGTGGTACTTTCCCACTGCTTCAAAAGTGTCTCGAACGAAGGAAAGCTTCCTTCCCTGATACCGGCCGGAAAGCATGGGCCCGGCTGTTACAACTATAGCAGGAATGTTTAAGCGGGCTGCAGCCATAAGCATTCCCGGAGTAATTTTATCACAGTTGGTGAGGAGTACCAGACCATCAAGAGCATGTCCCTTGGCAACCGCTTCAATACTATCAGCAACCACATCGCGGCTGGGTAAGGAATATCGCATACCTTCATGGCCCATAGAAATGCCATCACATATTCCTGGAATTCCAAAAATAAAAGGGGTTCCGCCTCCAGCTTCAATGCCTCTTTCGATAAAGCGCTCTAATTCTCGCATATGGATATGTCCGGGAACCAAATCAGAATAGGAACTAGCTATACCGACAAAGGGTCTCTCCATTGCAGAGCGTGATATTCCAGTAGAAAAAAGCAAGGAACGGTGTGGACAACGATCGGATCCTTTTTTAACTAATTCACTTTTCATAAAACTCCTCCTTTGTGGATATTCATGGCTATCTATAAAAACTAGGAATATTAGGGAAATCAGAATAACAAAAAACCCCTCGTCCTCACAGGGACGAGGGGTTCTAAGAACTTCCCCGCGGTACCACCCGACTTGCCAACATATCGGCCAACTCATTACAGGTACGGGCATGAGCCTATACCATCCTCTATAACGGGAGTTCCCGACTCGGCTTACTAGGTTCTCGTTCAGCCTGTAACTCCAGGGTGAGTTTCGGTATTTCTTTTGGGTGCTTACTTTCAGCAAGGAGCAAGCTCTCTGTAACCCCTTCGATACCTACTGAGCCCCTTCATAGTTTTTATCCGCCTAGTGTTTATTTGCATCCCAGGCTATACTATAAAAGTAGCAGAAATATACCACACTCAACATGAAATTGCAAGAAAACCTAAAAAAATATTGAAATAAAAGAGTAGAAGGGTCAAAAAGATTTAATCGGCCTTTCCATTCTTGAAGGAGTCAAATGAAGACAAAAGTTCCTTAAAACGGGCACGATTAGTTGTGCCTCAATAATTTTTTAAATTTTTGTCGGTGTTTGATAAAACAAGCCGGTTGGTGAATTTACAGTATAGTTCTTAAGCGTTTTTCTAGTTCGTATAAAAAAGTTTTAATAAATTAAATTTATCTTGAAGTTTAAGGTTTGAGGAATTATAATTGTTAATGAGAATGATTATCATTATAAGTTGGTAGAAAAATGTCTAATCATGAATGGGAAAAGGTTTTAAAAAAACATAATATTAAGGTTACTTCGTCTCGAATGGCTATAGTTGAGTTGTTTGAAGAAAATCGAAAACATCTTTCTGCGGAAGAAGTTCATGAATTTCTAAAAAAAAGGAATCAAAAAGCAGGAATTGCCACAGTTTATCGTAATCTTGATTTACTAACCAAAGTGGGAATATTACATCGAGTCAATTTTGGAGACGGAAAGGATCATTTTGAAATCACTCAAAGACCCATTCATCACCACCATTTGGTTTGCAATAAATGCGGCAGAGTTGTTGATTACAGTGAGATTATGGGAGAAAGTGAGTTCGTTTCCTATTTAGAAAAAGAATTAACTCAGCGATATGGTTTTAAAATTGAATCCCACCAAATTTATTTTTATGGACTCTGTGATAAATGTCGATGAGATCTAAAAACTTAAGGGGATGATTTTCTTGATCCTAAAACGATGCATAGTTCCAAAATCAGCTGATTCATGTACTACATTAATTGATATGCTTCCTGGTCAGACTGGAACAATTACTGAGATCGATCATGGCCATGGGTTGGTGAGAAAACTATGTGTGATGGGTATTATACCTGGAAAAAAAGTAATGAAAATTAGCCAAATCTTGGTTGGCGGACCAATCGTAATTCGTATCGATGATCATGACCTTGCCTTGGGGCGTGGGATTGCAAGTCGGATTAAAGTTAAAATAGAGAAATGAAAAAAGTCGTCTTAGCAGGAAATCCAAATGTCGGGAAAAGCGTTTTTTTTACTCGGTTAAGCGGGATTTATGCGGTTTCATCAAACTATCCGGGAACAACAGTTGAGATATCTCGGAGTCAAATAAGTCGTGATGGAGTGAAATTTGAGTTAATTGATGCTCCTGGAACTTACGCTTTAGAAGCCGATGCCGAAGCCGAAAGAATTGCTGGAAAACTGATTGATGAAGCTGATATTGTTGTCAATGTAATTGATGCTGGCAACCTCGAGCGAAACCTATATCTTACTTTTGAACTTTTAGAAAAAAAGAAACCAATGGTAATTGCTCTAAACATGTGGGATGAGGTACAGCGAAGGGGAGTCAAAATAGATATTCCGACTCTTTCGAAGATTTTAGGTATACCGGTTATTCCGGTAGTTGCTACTACTGGAGAGGGGATGAAGCAACTTCTCCAAGACCTTGACCATGCTCGAATTCCAATTGTCGAACCAAGTTCTCATCAGGAACGATGGCATGAAATTGGACAGGTTATTCAAGCCGTACAATCATTTTCTTATAAAAAACCAACTTGGGTTGATCGTTTAAAAGAAGCCACCCTGTTACCTTTCAGTGGGTTTCTTATTGGTTTGGGGGTTTTATATGGAGTATTTTGGGTAGTTCGGTTTATTGGGGAAGGGCTTATAAATTATATTCTTGACCCAATTTTTTATCGACTTTATTATCCTCTCTTGCTGAGTCTTGATAGGTATTTAACTTTTTCTCCTTTTTTAAGGACAATTTTAATAGGACATCTGGTCGACGGAAAAATCGATTTTGAACAATCACTTGGTTTGCTTTCCACGGGGATTTATGTTGAATTGGGGGTTGTTCTTCCCTATATTATATCTTTTTATTCTTGGGCTACTGGAAGATACTGGTTACCTTCCTCGTTTAGCGGTTTTGTTAGATGGTTTTTTTCACCGGGTAGGTTTACATGGTTATGCAATAGTACCCACTTTATTGGGTTTGGGATGCAACGTTCCGGGAATAATGTCTACAAGAATATTGGAAAGTAAAACCGAACGATTTATCATTTCAGTTTTGATTTCGATTGCTGTCCCCTGTGCTTCACAACAAGCCCTGATTTTTGGTGTTTTAGGGAAACACGGTACGATGCCGGTCATGTTGGTTTATTTTATTCTTCTCTTGGTGTGGATTATCTTGGGGGTTATATTAAAATATACCGTAAAAGGTTATCGTCCAGCTCTTATTCTGGAAATACCTCCTTACCGTTTTCCCTATTGGAAAACACTTCTTCCTAAATTATGGTTACGCGTAAAAGGTTTTTTAAAAGAAGCTCTTCCCGTTGTTTCTTTGGGAATTCTGGCGGTTAATCTTTTATTTATGACCAATCTTTTCCCTTATATTGCACAAATTGTTGGCCCTTTTTTTCAAAGATTTTTAGGTCTCCCCAGTGAAGTTTCCTTGGTATTAGTACTAGGTTTTCTTCGGAAAGATATAGCTATGGGCTTGCTCGCCCCTTTACAACTCACGGTGAAACAGTTGATTATCTCTTCGGTAATGTTAGCCATGTTTTTTCCCTGTGTGGCAACTTTTATGGTAATTTTAAAAGAACTTGGAGCAAAAAAACTGATTCAAGGAACGATAATTATGCTTTTTGCATCAACTCTTACTGGATTAATCTTGAATTTGGTTTTATAATTTGACAACAATGAAAAGAATAAGATTTATCTTTACTTCCCCTTTATTGAGTCTCAAGTAAAGATTGAAAATTTTGAGAATAGAAGGGGTTG
>Ga0334883_1005994_pt1 | contig 10343 bp, 8 predicted proteins | sample GraSluR1_MG_6_FD_207230 | JGI IMG/M metagenome (GOLD analysis project Ga0334883, IMG submission 207230) | Sludge microbial communities from methane-producing bioreactor in Wageningen University, Netherlands - Granular Sludge_09_05-R1 | ecosystem: Engineered > Bioreactor > Anaerobic > Unclassified... | reverse complement strand
GCTGGATCACATGACCGACCAATTCGTCAGGTATATTGGCTGTTGGCAGTTGTTCATGCTCAGGATAATCCTGGTGCAACCTATCAAACAAGCGCCCTAATAATAATTTGTAGTGTGGGTCCACCTGCGGTCCTGGTGGTGTTCCTTTTAGCTTCCATCTGATTTCTACAATCGCTTCAACCAGTGGTTTGTTTTTCAATTCTCTGGACATATATGAACTACACTCCCAAAACCTATGTATGGAAATTACATGAGATTACAATGAGCGATACTGACTAGCAACAATTAAGCTATAAATACTAAATTATTAAGTGTAAACTACACTATATAGGTACAATGTACTCCAGAAATAACTGTAATATCAAGAATGCTGAAAAGTCAACAATAAATGGATGCTTTTTCTGAGAGTTAATAATGATTATTTTTTTTACCGGATACGGTACTATCTGAAAAGTCATGATAAATGATCCCTTTGATTTTAGTCAGTTTTAAAACGAGCCATACCCAAAATATGGGGAGTCGTTATGGTGGAATACGGGTTGAGCAGGCTGTGGATAACTTGTGGATAAGTTGTTGTTTCTTCGCATGGAATGTGGAGAACCTGTTTAATGCTGTCCGTAGCAAAACATGGGTATGTGTTTTCGTAAAGTATAGATATTAAAGGAGATATGCAATAAATATTGTTGTTGGTATAAGGATTTCAATGATTTGATCAAGCCTGAATAAATGGTGAATAAATCTGGAAATCCTTGTGGATAACTATGGTGTGGTTGTTGCCTTGGGCATACACAACATATGGATATTACAGAATCAGAGATGTAGTAAAAAATAATGCCGTCACATGATGTTTGTATGAACTACAGCATGGTGACGGCATGGTGATATAGTGTCAAAGGCAGTATTGGAATATGGCCAGACCTGTTGTGATCAGGAAGTTGTTTCGTCGTCTGTTTCTGAAGCTGGTGGGAGCCATTCTGTCTGTTTGTACACTTCGTGGCGATTTTCATATAGTGTGTAGGCTGCATTCTGCTGCCTGTCATTGCGGTAAATACTGACAATGTCTTGCAGGCGAACTGTCGCGACACCATCGGGCTCACCCCAGATGGTCAACAAGTGAATTTGCACATAACCGTCCACAATATCCCGCACGAATCCCAATACCTGCACAAAATCGTTTTCAGAAGCGATGCGGCAATTTACCAACTGACCCGAATCACGGGCCAATTCCAACTCGGATACCAGGCAATCTTCCGGGTCTTCGGTTAAATCTTCGATTTCCATGGGGTCAAAAGGGTGTGGATGGTGTTGTTGCAGCCAGGCAATCCGACACAGGTGTCGTGTATTTTGTTGAATTTGTCGAATCTGCCGGATAGTTATAGTTGTTAAGCCGTCGGGCAGACCTTCCCAATCCAGTTCCTGTACGATGCAGGTTTCATCACCAATACTGCGAACATATCCGATTACAGGTTGTTCCAAGTCGTGTGGATTGGCGTGAATTTGTACCAAGGTGTTTTTTTCACGTGCTTCCCGCAGGATTTGCAAGTATAAATCACCGCGATTGGCGTTGCGCAGTATTTCTCTGAGTAGTTCTTCACTCATATGCAGTATGTGTTTCCTTTAATGCCGGGGCCATCGTGTGATGACCAGCGGTACTTCAAAGCAGGTGATTCGTTGCTGTGTTAAAACTGGGATGGTTGTATGTACAGACTCAACAATAGTTGTTTTGCGTATGAAACGCAACTTTACATGTATTTTGTTTCAGTTTGTATTAATCTAAAACAAATTCCACAGGACTTTATTCTTGGGGCCGTCCTGCGGTTAATGGCACATGAAGTCATTAATATTGTCTATCATGCATACATCGGCGCCTTCGGATCAATTGTGTCCGAAAGCGCCGAGATTCAGAAAAACGTTTTTGAGTAGATTTTATCCAGAACCTCAGTCAGAGGGCCCAATCATTTTACTGGGATCAACTGCTTTGTCAAACTCTTCTTCTGAAAGGAACCCGAGTTTGATTGTCTCTTCTTTGAGTGTCGTATTGTTGGTGTAGGCTGCTTTGGCAATCTTGGCTGCATTGTTATAACCAATCTTGCTATTCAATGCCGTGACCAACATCAGTGAGTTGTTCAGGTGATTATTAATCATGGTTTCATTCGGTTTAATACCTGATACACAGTTTTCACGGAATGAATTTGCTGCATCGGTCAGCAAACGGATGGATTGTAGCAGATTGTAGATGATTACCGGCTTGAACACATTCAGCTCAAAATTGCCGGATGCGCCACCAATGTTGATGGCAACATCGTTGCCCATCACTTGTGCAGCAACCATCGTCATGGCTTCAGACTGTGTGGGATTCACTTTGCCCGGCATGATGCTGGAACCGGGTTCATTTGCTGGCAGAATTAACTCTGACAAACCACAGCGAGGCCCACTGCCCAGCCAGCGAATGTCATTGGCAATTTTCATAAAACTGGCAGCAATGGTTTTCAATGCGCCGGAGCACATCACCATGGCATCGTGCGCAGCCAACGATTCAAATTTGTTGGGTGCCGAAGTATAGGTATGCCCGGTCAATTCAGATATTTTCTGAGCCATTTTCTCGGCATACCCTTTTTTGGTGTTTAAGCCAGTTCCTACCGCGGTACCACCGATGGCCAGCTCACCCAGGTGAGGCAAGCACATTTTAACGCGTTGAATTCCGTACTCCACTTGCGTGGCATACCCTGAAAACTCCTGGCCAAGTGTCAGGGGTGTGGCGTCCATGAGATGGGTACGCCCAATCTTGATGATGTCTTTGAAGCGCTCGGCCATCTGGTCCAGAGAAACCCTGAACTTGTCCAGTGCTGGCAAAAGCCTGTCATGGATATCGTCAACTGCTGCAATGCTCATGGCTGTAGGGAAGGTGTCGTTTGAAGATTGGGACATGTTGACGTGATCATTGGGGTCTACAGGGTCTTTACTACCCATCTCGCCTCCGAGAATTTCAATAGCCCGATTGGCAATCACCTCGTTGACGTTCATGTTGGACTGGGTGCCACTACCGGTCTGCCACACGACCAAGGGAAAGTGGTCCATTAAATCGCCACGTATCACCTCATCCGCAGCCTCACATATGGCATGGCAGATTCGCTCGTCCAGCTTGCCCATATCGAAATTGACTAAAGCGGCTGCTTTTTTGAGGTAGCCAAACGCAACAATGATTTCGCGTGGCATGGTTTCGCCACCGATTTTAAAATTTACGAGAGAGCGTGCAGTTTGACAACCGTAATATTTGTCCGCAGGTACACGCATTTCCCCCATAGTATCCCGTTCTATTCGATATTCCATGACAGATCCACCCTTTTTTGATATTTTGATAAGGAAAGTTCGAAAACGTGAGAGGTTTTGCGCAAAACTTCATGATATTACCATATAATATCGCAAGAATCAAGTTTTTCGAGTTTCACAATGCTGTATTCTATCCAATTCCAGTAAAAGAACGTGCCAATGCTTCTGAGAACCTAAGATTCGGTTCTCATTAACAGTTTGTAAGAAAGCAAACTCGTCATGATAGTCAACATGATATCTAATCAAGTAACAATGCTTTTCTGCTGCTGCATTCCAGGATGCAGTGCGTGTTCTCTGGTTCTCAACGCATCAGGCTTCATCAGGTGTGGTTTCCAGTTTGGCAGTGTTCTTCACTCGGATGCTGCTATATGCCATCTACTGGACAATGCTTCTTATGTTCGGCATAATGTAACCTGTACTTGCAGCTGACCAGAGTTATAAACGCTTGGGAGAATTAATGTCATGAACCTTCAATTGGGCCGTGCGTTTGGGATTGTCATGAAGACCACACCCTATATACTGTATCGTGCAGTGGTGTATGGCATTGTCTGTGCTGTGTTTGCCGTCTTGTTGCTCTTTCTGGCGTTGATTGGCCGAGTGTTTGGGCCAGGAGCAGCAGGAGTCATGTTTATTATCATGATGATTGGTGGTGGATTTGGTGCCCGGATTCTACGGGAGTATGTCTTGTACTTGTTACGGGCCGGGCATGTTGCCGTGATTACTGAAATCATCGAACGCGGCAGTTTGCCGGCAGGGGTCAACCAGACCCAGTGGGGCAGTGATCGTGTTAAGACTTATTTCAAGGAAATCAGCGTACTGGCATTGATTGATCAATTGGTTAAGGGGATCATCAAGGCTTTGAATCGCACGTTATTCAATGTAATGCAGGCCATGCCCATACCGGGTTTGGAAGGCGTATCCAAAGTGATGCAAAGGGTGGTGGACTTCAGTCTTACCTATATTGATGAGTCCATTCTGGCTTATACCTTTAAAACGCGTAATGAAAATGTCTATGAAGCAGCCCAATCCGGCATCATTTTGTATTGCCAGGCCTGGAAGGGCTTATTAAAGAATGCGGTTGCGCTGACCTTGTTGAGTTACGCGTTTACCATTGCTTGCGCAGTTATCTTCCTGATACCCCTTGGTGCAATTGCATTTATGTTGCCGGAGACCTGGAGTTTCGCGAAATTCGGTTTGTTTGTTCTTGCCTTGTTCATGGGTTTTTTGTTGAAATGGATTCTCTTTGATCCCATCGCTTGTGCCTCTACCATCCTTACCTTTTTAGCCGAAACAGAACACATGACACCCGACCCAGTTTGGGAAGAACGTATCGAAACGGTCAGTGACAAATTCCGTGAATTAAAGCAAAAGGCTGGAGAGCAGATGCGCAGTGCTTCAGGAGCAATGCGTGCGGATGCAGAAGAAAAGGCAGATGAGATGGCGGCTGAATCTTCTACCGAGCCTGACGAATCTGTGACACCATCAGAAGACATGGACACAATGCATTACGATGCTCTTGAATCTGAACCAGAAGATGAGCGCAATGAATAGTTGACGTAGTGACTGTGTGTTGTTGTAAAGTTTTTTTATGACGTTGACAGATTTACTGTTATATATAAAGTAATCTATGGTGAATTATACCGTGTTAATAAAAAGTTCAATGGCTCATATCTGGGGAGTTTGGCGACATGGGCAAGTTACTTGACGCGTTGGCGCAGAATAAATTATTGGTTTCGGATGGGGCCTGGGGCACCATGCTGCAAGAAGCAGGTATGACAGCGAATGATTGTCCGGAAGCTTGGAACTTGTCGCATCCTGAGGTGGTGCGCGGCATTGCCCAGGCGTATGGCGAGGCGGGAAGTGATATTGTCCTCACCAACACCTTTGGCGCTTCAACAGTCAAGCTGGCGAAGATGGGCTATGACACGAAGGTGACAGAAATCAATAAAGCCGGTATCCGGTTGTCTCTGGAAGGGGCACCTGACGCAATCATCATGGGTTCAGTCGGGCCAAGTGGTGAGTTTCTGATGCCACTTGGAGATATGGAAGAAGAAACGCTTGCGTCTGCGTTCACAGACCAGATTAGCGCCATGCTGGAAGCGGGAGTTCACGCCATTTGCGTTGAGACGATGATGGACCAGCAGGAAGCGCTGTGCGCCATTCGTGCCGCACGCAGGCTCGATCCAGACCTGGATATCGTGAGCACCTTTACCTTTAATGCGGCTGGAGATTCCTATCGTACGATGATGGGCAACAGTCCAGCCGAACTGGCTGAAGCAGTCGCAGAGGCTGGCGCCAATGTCGTCGGCTCGAATTGCGGTAATGGTATTGAGCAGATGATACCCATTACACGAGAGTTCAGGAATGCCACCGATTTGCCCATCTTGATCCACGCCAATGCCGGATTACCAGAAATGGTGGGTAGTAAGGCAGTTTATAACCAAGGCCCAGAAGTCATGGCCGGATATGTGCAAGCCTTGGTAGAAGCCGGAGCGCAGATTATCGGTGGTTGTTGTGGTACCACCCCCGATCACATCCGTGCCATAAAGGCAATTATTGATCCCCTGCGCAATCAGTAATCAACAATCAGTAATCAATAGGCCACAATACAAAAATAGTTTGGCAAATAGTTAAAATTTACCTAAGGTTCAGGGGGCTGGCTGTTGTTGTTGTTGTCAAGGTAATCTTTTTGCGCATTCGGAAAGATACGTGCAAACACACTGTAAAGCATCAGGAACGGTGCCAGTAGAATCATGATAAATTCGAGTGACCCTGTACCCGCCTGAGCAGCAGGGACGGGTTTCGAAATATTGTAAAGGTGACGCATTTTGTTTTCCTTGCTACTGTGAAATCATGCCATACAGACTGAACGCAGCCTGCTCTGAATCTTTTTGTGGTGTATGGTACTTTCAGTTTAATCGGACATCAAATTTTTGAGACTTGATTCGTACTCAAAACGGTCTACAGCACGGGTATGTCGAAAAAGCACCCACTCTGCCAGCAGCCCCCAACAAACAGCAATAAGGGGATGAATCAGACCGGTGAAAGCCCCTGCCAGTCCAGCACTCCACAACAGAATGAAGAATACCAGCCCTCGCAATGCAGCGAATTCACCCGCACGAACAAGCATCAGAACAGGTATCAGACTCTCAATGCCACCACGGTAAATACGTGCGGGCAACGAAGATTCATTCACCGTGGGTGAAGTTTCATCCGTAGAATAGTTCTCGGGAATCCGGGACGTATCGTCCTGGGAAGTATTGATGATGATGGTCAGATCGGCAGGCAATGGTTTTGCTGGCATTTCACTTTCGTGCACCACCAGCCCAAGTGTTCCAACCGTATTGCGTTCAAATTGTTTCATGGTGCGCTCAATTTCTACCGGCAATTGTTTGCCCTGATACGCAGAGATACCTATTTGTTGTGCCAATATCTTGGCGCGGTCGCTGTCATCCGGACTGAGCAACCGAGTTTCAATTTGCAATCGTTTCAGAATGCGCATCGCCGGTATCGCTTTCTGGTATATACCATGGGTTGCAGCTACCAGTCCGAAAACTGTCATGCGTGAAATGTTGTGCAGCTTTTCAGCATGTGCATCCCACCGCCCACCACGGGCGAGATAAAGCACCGTTTTGCCCTCTTGTAATAATTTGTAGCGTTGGTGTTTGAACACTTCAAGAGATATACCCAGTTTTTCCAGGTATGGGGCTCGTGCCAGCATAAACCCTTCGTCTTCATTGTGGGCAATAAATGCAAGTCCGTCTTCTTTTGCTGAAGAAAACAATACGCGCACAGGGGCACGCTCACGTGTGGCACAAGCGTTCAACGCAAGTCGCAAATCATTGTCTTCACCGGCCAGGTCTTGAAAGCTGTCAGTAATGGCACGAGCCCAGGAGAGGGCGTCAAGCTGGTCGACTGTGTTCAACCCCTCAAAATGGGCCACGTGTGTATCCTGGGTGATGAACACCCTGTGGCGCAGGAAACACATTACTCTCATTTTAAATAACAGTGCTATATGACTATCTGTGGGCAACACTACTCCATAATCCAATGCACGGTACTGCAGTAATTCCGTTATGGTCTGTGCCAGCGGCGCGGTATTCATCATGATGCCTGCCAATATCCATATACCTGCGGCAACCCATAAACCGGTAGCCCAGCCAGACAGGTGCGAGGTGTCGAATAAGAGTGACTGTTGCCAGGGAGCAATATGGGCAAAGAGATCGGGGTACATCCACCACCAGAGGATAGCTGAGAATCCAATCCAGGTGGCGAGTGGCATGCCCACGCGAATCATATTCTGGTTGATTTGCAGGTAACCCAATGGATCGCATTCTGCCAGTACCGCGCTTTCAGAGATCAAACCGGGATTGTTCAGGCCGGCAGCATCCAGTGATGTCAACACCTGGTACCTGCGACGTTCACTGAAGTATTCGGACAATATAAGCCACCAGCAGTAAATACCCATCGTTTCAACATACAGTGGTAATGGGGTATGCCAATGTACGAGGTATATCGAGAACAAACCGGCTATGGACAATAACAAGTGCCCTGTTGGTCCCGGTATCGGGATACGTGATATGTAATGACACCGAATTTCGATCAATAATTGACGTGTCAATTTGGGAATGGAATAGGACAGTAATAGAAAATTCAGCAGTAAACTTATTCCAGTAAACACCTGGTGGTTGAACCAGGTTGTTGGTGGGAGAAAATAGTTGATCAAACTAATCGTAATCAAAACTATTAAGATATAAGCAGACCGGATGGATTGCTGACGGTATCGGGAACAATTATTTGCAGTGCGGTCCATCAATACCTGGTGCGTGTAGGGTTCGCTTATTTCAACCCCCATTGAATTCAGCGTTGCATTTACAGCATTCTGGTTGAACCGTTGCATGTATCCTGTTAATTGAATTTGGTTGCGCAGGACATCGGCACGAACAAAAAGTAAATCAGAGCGTTTTTCGAGGAAGTTCGCGACATTCCACAACGTAACTGGTGACAATTCATGGGTTACCTGCACAGTACGATTGGTGACTGTTTCTTTTTTTTCTTGATCAGCATAAGACATTTTAGGATAATTTCCAGATAGCACTTCCAAGTTGTAATTGAAATGAATGAATTTATTCGGACATGCTAGTGTAATCATATTCATGAAAGATTTACAGATAGCCAATTAGGAACATGTCGGAAGGAGAAAATCATACCAATGAAAATTGGAACTTTTTTACAAGGCTTATCAGAAGACGATACCAGTCCGTTTCGGGATTTGCAGGAAGAGGCAAGAAGAAAAACGGCCAGTGTCAGCTCTAGCCGTGCTGCACAAAGTAATATGCGTGAATTGAGGCATCAGGTAGAACGGTTGTCGCTGTTGAACCAGGCATTATGGGAATTGTTGCGTGAGCGATTGCAATTGAACGAAGCAGACCTGCAACGCATCGCACACGATATCGACATGCGGGATGGTATTGCGGATGGTAAAATTTCTGCCTCACCGGTTCGGTGTCCCACGTGCAGCAGGGTCTCCAATTCAAAACATTACAAGTGTCTTTATTGCGGTCAACTGTTTGAAAAGCCAATGTTTGGTTGATGATCTTTGTGGTTTGGCACAGGGAAAAATAAAATATCTAGTATCATTGGAAATTTGTTGTGTTTTTGTTTGACACAAGTTGCTTCTAAATGATACACTTCGTTTTGCCCTGTTGGAAACGGCAGGGGGTAGTTCGGCTCCTTAAAAAAGTTGAACTGAAGGGGCCAAAAAAAAATCGAATAAATACTTGACATTGCTTGTAATTATTTTGTATTCTATATGGCCGCGTGAGAGAACGCTAACAGTGGGATGCACCACAGGCACTCGGAAGAGTTGAAAAGCTTGACAGGCCATTCCCAAATATGTTATAGTTTTCCTCCGCTGATGGAAGCGTCTAGTCACTGCTCATTTCTGAGTTTTCACCGCATTATATGTGATGAAGTAAAGTGTGCCTGAACGATTCCTGAAAGTTTTTTGCTTATTATTGAGTTTCTGGAATTTCTTCGGAATATTCAAGCTCAACTTCTTCGGTTAAAGCCGAAGGGCAAAAGAAAGTGCTTGACAAGAGCTACTGAATTTTGCTAATATGTGCGTCCGGTTGGCGAGCGGTTAGGACTGCTTGCAGCCAAGCCGACCAAGTTAAAATTGGTCTGGTTTATAGGCTCTTTGAAAGTTGAATACGATGTATGTCAAGGAAAATTGGCTTGTGCGGTTGTATGTTGTGAAAGCAACATCAACTACAAGTAAGTTTCCTGAAATTCCTTTATACTCCAGAATTTCAGGGGTCAAAACAATCCCAAAACATTAGACTTCGGTCTGTGTTTAAATTTTTATCGGAGAGTTTGATCCTGGCTCAGAACGAACGCTGGCGGCAGGCTTAATACATGCAAGTCGAGCGATTAAAGCTCCTTCGGGAGTGTATAGAGCGGCGAACGGGTGAGTAACGGGTGGACAACCTGCCTCTTAGTGGGGGATAACAGTTGGAAACGACTGCTAATACCGCATGTGGTTTTCGATTCATAAGAACCGAAAAATGAAGGCGCTTTACGGCGTCGCTAGGAGATGGGTCCGCCTCCCATTAGCTAGTTGGTGAGATAATAGCTCACCAAGGCTTCGATGGGTAGCCGAGCTGAGAGGTTGATCGGCCACACTGGAACTGAGATACGGTCCAGACACCTACGGGTGGCAGCAGTAGGGAATATTGCACAATGGGCGAAAGCCTGATGCAGCCATGCCGCGTGAGTGATGAAGGCCTTCGGGTTGTAAAGCTCTTTTTTGAGGGAAGAATTACTGAAACAGGAAATGGTTTCAGTTTGACGGTACCTTACGAATAAGGAACGGCTAACTCCGTGCCAGCAGCCGCGGTAATACGGAGGTTCCAAGCGTTGTTCGGAATTACTGGGCGTAAAGAGGGCGCAGGCGGATTCGTTAGTCTAAAGTGGAAATCCAGGGCTCAACCTTGGACGTGCTTTAGATACTG
>Ga0334883_1005989_pt1 | contig 10345 bp, 7 predicted proteins | sample GraSluR1_MG_6_FD_207230 | JGI IMG/M metagenome (GOLD analysis project Ga0334883, IMG submission 207230) | Sludge microbial communities from methane-producing bioreactor in Wageningen University, Netherlands - Granular Sludge_09_05-R1 | ecosystem: Engineered > Bioreactor > Anaerobic > Unclassified... | reverse complement strand
CTGATCATGGCGTCACCAGAACCGGTCACTATTATCGCCATCGGCGTGGTCACCAACCTTGCCAGGGCGCTGGAAATCGAGCCGCGCATTGCGCAGCGCTGCAAATTCGTCGGCATGCATGGCAGTATTTACCTGGGTTATGGCGCCAGCACAGAAATATCTGCCGAAGCCAACGTGGTCAACGATGTGTGCTCCTTTCGCAAGGTGATTTCGGCACCGTGGCTGGATACCCTGATTACCCCGCTGGATACCTGCGGTCTGGTGGTGCTGACCGGGGAGCATTATCAGAAAATTTACCAGTCCGACCTGCCCAAATTGCGGGCGGTGATAGAAAATTATGAGATCTGGGCGAAATTGGTCAAGTGGGCGGTGATCGAACACACTGACCGGGAATCTTCCTGCCTGTTTGATACCGTGGCAGTCTATCTGGCGTATGCAGAAGACCTGGTAGAGATCGAGGAGGTCTCTATCAGCACCACGGATGACGGCTTTACAGTCGCCGATCCTGCCGGTACAAAGGTGAGTGTGGCGATGCGCTGGAAGGACTTGAATGGGTTCTATGATCATCTGGTTGAACGTTTGCTGGTTGTTTAAATGGAAAATTTAGGAGAAATAACATGAAAATGAGAGCAAATTTTGTTGTTGGGCCGAAGAAGTCAGAAGTGCGTGAGGTTGAATGTCCTATGCCTGGGATGGGTGAGATCTTGATTGAAGTCAAAGCCTGCGGGGTATGCGCCTCCGATTTTGAACCCTGGCTCAACCCGAACGCCAATGATGACGGCGCAGCGGTCGCTATGGGGCATGAACCGGCGGGCGTGGTGGCGGCAGTTGGCGAGGGGGTGACAGAATTCAAGGTCGGTGACCGCGTGGCTTCTATGGCTGGGCCGGCATATGCTGAGTATTGCTGTGTGCCGGCTAACATGACTGTACACCTGCCGGGTGATGTTTCCTTCGAAGAGGGCGTCCTCGAGCCGCCGGGCTGCCTGGTGGCAGAATTGACACGCGTCCCGCTGCAGCTGGGCGATGATGTAGCCCTGATTGGCTGTGGCTTTATGGGGCTGATGCTGATCCAACTGCTGCGAGCAAAGGGCGTCGGCAAGATTGTGGCGATTGATGTCAGTGCGGAAGCACTGGAAAATGCCCGCCGGTTTGGCGCAGATGAAACCTATACTCCCCAAGGTTTGCCAGAACAGTACCTGTGCACGGAGTGGGACCGCATGTGGGACACTGGCTTTGAGAAGGTAATGGAAGTGACCGGCAAACAGCCCGGCATTGATCTTGCGATCAAGATGACCCGCGCCCATGGTTTTCTGGCGGCGTTCGGCTATCACCAGGACAAACCGCGTGTCATCGACATGAAGATGACCGGTTGGAAGGCAATGACGTTGCATAATGCCCATGAGCGCAGAATCTGGGCGATGGCGCATGCCATGCAGGTATCAGCTGACATGATCCGGCGCGGTACATTGGACATGAAGTCGTTGGTGACCCATCACTATGGACTGGACCAACTGGATGATGCCTTCACCGCCATGATGGAGAAGCCTGCCGGATATATCAAGGCTGTGTTGATCCCCTGATTTCTCGCCTTTTTGAAAAAATTCATCATTCTGTGACGTTCGGCAGGTGACTACCTGCCGAATTTCACTTTCATATTTCGCAAAATGTGAAAAAATATGTAAAGATTATGAAAAAGTCTGTTTAGACCTTTCCTGCATAAGAATTCACACAGGAGTCGAGTTATGTCAATCCAATTAAGGCGGCAGCAATTGATTAAATTGCTTGATGAGAAGGGTGCAATGAACGTCAATGACATCTCGCAGCGCCTGGGGGTCACCGGAGCAACCGTGCGCAGCGATTTGCGCCGGTTGGAAGACCGCGGTATTGTGCAGCGTTTTCATGGCGGTGCGCGCCTCGTTGAAACCGATCTGAACAATGACAACAAGGTCGAGTGTCGGAAAAAGCGGATCGCGCGTTATGCCGCCAGCCTGTTGAATGATGGTGACTCGGTGTTGTTCGATGCCAGTTCCACGGTCAAATACATGGTGAAGTACATGCGGCAGTTGGAAAATATGACGCTGTTCACCAACGCGGTGTCGATGGCGCAGGAGTTGGTAAAGAACCCTTCCAACCAGGTGATCCTGGTAGGGGGACGCTTGCAGGATGACGGCGACCTGGTGAAGGGTATCCGCGGTTTCTCGATCATGGATGGGCTGCATGTCGCCAAGACCTTTATCAGCTGTTCGGGGTTTTCATTGGAGAATGGATTGATCACGTTCGATGTGGATGAAGCCATTGTGATGCGCGAGCGCATCTCGATTGCCCGCGAGGTGATCGCGCTGGTGGATTCGACCAAGTTCGGCAAAGAGGGCGTGGCGCCCTTTGCCTCGCTAAAAGAAGTGTCTATGGTCATCACCGATGACGGCATCAGCACTGATTGGATCAAAGAGATTCGCAGCCGCGGGCCTGAACTGGTTGTGGTTGACAAACAGGGTAACGTCAAGCATTTTCCTGCCAGCCGCGGACAGTTCACGATCGGTTTTGCGAACCTGGACACCACCAGTTCCTTTGCGGCAGATGTACAGAAAGGATTGGAGAGGGCTGCAGAGCAGGCCAATCTGCGGTTGATCGTGAAGAACAACCAGCTGAACAGCGAGGTGGCGCTGGAAAATGTGAACGAACTGATCGAAGATGGCATCGATTTGATGATCGAATACCATATTGATGAGACCATTGGGGCAGTTGTCATGGACAAATTGAACCGCCGTCACATACCGGTAATTGCCGTTGACATCCCCATGATCGGTGCCACCTATTTCGGGGTGGATAACTATAACGCGGGATTGATGGCTGGCGAAGCCATGGGCGAATGGATCATGAATCAATGGCATGGGCACTTTGACCGGGTGTTCATCCTTGAGGAACCGCGCAGCGGCTCCTTCCCGGCGGCGCGCACTTATGGACAGCTGGACGGCATGCAGAAGGTGTTGGGGAAGATTCCCGAACTGAAGCGAATGCGCCTGAACTGCGGCAACCGCAAAGACACCAGCCGGGCAGCGGTGAAAAATGCCCTTGACATCTATCCCGAAGCTCACCGGATCGCGGTGTTGGGTTTCAACGATGATTCCGCCATGGGGGCGTTGGAAGCCGCGGCCGAGGTGGGGCGCGAGCAGGATGTGGTCATTGTCGGCCAGGATGCGGCGGCTGTCATTCGCGATGAAATACGCAATCCGGAATCACGTATCATTGGGTCAACGGCCTACTGGCCAGAGCATTACGGCGCGAGGCTGGTCAAACTGGCGATTAAGATCCTCAACGGCGAGTGGGTGCCGAATGCCATCACGATGGAACACACATTCATCACGCGCACCAACATCAATGAGTTTTATCCGCAAGCTAACCACAAAGAACTTGTTAAAGCCGGCGAGGATAGCTACAGCTAAGGGTCAACCGCCGAATTCTTTACGCATGCGTTCGACGTAGTATTGCACCAATTCAAATTTGCCATCCGGCGCAATGCGGTGATCAGGGCAGGGGATATAGCCGCCCAGATCGACCAGCGGTTTGAGGCGTTCGATTTCGCTGTCAATGGCGGCACGGTCATGAGAGAAAACGACTTTGTTCATGCCGCCCACACCGCGCAATTCAGGTCCGTACTGCGCACGCCAGGGAGCGATGGAAGCCTGCCAGGTGCCGACCTCGATGGGGAACATGATGTTGACGCCGTTTTCCAGCCAGATGGGTACCAGTTTGTCGATGTTGCCGTCGCTGTCGAGGGAGGTGAGGTGGATGTTGTGGGCGTGCAGCAGTTCGGTGTTGCGCTTGTAGTGGGGGCCAATCTTGCAGCGGAAAAAGCGTGGCGAGACCAGCGGTCCATTCTTGAAACTGATGTCTTCCCAGTAATGCGCATAGTCGAAATCATCGTTGGCAGCCAGAATGGTTTGTAAATTCTGGTAGGACAGGTCAGCGACAGTTTGGATGATCTCATCCAGCAGTTTCGGGTCATCCGCCATCATGTAGGAGAGATTGACCACGCCGACCCAGTTGCGGATCTCGCCCAGCAAGCTGCCGACCCACAGGCAGTTGGGCAAGGAACGGTCGGCTTCACTGGCGGGCGGGTGCATGGCCTCGTGCGGAATGCGTTCCAGCGACCATTGCAGTTTTGGCAGATAGAGTTCTTCCCAGGCATGACGGTCTTTGAGCAGGTGATCAATTTCAGAGGGGATCGAGATGGCGTCCGGCTTTTCCAGAATGATGGCACCGTCTTCATTAAGCACTTCGCGGCCGCCGTCTTCATGTTCTTTCAGCACTTTGCGCTCAAACGGCGGCAGCAGGTTGGCATTACCGCCGACCGACCGGCTCCAGTTGAAATCCCAGCCGAAGATGGCATCCAGCACCTGGTCAGCGGCGTTGCCGTCATGCTGTGCGGCAGCCAGTTCATGCGAGATGTGACCTTCATCGGCCCACTTTTCGAGGGTTTGCGACCAGTAGCCAAAGTGTACGATCGGCAGGCGGTCATAAGGCTGGTAATTCATGATAGCGAGCGTGCGTTCACGGTTGTTCATCGTTCTCCTTACGGGGGATTTGCTGAATGATTGCTAATGATTATAAATGATTGCGAGGCTTGCCAGCGGCTTGCGCAAGCAGTATGATGAAGGTGAAAGCAAACACCCTGTGGAGGAAAAAAATGCGGCTGGTGGAATATATGCAGAGTGTGCTCCATCCGGAGCGGTTTCATGGCGATGTACTCACGCCGCCTTTTTTTGAGGGCTGGTATATCAAACTGGTCACCGCTGACCTTAGCGAGGCATACGCTTTCATCCCCGGAATCTCTATCACCAAAGATGGCAAAAGCAGCCATGCTTTTGTGCAGATACTGAATGGCAGCAGCGGTGAGGTGCAGGTGGTGGATTACGCGGTGGATGAGTTCTATTGGAATCCGCGTGCTTTTGAGGTGAATATCGGTGGAAACCACTTCTCGCAGGAAGGCATTAACCTTGACCTGAGCACTGACAACGGCAGTATTCGCGGCAATGTCAGGTTTGGCAAGATGATCCCCTGGCCGGTGGTGTTCCATTCGCCGGGTGTAATGGGGCCGTTCGGCTGGCTGCCGTTCATGGAGTGCAACCATGGTGTGTTGGGATTAGATCATGCTCTTGAAGGGGCGCTGCGATTCGGCGACCGGGTGGTGGATTTTACCGGCGGGCGAGGTTATATCGAAAAAGACTGGGGCAGCGCTTTCCCCAAACGCTGGATCTGGATACAGGCCAATCATTTTTCGCAGCCAGAAACCAGCCTGGTGGCATCGGTGGCGGTGGTACCGATGCTGGGTTTTACTTTCAACGGATTGATCGTGGGACTGTATCATCAAAGCAAATTGCACGCCTTCACCACCTATAACGGGGCAAAGGTCACGCAGCAACAGATTGATGACAATGGCGTAGAGTTACAATTTGAGCGCGGCAGCGAACGGTTGTGGGTGAAAGGAACCCGTCAGTCCGGGGGTATTTTGAAAGCGCCTACTTTGGCAGGCATGGACCGCCGCATTGTGGAGAGTCTGGATGCCAAAATTCTGGTAAAATTCTGGCGGAACAATCGATTGGTTTTGGAGGATGAGGGCAGGCGTGCGGGCGTAGAGATCGTCGGCTGGTAGCAGCGGGCATGAGGAATTTTTCATGCAGCAGGCGGTCCGCTGTGTTATAGTGTTTATCAGGTAAACCTTCTGGTGTCTTTGGTGTGGCTTTCTATTGGCTGTGGACGCCTGCCGATTGGTAAAGGATTATGTCAGACTTATTGTCTCAACGCGAATTTGATCTCATGATGGGATATTCGAAAAACGGTATCATTGTTTTTCGTGGTATTGGTGATGATGAATATTCCTGCTTAAAAGCAAATCCCGCCTTTCAAACATTGATGCATATCGAAGGGGAGGATGCTTTGTTGGGCAAGGCGCCTCAAGCCGTATTTCCTCAACATCTCCCTGCTATCCACAAGTTGATAGAAAGGTTACGCCTCCAGCCTACAATTGAAGAACTATACGTCACTATCGATGATGTTTTGTACAAGCTCCATGGTGCTTCGATACATGAAGCGCAAGGAGGCAAGAGTATTATCCTGTCTTTTAATGAACGCTGGCGCTATTCTCCCAGTTTTTACGGCAACCAGGCGTTGATGGATGCCATGCAGGATGCCATTTTCATTTTCGATTATGTGAAAGAAGGCGAATTCCGCCTGAATTTCCTCAATGAAGAACACCAGCGCAGCACAGGAATGAGCCTTGAGCGCGACGCATGGAAGACCCCGCAAGAACTTGTCGGTGAGGAGGACGGCGCCAGGATTGCCGCCAACTACCAGCGCTGTATCGATGAAAATATAACCATGCAATATGAGGAGTATACTGTGCTGCCGGCCGGCGCAAAATCGTGGCAGACCAAGATCGCCCCGGTGTTGATTGATGGAAAACCGAAGCAGATCATCGGCGCTTCGCGTGACATCACCGCGTTGAAAAATGCCAATGAGGCGTTAAATGCCCTTTACACCGAATATGAAGCGATTTTCAACGAGAGCAACATTCCCATGTCAGTAGAAGATGTTGATGAAGAAAAGATGGACTTTCGGATCACGCGACTGAATAAATGTTTTGAAGATACCTTCCAAATGCCAACAGATGTTTATAGAGGGCAATCGGTTCTGGATTTTTTGGAAGAGCCCTGGGCTTCAGAAATGTATGAGGTGCGGAAGAAGGTTGTACTTGAGAAGAAGGCCCATAGTTTCCAACATGAAATCGAGTTGAATAACAGGTTGTACACCAGTTTGACCACACTGGCGCCGGTCATCCGCGATGGACAGGTGGTCAATATTGTGGGTTCTGCCAAGGATATCAGCGAGATCAAGCGCTACCAGGACGTTTTGGAGTTAGAAGGGCAGATGCTGGCGCAGCGGCTTGCCAACCGCACCGAAGCATTACAGGTATCGGCGGAACAACAGGAAGAATTCTTTACTTCAGTCACACAGGATTTCAGAGCGCCGATCACCTCCATTCTGGGCTTGATCGAAGTGGCGAAACAGACCGTGATGGAGAATGAGCCTCTGTACCCCTATTTGAAGAGTATGCAAGATGAAACCGAGCAACTGATGGGCTTCGTAGATGCCATTCTGGATGCCACCCGGGCTGGACGAGAGAATGACGAACTGCGCATTAAGCGCTTTGATATCAAGCAGGCGATTCAAAAATGTATTGACATTGTGGTAGCTGAGGTGCCTCAATACGAGGGCCGCATTCACTTTGAAGATCAACTGCCGATGAGCCATATCTGGCAGGATGAAGACAACTTCGTAAAAGTATTTTCCGCTATTTTAAAGATGGCATTGTTAGATGCGGTTGTGAAAGATACTTTCGTCTTCAGCGGTGAATACCTGGAAAAATCCAAAGAATTGGGTTTTTCCTGCCTGACAGATTTCAACCGAGAGCATTTACTTAATGAAGAATCCTCGGTCTACAACGCTGCCATTAACCAGTCGCCTCCGACGGGGTTAAATATAGAAGTAGCTCTCCTACAACTGCGAGCAAAGAAAATGGGCGCGCGATTTTCTTCAACCCACGAAGGAACCCAAAGCAAAGCAGAATTTTTCGTACCCTTGCTTGCACAGTAAGCTCGATCAAGCGGTCAAAAATTTGTCTTTGATATCTTGAATGGCCTGATCACTGATCGGCCGCAACCCGCCCAATTTCTGTGCATTCAACAGTGACATGGCGGTGTATTCCAACACTTCCAGCCGGTCAAAGGCTTGCAGGATATTGGCGCCGGTGGTCAGCACACAGTCGTTCTGTATCAACAGCACCGGGCTTTGTGGAGTGATGGCAGCTGAAACTGCCTTGGGTTGGCTGTAAAGATAACTGAAGGGTACCTGGGGCACCTCGCGCAGCATGATGTATGATTCAGGGATGGTCTTGGTATCAAAAGATGCCTCAGTGACGGCAAAAGCTGCTGCATGCGGGCATTGTGCGGTGATGATGCAATCAATATCAGGGTGATCCTGGTAGATACGCTGGTGCAGGAGTACGGAGCGTGATGGCAGTTTACCGGCTTCGCGGCTGCCCTGACGGACGAGTACAATATCTTCTACACCAAGACTGCGGCGGTCAGCGCCGGTGGGGGTGATCAGGAAGGAAGTTTGGTCGATGCGGGCTGACACAACTCCTTCGGTGGAAATCATCAGGCGGCGGCTACAGGCACGGTGGACAATCTCCGTGATCTGTTGTCGCAGCGCCAGTTCAGCGCTGGAATGGCCGCTGACAACGAACTCTGGCAAGATATGTTGGCGGCTGGTGAACATGTTCAGTTGGGCAGGGCTGAGTACGCGATATCCGCCCAAACGCTGGGCGTTGATCAAGGTACGGGCGCAGAAATCGAGGGTTTCCATGCGTTGGAAAGCGCTCAAGAGGTCATGACCGGCAGCAACCAGCCCGTGGTTTTCGAGAATCACCAGGTTGTATCCTTCGGCCAGGGTGTCGGCAATGTTCTGCCCCAGGGCTTCTGAGCCAGGGATGGCGTAAGGGGCGATACCGATCGGGCCGCATACAGAATTCGCCTGGGGGATGATGTGGGTATCTGGAATCACGCTGGCGAGGCTGTAGGCGACAATGGCAGGCGGGTGAGCGTGCACGATGGCGCGGATATCGTGGCGCCGGGCATAAATGGCTTTATGAAATGGGAACTCAGAGGACGGAGGATGAAGCCCTTCAGCTGTGCCATCTGGATGGACGCAGATGATGTCTGCCGGGCGCAGTTTGCCTTTGTCGATGCCCGCCGGGGTGATCCAAATGTCGCCGTTGTCATCGAGGATTGATAGATTACCGCCAGAGAGGGTGGTCATCTCGCCTTGATAGATACGTTCCATGATTAAGACCAGTTGTTCACGGGGATGGAGAAGGTCATGGTCCATATTTCTTTTTCCTTTTTAGCCTTTGCCAGTTGGTTCATTATACCTTGTCAGGGGTATAACCGCTTTGGATAAAGAAAACACCTGCCGCGGTTGCGGCAGGTGTTTTTGCTGTTGACTTCAAGAGAATTATTCGATGGTCGTCCAATAGTCGATGACCAGATAGACTTCCACGAAGGAAGGCTCGCCAATGAAGTTGACAGTCACACTCTGGTTCAGTGTGGCGCCGGCAGCGATGGTGTCACTGGAGGCATAACCGCCGCCGACGAAGTTGTCCTCGGCATCATACAGCACCACCACCATGCGCAGATCGGTGACGGATTTGTCAGAACCGTTGGTCAGATCGAAGGTGACACTGGGCCAGAAGCCCTCATCGTCCAGGTCATAATTGCCAGTGGTGAAGGGATTGCTGGCAAATTCAGGGGTATCGAATTTGCCAGGCAGCAGCTCTACAAAATGACGTACGCCCTGCATCCCCTCGGGGGTGGATATGCTGGAGTAAATGACAGCGGTGTCATCCGGCAGGATGTGATTGATCCAACCGGTTTGCACGGCCACAACATCACCGTTCTCAGCCATAACTGTCAACTGGTATTGAATATCTGTGGCGGCCTGGGTCGTATCACTGTTGTGTACAAAGAACACTACCTCGTATTTGTCGTTGGCAACGGTGGCGGGCATAAACGAATCAACGAAGGCAGTTTCGAAGTAGCTATTGTCTACTTCAAAGGTCGTGGAGAAGGAGTGAGTCGGATAGAATTCGACCCGGTCGATGGTTTCGTTGTCGCTGACATTCAAGTAGATCATTGCCCCGGTGAAATCGCTGGGGAAGACCTGGTTCAGGTAAGTGGAACCGACAGCAACCACATCCCCCGAGGCATTGAAGCCCAGCGCGCCGACATAGAGGCTGGTTTGGTAGACATCCAGGTTGTTGTGCACCTGGGCAGAGGCCTGCGGGAACCATTCGTCGTCAATGACCAGCGGGTTGGTGATGTAAAGGCTGTCCGCGGTGACTTCGCTGGCTTTACAATTGCCCGGATTGAGAGTCACGTCGAAACGAGCGGCTGCTTAGGCTTCTTCGGGGAAGTAAATGATCTCCAGCGCCTGTCCATTGGGCAGGACGGTGTCGAGGTAATAACCGGTTTCACTGATGAGTTCATTGCCGTTGGCGTCGTAGGCGACATAATTGAACTGGGCTGAATCATACTTACAATCGGTTTGCGGGTTGGCCACCAGAAACGCGCCATAGGTTGAATATTCGGTGGTGATCAGGCCCTGCGTACCGGTGAGATAGAGCCCTTCGCCTTCGACAACCTCTTGGACCGGAGAATCAACTTCCTCATCCCAGTCTTCATCCCAATCAAAACTTACTTCGCTGGGCGTGAAGAAGGTTAGAGAAGCG
>Ga0334883_1005986_pt1 | contig 10348 bp, 11 predicted proteins | sample GraSluR1_MG_6_FD_207230 | JGI IMG/M metagenome (GOLD analysis project Ga0334883, IMG submission 207230) | Sludge microbial communities from methane-producing bioreactor in Wageningen University, Netherlands - Granular Sludge_09_05-R1 | ecosystem: Engineered > Bioreactor > Anaerobic >... | reverse complement strand
CGGTATTTTTTAAGAAAGAGGATTAGTATGGGTCTTTTCAGTAAAAAGAGAAAAATTTCACCAACAAATGTTGATTTTGATGATTTGACTTTTGTCAGAGTTAATGATAATAAAGATGTTTATAAATATGCAGAAATTATTATGCATCGCATGCCTTTGGTGCTAAATTTTTCTGATTGTTTAATCTCTGAAGCAAATGAAGTTTTGATGTTTCTCTCAGGTGTATTGTATGCTTGTGATGGAGAAATAGTTAAAATTCAAGATAAGATTTATCTCATGGCACAAAAAAGTGACCTTTTAGGAACAACATTGACGAAGTTCATCAATGATTACAAAAAACAGTAGGTAGATAATATGACAATTTTTTTACAGTATGCTTATATAGTTCTTACAATATATTTTTATTTTATGATAGTTTATATTTTGCTGAGTTGGACACCATTACGTGATGGACAATTTCATAGATTATTAAAGAAAATAACTGCTCCTTATTTGGATTTTTTTCGAGGATGGCTCGTTATTTCTAACATTGATTTTACGCCGATGCTCGGATTGATTTTATACCAGATATTGCTAATGATTATCTCAAGAGCTATTTAGGAAATTTTACTTGAAAAAATATTGATTATTGTGTATAATTCAATAAGATATAATCTGTGATTGGGACTAGATGAATTATCTTTAAACTATAAGAGAGCCTATGGATGGTGAGAATAGGTAGTTGAGATATTTTGTTATCACCCAAGAGAGAATTACCGATAAGTAGGTAATTACGTATTTCGGCGTTAACGATTTAAGAGCTAGTATTTTGATATATTAGAACTAAGGTGGTACCGCGATAACATTTCGTCCTTAATTTTCTTTGTTAAGGACTTTTTATTTTTTTTTGGAGGTTAAAATTATGGAAAAAAAGAGTTTTAAAGAGACATTATTAATGCCGCAAACGGAGTTTCCAATGCGGGGGAATTTAGGAAATAAAGAACCAGAAATACAAGCTAGTTGGGAGAAATCTAAACTCTATGATTTAGTTATGGAGAAAAATGCTAGCAAGCCCAAGTATTTATTGCATGATGGTCCACCTTATGCTAATGGCTCTATCCATGCCGGGCATGCTTTGAATAAGATTTTGAAAGATTTTGTAATCCGTTATAAGAATATGACAGGATTTCTTGCTCCTTATCTTCCGGGTTGGGACACACATGGATTACCAATTGAAAATGCTTTGACAAAGAATAAAAAAGTCAATAGAAAAGCCATGGAACTATCTGATTTTAGAGAGATGTGCAAAAACTATGCTTTAGAGCAAATTGATATTCAAAGAACGCAGTTCAAAAGATTAGGCGTATTGGGTGAATGGGAAAAACCTTATATTACTCTTGAAAATCAGTTTGAAGCATCTCAAGTTAGAGTCTTTAATGAAATGGTAAAAAAGGGATTGATTTATAAAGGGTTAAAACCAGTATATTGGTCTCCATCATCAGAAACTGCTTTGGCTGAAGCTGAGATTGAGTATCATGATATCGTTTCTCCATCAATATATGTTGCTATGCCTGCAGTTGATACTTTAAATAAACTGCCAAAAAACACTTGTTTCTTGATTTGGACTACGACTCCTTGGACTATACCTGCTAATTTAGCTATAGCTGTTGGGGCTGATGTTGAGTACATCTTAGTAAAGAATAAGAGTTCTCACTATATTGTCGCCAAGAGTTTATTACCAAAATTAATAGAGTTACTTAAACTTGAAAATGTCACACAGATTCAAAATATTTTTGGTTGGGAACTTGAAGGAATGTCTTATCGACACCCATTATATGAGAGGATTTCTCCGATTATTATATCTGATCATGTAACAGTAGAGGATGGGACAGGTTTAGTACATATTGCACCAGGTCACGGTGAAGAAGATTTTATCGTTGGTCAAAAATACAACCTAGATGTTTATTGTCCAGTTGATTCAAGAGGTTTGATGATGGAAGAAGCAGGCAAGAGATTTGCTGGGCTTTATGTTGATGATTGTAATAAAGAGGTTATTTTAGCTTTGGAAGAAGCTGGATGTTTATTAGCTAATTTTGATTTTGTTCACTCATATCCACATGATTGGCGTACTCAAAAACCAGTAATTTTCCGCGCAACAAGTCAATGGTTTGCTTCAATTGAAGACATTAAAGATGATATTCTAAAGGAAATTCAGACAATCAAGTGGTATCCTTCTTGGGGAGATGTCAGACTAAGCAATATGATTAAGGACCGCGGTTCTTGGTGTATTTCGCGTCAAAGAACTTGGGGAGTACCAATCCCAGCTTTTTATACTGAGAAAGATACAGCTATTTTAGATTCTGAGGTAATCGAGCATATTGCACAGATTTTTGCAAAAGAAGGATCTAATGCTTGGTTTAAAAAAGAAGCTTCGGAATTATTACCTAAAGGCTATACTCATAAAGATTCTCCTAACGGAATATTTAGAAAAGAAACGGATATTATGGATGTTTGGTTTGATTCTGGCTCATCTCATCATGGAGCGATGAAGGATTTAGGTCTTGGTTATCCAGCAGATTTATATTTGGAGGGTTCTGACCAATACCGTGGATGGTTTAACTCAAGTTTGATTACTGGTGTTGCAACAGAGGGAAGAGCACCGTATAGAACTTTGGTTTCCCACGGTTTTATCCTTGATGGTGAAGGAAAAAAGATGTCAAAATCAATGGGAAATGTAGTTGATCCTAATAAGATAGCTAATACGATTGGAGCAGATATATTCAGATTATGGGTAGCTAGTGTCGATTATCAAGCTGATGTTAGGTTATCTGAAAACCTAATCAAGCAAGTATCTGAGTCTTATCGAAAAATAAGAAATACAATCAAGTTTTTACTAGGTAACGTATTCGATTATGTTGATGATGTGAATAGAGTACCTTTTGATAGATTAACCGATGTTGATAAATACATGATGATTAAGAACAATAATCTTGTTAAAGAAGTTATCAGTGCTTATGATGACTTTAGATTTGATGTTGTCTATCGTAAAATTACGAATTTTGTTACCTTTGCATCATCGTTCTATCTTGATTTTGCTAAAGATGTTTTGTATATCGAGAAAGCCGACTCCTTACAAAGAAGACAGATGCAAACAGTAATTTATACAATGCTTGATACTTTGTTGAGAATTCTATCTCCACTTTTACCACATACTACTTCTGAAGCATACTCATATATGCCAAATCCTCAAGTAGAAGATGTTTACCTTCTAGATTTTCCTCAAGTTTTAGAGTTAGACAATTCAGTTGAAGAACTGTACGATCAATTCTTAGAGATGAGAGAAGATGTTTTAAAGGCTTTGGAAAATGCCAGGAACGAAAAGATTATTGGTAAGAGTTTAAATGCACATGTAATATTATATCCTAAGGGTAAAGTCGAAAAAATGCTTGACCGTTTAGATATCAATTTAGCTCAGGTCTTCATTGTTTCAAAACTTGAGGTGCTAAAAGAAGGCTTTGGTACTTATAAAAGTCAAGATTTGTCAATTGATGTATTAAAAGCTGATGGGCATACCTGTGATAGATGCTGGCAAATAGTTGATAAATTGGATGAAGAAGGTTTATGCACTCGATGTAGAAGTGTTGTTGAAGAATAGATAAGATAAAGCCGTAAAACGGCTTTTCTTAACATCTTGGCTAATTGACAGCAAAGATTTTTAATTGTATAATTAACCTATGATTTTTAAGGAGGATTTAAAATGAAGATTAATAAACTAATTGACCATACATACTTAAAAGCTTTTGGTACTAAAAAAGAGATAGATAAACTTATTGAAGAAGCAAAGGAAAATAACTTTATGTCAGTTTGTGTCAATCCAACATGGGTAAAGTATTGCGCAAATAAACTTGAAAATAGTGAAGTTTTAGTCTGTACTGTTGTAGGGTTTCCTTTGGGAGCAAATACTGTTGAAACTAAAGTTTTTGAAACCTTGAATGCTATTAGCAACGGAGCTGATGAGATTGATATGGTAATCAATATCGCAAAACTAAAAGAAAAAGATTATGATTATATCTTAAATGAGATTAATCAAGTTTCTAAAGCAGCAATAGATAAAACAGTAAAAGTTATTGTTGAGATTTGTTATCTTGAGAATGATGAGATAAAGAAAGTTAGTGAGATTGTTGCAAAATCTCAAGCTCATTTCATTAAGACATCAACTGGTTTTGGTACTTCAGGAGCAACAAAAGAAGCAGTTGAACTAATGAAGAAAAATGTTGGTTCAAAAGAAGTGAAAGCTGCAGGGGGAGTTAAAACCAAAGCAGATTTGCTTATGATGATTGAAGCTGGTGCAACTAGAATTGGTACAAGCAACGGTGTTGCTTTGGTAAATAATCAAGAAGGACAAGGATACTGATGAGAGAACTGCAGAAAATTTTGATTGATGAAAGTAAGGCTTTGATTAAAAAACTGAATTTATTTAGAATTGCTATATATATGGCTGTTTCTATAGGTGCTGTTTTTTTGGTTTTGGTGATAGTAGGAATTCCTTTAGATATCTATAATATTTCATTTGTTATTGGACTAGGTGTGATTTATAGTTTTTTTAGAGATTTGACAATCGCAAATTACTCAAATAAGCAATTGGATAAGTTTTACGACTACCTATCAAATAAAGAACCTGAAATGGAAATATATATACCAATACTTGAGAAAAACATTCAAGGTTACTTTTTGAAAAAAGCAGCGCTTTATTTTAAAAACGACGAGCTTTATCTTGAAGCTTTTAGACAAGAAAAATCTAAGGCTAAGAATACAGAAAGCATAACAGTTAGATATGGAAAAGACTTTTCAATAACTCATAATTACCCAGATAAAGATGGAAGGGTAGTGATGTTCGAGAGTTTTCTAATGGAAACAAATTACCAGTTCTCTTTAATAAAGAATGATAAAATCATCGAAAAGATTAATAAAAGAGTGAAGGGAGAATTATAATATGTCAACACCACATATCGAAGCTAGCGTTAGCAACATAGCAAAAACAGTATTAATGCCCGGAGACCCTTTAAGAGCTAAATATATAGCTGATACTTTCTTAGAGAATGTTACTTTGTTTAACTCGATTAGGAATATGTTTGGTTTTACAGGTTATTACAAAGGGAGAAGAATATCGGTGATGGGATCTGGTATGGGTATGCCTTCAATTGGAATATACTCATATGAACTATATAAGTTTTATGATGTAGATACTATCATTAGAATTGGCTCTTGTGGCGCTTATCAAAAAAGTTTAAAACTCTATGACACAATTTTAGTAGATTCAGCATTTTCTGAATCGACGTATGCAAAAACACAAAATAAATGTGATTCACCAATTTTAGAAGCAACAAAAGAATTAAACGATAAGTTGGCAAAGATAGCCAATGAAATTGGTATTGAGATAAAACGAGGCAAGATTCACTCTAGTGATGTCTTCTATCGAGAACACTCAGATGAAATATTGAACTATGCAATAAAAGAAAATCTATTGGGTGTCGAGATGGAATCCTTTGCTCTATTTCACAATGCAAAAATTACCAATAAAGCAGCTGCTTGTTTGTTGACGGTATCAGACTCTTTGGTAACAAATGAGGCGACTACAGCTAAAGAAAGAGAAACTGCGTTTACCAATATGATGAAGATTGCATTGGAGATGGCAGAATAAAAGGTTGAAAGACCTTTTTTTTGAGGTGGTTATGAAGATTCACAAAAGAGATATTCCCGGAATCGAATTGTTTTACTTACCTAATAAGAAATTCAAGACGATTGATTTTGCATTTGTTTTCACAAATAAGTTCGTTGACGAAGAGTTAAACGAAAGGCAGTTTTTAACTGAAATATTGACAGAGTCAACTCAAAAGTATCGAAACTCAGAACAGATGAGTCTAGTTTGTGATAATCTTTATGGGATTGATAAAGCCTGTAGTTATAATCTTAGCGGTGATGTTGGGATAACTACAGTTTTATTGCGTTGTATTAATGAGAAGTATCTTGATGAAGAAGGAATAACTGATAAAGCTTTGAATCTGTTAATCGAGATGATATATAACCCTAAAAAAAATAAGGGATTGATTCCTTTAGCAGCTGTTAAAGATCAAAAAAACCAGACAGAACAATTTATCTTAAGTATTAAACAAAACAAAACAGCTTATGCATATTATGAGTTTATGAAACACTTCACTAAAGATTTTGAGGATAAAGTCGGTATCTTCCCTAGATTAAATCATCTATCAAAAGTTGACAATTTAACTGTTACTAAAGTATATGAGAAAATGATTAAAGAAGATCGATTACAGATATTTGTCAGTGGTGATTTTGATTTTGAAAAGATGGATGAGTTCTTTAAGAAACATCAACTTAAAACCAATGTTTTAGAAGGTTTTGAATATTTGAAGAATTATGGAAAAAGAAGAGATTTATATGAGGTTTTGGAAAGATCTTCAAATGGACAGACAAGAATATATCTAGGGTACTATTTAGATTTTTTACCAAAAAAAAATAATGTGATAGCTATGAAGATCTTTGATGAACTCTTTGGTGGGTTTGAGTATTCGAGATTATTTGTAAATATCCGAGAAAAGCTACAGTTATCATATTATGTTTATTCAAGATATAATGAAGATAATAATCTCTTTTTTGTTGGCTTAGAAACCAGTAAAAACAATGCAAAAAAAGCGATTTCTGAGATAGATTCCGAACTTAAGAAGTGTCAACAAGGCGAGATATCTGAAGAATTATTTTTGCAGGCAAAGACTAATATCATAAAGCGAATTGAAGCAAAGAAAGATTCCCAAACAGCTGGTTTGATTCAAAGTATCGTAAATTTTCTTAAATATGGAAGCGAATATAGCGAAGATGAAATGCTTAGAGATTTAGAAATTATATCAATTGATGATGTATTATCTGTAATTAGAAGAATTAGTCTTGATACAGTATATATCTATACCAATGAGGAATAAATTATGAGAGTTATCAAACTGCTTTCAGATGAATTTGTCTATCATGAACAGATGCAAAATGGTCTGAATGTTTACATCCATCCTAAGAATAATTTTGTGCAGTCCTACGCATCTTTGCAGGTCGATTTTGGTGGTCGAGATTTTTGTTATTACTTGAATGGATTAAAGTATGACTTACCGGAAGGAACAGCGCACTTTTTAGAACATATGTTGTTCGAGAACAATGATCAACCCTTAAGTGAAATCTTCGTAAAAAGTAATGCTGAAATTAATGCCTATACCTCAAGAAGGATAACCTCTTATTATTTTTCATGCCAAAATGATTTTTTAATGTTGCTAGATGCATTGCTTGAGAACTTTGTCAGTTATGATTTTACAGATAAATCTATTGAGAAAGAAAGGAAAATCATAACTGAAGAGCTGTCGATGAATGATGACTCAAAGGCTTATAAAGCATATAAAACATTATCAGCGATGATGTATCAAGATAAATCGATTCATCACGATATCGGTGGAACAAAAACATCGATAAAAGCAATAGATAAGGATATGCTTTGTCAAGCTGTTAAGCACTTTTATCATCCGAAAAACATGAGTTTAGTTCTTACTGGTGATATTGATGTAGAGAATACTATCGCTTTCTTAAGGAAGCATAATTTCAGCAATACTGACTTCGGTGATTTTATCTCTATTCAAAGAAATCATCCAAGAAGATCTCCTAGAAGTCATAAGAAAACTAAACTGGACAAAGATTTGGATACATCGATTGTAGAAATAGGAATTAAGATTCCTGATGAGTATTTTAAAAATCTCAACTATATGCACCTTTTATACTCAAATCCCTTCACTAATATTTTCTTTGGACCGACATCGAAGATCTATCGCGAGTTAAAGAAGAAGAATCTGTATAATTTTACTTTTTCAACAACACCGATCATCGAAGATGATTATGGCTTTTTCAATATATCAATTGAGACAAACAAATCTAAACAGTTTATTGAGTACATGATTAAAGCGCTGTTGAACATCAAAGATGAACTGATTAATCCAAGAGTTTTCAATGCATATAAAAGAGCTGAGGTAGGACGTGCTATCAAGGTCTTTGATGATGTTAGAAGTTCGCATTCATTTGTTAAAAAACTACTTATCAATGCAATTGAAATCAGCGATTTTATGAGTGCATCAACTAATATAAGTATTAAAGATATTGCTTTTTATCAAAATTTCTTTATAAAAGATAATATTTTCATAGTTGAGTATCAAAAGTAAATATTTCGTTTTTAAAGAAAAAATGCTATAATTAAAGGGGTGTTATTTATGAAAATCAAGACAATTGAATTCGTTGGGTCAGCAGTGTCTAAATCTCAATATCCCGATGATGGTTTAGGGCAAATTGTTTTTTCTGGTCGATCCAATGTAGGAAAATCTTCTTTCATTAATTCTCTACTTTTAAGTAAAAATATAGCTAGAGTATCACAAACCCCTGGCAAAACCAGACTTATAAATTTCTTTTTAATTAATAAACTTTTCTATTTTGTAGATATCCCAGGTTATGGATATGCAAATGTATCTAAGGCAGAAATACTGCGTTTTGCCAGTATGATAGATGAGTATTTAAAGAATCCTTTAATCAAAATGGCGATTCTTTTATTAGATATTAGAAGAGTACCAAATGAAGATGATTTGTTAATGTATGAGTATTTTAAATCTCTTAATATAAAACTGTTAATAGTGCTAACTAAAGCTGATAAACTTTCAAACAATCAAAGAGTAAAACAAGTTAATATGATTAAAAACAAGTTATTCAAAGAAGATGTGATTATTCCCTATTCTACAAAATCAAGAATTAATCACGATGAGATATGGACTTATTTGGAAAAGGCAGTTGGTTTAGAAAATGAAGATTAAATTCTATAGTGAAATAGCCAAGAATTATGATTTGCTGATTAAAGATGATATTGAGAAGAATCAATTTCCTTACGCTGGATATGATGTTGTAATGGAGTTGATTTCTGAAGATATCTTCTGTTTCACAGAAGAAAAACAATTGAATATTCTAGATATTGGGATTGGAACTGGTTATTTATATGAAAGATTTAAACCTAGTTCAGTAACGGTATATGGCATCGATAACTGTCAAGAAATGTTAGAGGTAGCTAAGCTTAGGTTACCAGAAGCAACACTTCTCAATCATGATTTTCAAAATGGTTTACCAGAAGAGTTGGATGGTCTATTTTTTGATTATATTGTGCTGAACTTTACAGTAAATCATTTTGATTTTGAGTTTTTAGTATCAGCAATCGAATCTTTGGTATTAAGACTAGGTTCCTTTGGCAAAATTATCATCAGTGATTTAATGTTTCATGACGGAATCAAAAAAGTTAGATATTTTAATAAGTTTCCTGACAACATGATTACAGGTCTATATTTCCATACTTATGATAGGATTGTTAAGAGAGTTAATACTTCTTTAAAACCAAGTTTTATGGAAATTAATGATTTCACAGGAATTCTTATTATCGAGAAAAAGTATGAAAGTTCTTTACATATTGAGGATTGTTTGGTAAAATACAAGTCAAATACAGTGAAGTGGAAGAGTAGTCAACCGCAGAAAAAAAGCGAGTAAACGGTCGGTGTAAGTTTACTTCTGCATTGGTGAAGGTAGCCACGGAGTAGAACAGATGAAATAGTAGTAGTTTGTTCCGTTTAGCTGCGTTAAAGTGTTAGAGTGCTGGTTTATCCAGAACAAAGGTGGTACCACGGTGATTGAACCGTCCTTTTTAGGGCGGTTTATTTTTTTTGAGGTGATATTATGAGTTATATCAAGGAAATTCGTAGTTTAGTTAAAGATGCATTCCTGATTTTAAATGCTACTGCTATTGTTATTGTGGACGAGCAGAAGAGGATTCTTCTGCAAAAACGTTCAGATAATGGTTTGTGGGGTTTGCCTGGTGGTTTGTTAGAACTAGATGAAACCATTGAAGAGGGTGCTATTCGAGAAGTTTTCGAAGAGACCAATTTAAATGTAAAGATAAAAAGATTTTTAGGTGTTTTTTGCAACCCATTTATGAGATGGAGAGAAAAAGATTTAGCTAAAGTTTATTCTTTTGCTTTCTTAGCAGAAGTAGTAAGTGGTGAGTTGAAGGTGAATGATGATGAATCATTAGCGATGGAGTATTTTCACTATGAGAATTTACCGGAAATTCATTCAATCGATAATCTAGAGATTATCGATGCATATTATCAAAATAAAGAATGTTTAGTAGAGGGAGTGTTTTATAATGGAAAAACTATATAATCCAAAACAGGTTGAAATGAATAAGTATGAATTTTGGTTGGAGAATAAGCTGTTTGCTAGTGGAGATTTAAATAAA
>Ga0334883_1005981_pt1 | contig 10355 bp, 6 predicted proteins | sample GraSluR1_MG_6_FD_207230 | JGI IMG/M metagenome (GOLD analysis project Ga0334883, IMG submission 207230) | Sludge microbial communities from methane-producing bioreactor in Wageningen University, Netherlands - Granular Sludge_09_05-R1 | ecosystem: Engineered > Bioreactor > Anaerobic > Unclassified... | reverse complement strand
CGCCTACCCCCTCTGCCTGGAGCGCTGCCCCGCCCTCCCCGCCGAAGATCTCTTGCAAGCCACCTGCGCCGAGATCCAAGCCGCCCTCTTCGCCCAATCCCCACCGCTGCGCGACCTGTGCGAGCAGCCCTTCTGCCACAGCCACTGCCACTACTTCGCCCACTGCTTGGTCGAGCAATGCCCCGGCTTCATCCCCGCCCAGCTCGCGCCCCTGGCCGAAGACTGCCTGCGCGGCTGCGACCCCGATGACCGCGGCGCCTTGTTCACCATGACCTGCGAAGACATCACCACCTTTCTCAACCAAGACCCCTATTTCCACCTCCTCTGCACCAGCTCACCCGAGTGCGCCGACGCCCCCCAATGCGCCCTCTATGCCGACAAAATCAGCACCTGCCTCCAGCAGCGCTGCGCCCCCAACGCCGATCCCTTCCTCGACGGCCTGCGCGAAATCCTCACCCACAACTGCCTGCAACCCGAGAGCTGCCCCCGGCAAGCCGAAGTCTTGTGGCTCACCACCAGCGCCTGCGATGCGCCCCCCTTGGACACCCTGGGGCAAGAACCCACCCTCAGCCACCTCTGCACCGGCCTCCTGACCCCTCACCTCGACGCCCTCGACGCCGCCTGCGCCCGCGCCACGGCCTGCGCCTTCCCCCTGCCCCCCCTCCACACCTGCCGCACCTTGCTCGCCCTGCACCCCGATCCCCTGGCCTTGTTGACCTGCTTCGACGCCGCCCAGAGCTGCCAGGAGATCGCCGCATGCCTCTGAGCCAAGCCACCCGCACCCACCCTTGGCCCCTGCGCCTCCTCTGCGCCCTTTGCACCCTCTGGGCCGCCTGCGACGAGCCCGCACCCCACACCCGCGCCGAGCTCACCGACCTCGCTGAAACCGCCCACCTCAACGACACCCCTGACGACACCCCTGACGCCACCCCCGCACCACCCCCCTTCGACCTCGACCGCCTCTTCGCCGAAGACGCCCCCGTCTGGCACTTCGAGCTCCGCATCGACGACGCCGACCTCACCTGGCTCAACGCCAACGCCGCCGCCGAGCACTACGTCCCCGGCGACCTCCGCTTCCAGAGCTGGGACTTCCCCGACGTCGGCGTCCGCTACAAAGGCGCCTACGGCTCCCTCCACGGCTGCCTCGCCCCCGACGGCGCCCTGCTGTGCAGCAAACTCTCCATCGCCATCAACTTCGGCAAATACACCAAAAATCAACGCTTCTTCGGCACCAAAAAGCTCCTCCTCCACGGCTGCCAGCGCGACCGCACCTGCCTGCGCGAGCCCGTCTCCTACGCCCTCTTCAACGCCGCCGGCATCACCACCGCCCGCACCGCCCATGCCACCCTCGCCATCAACGACGCCCCACCCATGCTCTACGTCCTGGTCGAAGCCATCGACGCCGACTTCCTCCGCCACCGCTTCCCCGACCCCACGGGCAACCTCTACAAAGAGGTCTGGCCCGACAGCCTCGACCCCAACCGCTACCTCGACGGCCTCAAAACCAACACCGAGACGCCCAAGGTCGATCGCTTCGTGGCCTTCGCCGAGGTCGTCTTGGGATCCACCCCCGCTGGGGCGCACGCCCTCGATCCGTGGATCCAACGTCCAGCCATGGCCACTTACAACGCCCTGGATCAGCTCATTCACAACTGGGATGGCATCTACAAGTTCTACTGCCACGGCCAGACCTGCCGCAACCACAACTACTTCATTTATGATGACCCGCGCACCCAGCGCTTCGTCGTCATCCCCTGGGACCTGGACCACACCTGGAACCTGCCCGACGCCGACTTCGCCCGCGCCTGGTGGGACGACGCGCCCGACGCCTGCGCCATCACCCCGCTGCCGGACTTTCCCGCCGCCGGGGTCCGCGCCCCCCAGTGTGACCCCCTCCTCGGCACCCTGATGCGCGGTGACTGGGAGGACTATCGCGCCGCCCTGGCCCAGCTCCTCGACGGCGAGGACACCCGCCTGGAAGCGGTATTGACGCGCCTCGATGGCGCCCGCGCCCGCATCCGGCCGCACATCGCCGTGGATCCTTCGGCCCCTCCCCTGCCGCAGTGGGACGCCGCCACGGCCCAGCTCCGCCAGATCATTCGGGCCCAGTACGGCGCGGCGGCGGCGTTCTTGGCAGAGTGAAAGAAGGCCAACGACCACTCCCCGTATCGATCTGTTTCTGTTGTTCTTTACGCACATTCTCATGCCAAAGCGCGCATCTCTGTCAAAATGATTCTTGCCATCGCGCGCCCCTTATGCTCTAAACTAGCACAAGCCCCAACACCGCCCGTGCTGGAGCGTCCTTCGCCACCTCGGCCCTCCAGGAGTCCCCATGAGCACACGTGAAGCCAACCCCACTGAAGCGTTGCGGGCCACCGATCCCCTCTTCGCCAAGCTGAGCCCCTTCGTCGCGGCAGCAGAGTGGCCCCAGATGCTGGAGCACATCGCCGAGATCAAGCGCCTCAAAGAGGAACGCAACGCCGTGATCTTGGCGCACAACTACCAGCGCCCGGAGATCTTCCACACCATCGCCGACATCACCGGTGACTCCCTGGCCCTCGCCCGCAAGGCCCTGCACACCACGGCCGAGGTCATCGTCATGTGCGGCGTCCACTTCATGGCCGAGACGGCGAAGCTCACCTGCCCGGAGAAGCGGGTCCTCATCCCCGACCCGGAAGCGGGCTGCTCTCTGGCGTCCTCCATCACCGCCGCCGATGTCGCGGCGCTGCGCGCCCAGCATCCGGGCGTGCCCGTGGTCACCTACGTCAACAGCTCGGCCGAGGTCAAAGCGGCGTCGGACATCTGCTGCACCTCGGGCAACGCCGTCAAGATCGTGCGTTCCCTCGGGGTGCCCCGGGTCATTTTCCTCCCCGACGCCTACCTGGGGGCCTATGTGCAACAGGAGACGGGCATCGAGCTCATCCTGTGGCAGGGCCACTGTGAGGTCCACGAGAAGTTCACCGCGGCGGACATCGCCAAGGTGCGGACGCAGCACCCCGACGTCTTCGTCCTGGCCCACCCCGAGTGCGCCCTCGACGTCTTGGAGGCCGCCGATTTCGTCGGCTCTACGGCGGTGATGGCGGACTACGTCGAGAAGCACCGCCCGCCCACGGTCTTCTTCGTGACCGAGTGCTCCCTCATCGACAACATCGCCGTGGTCACCCCCGAGGTGAACTTCATCCGCCCCTGCCACCTCTGCCCCCACATGCAGCGCATCACCCTGGCCAACGTCGCCGCCGCCCTGCGTCACATGCAGACCGAGGTGCACATCGCCCCGGAAGTAGCCGGCCCAGCGCGCGCCGCCATCGACGCCATGCTCGCCGTTCCATAATGGTGCCCCTACGCCTTTTCCGTTGACAAGGAGATAGTGAGCAGGTAGAAAGCTCGCGTTTAGCCGTCGCTCTCGAGCGGTGGCAAACGATTCCGGGATCGTCTAAAGGCAGGACGACGGGTTCTGGCCCCGTTAATCTAGGTTCGAATCCTAGTCCCGGAATATGGCGGGTTCGTCTAGTGGTTAGGACGCCGGCCTCTCACGCCGGTAGCACGGGTTCGAACCCCGTACCCGCTGTTCGCGCGCTGCGCGTGCTCTTGTTCTTTCGCCTCTCTGGCGGGTTCGTCTAGTGGTTAGGACGCCGGCCTCTCACGCCGGTAGCACGGGTTCGAACCCCGTACCCGCTGTTTCTTCATGACATCTTTTTGTGCTGCCCATCCCTTGCGATGCCACGCACATGTGCGTGCGCCCGTTGCGATGTCACGCACCCGTGCATGTGCCCGCTTCGCGGCGCCTAGAGGTCAAAGAGCGCCGGATCGCACAGCCAGCGCGCCGCCGCGAAGAGCTGCGGCGGCGGGGCCACCTGCGCCTAATTGCAAGCGCTACAGACGTTGCTGCCTAGCATACTCGAGAAATCAATGGGCGGAATCTCGCAGCCGCCCACGGCTTGATCGATGCTACAACCACTCCACAGACCCCGCACGGGGGACACGCTGTCGCCAAAGTTCAAGGTGCCGGCCCAGGTCCCCCCTTCGAGGGCGTCGACCATGAAATCGCCCGTGTTCTCCACGAGCTTCACCTCACCGTTGAGGAACATCACCGACGAGAACTCTTGCAGTGACAACATGGCTGTCCCGAAACCGATCAGACGCCCCAAGAGGCCAATGGCCCCAGAGCACACGCTGTAAGCGCTGTCATAGCCGATGCTGTAGCCAAAGAGGCTGATCCCCGACAGCCACTGGGCAAAGCCCTGGCAGTTGAACCAATACTCCAGCGCCGCATGGAAGTTGGTGGCGCCACCGGCGATGGCTGGCAACAGCACGTTGTTGATCAAGTAGTTGATGAGCTTGCCATAACGCAGGTCCACCCCATGGTTCATGATGTTGAGCTTGTCGTAACCCATCAGCACCCCCTCCCAGTCACCCGAGACGAGCTGCAGCTCCAACAAGCTGTCGTGAGAAATCTCCGTGCGGCCGCAGTCGGGCGGATCGCCTGCGCTGCAGTTGAAGCGCCAGTAAAAGGCCAGCCCGGTGAAGGACGTCGTCCCGCGGATGCGGTAGTCGGCTCCGAGCTTGGACATGTAGAGCGTCGACAACACCTCCAGGGTCCGAATCATGGCGCGCACATCGCAACCTGCCCGGATGATGTTGCACCCCGTCTGCGACGACGTAACCAAGTCATTGATGTATCCCTGGAGTTGGTCACGGAAGCCCGTCACCCCACCGATGAGGTCGATGGCGTCACACACCAAGCCCGGCAGGAAGGATCCACACCCGTAGTCGATGATCACGTCGTAGAGCAGCTTGCCCGGGTTGTCGAAGCCGTCGAAAATCTTCACCAACCACTGACCCACCGTCCCGGTGTTCGCAATCGCATCGCCAAAATCAAAGAAAGAACGGACCTTATAGGTACCCACCGGGTTCAGGGGGATCATCTGGAAGACCAGATCCACCTCGGTGACGGCGTCGGCAAAGACGTCGATCTTGTCCAAACAAGCCTTGGCCACCACCTGACCACTGGGTCCCAGACCAACCCCCGCCAGGGTATACTCGTAGCCCACCAGCAGGTGTTCAAAGGTGAGCTGCGCCCCATCGCGCTGCGCCTCGACGTCAGCCAAGTGCCCCGGTGACACGTTCAGGGGATTGAAAAAACGACAGGACAAGTCACTGCTCCGATACAATCGCACCTGAAAAGGCGACACGGCGATCTGCGATCCCGAGTTGATCACGTTCGCCGTCAGGTGGCCCGACGGAAAATCCACCACGTTGATCGTAAACACCACCGGATTCACCCCGGGGTACTCCGCCCGAACCTCATAGGCGCCCACGGCCTGCCCCGCCCTAAAGGTCATCGTCGCCAAGCCTTCGACATTGGTGTGCGACTCGAAAGCGGCCAGGGACGCATCCCCGCTGCCACCGATACTCCAACTGATCTTAGCGTCATTCAGGGCTTCACCAGTGATCCGCGAATACAGCAGGACACCCACGTCCATCCGCCCGGCGCGCACCACCTCGTGGTTGGTCAAGCCGCTGGGCAACATCACGCAGCAACTCACCTCAACGAGTTCCTGCTGTTGATCGACGCCCACCAGCTCCTTGGTGTCCGGGTCTATGTCCCAACGCTGGTTGATCTCCGCCGTGTTGTCACCACAGCCAGACAAGCCCAGCGCCACCAAAGTCACGCACACCCCAACGCGTCCCATCCAACCCATGCGCATAAAGCGCCTCCTCATGCTCACGGCTAAAGCCACCACCATGGCTGGGAAAAGCAATCGTCTCGGCCAGCGTCCTCAGCCCCGTATGACCCACGGAAACGAACCAAACGCACACCTCGCGCTTCTTCGCTGGCAACTTGAACTATAGACGGCCCCGCGCTCCCAAGCAATAGCCCAACGCGACGCCTTGGGATCCACGTCCCCCACTGGGACCACGGCGACACCCCCCATGGCCCGCGCCCAAGTCTCGCCCCCAGCCCATCACCCTCAAGGCACCAGGGCGATCGCCGTAAAACCACCTACGACCCCCACGGCGATGATCCCGACCAAGCCAAAGGTCTTCCAGTAGCTCATCTCGCGCACTTGGGCCGATGTCACCGCGTCCGCCGGCAGGAGGAGATCATAGTCTGGCGCCACCAACTGGCTCTCGCTCAGCAGGAAATTGTACGGCGTCACCCTATAGCGGCTCCCATCGGCCACCCGCACCTCCATGGGAGTCTCCGGCGCAATCTGCACCTCGTCACCATCGACGCTGACCACCGACGCGCGCACCTGCTCCTGCCCCGAGCCCAGCTTCCCCAGCTCTTCCTTGGAGATGGTGTACGTGTTGTAACACGCAAGGTTGAGCACTAGAACCAGTGTACAGGAAGCAAGAATTCGTTTCATAACACGCTTCGCATGCCTGGAGGCAGGAAGGCCTGCCCCGAGTCCCTTCCCAAATGGTCAAACCGCCCGCAACCGCCCTCGGCGACAGCGCACGGCACCCGAGATGCGTGGCTGATGCTACGCCAAAGCCCATCCAGGGCGCAAGCCGCCTGAGCCCGGCGCTCTCACTCCTCGACCTCGACCCGACGCCCCTCACGCTCGATGCGCAACAACACACGCCGCGTCACCTCACCATCACGGTAGGAAAACAACACCCCCTCACGCCGCGACACGGGCGCCGTGGCCGCAGGACGGCTCCAAGGGCCCAGCGGCTCCTGCCTCGACCCCTGCATCAGCACCAACCACGCCGCCGCCAACTGCACCGGCGTCGCCCCAGGATACTCGGCCACGAAGCGCCAGAAACCATCGCTGCCATCCACGACCCGCCCCCCGACGACCAAGACCCCGCGCCGCTCCACGACCACATCTGCGGCGCGGAGCTCCGCGATGAAAGCCGTGTGGCCCGTCCGCACGCCGACGAAGGCCAGCGTCCAAGCCTCGGGACTCGCCAGCCCCTGCACCCACCGCTCGACCTCGCGCCGCCCTTCACCCACCATCCGCGCCAGACGCACCGGCCCTTCTAAGCGGGCAAAGCGCTCGGCGTCCTCCATGAACGGCCGAAAGGACTCGGCGCGCCCCGCCACCTGCTCAACCCCGCCCCCCAGCTCCCCATCGGCGACCCGTCTGGGCGGATCCCCAGTGCGCCCCGAAGGCTCACATCCAGCCGCGAGCCCCACCAAGAGCCACGACCAGATCGCACCCCGGCCCAGCACCAGCCGCGCCCCCTCAATGATAGTGCCAACCCACATCGGAACCCACCATCTCCAGCCCGCTCACCCAAGCGTTGAACGCCACCGCCTCCGCCAACAGCGCACCACCGCGCCGTCCGGCCTGGGTCCCTGCCAGGTGCAGCTCCTCCAAGCTCGCCAGGCGCGGCCACCCGGCGAGGGCTTCACACCCGGCATAGCCCACCTTGTTGTCTACCAGCCACAAGGCCCGCAGCGCTATCCCCGCGTCGATCAACGCCTGCACCCCCGCCACCCCCAACCCGCACCCACTCACGTCGAGCGCCTCCAGCGCCGGCCACGCGCCACCGCCCAGCACCGCCTCCAAACCCTGGTCTCCCAGAGGATTGCCGCCCAGCATCAGCCGCACCAAACGCTCCCGGCTCGCCCACGCGCCCAACGCCTGACCTCCCCGCGCATTCAGGCCACACAGCGACAGGTCCGCCTCACGCACCCCGCCCAGCGTCGACGGCCACACCACCTCGTCGCCCAGGGCGTTGCGCCCCGCCCGCAGCACCTCGATCGGCGCCTGCGCCACCTCCGCCAACAGCCCCGTCATCCCACGGCCGCTCAAGCCGCACCCCTCAACCGCCAGCTCTCGCAGCCGCGGCCAAGCGCCCGCACTGCGCGCGGCCACCACCCCCTTGTTGTGACTCAGATCGAGCGACTCCCAGCCGCGCGCGTCGCGACCCAGCACCTCCCACGAACCCGCCGGCAAGCCACACCCCACCAAACCCAGCGACCGCAAGCCACGCACCACGGGCGCCCGCAACAGCGTGCTCAGCGCCAGCCCATCCAGCCGCGTATCCACCATCCGCAAGGTGTCCAGACTATTGCCCTCCAGTGCCGTCAGCAACGCCCCCAAACGCGCATAGGAAATCTCCCGCAGGTTCAGCTCGACCTCGCGCAAGCGTCGCAAGCGCCGCAACGCGGGAATCAACACCTCCAGCCCACCACGATGCACCACCGTCAGCCCAGTCAATGCATCTGCGCTCTCGAATAGCGCCGCGTAGGCCCGCCCCCAATCCTGATCCCACTGCACCCGCCGCACCAGGCGCAGCCGCTCCAAGTGCGTCCCTAGACCGGCGCGCACCAGCGCGCCGAGCGTCCGCACCTGGGCCAGGCGCAAGGTCAAACGTCGGATCTGCCCCCGTGGCAGCTCCGCCAGCCACGCCAGCAATGGCTCCACCTGCACCGCCCCGGGCGCCTCGACGATCTCCAGGGAGTGCACCCGCTCCAGGCCCTTCGAGGGTGGCCCCTGCGTCGTCCCCAGATCCCACACCACGTGGCGCGACAGCGGCCCCTCCACCCGCTCCCCACCCCACCCCTCACCCTCCTCCGGCCACGGACGAAAGTGCGCATCGATCCGGGGCAGCACCTCGGCCACGTCCCCACCCCAGCCCTGCAACAGCGCCCCACAGGCCGCAAAAACATGGCGGCGTGGTTCACAACGCAACAAGCGCTGCAAGCGCCCATGCCGGTCATCAACGCGCCGGCCCCGCCACTGCAGCGGCGACAACTGCCCCGCGCTCAGGGCCACGTCCACCCCCCACCCCGCCGGCCCAGACCGCGCCCAAGCGCGCAGCGCCGCCACCTCGGCCGGCCACCCGCCCAGCAACCCGCGCCACGCCTCAACCCCCATGGGCTTGGCCACCCCAGCGCGGCCTAACCCCACCCGCACACCGCTCTCGTGAGCCACCGCCATGACCACCGTCGTCGTCTGCCCACCCCGCGGCGGCACCCCACCGTGTCCCCAGGCCACACCTCCCCGAGCACGCGCCAACGCCATGATCTGCAGTAAGTTCTCGAGACGCGCACAACGCGAACGACTGCGCCCCTGACCCACCGCCAACAGGCAGCGCAACGCCTCCATGGTGCGCCCCTCCAGCACCAAACCCAGCGCCTCTCCCGCCGTCCACAGCACCCCATCGTCCGCTTCCTGCCACGCCTCCAATGACAAGGTCACCACCTTGTCACCATCACGCAGCGCCATCGCCGCCTCCAGCGCCAAGGACCGATCACCCTGCCGACGGCCTTCATCCCACGCCGCCTGGGCTGCCCCCAGGTCCCCCAACCGCAACAACCGTCTGTAGCGCTCCAACACCATCGCTCTCCTGCTCCTCTGCCGCGACCACTTGCTCTTGTATCACGCGCTTGCCCCCGCACCAGACCAAAATCTCTGGCACCGCCCGCTACCATCGGCCTCGACTGCGCCGCAATCCGACGTATGATAGGCTCCGCGCGCCTCACCGCGCCGCCCTTGGCCCGCACCGCAGCTCCCGGAGGACACGTTTGGACTCTAAGCTCCTAAAAATTGGCGTTTTTTATGACGGAAACTACTTCTTCTACGTCAGCAACTACTACGCCTTTCGCCACGACAGGCGCGCCCGCATCAGCATCGGTGGCCTCCATGACTTCATCCGCGCCCGCGTCGCCGAGTGCGAAGAGACCCGCATCAGCCACTGCCAGATCGTCGACGCCCATTACTTCCGCGGCCGCTTCCCCACGGCCATCGTCGAACAGAAGGGCTGGCTCCGCGGTGAGCGTCTCTTTGACGATGTCTTGATGTACGAGGGCATCACCACCCACTACTGGCCCATGAGCGACGGCGCCGAGAAAGGCGTCGACGTCGCCTTCGCCCTCGAAGCTTTCGAGCTCGCCATGTTCAAGCGCTTCGACGTCTGCGTCCTCATCGCCGGCGACGGCGATTACGTCCCCCTGGTGCGCAAGCTCAACATGCTCGGCACCCGCGTCATGGTCCTCGGCTGGGACTTCGATTTCGTCGACGAACGCAGTGGCCTCCGCCGGGAAACCCGCGTCTCCAAAGTGCTCCTCAAAGAGGCGACCTACCCCGTGCTCATGAACGCCTACATCGATGACGCCTTGCGCGCCAAGGACAATCGCATCGATGACCTCTTCGTCCCCAAAAACGCCCACGACACCCTCCCCGATCCCAACGAAGAGCTCGAGCCCCCTTGCCTCACCACCCTCGCTGGCACCATCAAGCGACTCGACAAAGGTTGGGGCTTCATCAAGCCCAGCGATGGCAGCGATGATGTCTACTTCTACTGCGCCGACGTCCTGCACCACGCCTTCGATGAGCTCCGCGTCGGTCAGGAGGTCACCTTCTCCCTCGGCGCCAACGAACGCGGACCCATCG
>Ga0334883_1005973_pt1 | contig 10373 bp, 9 predicted proteins | sample GraSluR1_MG_6_FD_207230 | JGI IMG/M metagenome (GOLD analysis project Ga0334883, IMG submission 207230) | Sludge microbial communities from methane-producing bioreactor in Wageningen University, Netherlands - Granular Sludge_09_05-R1 | ecosystem: Engineered > Bioreactor > Anaerobic > Unclassified... | reverse complement strand
CGGTTAACCGGCGTATGCAATTAATCTACTGGGATCCCTTACTGAGCAAGGTGGCTCACTTTTAGATGAGCAAAAGTGGCTCAGTTTTTAATCAGCACAGTGGTTCACTTTTTGGTTGACAATCGCACCGCATCAACGCCACCCTTATCTATACAAAACTGATTGAGGATGGATTTATCAAAAGCTCTAAAGTTTCAGTCTGTGCGGTTCAGCGGTTTATCAAAAACAACCACCTGAAGACTGCCGCAATCCAAAGCATTAAAGACCGTAAAGCCTTTGAAGAGGAGTTCCCCTGCAGCATGTATCAGGCTGACACCTGCCATGCGCTTTACATCATTGAAAATAATACTAAACGCAAAGCTTACCTTTTCCATATAGTAGATGATTATTCCCGGCTAATCGTGGGGGCCAGATTTTTCTTTGCGGATAATGCGTATAACTTCCAGCTGGTTCTAAAAGAAGCCGTGGCCAGATTCGGAATCTGTAATAAGCTATATACCGACAATGGCGGCCCTTATGTCAACAGCCAGCTTAAGATGATACTTGCTTCTCTGGGAATAATAGAAATTCATGCTCCTATTCGAGATGGGGCTGCTAAAGCGAAAGTGGAAAGATCGTTTAGAACTATAAAGGATACCTGGCTTAATGGATTTGACTCGTCGCAGGTCAGTTCTCTCGAAGATCTTAACCGGTTTCTGGCTGACTATGTCAGAATGCGCAATAATTCTGTAAATCGCAATACGGGCGAAACTCCCATGGAACGTTATTCAAGGCATATTGACCGCATCCGGTTTCCCCAAAGCCGTGAATGGCTTGACGAATGCTTTATGAACCGCATCATAAGAAAGGTGAATAATGATGCCACTGTTTCCATCGATTCTGTCATGTATGATGTGCCTATGCAGTTTATCCGGTCAAAGGTTGAAATAAGATATCTTCCTGATGATATGAAAAATGCCTATATCCTGCATCAGGTGAAACGTTATCCCATTCGCCGCACCAATAAGCTGGAAAATTCCCGAACCAAAAGGGAGAAGCTGCCTTCAATAGATTATTCATTGAATGGGGGTTTTAAGGATGTATAATCATTTTTATGGCCTTACCTTCAATCCTTTTGATAAATCAGCTCCGGTGAAAACAGCTTTCCAATCAAAGGATCATACACAAATGCAAAACCGCCTGTCCTTCCTTAAAGGCGCCAGGGGTATCGGCCTTTTCACCGCTTCGCCCGGAATGGGCAAAACTTATGCCCTGCGCTGTTTTGCAGAAACCCTGAATCCCAATCTGAGCCAGATGATCTATACCTGTTTGTCCACTATCAGTGTTACCGAGTTTTACCGCCAGATATGTGTACAGTTGGGCCTGGAACCGGTCGGTCGCAAGACTGAGATGTTCAGGTTAATACAGGAACGAGTCAGAAACTTGTTAAAGGAAAAGCATAAAACTCTGCTTGTGGCAATTGATGAATGCCAATACCTTAATACTGACATACTCCGGGATTTCAAACTGCTCATGAACCAGGAGTTTGATTCTATGGACTGCTTTGCCCTTATCATGGTAGGATTGCCGCATATGAATGGAATACTGGAAAAGCCGGTACATGAAGCCTTAAAGCAGCGTATTGTTGTACATTATAATTTCAACGGCTTGTCTTCAGATGAAACCGCCCAATATATTTATTCTCGAATTGAAGCTGCCAGCGGAGCATGCTCTATCATTGACGAGGCTGCTATCCATGCGGTTGCCGGGTATTCTCAGGGGGCTCCAAGAATTATCAATTCTGTCATGACCAATGCCCTTATTCTCGGTTCACAGCTGAAAAAGCAAAGCATTGATGCCGAAATAATTCTGGCTGCAAGCAACAGCCTGGCTCTTGGTTGAGGAGTATGTATTGATATGTTTCTGTCACAATTATCTCAATGCTGGGGAGCAAGCTGGAGCAAGCCGAGCGCCTGGCAGGATTCTATGAAAAGAGGTTGTCTACGGGGACTGCAGCTGCGGTCCCTCTGTTCTTATAAAATCTAATGAAATTAAATCTTTGGAGTGAAGTTCCAATGTTTTCTTTTTATCTGGAATTTATTCGCTGTTTTGCTGATCTGTTTGTGCCCTCTTGATTTTATTTTGCTGTTTTCTCACGCTATTGGCTGATTTTTATCTGCAGTTTAGCCTGCTATTAATTCGCTGTTCAACACTATACTGGCTTACATAATGGACCAAAAGTATACTAACAGCATGCCGCTGTATAGACAGGAAAAGCAATTATCGCGGTTAGGAATTGAACTGTCACGTCAGACCATGGCCAACTGGCTGCTAGCAGTAGCAGATCCATGGCTTAAGATACTGTATGATCGGATGCATGAGCAGCTAATTAAGGGCGATATTCTACATGCAGACGATTACCAAAACATTTGCATTATCGAAACTGGCCTGCAGATTGCCGTATAGACGGACTGCAGGCCATTGATTTGTTTCGATAATATAACTGTCGATTAAGTGCACAACTCTTTCAATAATGCCATGAGGTCACTATTCTCCCGCCATGCAGGAACTGCTTCTGTTAATGGCGGGTAGGCCTGGGTAATCGCATCCTGTTTAGCTTTGTTGTTTACTCGCAGGTAGACCTGGGTCGTTGTAACGCTGGTATGACCGAGGAAATCGCGTATTGCGATGATGTTGACCCCAGATTCGAGAAGATGGATAGCTCTACTGGCCCGTATGGCATGGGGGTGGATGTTCTTCGGAAATGGGATTGTCGGATTAGTAGCCTTGGCTATGACATAATGTCGCTTGAGAATCCTGGCTATCCCCGGTCTGGTAAATTGCGCCCTATTCGTAGAGCTAAAAAGATGGAGATCGCCGCAGGCAGATTGCTCCAAGAATCCTCTGTCATGCATATACGACTCAACTATCCTCGCGGTCTCGGTCATGATCGGCACCGTTCGCATTTTTCTGCCCTTGCCGAGTAGTGTTGCTGTCTCAGGCTTCACAAGACGGACATCTTTCACTTTAAGGCCAATGAGCTCTTGTATCCGTGCCCCCGTGTCGTAAAGCATGGCCATTATCGCTAGATCTCGCCTGCCGCGGACACTCGTCTGATCAGGAACCGCCAATAACGCCTTCATAGCCTCTTTTTCCAAGTAGACTATCTCGTGCGTGGAACTCCGCTTAGATGGAATAGCAAGTATCCGTTGGCCATCTTGGAGAAAGGCCGGATATTCCAAGATGGTATAGCGCACAAATGACTTAAGCGCTGAAAGGCGTTGGTTATGAGTGTTAGGGCTTATGCAATCCGAATCTCCCATTGATGCCAAGAACCCCTTTATGCTATCTGCTGTGATATCTTTAAGCTCGATGCGCTCCGGTTTGATCCCGGCAGAGGAATCGATGTATCCGATGTACATCTTCAATGCCAGGCTGTAAGACCTAATGGTTTGCGGACTCAGATTCCTCTCGCCTGGCAAATGGCTGGTGAGGAAGCGGGTGACGCATATGGCAAAATTGGTCGGTGCGGTTCTAACCTTCATGACAGCGCACCTCCGGCATTATCCATGAACACCCGGCGCTAATGCGATCCCTCATCTCTGGGAACATCTCGACCGTCATTCTCAGGTAGCGTTCTGTGCCAAGCAGGTTCTCATGGCCCATGTACGCGGACAAATACGGCAGCAAAGCGTTTACGTCCTTGCCTTCCATGGCCCATCTCACCAGGTTGTGGACAGCAAAAGAATGTCTCAAAGAATGCACGGTCGGGCCATCGTCGGTATGCGGTATGCCTGCAATCACCAGGCATTGGCGAAACGCATGCCCTACCGTGCTTTTGCTGTACAAGCCCCTGGCTGGAGACGGCAAGAATGGCGACTTGGCATTGCTAGCCGCAGCTAGGTGTGCGGTATAGTTCTGGCAGCGCTGAAGCAGGGACTGTGCCATTGGCACATATCGATCCTTATTGAACTTGGCAGCGCGAACGAGCAGAACACCCGTCTGCAGATCCACATCTTCTACCCGCAGTTTGATAGCCTCCGATATCCGCAGGCCGCAACCATAGATCAGTCTGAGTATCATGGGCATTACGATGTGCCTTTGTGGTGAGCAGGCGCGATACGGCAATAAGTCGGCTGCACCCATGAGACGCGCCACTTCTTCTGTGCTGAGCACGTACGGCACGAAACCGTATTTGCCCACAGTGAGTACACCATTCGGGAGTACATAAGCATCCATACCACAGCGGACGAGGTACTTGCCGAAACACCGCACGGTGGAGACTCTGTGGCACTGTGTCGACGGCTTCTCTCCGGGACGGCGGGCGATGTAAGCCTCAACCAGCTCCTTTGTAAGCCGGTCTGTTGTTGTAAGTGGCGAGGTTGCCGCATAGACATCGAACTGCCGGATGTCCTCTTCGCCGCCAGCAGACTTGTACCCACGCATCCTCCTGTGTGCGATGTACTGTTCGAGCAGCCCCCCAAGCGGGCTTGCAAAAACGGGCAGGTCATTCATTGTCGGCCCTCCTCTATGTCAAGAGCACATTGCCTGAGCCCCTCGATATCGCAGTGCAGGTATACTGTTGTTGATGTTGATGTCGAATGGCCCAGCACCGCCGTTATCACCGGAAGGGGTACCTGCTCGGCGAGCATATTGGAAGCAAGCGCATGTCTGAGCGAGTGCGGACCTGCGTTTCCGCAGCCGGATCTGGATATGCCTGCGGTCACCATACGCTTGCTGAACACATCATTTAAGCTCTTCATCCCGCAATACGGAGCTGTCAGGCGCGTGAACACATGGGTCGTATTCGCCTGTTTGGGCCGCGCGTTGGTGATCCAGTCAGCCAGCGCCCAACCAACATCATCCAGGATGGGCAACACGTTCATCACAGACGTCTTTTCCTGGCGAAACCGTATAGCCATGGACTCCCAATCTATATTTGTCAGCTTAAGGTTGAGTATGTCGCCCACACGCATGCCATATTTGACCATAAGGAGCATGAGCGCATAGTCGCGCTTGCCTTTGGAGTCCGACCTGTCCACAAAGTCGAGGAGTGCCTTGACCTCCTCCTTGGTCCACAACTTCTGGACAGGTTTTGTCGGATACCGCGATGCCGACGGGATGAAGAGTGACAAGTCGTTTTGGATAACGCCGTTCGAGAACATACTGCGCAGAAAGCAGCGCAGGGATGAGAGCACTCGGGGCATCGCTCCGGGCATCTTGCTGCTGCACATAGACAGATGCTCATCAATAAAATTCTTGTCTATTTCGGCGACGCCTGTAAGACCTTTACTTTTCGCATGTACAAGCAGGTTGCATACATCACTGGACCGGCCAGCGACAGTTTCATCAGAAAGGCCCCGACTGGCGCATTCTGATATATACAGGTCATAGTGATTTTTGAAGCACATCGGTGGTTCTTTGGTATGAGAGGGCCTTCCTGGGATGCAACCGCTTTCCTCGTAGCACACCAATATCCTGATTGCACGAAGTTGGCTGCTGATATGTGCGGACGGCGCAACATTGTAGCTCATGTCCCATCCATAATCGTCGAGAAGATAGCTTTTTGCCAAGCCATCGGAGAGAAACGCTTCACCGGTCTTAACAGAATATCTCGCAATCCTGGCAAACGCTTGCCTGTAGTGTATGATTGATATCCTCGCGTAGCATTGTTTCTCTAGCTCTTCTAGAGCACCTTTGGCTAATTGGCTAATCGTTCGTCGTTCCATGTTTTATACCTCCAGAATTAAGATTTTTTACATCTCCTATTCTGGGGCATATTCTGGGTATTATGATTATCGAAACAAACCAATGGCCTGCAGTCCGTCTAAGCGGCAATCTGCAGGCCAGTTTCGATAATGCAAATGTTTTGGTAATCGTCGTTATCGAAACGTTTCGATAACGACGAGACGACTTTGCAGGTACTGAAAGAACCAGGGCGTAATGCCGAATCCAAATCATATATGTGGCTATATCGGACTGGAAGAGATGGTCCGCCTATAGTGCTTTATGATTATCAGACCACCAGAGCCAGCAAACATCCGGTAAGTTTTCTTACTGGTTTTAAAGGCTATCTACATACTGATGGATACAGTGCTTATGGGCAACTTAAGGAAGTTACCCTTATTGGGTGCTGGTCTCATGCGCGTCGTAAATTCAACGAGGCACTTAAAGCCTTGCCTGCAGATCAGAAAGACAAGCCGGTAGCAGCCAGGGTGGGGTTTGAATATTGCAATAAATTGTTTGCCATTGAGAGACAACTAGAAAATGTATCATATGAAGAACGCTACCAGCAACGCTTGGAGAAAAGCAAGCCAATACTTGATGAATTTCATACCTGGCTGAAGAGGCAAAGGCAACTGACTATACCCAAAAGTGCTTTCGGTCAAGCTATTACCTATTGCCTGAATCAATGGGATAATCTAAGCAGCTTCCTGATGGATGGCAGATTGGAGATAAATAATAACCGAGCTGAGCGCTCAATTAAATCCTTCGTAATTGGAAGGAAGAACTTTATATTTTCCAATACTCCCCGGGGGGCCAGGGGTACTGCAATTATGTATAGCATTATTGAAACTGCCAAAGAGAATGGCTTAAAGCCATATAATTATCTGGTATACCTATTTGAGCAGCTGCCTAATGTGGATACCAGAGACGTAGCCGTTATTGATAGCTTGATGCCCTGGTCAGAGACACTGCCCGAGGACTGTAGAATGCCTATAACAGAGAACACATCCGAGGGAAAATAGTCAAGGTGTCAGCTGTTTTACGCTTACGTACCTACGAGGAATTGAAACCGGACAACAAGGAAACCACCGAAGGGATTGCCAAGGTTTTTAGCGTACCTACGAGGAATTGAAACCTGGCTGAAAGGTGGCCGCGGTTCCACCAAGTCATCGTTTTTAGCGTACCTACGAGGAATTGAAACTCGTCCTCGATGTAATAGGTCACCAGCTGGTCATCGTTTTTAGCGTACCTACGAGGAATTGAAACCTCATCATCGTCACCCTCATCCAGATCCACCAGGCCGTTTTTAGCGTACCTACGAGGAATTGAAACACATCCCACACCCAATGTCAACTCCAACTATGCTAGGGTTTTTAGCGTACCTACGAGGAATTGAAACTTAGTATACATTATATCACCTCTTTCCTTTTTGGTTTTAAGGTTTTTAGCGTACCTACGAGGAATTGAAACTTGTTGACCCTTCTGCAAGCTCTTTTATTGCTCTCAGTTTTTAGCGTACCTACGAGGAATTGAAACAAAAGATGATCGAAGATGGGAAAAGCGAAGAGGAAGTTTTTAGCGTACCTACGAGGAATTGAAACCTTTGTCTCTATAATGCTCTGACCCTTCAGTTTTACAGTTTTTAGCGTACCTACGAGGAATTGAAACATATTATATTTGCGTTGGCTGCAAAACTAATGGGTAAAAGTTTTTAGCGTACCTACGAGGAATTGAAACCTATACCCAGCTCTAATTGCAGCCTGAGTGGCATTCAGTTTTTAGCGTACCTACGAGGAATTGAAAAGGCTTATTATCCAGTTTTGTTTTCGGTACCGCGGTTTCCACTAGATTGGATTGGCGGTTTGCAACCACTGGACAGGTGGCGTTAAATGCTACGGAATGCTCACGCACCCCTCGCGGGTCCGTGGATTGAAACAAGACGTCGTATCAATGGCAAACAGAGGCAAGATGTCGCATTCCTGGTAGCACTCCACAGTAACTTTGCCGATCAAGAAGAGCCCCCTGGAGGAATTAACATCCAGGGGGCTGTGTTTCTCTTTGTATTTCCTCAATTCTGTCAAGCTTATCGCCCCAAACCTTGCCGCTGTTATAGACTCACTGTCTAAATATGTTCTGCTGCGGTATGCATACTACTGCGGAATACCGTAGCTGGATAAGGGATGGTTTGTTGCTGCATGGCAGAACCTTTGCGCCATCAATTCAGATACTACTGTTCTATAGTGAAGTGGATACCATAATATTCGTTTATAGGAACCGTTACAGTCAAAGAAGTACCAGAACCGGTAAACTTATAGGCAAAACTGCCAGGCGATGGGTTGCCTTTAGGTTCTTTACTGTAGTCTTGAATATAAACATTCGTAATTCCTTGAGCAAATGCCCAATCTTCGAGACATACAGTTATGTTTACCGAGTTGTTCTCTTCCTCGAATATTACGTAACCTGCATATGTAGTTTGACCAGCATATATATTGGCTTTCCCGTCCTGCAAATTATGGTACTCTACATAGGTAGCCCAGTTTCCACTGCCTTTACCCGGGTTATAGCGAAATACTCCCACATCATGAGCAGCCCAGGCAGTTTCGCAGATAAGTTTTTGTTCCCCAAAGTAATGTGATGGGTCGCTGTCGCTTACCTGAATGCTGCCATAATTGCCTACAACCGTGCCCATATTGGTGTACTGCCCGGCTTCTGCCGTGCCGTTGGCGGTCAGGGTTTGTGATGCCCCCGGGGCCAGGGATGAAATGCTTCCAATAAGGTCTATTTTATCGTCTATGATCACGATATCGGTTAGGGCAACGTTGCCGGTATTAGTCACTACGTATGTCCAGGTAACAGGGTCGCCCACCGCAATATATGGTCCGGTGGGGCTGTCAGCATCCTGGCCGTTGGTGGCTTTCTCGATGTCAATGGCCGGGGCAGCCAGCATGTTCCCAAAATCTTTACCGCTTACTTTCTGTTGATCTGCCAATGGAACGGTATGCGTTCCAGGGGCTGCGGGATAGGTTTGGGTCCAACCGTTCTGAATAATTTCCTTAACCGTATAAGCAGCAGCGGTAAGTCCGGTAAAGGAATAGCTGCCATCGGCTAAGGTGGTGGCAGTGCGAGTAAACCTAATACTATCTATTATAGTTTCCAGTTGTATTTCCCAGCCTCCCAGGCCCGGTTCATCTTGCTGGCGGATTCCGTCACCATTAATATCATGAAATTTTGTGCCGCTAATTTCTCCGCCAGGAGTCTGGGGAATGGGGATTGGTACTGTTTTCGCTCCTATACCAGCTGCCTGCAGAGTGAAATGAGGACTAGAACCCGATGTATATCCGGAGCCCAGATGAGATGCGGTCCAACCATCATAACGGTCTCCCCCCAGTTTATCGCTAGGTGAGTCAGCCAGCAAGTACTCCTGTCCCTCTATCCATATAAAAGTCGGGGCCAGGCGTGCTTCGAAATAGATGACAACGGTCTTGTTGGCTGGTACTTCCCCTAATTCTTGATTAGGTGTAAGTCGCCAGAAAGCATATTGAGGGGGAGCATACTGGTTATCGGCAGTTCCCTCGGGATAAGGTCGATTGATAAACGAAGGCGTAAAATCAATGAAATCGCTCGGTTTGGATGCTGCAATATTGGGAGCGCCCTTTAGATCCTTTTCGTCGTAGTATTTGTAAGAGAAATTTCTGAGCAAGTCAACAAATATTGCTCCGTTGGAGGGTTTCATATAATCATAGCGGACATCAATCGCCGGAAGTTGTGTGCCTCCGTAACCATCCAGCACCAGGGCATAAGAAACCCAGTCAAACTCCCGATAATTTTTGCCAAGGTTTCCAGTTGTCCAACTTCCTGACCAGTCGGACCTGTCTTTAAGATTCCAGCCATAGAAAGTCTGGCTTTTTGCCACAGAAGCAGGCTGGGCGGCAACACATGATAGGACCATGCAAATTAATAACAGGAATGTTAACAGACGTAAACGGTATGCAGCCGGTTTATTTGGATAATTCAATTACCTTCACGCTCCTCTCGCTTCAGTCTTTTTACTGCCTTAAGCAATATTAAACTAAGTTGAAATGGTGTATGTTTGTATGGTGTCTTCTGTCAGGTCCCACCTCCCATGCTGGTACAGGCAGAAAAAGCAAAAACCGGATGCCAACCTTCACCTGGCAATCCGGCCACCTACGTAGGTCCGTGATTTTGCGTCCCCATCTTTCAATGAGTTTACCCTTCAGAAAACGCTGATTATTTTTTCCATCTGTCCATGTACTATTATATTCGTTCGAAAATACTGCATAAGTGGGGTGTATATCAATAATTTTTCAATCATATTTAGACAGGATTCGGGGAGAATACCCCAGATACTACCAGGACGTTCAAGGCATTAAAAATGGGATTGGCGGAGCAAGTTGTTAGAGTAAGATACTCCCAGAATGAGAATGTTTTAACCAATGTTCTAATAAACGTATAAGAACATTATCCCATACATTAAATGGCGGATATTAAAATAATTGGAAATATTCTACATAGTTGACAGGTGAATATTTCACACTGAGCGTACCAGCAGTACGCAACATGATACCGGCAATTTACTATAATGATACCGTTGCACTGATTCCGAAAATACATACATAGATACCGCCGATTCACATATGGGTACCGCT
>Ga0334883_1005970_pt1 | contig 10380 bp, 6 predicted proteins | sample GraSluR1_MG_6_FD_207230 | JGI IMG/M metagenome (GOLD analysis project Ga0334883, IMG submission 207230) | Sludge microbial communities from methane-producing bioreactor in Wageningen University, Netherlands - Granular Sludge_09_05-R1 | ecosystem: Engineered > Bioreactor > Anaerobic > Unclassified... | reverse complement strand
GAACTGGCAGAATCTCTTTATAATTATACAAATGAGTATTCAGGTGCTTTAAAATCTGAATTAGATGACATATTGACTTGGGGTTATCTAGGCCTTTACTTTGCAGACAAATTAAGAGCTGGTGTTGCATTAGAAAAATATCGCACAACTGGGGAAACTGATCAAAAAGAAACAGCTATTCAATTTCTTGAATTGTGTTTAAAGCATTGGGATAAAATTATTTATTATACAAAAGACAGATATTTACCTACTCCGCATGTAAGTACTGAAAGGTGGGGAAAAGAGTTTGATAATTTTTCATGGGAATCTCTTAGGCCACAAGTAGAACGTGATTTAAAAATAGCTCAAGAATCAACATTTAAAGACTAAATACAAATTTCATTATTCTGCTATTTATTTATCATCAATGAATTTTTTAAAATATGTTACTTAATTGAATTATCATAAAAGTAGTCCACTTTTTATGGATCGTAAGGCATGAGATTGAAAAGAACATCAAAATTACAAAAAATAAAAATTTGATAAAACTGAATTATAAATAAATTTATTCATCTTGATTTTAAAACTATTAATAACAGATTAATTTTCTAAAAATGAAAAAATCAATAAGATATTATTTAAAATACAAATTACTTGTTTCGACCTTATTTGCTATTGTTTTACTATCATGCACAAATCAAAATAAAAAAGTATCATTGGAATTTACTAATTACCCAAATCTAAAAATCGGTTTCACTACACAAAACTTGAAAGCCTGACTGAAATTATTGAATATGCCTCAAGGGAAGGGTATCATTTTATAGAACTAAGGGATAATACCGCAAAGCTTACCATTGAAGAATGCAAAAAAATAGCAGATGTAGCAAAAAAAAATAAAATAGAAATAATCTACGAAATTCATAAAAATCCGCTTGATTCAGGTTTTTTTCAGGTTTTTGAAAGAGGTCTGAATAATTCTTTGCTGTTCCCCGGGCCTGGAATCCTTCGTACAATAATTTCATATTCGGAGTTCGAAAATGATTTGAATAAAAAAGGTTGGACCAGGGATGAATTAACCAAACTCGTCAAATTATCTGACAGTTGTGCTCAAATAGCCAAAGAGAAAGATATTCAGTTTATGGTGGAAAACTTTAACGAACCTTTTTTCGGTGACAGTTTAACTTATTTTGGGCTTGCTGATTTTTTTGCCAATACTGCTAATACGGGTTTTCAATTTGACGTAAGCAATCCATTCAGCGGAACTTCCAGAGAAAAAGCTGATGTTGAAAATGTAGTACAGTATCTCTCAATTATGGGTACCCGTTGGGTAACTACCCACCTGAAAACAATTCACGTTATGGGAGGACGCATGCAACCTGTACTTACTGAAAATCCTTTACCGGTTGAAAAAGTTGTTGCCCTTATGGGACAACAGGATATAATATACGCCTCTCTTGAACTGGCTTCTGTTGACAATAAACAACAATGTTTTAATAACCATGCAGCCAGCATTCAGTTTCTAAAAGATAAAGGAGTATTGAAAAAATAATACGTTATCAGCCAATAATTTTAATTTCTTATGAGTTACAAAAATTTTATTTTCCGCAACAATCTAAAAGAGGCATTCAGCGATATATATACTGATGAAGCACTTTCAGCTCTTGATGCCCTTGCTTATTTAGATAATGAGATTAAAGATGTAATGTTCACACGGATTAAACGAAGGTCAGAACGCCAACAAAATAAGGAAAGGATATCCTTTCTGGATCCGGAAAGTAAAATACCACGAACAAACATCAGGGTAAAAGATGCTAGAAACGGAAATTTTGAAGGTAGTATTATCCCACCCGATCTTCAGCGCCAATGGATACAAGGTACCGGCCCTGCAACAAAACCAAACGCTCCCCTTGAAATCAGTCTTCGTAATGTAGCTTATGCATTACTTTCCGGTGCAGATGGATGGATGTTTGATGGTGAAGATGCTCTTGGACAAATTACGACAATGTCACTTGATAGCCAACGAAATTTAAAACTGGCAATAAGTGAAGATGCATTATTTATGAAAGTAGCATCACAGGTTGCAGACGAAATGAATCGATGGGCCAGGGATTTCTTTGGTCATATTATAATTAGCGACTGGAAAAAACAATTAAGCGTTACAACAAAAAAATTTCGTGTCCGGGGCCTCCATCTTGCTGATCGACACATTTGCGATGCAAATGGTAGGGCTATGGCCGCATCAATTGTAGATATGGTTCTTTATGTAGTAAACAATTACAAAGAGCTCCAATCCAGAGATTCATCAATCATACTTTATATCCCTAAAATACAAACGGCTGAGGAAGCAGCACTTTGGAATGAAATGATGATCAAACTAGAAAATCATATTGGGTTGAAAGAAGGAACTATCAAAGTATATGTATTAGTTGAACAACTTGAGGCAACTTATCAATTGATGGAAATCCGGGCTGCACTTGGAACCCACTTTGTGGGTTTTAACACAGGACGTTGGGATTATATCAACAGTGTGTCTGATGCATTAGCCTGGGATGAAAATTTCATCAATCCCAATATTGAGGAGATCGATATGACATACGGGTATATGGCCAATTATGAGAATCGTGTCAGACGAGCAGTAAACACAGCTGATGTCAATGGCAACTTTGCGCTTTGGCAGGGAGGCATGGAGCATTTTATCCCGGTAGGATCAAAAGAAGGCATATCCAGAAGCATGGAAAAGGCAATTGCAGGTGCTGAGCGTGAACAAAAAGCTGGTGCCAGCGGAAAATGGGTCGCTCACTGGAAAATGGTGCACATCGTTCGGCCTGTATGGGAAAAAGCAGGAGAACTTAATCAATTGGGAAGAAAGTTCCCTCCGCTGACTTATTCCAGGCAAGATGCTGATGATTTAATTTATCTTGAAGAAGCCCCAAGAACCATTAGGGGTGCACGTAACCTGTTAAGTATTGCATTACAGTATGGAAATGCATTTGGGCAGGGAATGCAGGCAGTTGCATTAAAACCAGCAGATTTCTTTGGTAATGATGACGTTCTATATGTAATGGAGGATATGGCCACAGGCGAAATACGATTAAGTATTCTCTGGGAATGGATTCATAAAAAGGCAATTCTCACTGAAGACGATACGGAAACCGGTATAAAAGCTAGTGAAGTTTTTTCAATTCCACTCTTTAAAAGGCTGCTCAGTGAAGAATATGATAAATTACTCAACGCTGACAATAAGGATGTGTATGATTCTTCAAAAACTACAACGCTACCCATTTCAAGGGAAATTATTGAAGCCTACATACTTGATAGCGTGAAAATGCCCTGGTTCATTGATTTGCTTAATATTAATCTTAACAACAATGATGTTAAGCTGGCAAAAGAAAGAATTAAAATGTATATGAAAGCCTTTAAAAAGGATGGATCACGTATTATAGAGAACCTAGATTTTGTGTTATCCGAGGAAATGTAATATACTTCTTAATTTAATAAAGTAACTAAGCAACATGTAAAAAAAATACTTTAATTATTAAAATTAATAACTATGACTATTGGAATTCTTGCACTGCTTTCTGCAATTCCCATTGCAGCTATGTTTATTACTATGGTTGGTTTTCGCTGGCCAGCTACAAAAGCAATGCCATTTGCTTTTGTAGTAGCATTTGTTTTGATATTACTTGTGTGGGAAACGCCTGTAAATTGGGTTTTGGCATCAAGTCTGAATGGTATCGTTATAGCTATAAAGATAATCCTAATAGTATTTGGAGCTCTGACTTTACTTTTTACACTTCGGGAAAGTGGAGCTTTGGCTACTATCAACAAAGGTTTTATGTCCATATCCCCAGACAGACGGGTACAGGCTATAATCATAGCCTGGTTGTTTGGTGCTTTCATAGAGGGTTCAGCAGGATTTGGAACTCCGGCAGCATTGGCTGCTCCCTTGTTGCTTGCAATTGGTTTTCCGGCTCTGGCTGCTGTGATGGTTACTCTGGTTGCTAACAGTACTTCTGTTTCGTTTGGTGCTGTTGGAACTCCGACCATCATGGGAGTGGGAACATCCTTAAATATTTCGGAGGTACTGACAACTCTTTCAGAAAAAGGAATAGATTTTAATGAGTTTATTCATCAAATAGGAGTCTGGTCTGCTTTGCAACATTCCATCCCAGGCATTATTATGCCACTGATTATGGTTATGATGCTAACACGATTTTTTGGCAAAAATAAAAGCATAAAAGAAGGGTTGGAAATTTGGCCTTATGCTATTTTTTCAGGACTTTGTTTTGTAGTTCCTTATTTGGCAGTAGCCATAATACTTGGTCCTGAATTCCCAAGCATTTTTGGAGGTCTTATTGGTCTCGTTATACTCATCCCTTTAACTCAAAAGGGGTTTTTGGTACCGAAGAAAACTTGGAATTTTCCTAACAAAACAGATTGGGAACAAACATGGAATGGTTCTATTTCTGTAAAAGAAAATACAGTTAATGAAAACATTAGTTTATTTAAAGCGTGGGTCCCTTACATCCTGATTGGACTATTATTAGTTATAACACGAGTTCGTTTTTTACCATTTAACGAATGGATAACATCTGTGAAATATGTATCACCTGAACTATTTGGGACTTCGGTAGTCACTGAATTTGATCCTTTAAACATCCCCGGAATAATGCCATTTATGCTCATTTCATTGATTTGTATTCCACTATTTAATATGAACAGAGAACAGGTTGGAGTTGCATGGCAAGAAGCATTGAAAAGGATTAAAGGTCCTTTTATCGCATTAATTTTCGCAGTTCCCCTTGTGAGAATAATGATGCAATCAGGTACAAATCCAAATGAATACTTAAGTATGCCAATTGCTATGGCACAGTCTATGGTTCAGGTTTTTAAAGATGCATGGCCTGTAATAGATCCATTCGTTGGGGCCCTGGGATCCTTTATTGCCGGTTCAAACACGGTATCAAACATGCTGTTTTCGCTTTTCCAATATTCTATTGCTGATAATCTTGAATTGTCACATATAATCGTCGTTAGTTTACAAAACGTTGGTGGTGCATTGGGCAATATGATATGCGTGCATAATGTAATTGCAGCATGTGCTACTGTTGGGCTAATTGGAGTTGAAGGTTTGATAATAAAAAGAAATCTTATTCCAATGTCATTTGCTGCTGTATTAGTAGGAACCATCGGTTTGATTTTAGTATTCACAATAGGTCAGGGAGTTTTTTAATTTTATAATACAAAAATAATGAAAGCAAAAAAAGAACGAATGAACGAAGCTTTAGAGTTTGCGAAAACTTATTTTAATCAACCACGATTTAAAGGAATTCAGAGATTATATTCTGCGCGCCAGGTAGCAGAACAACAAGGAACTTTTTTTAATGATTATTCTATTGCAAAAGAATCAGCCACAGCTTTTTATGACAGATTGAAAGAACTGTTTGACACAAAAAGCCAGATTACAACTTTTGGGCCATATACGCCCAGCCAGGCTGTAATGATGAAACGGGCAGGGATTGAAGGAATATACCTGGGTGGATGGGCTACATCAGCCAAAGGTTCTATAGATGAAGACCCTGGAGCTGATTTGGCAAGTTATCCCTTGAGTCAGGTACCAAATGAAGCAGCAGGAATTGTTCGGGCACTCATTACGGCAGACAGGAATCAAAATTTTCATCGGTTTAAAATGACCGATGACGAACGGGCAGCTACAAAAGAGTATGATTTCCGTCCCTTTATAATTGCCGATGCAGATACTGGACACGGAGGAGATGCACATGTAAGAAATTTGATTAGACGATTTGTTGAAGCAGGAGTACCTGGCTATCATATTGAAGACCAAAAGCCTGGCACAAAAAAATGCGGCCACCAGGGAGGAAAAGTACTGGTTTCCTGTGATGAACAAATCAAACGGTTAAATGCAGCCCGGTTTCAACTCGATATAATGAGAGTACCTGGAATAATTGTGGCAAGAACTGATGCTGAGGCAGCTTCACTTTTGGAGAATATATCAGATGAGCGGGATCAACCTTTTGTACTTGGGGCCACCAACCAAAATGTACCCTCTTATAAAACAGCATTTCTTGCGTTACAAAAAGCAATGTATGATTTAGGAGCAAGAGATGTAAAAGGACATTTGCTTTATAAAATTCCTAAAGATAATATGGATAACGCTGCTCAATGGTTAAAATATAATGGAATCATTGTAATGATGCAAAGTTACATGAAACAATTAACCAGTGAAAAAGCCTGGGAGTTTGAGCCCGCTTATAACAAGATTTTAGCTCAATTTGTGAAAACATGGGAAGTTGCTGCTGATGTTCAAACCATAGGTGATACTGTTGTCAATTTAATGGATAAAGAAATACAAAAAGGAGCAAAATTTAATATAAATAAAAAAGAATGGCTTGAATTTGCTAAACAAGCTTCCATAAATCAGGCTCTGTCCAAAGCCAGAGAATTAGGATTGGATGTATCATGGGACTGTGAAAGGACAAAAACACCAGATGGCTATTATCAGGTGAAAGGAGGTATTCCATTTGCCATAGCTAAATCACTTGCAGTAGCTCCATATGCAGATCTTCTTTGGATGGAAACTAAAACCGCAGATCTTGCAGATGCAAAGGAATTTGCAGAAGCAATTCATCAGGTTTATCCTGATAAAATGCTGGCTTATAACCTGTCGCCATCCTTCAACTGGGATTCAACAGGCATGAGTGAAGAGGAGATGAAAAATTTTCCAAGAGAATTAGGGGAAATGGGATTTGTATTTAATTTTATCACCTATGGTGGTCATCAAATTGATGGACTAGCGACTGATGAATTTGCTAATTCCTTAAGAAGTGAAGGTATGGTGGCTCTGGCCAAAGTTCAGAGGAAGTTGAGATTGCTGGATTCACCTTACAAAACACCACAAACTCATGTAGGTGGCCCGCGGCTGGATAGTGCACTTGCTGCTTCTTCTGGAAGAACTGCTACTACAAATGCCATGGGAAAGGGGTCAACTGAAGTCCAACATTTAAAGCAAATTGAACTCTCTACTATTCTATTATCAGAATGGATTGAATCCTGGGCAAAATATAATAATATTTCGGAACAATTTAAAGTTCTGTTGAAGCCACTCCCTGCTTCAACAATTATGGAATTATCTTTACAATTTAATAATAAAATTGTAGCGAATATTATTTTTACAGTTGTTAGCGACCGACATATGAAACAGATTTTGCTTATACGAGACCAGAATATCTTTAAAAAAGAATACCGGCAGAAACGCCTAATGACCTTGATACACATTTTTTTAATTAACAGGTTTAAATCGAATGCAATTTATTATTTGATTCCCACAGAGGACAATTTATATCAATGTAAAGGAATGGAAAAACTTGGTATTTTCTCCAAAATAAATAATGATACAGGCCATACAATAATTGCTAAAGTAGCAGAAGAACTAGTGAAAGGATGCTTGGAAAAAAAAGATACTATATTAAAAATCATTAAAAAGGAAGGAGTATTGGATTGCATTTAATGTGAAAACTTTACTGCGAATTTGGATTTTTATGCAAATCATTTCAATTTAGGCATACTGTTGTCTTTAAATTGTTAAAAAATTTGAATCACAAAATAGCCATTTAATAATTACTCTTTCAAAAAACTACATATTCAAAATTAAAATAAAAACTTTTATGAAAAAAGAATTTAATCCTACAGCCCGTTTTCTTATGGGACCTGGACCAAGTGATGTAAATCCCAGGGTGCTAAAAGCTATGGCAACTCCTCTTGTTGGACACCTTGATCCGCAATTTATACAAATAATGGACGAAGTAAAGGAAATGACCAGAAAACTGTTTCAGACCAGTAACCAGGTTACTTCTGTTATTTCCGCCACAGGCAGTGCAGGTATGGAAACCTGCTTCGTTAATCTTCTGGAACCCGGCGATGAGGCTTTGGTGTGTGTGAATGGTGTTTTCGGGAATCGTATGTGTGATATTGTTGAACGTTGTGGTGCAAAACTTATCCGGGTGGATACTCCGTGGGGAAAATCAATAGATCCGGCACAGGTAAAAGAAGCATTGAAAAAATCAAAACCTAAAATTGTAGCCATAGTTCATGCAGAAACCTCTACCGGAGTTTTACAGCCGTTGGAAGAGATTAGTAAAATGACTCATGCTGCGGGTGCACTGTTTCTGGTTGATGCAGTAACTTCTTTAGGGGGCACACAGGTGAAAGTAGACGACTGGGGTATCGATGCCATCTACAGTGGTACGCAAAAATGTATTTCTGCTCCCCCTGGCCTTTCACCTGTTTCCTTTAGTCCTCAAGCAATAGAAGTTATGGACAAAAGAAAAACCAAGGTGCAAAGCTGGTATCTTGATATGTCAATGATACGTAATTATTGGGCTGGTGCAAAACGAGCATATCACCACACAGGTCCAATTTCAATGGTTTATGCAATTCATGAAGCATTAAGGATTGTCCTGGAAGAAGGTCTTGAAAACAGATTTGAACGCCACTGTCGTAACCACCAAATTTTAAAAGATGGACTCGAAGCGATGGGATTTGAGTTTTTGGTAGAAGCCAAGTATCGATTACCTATGCTAAATGCTATAAAAATTCCTGAAGGAGTTAATGATTTGGACGTTCGGAATAGGTTACTAAATGAATATAACATTGAAGTTGGAGCTGGTTTGGGTGAGTTTGCAGGAAAAGTATGGAGAATTGGTCTAATGGGTGAAAGTTGTACTCGCAATCATATTAATATGGTTCTTTCTGCTTTAAAACAAATATTAGAGTTAAAATAGTATTTCATTAAAAACGATTTCAGTAAATTGATAATAAAAATTCAATACATATGAAAAAAATAATTCTTTTTTTGTTGATTTTTCCCAAAATTATTAGTGCGCAACCAGAATGGAATTTACAATCTATTGATTTCTTCAATATGCCTGGATTATCTGGTTTTGGAGAAACAATGGGAGTTGCTGTAAATAGCAAACAGCATATTTTTGTTTTTCATAGGGGGCCAGGTAATTTAATAGAGTTTGACTTTAATGGAAACTATGTAAGAACCATCGGTGAAGGTTTTTTTAAAAAAGCACACGGTTTGCGAATCGATGCGGAGGATAATATATGGATAACTGATAATGAACAACATATTGTGCTTCGTTTCAATCCGGATGGACAACGAGATCTGATTCTTGGAAGAATTAATAGACCTGGAGAATGGGATGATGTATACAATATACCTCTTTTTAATGGTCCTGCAGATGTTGCTATAGATAATGATGGAAACATTTTTGTTGCAGATGGGTATGGAAATTCCCGTATTGTTAAATTTGATAAAAATGGCAATTTTATTAAAACATGGGGAGTAAAAGGTTCTGGAAAAGGGGAATTCAATTTGCCACACAATATTGTTGTGGATAATCAGAATCGAATATTAGTTGCTGATCGTGAAAATAAACGGATACAAGTTTTTACTACTAATGGAGAGTTTATAAAAATTTGGGATGATATAGGTTCTCCTTATGGTCTATGTGTTGGAGATAACGGTATTTATATGACCGATGGATTGAACAATCACATTGCATGGTTAGATGAAGCTGGAAAAATTATTGATCATTTTGGAGATTCAGGAAGGGCTCAAGGACAATTTTTAATGCCTCATGCAATAACTATTGACCAGCAAGGTAGAATTTTTGTTACTGATACCCATAACTGGAGAGTTCATTGCTTAGTTATGCATTAGTAAGGGTTTCTGAAAAACTAATGATCTTTTTGTAAAAAAAGACATCCTCTTTACCAACTCAGTCTTGTTAAATTAATTGCCGGAAACTTTCTTTACCTAGGGTTTGCTGAAAAACTAACGATTCATTTGTAAAAAGCATAATTTGATTCTGTAATTACCAGGCTGAAAATTTAGAAACGATTCATCCGTATGTCCAAATACGTCAGATTGAACCGATAGTGTTTGCCTCAGCCATTTGTAAAGGGCCAAAAAATTGTATCCCTTCTACCAAGTAGGTCTTGAAAAGATTTTTATGATATTATAATTTTGTTTATCGTAGGGGAGTTTGTTTCCTGGCCACGCTTAAGATTTTTCCCAGTTCTGGGGCAAAAGTTCATCCAGCTTATTGGCTTTGTGGGTGGGTATCCTTTCCAGTACATCTCTTAGCCACTCAAAGGGATTTATGTTGTTCCTCTTGCATGTCCCGAAAAACGAATAAAACACAGCTGCCCTTTGAGCCCCCTCGTGTGACCCGGCAAACAGGTAATTTTTTCGACCTAGTGCATTGGGCCTGATGTATCCCTTCTACCAAGTAGGTCTTGAAAAGATTTTTAAGATATTATAGTTTTGCTTATCGTAGGGGAGTTTGTTTCCAATAGGCACTTAAGATTTTC
>Ga0334883_1005964_pt1 | contig 10387 bp, 7 predicted proteins | sample GraSluR1_MG_6_FD_207230 | JGI IMG/M metagenome (GOLD analysis project Ga0334883, IMG submission 207230) | Sludge microbial communities from methane-producing bioreactor in Wageningen University, Netherlands - Granular Sludge_09_05-R1 | ecosystem: Engineered > Bioreactor > Anaerobic > Unclassified... | reverse complement strand
ATTGTAAAGTCCATTATACTGAATTTCAATTCCACGTATGCCATTTTGGATCCACTCATCCGCATGAATATAATTCTCCTCTACAGTATAATTTGTGCTTTCTGTGATATAGATTCCTCTTGCAGGTTCCCAAAGTTCAATATCATTTCTAATAACAACAGAATTGGTTTGGTTCATGAGGTGAATACCATAGTTTTGAACATGCATGTTGTTATCTTTAATTTCCAATATGTCAGTTGGTTCAAAAGAAGTCGCAAATATCCCAGCTGGATACCTAGTGATATTTGATTCTGAAACTACTACATTTCCTCCATCAATCCCAATAGCTGGACTCCCGCTTAGAGGCAAAGGTAGATCAGTAGAAAAATCACATCTAATTATTCTTGATTTTGAATATTCTAAATTGATGGCAACTGGAACACTATTTGGATACATCCATTGGTAAAGTGGAAAATCTTGAGTTATTTCAAAACTGCAATCTGTTATTTGAGAATATCCAAGTGGAGATTCTGCTACATGAATGCTTCTGTCACAATCTTTAAATTCAGAATTCTTAATTATGATCGTGCCACCACCGGTTCCGCTAAATGGATAGAGACCATCACCATTATTAACTAAAATTGAAAATTCCGCACCTTGTATCTGACAATTCTCAAGTTGCAATAAACCTTGCTGCGTGAGATCATAATATGGGTATGCAGAGTTTCCCCTGACTCTGAATCCATTCCAATTTATATAATTAGTCTTATTCTTGAAAATGGTATTATAAGCAGCAAGTTTGCCTCCACCTTTTATTTCAACATTTCCATCCCATACACTATAAGGATCAAATTTCAAAGTAAGATCATTAATAATCAAAAGAGCACCCTCTTCAATTATTAATTGCTGCTCAATAATAATTCCATTAGGATGTGTTGTCATATCCCATGATTCATTACCAGTGACAATATAAGTAGTATAAACAGTTTGACCAAGCATAGTACTGCTAATCAATACGGTTAAAAGAAATATTAAAGTTCTCATTGTTGATGATTTTTAATTAAAATTGTATGATTGATTCTTCAGATAGTTGCCACCTAAGTGTTTTAAGCTAAAGTGGCTCTAATTCAGTCGAACTTATTCTTCCCCAGCCAAAAAATATATTTTGTGATACGATATACCGGCCAATAAACCCAACAGTAATTTGCTGACATATTGGTTAATTCAATAAGTGGTTCAGTAATCATGCCCTTAGACAACGAATCCTGATGGTTTTGCCAGGCTCGTGTGCTGTGGTTATATTTTTTCAAAGGCGTTTTATTTTGGTATTGTGCTGTAGAGGCTGCTGCTTCTGCGCATCAATAGGTTTCTGTAGTTTCCAACTGTGGCAGCCGCTTATTGGGCAGGCTATACCGCTTGCCCCTGTATAGCAACTGTAGTATTTGGCTGCCGTTGGCTGTCATCCCTGCTGCGTCATTAATACGGTTTTTCGACTTGCAGAAATAACATTCCCCATTTACGCTCGCCAAGTCATTGGGTTCATTAGGGTAGGGGGCGCAGGCGGTGCAGTAAATTTTTTGGCAACATACTGTGTGGTAAAGGAAAAATGGTTCAATACGATTCTTTGCTGTGTTGTAAACTGCTTCAGTATAGGGCTGTCCACAGTTTGGACAGGCTGAGGCGGCTAAGATCCGGTCGATAAATTTCATGTTCAATGGGTTTAGGTTCATGTATAAACTTTCTACCCCTTAATCACGAAAAAAGCAAAAGGTAACAGAAAAAATGAATCTTTTTTTGAAAAAAGATCCTTTACTTTTTGTATATGCCTATATATCAATAAGTAAGCAAAGTAAAAAAAATCAAATAAAATCTCAGGAAAGCAGGCTGCGATTTGGATTCGTGCCATGACTGATGGCCACAGCAACAGCTTTATTTTCGCCGTTTGAGGATGGCAGAAAGCTCAGTTGCTTCTTTATTGAAGGGGTGGCCTTTAGTGTGTGCGATATAGCCGAGTTCTTCAATGGCCGTGTCGGTTTGCCCGGTTCTGAGGTGAACCAAAGCAAGAAACCACCGGGCATATCCGCTATAGAGGTTGGCATCGGCTTTTAATATATCCTGATAGGCTGTGATAGCATCTTCATAATTACCGGCAGCTGTTTCGGCCAGGCCTGAATAGAGCATGAGGCGGTAGTTAGCGGTGTCCTGCTTAAGCAATTGGCTGAACGAAGCTGCTGCAGCGGCATAATCGGCCTGCTGAAAAAGTCGTACAGCTGCGGCAAATGGCTGACCGGCCGAGCGGCTGATTTGCATTAGCTGTTCGGGTTTGAAATACAAGGCGAATAATTCTTCATTTCCGGTTGGCTTGTCGCGTAAACTAAGTATTGATATACTGATTACCAGGATAAGTAAAGCGGCGATTGATGCGGCAGCAATCCAATAGGATTTTTTGAAAAAAAAACGACTGCGATCTGCTGATTTTTTGCTGTAAAGCTGCTGATGGAGATCCTTCAATTGCTCTCTCAGCCATAGTTCAGCTTCATCAGTTTGATCCAACTCATCCAGATCGGTCCATAGCTTAAGGGCAGCAGCTGTTTTGGGATCGTGTTGGCATTTTGTTTCAAAATCGCCGCTGGCGCAAGTCTCCAGACCTGTGTCCTACGCTCCACTACATCAGTATTATACTTTATTAATCGACGTCAACTTCTATTCGACGTTTTGAAGTACTGTTGACGTTCAAAAGTTTACTCTTATGTAATTCAAAATTTTATCGTCCGAGGAACGATGAAATAGAAACGTTGATATAGAAACTTCATGTTCGTTCCATAGCAAACATAGTCGAAGACTAAGTTAATCATCTTAGAGACTGTTTAAAATTCATTTAGAAATTCGATTAACCATCAATCGAATCATGGATAACTGGATAAATGCAATGCTGGATTCGGGTAATCTTTCATAATCTTTGGACATTCTTCGATGAAAAGAAAGCCAGGCAAAAGTTCGTTCTACTATCCATCGTTTGGGCAATACTTTGAAGGTGTGCGTTTCATTTCTTTTTACGATTTCCAGTGTCCAGTCATATTGAATACGAACCCACTGAATCAATTCCCCAAGATAACCACCATCAGCAAATATTTTCAGAATGCCTGTGAGGTATTTATCCTTCAGGGACTTCATGACCGCTCTGGCACCCACACTATCATGGATATTGGCAGCATGAATTACGACGATCATAATCAAACCCATCGTATCAACAACAATGTGTCTTTTTCTTCCCTTTGTCTTTTTGCCACCATCAAAGCCAACATCTCCTTCACAAAGGTTACAAGCCTTTACACTTTGGCTGTCAATAATACCAACCGATGGGGTAGGTTTTTCCCAATACCTATTCTTACTTTTTCCACAAGAATATCATGAGTTTCTTCGATCAAGCCATCTCTCTTCCATTTACGAAAATAGTAATAAACAGACTCCCATGGCGCATATTCTTTGGGAAGCATTCGCCATTGTATTCCGCTTTTAGCAATGTAAAGAAGAGCATTCATAATATCTCGCAGACAATATTTTCTTTTTCGTTGGTTAGGATCAACAATATTTTCAATAACTTGCCACTGGCTTTCGGTCAAATCGCTTGGATAAATTTTCATGATAGTTTGTTTTTTAGGTTATTACAAACTGAAGAAATCTATCCGTCGATTACCGAAGGCTTTTTTACTTTTTATTCACATTCGGTTGTTAATCAGTATAATGAACAGTTTATCTCAAATTTTTAAACAGTCACTTAATAGTTATATTTACCTTTTCACCCATTTCCCGCTTTGCAGCGTTTCGGTTTGGTTGGTTATGCGGTAAAAATAAACACCTGCTGCAAAATCCTGTGTATCCAAAACCGTTTTGCTGTTATTCATTTCGAGCGTGCTACCGACTTGCCCAAAAACATTCATGATTTGGATTTGGTAATTATTTGCACTTTGTGCTGCATTGTTTTCAAAAACAAGATAGTTATCAACGGGATTGGGATAAACCTTTATTTCGTTTGCACTTGCAGTGGCTGTTATTAAACCTACGGTATCCGGCAGCGCGATTTCGAAAATCCAGGCGTTATAACCTTCAAATGTGCCACACTGAACATCATAGGTTGGGCTACCTTTTGTAGAGGCTGCAATCACGTAATTATAATCGCTTTTCTTCAGTATAGTATGAGGATTCTTTAACCTTTGAGAACTAACGCCGCCATAGCAGCGCTGCCATTCAATGTCCCCGCTTTCATCTAGTTTTACAACCCATATATCAGTATGTGTACCAGAATGAGAATGATTGCCGCTTACATCGCCATCGTTTGAAACAGTATAACCAATCACGATAAACCCGTCATCTGCTGTTTGTGTAATATATGATGGGGTATCATAATCATAGCCTCCCAGGCATTTCTGCCAGACAATCTCCATCTGCTCGTTCAACCTGACCACCCATATATCATCCGCTAACCCAATAGGCCCGTGTAAGCCTGATACATCCCCATCATTTGAATGTGTATAGGCATTAAAAATATAACCATCCTCAAGTTCAATTAAATTGTTACCCAGGTCGTAGTGGCTGCCACCATAGCAATGCTGCGCCAGGATATTGCCCTGCAAATCCAGTTCAACTATCCATACATCAGCCCATTCCCCATCAGGATAGCATTCAACCAGACCGCTATGCAACTGGGCTGCACCTAACATCATGATGTTGCCTGCACTGTTGATCATCATTGATATGCCATTGTCCAACCCGTTGTTGCCCAAGGTGATCTCCCACTCAATATTGCCAAGGGAATCGCATTTAACTATCCAATTATCATACGAGCCATAATAATTACTAATATCGCCACCGCTCGTACTGATTCTGGCAAGCATTGCAAAGCCTCCATCAGCTGTAAGTATCATATCACGAGGTTCATCTGTACCCCAGCTTCCATAGCATTTTTCCCACAATAAGACCCCTTCTCCATTGATCTTTACTACCCATAGGTCGCCATTCCCTTGGTTATAAGATTGAACATCCCCATCAGTTGACCCTGTCATTCCGAAAACATAAAACTCGTTGTTTCCGATGCTAATTATTTTTTGTGGAGAATCATAACCTGATCCTCCAACACATTTTTCCCACAATAGTGTCCCGTTTGAGTCTATATTCACTATCCAAATATCATACGATCCATGATAATTTGTTAAGCCCTCACCTGATTGCACTTCAACTGCCAGCATATAACCGTTCTCAGTTGGTGCTATACCAAATGCATAATCAAGATCAGCGGTTCCATAGCATTGCTGCCAGATTATTTCAGGCACCTGTGCAGAGGCATTAAAAGCAAAAAACATCAACACAGCACTTATAAATTTTTTCATCGTTCTATAAAAAAAGCGAACCATTCCCCGCTAAGGGAATGGTTCGCGAGGTTTGTTTATTGTATAATTAATTTACCATTTTTACTTATTGCTCCGGTTTTAAGTGTGTACAAATACACGCCTTTCTTCACATCACGGATGTCCCACAGCTGTTGGCCTTGCTTTGTTGTGATAACAATGGCGGTGATGTTTCTGCCTTGTACATCGCTAATTTGTAAAACTGCTTCGTTTGTATGCACAGGCAGCATATAGTCGAAAGCTACCCAACTGCTGGCAGGATTAGGCGATGCCTTGATAACCAGGCCGTTGTCAGGTTCATTACCGGGCATTGCCACCGCGCTTTTCAATGCCGTTGCATCGTCCACTGGCAGGCAGTTGCAGTAATGGTAGTCGTAAGCATATTCCAGTATTCCCTTGGCCATTAGTGCTGCCTCGCCGCTTGCATTTTCGGCAAAGTCAAGCAATACGTCCACTTCGAGGCTGTCTAACTCGTAAATGGTACGATTCTGCTGTTGCCAAGCCAGCTGCATTTGCATCATGCTCTTGTAATCGTTGTATTCGGTAAGCGCATCGCCTTCCAGCGCGCGTGTAGCAGGTATCAGGTCGAGCATGGCTTGAGCCGCAGCGTAATTATTTTCGGCAAGATAAGACGAAACAATTTGCTTATCGGCATTCAGGTTATCCAGGTTGTTGAGCCAGGTGCGCAGGTAGGTATAATCTGTTAGCGTATCGTTGAGGCAACTGCGTAGCAGCTTATAGGCAGCCTGTGTTTTGCCTGCCTGATAACTGGCCATATCCTGCAGCAAGATGGTTTTGTAGGTGATACCACCTGCCAATTGCCTCAGGATAGAGATCATATAGGCCGGCAGAGGCTGCTCCTTGTTTTCGAGATGACTGATCAGCTCCTCTTTGCGAAGCTCATCCGGATTGGCAGACAGTATTTCGAAGAGAATGCTTTCGGGCAGCACATCGGTTTTGTCGGCAGCCGCCACCAGCACTTCTTTTGATAAATGAGGTGAGTTGCCCAATAATTCAGCTCTCAGCTCCCACATATCCGAAGGCCAGGCGGTTTCTACTTCGCTTTTCAGGGCTTGGGTATTTCCGCCATCTGTCAGGTTGTCGAAAAGGGATTTCACATTGTTGAAATCAGTCAGGTTGTTGGCAAATGCCAGTTCAGCCACTTGTTTTTCAGCAGCGGTAAGCACAACATCCTCTATGGTTCCGCCACCGCCGCCATAATTCGAGGGGCAGGTGTTGGTACCCGCATTGGGAATTGGCAATACGTAAAAAGGCGTATAATATACAGGCGGATTGGTGTTGTATAAGTAGTTGATTACCTGTGTGCCTGTGTTTTTAAAATGACCATCAGGCCATTGCACACCGCTTGAGAAGCTGTTGCCCGCCTCCTTGTTTATAGTTCCCTGGTAGCCTCTGATTTGTGGTCGCTCACCCCCTGTCACAATAAAATCCCTGTTGTTCCCGGTGTTAGTATTGCACTGGTATTCGAGGCCAAACTGATCGTCATTTTGATACCTATTATCCCCTTCGGCAAAATTGCCATAGCTTAATCCGTTGAAGGTATTCTTGTAGATGATATCGTATTCAGTTTTGCTGTCTTTGCATAGGATACCGGTATAATAGCCTGTCGGCGCGCCGCTTGCTTTCGTGAAGTAGTTTTCCTCAATAGAAAATCCGTTGGCACCTGTCATGTATATCCCAAATCCGGAGGCATCCTTGCTTTCTTCTTCGCAGAGACTTTGTTCCTTGGTATTATACCCCAGATGAAACTCGGAATATAGAACAACAAAATTATCTACTTCTAAATTGTAAATACCATAGGTATTGTTGTTAAAGTGGGTACGGCTTATATTAAATGTATTTAAGTTTGTTTTGTCGTTTGTAGTATAAATTCCATAGGTAAATCCATTGAATGTGCTGTTTTGCCAATCGCTGCAGGGAATAGTAGGACTATTGCAATTTGCTTTTGTACTAAATCCGGCACTGTAGGCTCCAATGCCCATATTCCATGCAGAAACATTAGGAGCATCTGTGGCCAGGCTAAAGTCGCAGGCAATAAAGTTTACACCTTTAACATGGCTCAGGTCAACATGCTTGGCAAAGGTGTGCGAACCAATATAGTCACTATTGAGTACGAAATCGCAATTTTTGAACAAGGCTCGGTAACTCATTTCGTCACTGTTGTAGGGATTATAATTTTGGTAGTAAAGTGCATGAACTGATTTGTTGTTGTTTAGGAAAACCGTGTTATAAGCAATAACAATGCCGCCGGTAGTAGCGATATTGCCCGGATTCCACAAGGCAACAGCATCAACTGCATTTTCAATGACGGCGTCGTTAAGCTCTAAGTAGCCTTGTGCCATGTTACCCTGTGTATCAGGCCATTGGTGAGCATTTCTGTTTCCCCAGACCTGGATACCCTGCCACATATCATCACACCCAATGTAGTTTGATAAGTTTGAGTTATTCAATATCAATTCACCACCCGGTTCGATTATTATTTTCGCAAACTTTCCAAATTGTAAATCACAATTTTCCATAGTAACTTTTGTACCGGATTTAACTCTGATACCAGTTAAAAACGAGCTTTGCATATTATTTATTGTCTGTGGATAAGGCTGGTTAAAAACCAATTCCTCATTATAGTCGAATAGATTTGGATCAATTTCAACCCTAACTTCATCACAGATCACATCACCTATGGCATCTGTTATACAACATTGATAGGTTCCCTCTTCCAAATTTGTTATTGTCTGCGTTGTTTGACCTCCAGGCGACCAATTGTAGGTATAGGGCGGTGTACCACCAATTGGTGTTGCTGTAGCAGTACCATCATTATGCCCCGGACAAGTAAGATAGGTTGATGTAAGCTCAATACCCAATTGTGAATATAACTTCTTGTCCTCCGGCAGTTTATAGATAGTTATATCAGCGCCTAAATAACTCTTTATATTTAGAGAAGTTACTGCCTGTGGGTTAAAAGTGTTATTTGACGGATCTATTCTTCCAAGATTATTACCATTGTTAGAAACAGCATAAATGAATCCATCAGCTGCTTTTTGTAGAAAGGTACTGCTAAAATTATCAGTATTATTAAGTTTCCCTACTACCTGATTTGTTGAATAATTAATTTGATAAATTCCTCCATTTGTGCCTCCGCATGATGCATAAATTGAATTATTATTAGGATAATCTGCAAACTCAACACCATAAACAAAAGGAGTGTTTATTTGAATCTTAGCACTTGATGAATACGTTCCCTGCGGTGTAAGATTTACAATAAAAACATGGTTGCTTTCGGTTGTCCGATGTGTACACCATGTCAAAGTCAATTCGTTTTGGCTCAATTCAAGATTATGTCCCCAAAAAAAATCTCCATCATTTAGAGTTGGGTCACTACTATCTACAATTGTGCTTACGAATGAAACGCCAGAAGCAGTAATGCTATATTTGTATAGCCCCGACAATAAACTCTTTACAATATACATCTCCCTTGAAGCATTTTTTTCTTCAGCAATTGCAAATGCAGCATTTTCAGTTGTAGTAGTTATCAAGTTATCAGATATCAAAATGGGTGTAGATGTTGAACAGTCCACTTCTGCATATCTTAATGCCCCGTCGTAGGGAGCGATCCAACCATAAATAATAAAATATTTATCAGGTTGACCGGGAACATTAATGATCTCCATTTCATATTGCCTCCCACTTCCACTCGAATTCAGATAGGCAACAAAAGATGAGTTTTCATCATATATTACATAATCTTTCACATAAAACAGAAGCTCACCATTGTTCTTATAAGCTGCTGCTGAAACGTAAAAAGAACTAGAACTGGAGGAGATAGTACTAACAACAGGACCGGAACTATAAAAGTCAATTTGATAAGGGGGAATAACCCAGCTACCGTGATCCTGTGCAAACGAGTAAATGCCTAATGTGGCAAATATAATTATTAGTAGAACTATTTTTTTCATGATTTTTAATATTTGATCTGCGTTGTAACGAAAATGGATAATTTCCGTTTAGTATTTCAATTTATTGAATCGTTCAACGCAAAAATTAACATTCCAAATTATTTGATTTTTGTGAATGAAAGTTGACGTCTTAAATTTGATAATCAATACCAATGCATAGTAAGTATTCAACAATCATTAAACCCAATGGCTGCTATACCATATTAAAGTATAGCAGCTGCTGTATATCGAACTTATTCTTCCCCAGCCAAAAAATATATTTTGTGATACGATACACCGGCCAATAAACCCAACAGTAATTTGCTGACATATTGGTTAATTCAATAAGTGGTTCAGTAATCATGCCCTTAGACAACGAATCCTGATGGTTTTGCCAGGCTCGTGTGCTGTGGTTATATTTTTTCAAAGGCGTTTTATTTTGGTATTGTGCTGCAAAGGCTGCTGCTTGTGTACATCAATAGGTTTCTGTAGTTAGCAACTGTGGCAGCCGCTTATTGGGCAGGCTATACCGCTTTCCCCTGTATAGCAACTGTAGTATCTGGCTGCCATTAGCTGTCATCCCGGCTGCGTCATTAATGCGGTTTTTCGACTTGCAGAAATAACATTCCCCATTCATGCTCGCCAAGTCATTGGGTTCATTAGGGTAGGGGGCGCAGGCGGTGCAGTAAATTCTTTGGCAACATACTGTTTGGTAAAGGATAAATGGTTCAATACGATTCTTTGCTGTGTTGTAAACTGCCTCTGTAGAGGGCTGTCCACAGTTTGGACAGGCTGAGGCGGCTAAGATCCGGTCGATAAATTTCATGTTAAATGGGTTTAGGTTCATGTACAAACTTTCTACCCCTTAATCACGAAAAAAGCAAAAGGTAACAGAAAAAATGAATCTTTTTTTGAAAAAAGATCCTTTACTTTTTGTATATGCCTATATATCAATAAGTAAGCAGGGTAAAAAAATAAAAAAAAAGCTCAGGAAGATAGGCTGGATATGGAGTGGCGTCCTGATTGATGGCCACAGCAACAGCTTTATTT
>Ga0334883_1005961_pt1 | contig 10390 bp, 9 predicted proteins | sample GraSluR1_MG_6_FD_207230 | JGI IMG/M metagenome (GOLD analysis project Ga0334883, IMG submission 207230) | Sludge microbial communities from methane-producing bioreactor in Wageningen University, Netherlands - Granular Sludge_09_05-R1 | ecosystem: Engineered > Bioreactor > Anaerobic > Unclassified... | reverse complement strand
TTATGGTTTGGATCACATTTCTCGGGGCAAGCATAGCTGTAAAAAGAAAATCCCATATTGGTGTTGAAGTGGTTGTCTCCCTTTTTTCGGACGTGTGGAAAAAAATAGCAGCTATTTTTGTTTCTGCCTCTTTGTGTCTTTTCTTCGGTTTTATGGTGCTTTATGGAGAAAAAATTCTCAGGACAGTAAAATTTCAGCTCTCCCCGGCAATGGAAATATCTATGGCTATCCCCTACAGCGCTCTCATGACGGGAGGCTTTCTCATGTTCCTTCACAGCTTCCTCCAGTTGGCGGAAAACATTACGGGGAGGACGGTGAGTGATCAATGACCTCTATCCTCTTCGGCAGTCTCATCTTCTTTTTCCTGGTAAACACTCCTATTGCTGTGGCAATAGGGCTGGCCTCTCTTGCTGCTATTCTCTGGTCAGGCACGATCCCTCCTGTTGTTATTGTCCAGAAGATGTTCACCGCAGCTGATTCCTTCCCTCTCATGGCCGTTCCCTTTTTTATTCTTGCGGGATCACTTATGGAGCAGGGAGGAATTTCAAGGAGGCTTGTAGAATTTGCGAATTCAATCGTGGGGCGGTTTTCGGGGGGGCTTGCCTTCGTAGCAATAATTGCGAGCATGTTTTTCGGAGCCATATCGGGAGCTGCCGTTGCCTGCGTTGCCGCCATTGGAACGATCCTCATTCCTTCCATGGTGAGGAGGGGATATGACACTCCATTTGCCACTGCTGTTCAGGCAACTGCAGGCACACTTGGCGTCATGATACCCCCCAGCATCCCCATGATCATTTACGGCGTTCTCACGGGAGTTTCTATCGGTGCACTCTTCATGGGGGGGATCCTCCCGGGCTTTCTCGTCGGAGGTTCCCTGATGCTCGTGGCATGGATCATTTCAAGGAAGCGTGGCTATAAGGGGGACGAGAAGGCAAGTTTTGCACGGATAGCTGCAACCTTCAAGGACGCGTTTTTCGCCCTGCTTATGCCTGTCATAATACTCGGGGGAATTTACGGAGGTGTGTTCACCCCTACCGAGGCAGCAGTGGTAGCAGTGGTGTACGGGTTTTTGATAGGCTTTTTCGTCTACCATGAACTCTCACTGAAGAAGCTGAAGGACATCCTTGTAACAACTGCAGTGGGCACAGCGACGGTCATGTTAATCATCGCCACCTCGTCTGTCTTCAGCTGGATCCTCACTGCACAAAGAGTTCCACAGGCTGTGGCTGCCGCCATGCTCTCCTTTTCCAGCAATCCCATTGTCATCCTCACGCTGATCAACCTTCTGCTTCTGTTCATCGGAACATTCATGGAGACTACCGCGTCCATCATCATCCTCGTACCCGTTCTTCTGCCCGTTGTAACACAGATCGGCGTGGATCCGCTCCATTTCGGGATCATAATCGTGGTCAATCTCGCCATCGGAATGGTCACGCCTCCATTGGGGGTCTGTCTCTTTGTGGGGTGCAGCATAGCAGGCATCAAACTTGAGGCCATATCGCGGGCTGCCTGGCCGTTCATCCTCATCATGATCGCAGATGTGCTTCTCCTGACATATCTTCCGTGGATCAGCACCGTGCTTCCGAAATTGGCGGGAATTTATTAAAAAGATGGCTTTTTGCGTGGAAGGGGTTCAATACTTTATTAGTCATGTTTAAGCGGGGGTGATATTTGATTTTTGTTTAAAAAAGTTTTGTAAAGAAGGTAATATCGGTGGAGGGATATTTTTTAATCACACGGTTATGGGTTAGCAGAGGAGATGAAGATTCGTGAACACGAAAAAACGGAAAGGGTTTTGTCAAAATGTCTGTGTGTTGGTGGCCATATTTCTGTTTCTTTCATCATTCCCGTCAGTTGCTGACGAACCATGGTGGCCATCTCGTTATGGTGCTGATGACGTGATTGGAACTCTCAATGAGATTACCCCTCAAAAAATTGTAGAGGCAATGCAGTATGTTGGTAATGGGCAGGTTTATAGCCTTGGATCAGATTACAGGAGAGAGAATCCTGGTTTCGTTCCTAGATTCTGGGAAACCACGTGCCTTTCACACAGGACAATTACACCTCTCGGCAAAAACAAATTTGTTTGGCTTGAAGAAGAATTCACAGGATGTCCAGGTGTAGGGACGCAGTTAGACGGTCTTGCACATGTCGGTGTGGAATTCAAACCGGGAGACATAAGATTCTATAACGGCGTAAAACTTCTTGACGTCATAGACATTAACACTGCCTTGTTAAAAAAGTGGGGCATGGATTCTTATCCTCAAATCGTCACACGAGGAGTCCTCGCAGATATGCCCAGTTACTACGGACGGGAACTGAATGCTGGGGATGCCATCCCGGCATCGGACGTAAAAGCATGTCTTGAAAAGCAGGGAGTAAAGGTAAAACCCGGAGATGCTCTTCTTATAAGGACAGGGTGGTTTCGCTGGTTCAAGGAAGACCCCACAAAATTTATTAGTGGCGAACCCGGTATAACAGTTGATGTCATTGACTGGGCTTATGAGAACAGGATCGCTTTCCTGGGATTCGATCAATGGTCCAGTGAGGTTGTTCCCATGGTAAATCCTGAAGAAAAATGGCCGGTACACTGCGACGCAATTGCGAAAAAGGGTTTCACATGGGGACAGGATTTGGATTTGGAACTGTTGGCCAAGGATAAAGTGTATGAATTTTTATTTGCCTTCACCTTTCCCAAAATCGAGGGACTAACTCAGGGGATTGGCAATCCCATTGCTATAGGAAATGGGGCAAATCCTAAAAAAGAACCTGTTCTGGGGCCTGAACCCAAAGGTAAAGAATGGTGGCCGTCCCGCTATGGAAAAACTGATGAGCTCGGAACGCTCAATGAGCTTACATCAAAAGGCGTTGTTGAGGCGGCAAAACTGGTGAAACATGGAAAAGTGTTTGACATGGGGAGCACGTATGGTTCTAAAAATCCAGGATTTCCACCCCGGTTTTGGCATACTACAACTTTAGCCCACAGGGTACTCTCCCCGCTGGGGAAAAACGGGTTTGTGTGGCTGGAAGAGCAATTCAGCGGTTGTCCTGGTGTTGGAACTCAAACGGATAATCCGGCTCATGTCGGAATTGAATATGCCCCTGGAGACATAAGGTTTTACAATGGATTCAAACTAGATGAGGTTCTGAGCGGCACCGCGAAGGCTGTTAAATTCCAGGACTGGCCTCCGATCGTTACTCGAGGTGTTCTGGTTGATATGGAAACGTTTTATGGTCGGGAACTGAAGGCTGGTGACCCGATTACAGCCGCGGACATCCAGGCATGCCTCAAGAAACAAGGGACAGTTGTTAAATCAGGCGACGCTCTGCTGGTGAGAACAGGGTGGATGCGCTGGTTCACGAAAGATCCGCAGAAATTTATAAGCGCAGAACCAGGCATTACCGTAGATGTTATTGAATGGGCCTACGAAAACAGGTTATCTTTTATTGCGGTTGATCAATGGTCCAGTGAAGTGGTCCCAATGGTCAATGAAGAAGAAAAATGGCCGGTCCACTGTGAGGCCATAGCGAAGAGAGGTTTTACCTGGGGACAGGATTTTGATATGGAAGCCCTGGCAAAAGACTGTGAAAAAGACAAAGTCTACGAGTTTATGTTCATCAATTCCTGTCCTAGAATTATTGGCATCACGCAAGGTATAAGTGCGCCTATCGCTATAAAATAAAAAGTTAACTTGTCTCTGGAATGAAGCTGCGCTGAAATACCACATATTGCAAAAAAATGTATTAAAAATTGAACAAGAGCAGGCCCGTAGTTTCTTACGGGCCTGCTCTTTGTATGAGGATTTCCCTCTTGTGCAAAAAACAGATGATAAAAAAGCTGTGCAGTAAAACATCTCAAGGGCCTCTCAGGGGGCATTTAATTTTCTCAAAAACCTATTTTGGACAAGAGTGAGAGTAAATAACAGAATCTTGACAAGAAAGCAAAGCCATCTTATTATTTAGTTAATAATAAGATATTGGAAATAGGGTATACAGTATATTGTATTAAGCGGGTGGAATTTTATGTTTGAAATCAAAGTCCCAACCTTGTCTGAGGCAGTAGTAGAAAAAATTCGAGAAATGATTAAAACAGGAATCATAAGACCCGGTGAAAAAATAAATGTGGACGATCTTGCTAGACAGTTTCAAGTTAGTCCAACTCCTATTCGTGAAGCTCTAGCTAAGCTGGAAAAGGAAGGTTTAGCTGCAAGAATGCCAAGATTGGGATGGCAGGTTGCAAAGCTTTCACGATCAGATTTTATTTACCTTCACGATTTCCAAAAAATCCTTGAGCTGGCAATTTGCGAGAGACTGCTTGCACAAAAAAAGAAAATTGATTTTGAGACGGCCTATCGTATTAACGAAACAATGGCTTTTTATGTAAAAACAGAGCAATTTAACCGAATTCTCGAAGAAAACGAAAAATTCCATCTTTCCATTTATAATATTTGCACAAATCATATTCTGCTTGAAACTCTAAAAAATACATGGAACACCCTACAATGGCAGAGAAGAATAATGATAACCTCAAAAGAATACTTGAATCGTTATTATGATGAGCATTTGGAAATATTAAAATCTCTTGAAAAGGAAGACCTTGAATCCCTGAAAAGTGCAATTGAACAACATTTTTTAACCGGGCAACTTGCATTAAAAGAAAGCTTTAAAGACGAAGAATAGGATGGTGAACTTTTTGGGAAATCAAAGAAACTATCTGCTTTCAGGGCACTATAATCAGAATGAAAATCGAGATTTTGTCATAAAAAATGTCAACTTGATTGATGTACGGAAAAAAGAGATTGGTTATGGCTTTAATGTAAGGATTGTTAAAGGAAAGATTTATGAAATAGGACGTAAAGTTTCTGCTCATCCAAATATTCCTGTAGTTGATGGAACTGATCTTTTTGCACTTCCTGGCCTTATTGACCTACATGTTCACCTCGTATGGGACGGTAGCAAATCTCCGTTGGCCACTATGCAGAAAGAAGGTTTATCTGGAGCAGCACTTCGTGGTGCTTCAAACGCTCTTTCCTCTCTTCGGATGGGTGTGACGACACTACGTGATGTTGGTTCTCCTGGAGATGTGGCAGTAGATATAGCCAAGGCTTTTGATTCCGGTCTTCTTTTAGGACCTACAGTTTTTCCGCTTGGAAGAATCCTACAACCAACTGGAGGGCATGTCCCTGAAATTGGATACGTTGCTAATGGGATTAAAGAAGTCGTTACTGCGGTCCGGGCATTAAAAGAGAGGGGGGTTAAGGGAATAAAAATGGCCTCCACAGGGGGAGCATATGGACCAGAAGAAATAGGGCCGGCGGTCTATACTTTCGAAGAAATGAAAGCTATTGTGGACGAGGCCCATCGATTGAATCTGAAGGTATCTACTCATGCTTTAGGATATGAGGGAATACGACTGTCAGTTGAAGCAGGAATCGATACAATCGAACATGGTGCTGGGATAGCACCTGAGGTTATTAGAGACATGAAGCATAGAGGAACTGTTTTGATACCTACGTTGGCAGTTTATAAGATGCTTGCTGAAAGCAAAGACATGATACCGGATGAATATGTTGAAAAAGCTGAAAAGGTTGTTCAATGGCACGAAGAAACCTTTAATAATGCTATGAAAGAGGGAGTTCTCATTGCTCTTGGTACGGATGCCGGTTCACCTAATTTTGGTCCTCATCCGTCAGTAAATAAGGAAATTGAGCTTATGGTTTCTTATGGAATGGATCCCTTTGAAGCCATTACTGCAGCAACATGCAAGGCTGCAATGGTGTTGGGAATGGAAAATTCAGTCGGGTATTTGGAATCTGGTTTCAATGCTGACATACTTCTTGTAAAGGAGAATCCTATAGAAGACATAACCGCCCTTCGAAATATATCCAAGGTATTTAAAAATGGTATAGATATATAATATTTTCTGTCTTTTGGTAGGAAGGGAGGAAAGAAAATGGTTTTTGTAAGATATTATATTTGGGCTGTCAATTGGCTGAATGAAATAGTCGGCAGGATTGTTAGTTATCTGATGTACCCGATGATCCTCATGCTTTTATGGGAAGTAATTATGCGTTATATCTTCAACCAGCCAACTATTTGGGCTCATGAACTAAGTGCTTTCCTTTATGCAGTGGTTTTTCTTCTCGGAGGGTCTTATGCGTTGCGCTGGAATTCTCATATCAGTGTCGAGATTTTATATATGCGACTGAAACCTAGGACTAGGGCAGTTCTAGATTTATTCACATGGGTTCTTTTTTATCTATTTGTAGGGCTTCTTTTTTGGGAGGGTGCACAGTTTGCCTTTAAATCTGTGCGTCGTATGGAACTCGCGGGATCAGTATGGGATCCCCCGATTTGGCCCATTAAACTTTGCATACCAATAGGAGCTCTATTGATGCTGTTGCAGGGTTCAGTAAAAACGATTAAGGACATCCACCTTGCATTTACTGGAAGAGAACTTGATGTCGAGAAAGAAGCCGGTAAAGGAGATTTATCATGAGTCTTGGTTGGCTTACTATCTTTATGTTTGGGGCGATGCTTCTGCTTCTTGCTACAGGGCTTCCCATGGTGTTTGTCCTGGGAGGAACTGCTGTACTCTTTGGGTATTTCGCGTGGGGTCCTCAGTCACTTCACGTTGTGATTGCGAATGCCAGTGAATTAATGAGGGCGACCGTTATGGTGGCCGTACCTTTGTTTGTCTTTATGGCGTACATGCTTGAGAAGTCTGGGATTGCAGAAGATCTTTACGAAGTGATGTATCGCTGGCTTGGGAAATTGAAGGGGGGCCTGGCTGCAGCGACAATACTTTGCTGTACAGTAGTTGCGGCAATGAGTGGAATAAGTACGACTGGTGTTTTGCTTATGGGTATTATTGGCCTTCCTGCTATGCTTCGGCGAAATTATGACATAAAGTTAGCAATGGGTAGCATAATGGCAGGAGGAGCTCTAGGGCCACTGATACCACCGAGCGTTGTTCTTATAGTTTACTCGCTTATATCCGGTGAGTCAGTTGGGAAACTATTCATAGGTGCAGTTCTTCCAGGTTTGTTGCTTTCCATGTTTTTTATTGGTTATATTCTCATTCGCTGTCATTTAAAACCTGCTGCGGGTCCAGCTCTCCCTCCAGAAGAATTATTCACATTCAAACAAAAAATCATTGCATTAAAAGGGGTTATACTTCCGATTGGATTGGTAATATGTGTTCTTGGTTCAATTTTCATGGGGATTGCAACACCCACTGAGGCTGCGGCGGTCGGAGCCTTTGGTTCAGTTGCATCTGCATGGATTCACCGAAAACTTACATGGGGTGTTCTTCGTGAAGCTGCGGTTCAAACCCTGAAAACTGTTTCGATGGTCATGTGGGTAATATTTGGAGCAGGCTGCTTCGTTTCTATTTACCAAGGTTTGGGGGCTTCGCAGTTTATTCAAGATCTTTTAAAATCCTGGCCGGTGAGTCCCTGGATGATTCTCATTCTGATGCAGGCGGTCTGGATAGTACTGGGTTGTCTCATGGATGCTTTGAGTATTCTCATGATTACAAGCCCGATTTTTGTCCCTATGGCACAGTTTCTTGGTTTTGACCTTCTTTGGTTCGGAGTACTTTTCGCAGTAAACACGGAAATGGGATATCTTACCCCCCCATTTGGTGTAAATTTAATTGTTATGAAAGGAATAGTTCAAGACAGAGGGGTTCCAATGGGGCAGGTATATCAGGCTGTATGGCCGTTTGTGACGCTTCAGTTTTTGGGTATGCTTTGTGTTCTTTTCTTCCCACAATTGGTCACTTGGTTACCGAACCTTTTGTTTAAGTATTAATAACCGTATTTACGGCAGAAAGCTGGTGGTTGAGAAAATTGAAATAGAACTTGTGTAACAGCGTCTGTGTTTGTTTTCTTATCGAAAGTTTTCTATATTAGAAATAAAGGAGGAATCAAAGATGATGGTTCGGAAAAATTTACGGCGCCCGGCCTGTTTTATTGCCATTACACTCATGCTCCTTTTTGTTCTTTTCGGGGAAGTGCATGCGGAAGTATCTCAGCAGGTATTTAAGTGGAGGATGCAAACTGTTGACCCTCCTGGAATGGTTGGACCGGAAATTACCCAGAAAGCTTTCTGTGACAGGGTTCGTGCAATGTCAGGCGGAAGGCTTGATATAACCCTTTACACGGCTGGCCAGTTGGTTCCAAGTAAGGAAATAGTTGAGGCTCTTGGTGCAGGAACTGTTGATATTTCTTATACTACTGGGGCCTATTACACTGGTATAGTTCCTGAAGCTAATTTGGAGCAGGCAGGGTTGCCTCCACTCATTCTTCATAACTTCCGTGATGCATTGAACCTTTATTGGTATGGTGAACTTAAAGACATTCTTTCAGAGGGGTATGCAAAAGAAGGGGTTTATTACCTTGGGGCTGTACCCTGGGATGTTCCCATAACATTTTGGAGCAAGGAACCTATGTACGGAGTGGAAGACCTTAAAGGATATAAACCTCGTTCATTTGGCTATACTGCAAAAACTCTTGCAAAGCTTGGAGCATCACCTGCCTTCCTTCCTCATGAGGAAGTGTATCTATCTCTTGCCCAAGGAATTATCAATGGATCGATGACTGATGGCAGTTACTACGAACGGATGAAGTATTATGAGGTCGCCCCATATTACATAGTACCAGGACTTTCAAACGTCCAAGAGATGTGCCTGCTTGTGTCCATGAAATCTTGGGAAGCACTTCCAGAAGACCTGAAGGCGATTTTAAAAGAAGCTCACATTCATTTCACCCTTGATCATGGTCAGCATCTGGTAAATGCCTACAATGCAATGATGAAGAAAATGGATGAGTTGGGAGCAACAGTTATCGTGTGGCCTGAAGAAGAACAGAAAAAAATACGCCAGGCTGGTCTTGAGTTCTTCCCTGAAATTGCTGCCAAGAGCCCAGGTTGCAAACGTGGAGTCGAAATTTTCATGAAGTATCTGAAAGACGAAGGGTTAATCGACTAAAAAAGTTTACAAGAAGAGATTAATAAACGAGGGGAGACGGCTGAACCTTTTCGTCTTCCCTCTCTTTTTAAACGAATACCAAAAGTCAAATAAATCGTAAAGTCCTAAATCCGCAGGTTCGTTCCCTCAAGTAAAGGTACAGGTCCCCGGACGGGGAAATGAACAGTTTTCGTTTCCCCGCTTCCTTTCTTTATTACCCCGATTTAGTTTTTTCAGGTCTTTTCCCCTTTTGTGGGTACACCCCATCTGCACGGAAGATGTCCTTCCATGGTCCAGGAGGATTTATGGGACTGCAGGTTTTCTTCTCAGTCCGGCATGGACTGCAGCAGCTCCAGTCTCTTCATGACAGAGGCGAAGAGCGTTCCTCCCCGGTCTCCCGTCCAGATCTTCAGAACAGTCCGTCTCCCGTGCGTCACTATTTTCCCAACCATGGTGTAGAGGAGAAAACGGATCGTTTTCGGCCTGCTTTTCCCATATTCCTCCGGCAGAAGACGGTGTTTCATCAGGTTGTGGAGGTTCAGGGCAAGGACGGCTATGGTCCACCATGCGACGTTGGCTCCGAATCTCTTTGACGGGACGTGCCCTCCGCCGAGCTCGTCCTTGAGGATATGGTGGATCTCCTCGGCCTTGCCGCTCCGCTTCCTCTGCCACCGGATGATTTTCTCCCCGTCCATGGGTTCTCCCTGTCCATAGCCAAAGATCCCTCCGTCCGCTCCGTCCTCGATGTTGGTGACGATGCCGAAGGTTTTGTAGACTCTCCCTCCAAGGTCCAGGAGGTGGAGCTTTTTGACTCCGGAGACTTCCTCTTCAAGAAGCCGGATGGCTTCGGTGAAGTAGAGCTGGTCTCCGGGGGATGCAACGGCTTCCGCTTCCGACTCCGACTCCGTTTTCCCTTCTTCCTTTCGGTCCTTTTGGGGAGAAAGAAGGCCGTCCCATCGTTCCCGGACGGCGAGAAACCGGTAGTCGCGGCCGTGTTTCTTTCTGCCGAGGTTTGTGGGCACATACACTACTTCAGCCCATTCCTGAACGGGGTGTACGGAGTTAGTTTCTCCTCCGGTTGTCCCGTTTCTTTCTGCTCTGCACAGGGGGTTCCAGTCTTCTTCGGGAACTGCCCGTACCGCCTTCTTGAATTCCTCTCCCACGGGACAGGATATCCCGACGGGGATGTATCCGAACCGGCCGTGCTTTCCCTCGGTGCACCAGGTGAGAAGATCCGTCTGGTATCCGGCGCTGTCGCTCCGGAGGGAGACTCCCTTCACTTCCCCAGGCAAGTTGTGAAGGATCCGTTCCAGCTCCTCCTTCTGCTTCCACCCGGGAGGGACGTTCCCGTCGCCGTACCGGGTCCCGGCTACCAGGTCGTATTGGGGGCAGTAGGTGTTCAGGGCCTGGTAGCTTTTC
>Ga0334883_1005960_pt1 | contig 10390 bp, 11 predicted proteins | sample GraSluR1_MG_6_FD_207230 | JGI IMG/M metagenome (GOLD analysis project Ga0334883, IMG submission 207230) | Sludge microbial communities from methane-producing bioreactor in Wageningen University, Netherlands - Granular Sludge_09_05-R1 | ecosystem: Engineered > Bioreactor > Anaerobic >... | reverse complement strand
TAAGAAACAGTTACCCTCAATTAACCCTGGCAGGATATACCTTATTTGCAGTTGCAGCGCTTTTTTTAGTGATTTATTTCTTATCCGGGATTTATTATCGTCGTAAGTATTAATATGGAACTATATGAATCGGAATTGGAATAAAATGATGGGGATGTAATTGTGAATAATGTTGCGAGTATCGAAAGTACAGAATCAATGGCTGAAAAAAAATTAATGAAAAGGAAAGCACTTTATTTTATTGTCTTAACATTCTCCTTCAGTTATTTGTTAGCTGGAACATACTATATTTTAGGTGGAAGGATAGAAAATGTTGAATTCATGTATATGGCCATATTATACATGTTTATCCCAATGATTATGGCTATAGTTCTTCAAAAATTTGTTTACAAAGATTCACTGAAAGTATTGGGCATAAACTTCAAAGTAAATCGATGGTGGTTAGTGGCATGGCTTTTACCGCTATTTTTATCATTGTTAACTTTGGGGATAAGCTTGATAATGCCTGGTGTACAATTCTCGCCAGGTATGGAAGGATTTGTTGCTAGATTAAGTGGCACTTTAACACCCGAACAGTTAAACATGCTAAAAACTCAAATTGCCAGTGCTCCATATCTTATCTTCCTCTCTGCAATAATTCAAGGTTTAATCTACGGGCCAACCATCAATGCGGTGGCTGCTTTTGGTGAAGAATATGGTTGGAGAGGTTTCCTCCTGAAACAATACAGTTATATGGGTTTCTGGAAAATGTCTCTAATTATCGGGATAATTTGGGGGCTTTGGCATGCCCCAATCATAATTCAGGGCTATAATTATCCTCAAAACCCAGTCCTGGGTGTATTTATGATGATTGGTTTTACAGTACTTTTAACTCCTCTGATTGTATACATCCGTATCCGATCTGGGTCAGTTATCACCGCAGCTATAATGCACGGATGCATAAACGCTACAGCTGGACTATCTCTACTATTCACCACTGGAGGCAGTGACTTGACTGTGGGTTTAATGGGGCTGGCAGGTTTCATTGCAATGGCAATTGTCAACCTGGTTTTATTGGCTTATGATAGAAAGTTTTCCGGTGAACCAGTAATGTGAGCTAATTAGAAAGATTATAACAAAGGAATAACCGAATTAGCTTTGTATAAATTAAAAAAAGTTCGTAGGGGTATCCAATGAATAAACTCTTCACAATAAACAAAAAAGCAGGGGTTCTTTTTTACATAGTTATTGACACCTTTCTTGTGGGAATAGGAATGGGCGTCCCATTTTTCTGCATATTATTGGGATTTCCAGTAGGTTGGTATCTTGCAGAAAGGTCTGTCCTATCAGGAAAAAATTCAAAGGATATCCTCAGCCTTATTTTGAAATATTCAATTTATACTTCCCTTTTTACATTTATGTGGATGTTGCTTATCTGGGGACCGGTGAGTATGATGCTATTAGATCCTGGAGCAGATTTTGCCAATTTTGGAATCCCAATGATTCTATATGATCCTACAATTAGTTTTGTGGGATGGATCATTCTTATGGTATTTATATCTCCATTTCTGCAGCTATTAACCACAATTTTTGCTTCAAATGTGACTTTATGGAGAATATCTAAAAAATGATAGTTAATGGATAAAGGTGAAATAAATGCAGCCAAGTGGAACAGTTATGAAAATACTAGCAATTTTCGAGTCTGGGTTATTTATAAAAATATTATCAGTATTTATTACAAGTTTATTGGTTTCAGGGCTGATATTACTAAATATATATGTTATCACGCTCGCGATTATACTTTCAAGTGCTTTTTGCATTGTTTTATATATCAATCGGGACCAATTAAAGGAAATATTTCATGGGGATAGTTCAGCTATTGTTGAAGATGAAAGGACTCAATTAATTAATGAAAAAGCTTCTACAATGACTTTAGGGATCCTTATTGCTGTTATGATATATATGGGGATAATTTTAGTTGCTATGAGGAGTAGTTATCCTCAATTCTTACAAGCTGGATATACACTGTTTTTAGTTGGATTATTTGGCTTTATTATGTACTTCACATCTCGTGCTTATTACTCCCGGAAATATTAAACTGGCAAATATTATGAAAGGTGATTTTATGAAAAATTATAAGATTTTAAGAATAATTGTTACCATTTTTGTGGCAATAGTAGTAGGACTATCAGTTACCTTCGGAACTGTCCTCCCTGCCATCCTGGCAATTGTAATTGGTGCTATGGTATCTTATATTTACAAAAAGAGCACTGATGAAATCTTAGAGGATGAAAGAATAGCTAGGGTGAGTGAAAAAGCATCTCGTATCGCAATAGTGGTTTTTTCTATTTCCATAGCTTTGATTGGAATGTTTCTTATCATTTTAAGAAGTGAATATTCTGATTATACTCAGGCAGGGTTCACTCTTGCTTATTCATCAGTTGTCCTTTTAGCTTTATATTACATCTTCTACGGATATTACAATAAAAAATATGGGTCCTGATTTATATGAAGAACAATCTCAAGGTTTATCGAGCTATGCGGGATTTAACCCAGGAAGAACTAGCTAAGGAATTGGACGTGACCCGACAAACCATAATAGCCATAGAAAAAGAAAAATATGATCCTTCAATTATTTTAGCCTTTAAAATAGCCCGATTCTTTAAAGTACAGATTGAGGATATTTTCATATATCCAGAGGATTGACACAAACAATCAAGAGGGATAATACAAGCAACAGTGAGATGGGGATCTATTATGAAACTATTTAACACTACTAGGGATAGAAACAACTTTCTGAAGCTGGTTATAAAAATCATATTGGCCTTAGCCATTATACAAGTTTTAAGAGCAGTCATTTTTGAATTTTTATGGGTCACGGTCCAACCAGAAGGACCCTTAATTCTGATTTTTAGAGGTTTTGATTTTATAATTGTGGGCATAATCCTATTTTTATACTTTAAACCATCGTTAGGCGATCTTGGGCTTAGATGGGATAATATTCGACTAAGAAACAGAATAATTTATGTTATGGGGGTTCCTGTACTCACCATACTTATATTAAGTCAGTCTGTTTTTGAAGGGGAGTTTGATATTCTTATTTGCCTGCTAGTATACGCCATCATAAGTCCAATATTTGAAGAACTAGTATTCAGAGGATATATCTGGAGTAAGATAAGTGAATCTGAAGGAATGATAAACCCGGATGGTTTAACTTTCTTGACGGTTACACTACTCTTCAGTGTATGGCAGTTGGGTTATGCTGATGTTTTAATCCGATATTCAAATTTAGGTTTGATCATGGTGTTAAAAATGATTGCTGGCCTGGTTTTAGGCCTTTTTGTAGGATATCTGCGGTTGAAAACAGGTAAAACTTATGCTTCAATCTTATTCCATTGTCTATGGAATCTTTTTGAACCATGAGATTAAATTCTTTTATTTCCTTATAAACTAAAATATAAGATTAAATGGCATTATTAAGGATAAATAATTCGAAATAAATCTTATATGAGTGGGCATATGATTGACATTAAAAATAGAAAATACTGGGAAACTTATTTGAAGAATAGATTGTATATTGCTTCATTCATTCTTGCCCTGGTGGGATGGTTCATCTTATTTGTTTATCTTTTTGGCCAGTCCTATGAAAAAGAACTTCTGGCATTAGAGGGAACAGTAAAATCTCCTGTATTTACATGGGGGTTACGAATTTTTGTTATCGCACTTGCCATTGTCCTTATTAAAGGGAAGGGCAGAATCCAGACATTTTATGAGAATAGAAGTATCAAATGGGTGGTATATTTTATCCTTGCTGTAGGTGCCCTGGGGTGGTTGGCTTGGTTTCTAAGCCTATTCTTGTGAGTTAAAAATCAATATTGAAATGAAAAAATTATCTTTTTCACCCAAATTATTTCATTTTATTTTATAACTTAGAAATATTTCCCTTCACAGAATCTTGACTGCAGGAGCTTTTTGGCACCAATTTTTTGGCTTCTTTGAGCTTAACACCCATTGTCTCAAGCACCGCACGGCTATCCACTTTGGTATTAACACAGCCGTCCCTGAGAAGTGGAACTCCCTGACAGGAGAACTTGGAAAGTTTCATCATACCCAGATTAAGGTCCTGGAAGCAAGCCACCCCTATAACGGCTTTGAACTTGTTTTGTTCCACTATTTTCTTGAGGAATGTAGAACCGGGAATAATGAATACAGTGTATCCCATTTCCTCTCCTTTTTCCTTTAAAACACCTATCACGCAACGTTTACAGTTTTGACATACCAGGCCTGATGTTTCCAATTTTGCTTCGCACTCCAAGTGTCTTAAACAGTGAGGTAAGACCAATATCGTGTCTTTGGGTTCAATTTTCTTGAAATCTTTCTCATGAACCTTGTTTCGAACTTCTACACCGATATGGTCAACAATTTTCCCATCAACGCCCATACTTTCTGAGAATTTTTTGAAAAGTCCATAAAAAACGTCCATGGTGAAAAGTAGTAATTTGGGAAAAACAAGGCGGTCTTTTTCAATTAGCATGCGGCCCAGTATGAGAGTGACTGATAATAGGATCAAAAGGAGGATTCCAGCCACGAAAACAACTTGGCCAAATATCTGGTAAAATTCAGCGATAGTCATGTTATCATCTAATTATCATTGCTTTAGATATGAATAAATAATAAATTATAATGTAGTTTGGTAGAGTACAAACTATTTAGTTATTCATCTTATATTAATCTAGTTATTAATACAGTATATTTAAATATTAATAGAATTTATTGTTCAAATTTAGGGACAATAAAGATCAAAAGAGACTTAAGAATGAAATTTTTCCACGTTAAAGTTTATTAGGGGCCCATAGAGTTCTATTCCATCATTTGATGCTTTTATCTCAACACCAGAAAGATCATTACAAGCACACAAAATGTTTTGTTCAGGATGGGTACCAGGGGTGATGTTACAATCCAGGCGCACGTTTTCCCCACAACTGGCAACCATGGGCAGTCTTCTGGAGGTGGGATGATTTTCTGGTAAAACCACTAAGGGAGCTCCTAAATCTCTTAATAGAAAAATCAACGATTTTATCCCTTTTTTTGCCAGAGGGCTGGAATTAAGTGACGAAACAGCTATAATGTCTTTTTTCTCAAGAAATATCACAACTTCTTCCTTATCAGGGGTTCCTATGAATATGTGTCCGTTTTTTGCGAACTTAGCTACACCCACAATCCCTGATTTTCCATTCAAAAAAATAATTTCATCATCTTGGAGTGGAATCTTTTTTGCCATGGATTTACTCTAGTTCTTTCACATTATCAGATTGACAGGCGGGGCAGACTACTCTCCTTCCAATACCTTTAAATTCATTGTCACAATCCAAACAGTGGTATCTTTTGGTTTTAAGTTTTTTCATTTTAAGATCAGCCATTGGGCCTCCAACAGAACACATCGTCTATCACCAATCTTCTTATGTTAGTGGTATTATTTAGTTTTTGGGATAATGGGGGTCATAAAAAAGGTGCTTCTAATGATAACAGCACATTATTTATCCCATTACGTTCAATATAGTAACACTTCTAGAAATCTATAAATTTAATTAGCAGAAACCATGTTTCTGTTGAGATGGTGAGGCGATTGAAAAACTTGATTTTTCCATTTTCAGCTATTGTTGGCCAAGAAAGAGTTAAAAAAGCATTGGTGTTAAATGCAATTAACCCCTCAATTGGTGGGGTGTTGATAAAAGGTGATAAGGGTACTGGAAAGACCACGGCAGTACGTGCGTTGGCAGATTTATTACCTCCATTAAAAGTTGTTAAAGGTTGTCCATTCAACTGTGATCCTGATGATCCTGAATCTCTCTGTGATTCATGTAAAACCGAAGGATCTGAGGATGTTCAAGTTGAGGAGAAAAAAATGCGCGTGGTGGAACTACCTTTAGGCGCCACCGAAGACAGGGTAGTTGGTTCCATTAATATCGAAAAGGCACTTAAAGAGGGAATGAAAGCATTAGAACCAGGAATACTGGCTGATGCTAATCGCAACATCCTCTATGTTGATGAAATTAATCTTCTTGATGATAATCTGGTTGACGTGCTTCTGGATGCTGCCGCCTATGGAGTGAACACAGTAGAACGAGAGGGTATTTCCCTGGTCCATCCATCTAACTTTATACTGGTAGGGACCATGAATCCTGCAGAAGGAGAACTCAGACCCCAACTTTCCGATAGAATAGGCCTCCAAGTCTCTGTTCAGAGCATTATGGACATTGATGATCGCGTGAAGATCATGGAAAGAAGAGAAGCATTTGAGGAAGATCCGGGTTCGTTCCGGAATGAATATCAAAAATATCAGGACCAGATACTGGAGAACATAATCAAAGCCAGGGAACTTCTGGATAAAGTAAATGTTTCACAAGAACTAATGAAAATAATAGCTCATCTGTGTGTTGATATGGGTGTTGATGGGCATAGGGCGGATATTGCAATTTTAAAAACCGCAAAAACCCTTGCAGCATATTATAAACATCAGGAAGTTGAAAATATCGATGTTGAGGAGGCCGCTGCCCTGGTTTTAGGTGAAAGATTCCAGAAAAAATCATTAGATCAGGAAAAAATAAAAAAACAAATAGAAAATGCTGCTAACGATTTATCACAGGGAAATACAGGGGATGATAAAAAAAAGCCCCAAATCAGTTAGAAAGCCAAGGGAAAAAGAGGGGGATGAAACTTAAAACCCTTAAAAAGGAAGAAATGAATGTTGAGGCCCAAGAAGAAGAGGTGGATGTGAAAAAACTCCTTAAAATAAAGGGTAAAAAGAAAAATCGCCTTTATGGTAAGAGAGTTGATTCAAAAACACAGAAAGGACGTTACATTAAAAGTAAACTTCCCAAAAACTCTTCTGGTGATGTTGCAATCGATGCGACACTAAGAGCTGCTGCTTTAAGTTCCAATGGACAAATTAAGGTAAAAAGTGAAGATTTGCGCCATAAAATCCGCAAACACGGTGCCAGGGCTTCTATTGTTATGTTGGTGGATATCAGTGGGTCAATGGTTTCTGACAGGAAAGCCAATAGGTTAAAAGGAATATTAAATAGTGTCATTGAGGATACCAACCGCCATCAGGACAGGATTAGTGTGATTGGCTTTAAGGGAGAAGAGGCAGAGATAATTATTCCCACCACTCGCAGGGCAACATCATTTAGGGAGCAAATAGATAATATCCGAGTTGGAGGAACAACTCCCCTTGCAGCAGGGATGAGGAAAGGCTACGAAATTCTAAAAAAAGAAAAATTAAAGGATGAATTTGTCCCCCTACTCCTCATACTTTCTGATGGCATGCCAAATGTTGCTTTAAAGGAAGGGCCTATTAAGGATGCCCTTAGCATTGCCGAGAAGATTAAAAATAAAGAAATTCACACCATAGTTGTTAACTTCGAAAGATCAGTAAGATATGGTCATGAAGTAAACATGGAACTGGCACTGGCTGCAGGTGGCCGATATTACGATTTAGAAGAGTTAAAGGATCCCGGAATGGCAGTTTCAAAGATACTAGATTATGAACGTGAAAATCTTTAGCTATAATTTTCTTTTCCCCTAAAAACTATTCAAAATAAATCGCTTATTATACATTAGACTATAATCAATATTTTTTTATTTTGAGTTCCAATAATATGGTCTTAGAACCATCTTTTTTGAATCTAAAAAGATATTGTCTTTTTTGAAACTAGTATGCCAGAAAAAGAAGAAGCAAAGATCCGGAACACAATAACCATAGCTCCCAAAGTCAGGCTTTAATTATCAATATTATCTTTTTCTTCATTCACATATTTTAAATAGGAAATATATGGCGGGTTGACATTTTTATTGTTTGATTTTGTCTTATTTTGCATAAAATAAAATAAGAGAATTTACAAATATCTAAACAAAACATTCTATAAACAACTTAAACAACTTAAAAACAAAACATTCTATAAACAACTTAATATTTCGAAATTTTACATTATAATGGACAAATCGGTGATAATGTGGCAAAACAAAAAATCCTTCTGGTGGAGGACGATGCCATAGAAGCCATGGATATTAAGCGGACTCTTGAATCATTTGGTTATGAGGTTCCTTGCACTGCTTCACGTGGTGAAGAAGCTGTGGAAAAGGCAAGGAAAACAATACCTGATCTTATTTTAATGGATATAACATTGAAAGGGGAAATAAACGGCATAGAAGCAGCTCATAAAATAAAAGAATTAGATATTCCGATAATTTATTTAACAGCTCACTCTGAAGATGCTACAGTTCAAAAAGCAAAATTGACTGGGCCATATGGTTATATAATTAAACCATACGATCCTTTTGAACTTAGATATGCCATTGAGCTTGCTCTTTATAAGAATCAGATGGAAAAAAAGTTAAAGGAAAGTGAAAAACGTTATAAGTCTATTGTAGAGACTGCTAATGAAGGGATATGGGGTACGGATGCTAATTTCAATATTACATATGTTAACCCGAAAATGGCTGAAATGCTGGGTTATACAGTGGAAGAAATGTTGGGAAAACATGTAACCTCCTTTATGTTTGAAGAAGATATTCCTGATCGTGTGAAACACATTGAAAAACGTATTAAAGGACATCACGAGACTTATGAACGTAGATTTAGGCATAAAAATGGTTCTGAAGTTTCAACTATTGTTTCTGTAACTGCTTTATTGGATGATAATGGGGATTTTGTTGGCACATTTTCCATGTTCACTGATATTACTGATCGCAAAGAAATTGAGAAGGAATTATTATCCAGCCAAAAACAATTAAAGGATATAATAGACGGTTCACCCATCTTGCAGTTTGTAATAGACAAAAATCACCGTGTTATTCACTGGAATCAAGCCATAGCCGATTATAGTGGAATCCCTCCTGAAGAAATCATAGGTACTGACGAGCATTGGCGTGCATTTTACAACGAAAAAAGGCCATGTTTGGCTGATATTATGGTTGATGGAGATATAAAAACGGTTGATAAATGGTACTCTGGAAAGTATAAAGAATCTAAACATTTAAAAGGAGCTTGTAGTGTTGAAGATTTTTTCCCTTCAATGGGTGAGAATGGGAAATGGTTGCACTTTAGCGCTGCAACCATTAGAGATTCTGAAGGTGAAGTTATAGGTGCTTTGGAAACCCTTGAAGACGTCACAGCACGTAAAATAAGTGAAGAGAAATATCGTAATGCCCTTGAAAATATGATGGAAGGGTGTCAGATTATCAGTCAGGATTGGAGATATATCTATGTGAATGATGCTGTTGTGAGACATGGGCGAGTAAAAAAGGAAGATTTGTTGAATCATACTATGATGGAAGTCTATCCTGGGATTGAGGATACAGAAATCTGCACAGTTTTGAAAAAGGCCATGAAAGAACGGACTTCACATCATTTGGAAAATTATTTTATATATCCTGATGGTACTGGCCGATGGTTCAAACTCAGTGTCTTTCCTGTTCCTGAAGGAATATTTATTTTATCAATGGATATAGATGCTAGTAAAAAAGCTGAAGAGCATGTTAAAGAAGAATATCATTTCCTGCAACATTTAATTGATACCATACCTTATCCATTATTCTATAAAAACACAGAATATGTGTATATGGGTTGTAACAAAGCATTTGAAGATTATATAGGATTGCCTAAGAATAAAATTATTGGAAAAACTGTTTATGATGTTTCACCTAACGATTTAGCTGAAAAATATCATGAAAAGGATGAAGAACTATTTGAAAACCCAGGGTCGCAATCTTATGAATTTCCTGTTCAGTATGCTGATGGAACTAGGCATATGGTGCTCTTTAACAAAACCACATTTGACGATGAAAAAGGGAGTATTGTAGGTTTAATCGGTGTAATGGTGGATATCACTGATCGTATAAATGCTGAAGAAGCACTTAAAACGTCGGAATCATTTCTTAATGATATTATCGACCAAAGCCCCCATCCAATGTGGATTTCTGATTCTGAGGGAACTCTCATAAGAATCAATCAGGCTTGCCTGGACTTGTTGAATATTTCAGAAGAAGAAGTGCTTTGTAAATACAATTTATTTGATGATAACATTGTTAAAGAACAAGGATACATGCCCCTTGTTAATAAGGTATTTGATAATGGGCAGAATGTTAATTTTGAACTTGTATATGACACTTCACAACTAGAAAATCTCAAACTGGAAAATTTTTCTAAGATTTTTTTGGATGTTTCGATTTTCCCTGTGAAAGACTCTGGGGGAAATGTGAAAAATGCAGTTATACAGCACATAAATATTACAGATCGTAAAAAGGCAGAAGCGGATCTTAAAAATTCTGAAGTAGAGTACAGGGCAATTTTTGAAAATAGTAAAAGTGCTGTTGTTGTTTATAACGCAGTTGAAGATGGGTCTAATTT
>Ga0334883_1005954_pt1 | contig 10401 bp, 11 predicted proteins | sample GraSluR1_MG_6_FD_207230 | JGI IMG/M metagenome (GOLD analysis project Ga0334883, IMG submission 207230) | Sludge microbial communities from methane-producing bioreactor in Wageningen University, Netherlands - Granular Sludge_09_05-R1 | ecosystem: Engineered > Bioreactor > Anaerobic >... | reverse complement strand
CATATATTTAGATCTTGATTGTTTGAGATTGCTGATAAAGTATACCATTTCTTAGGTTTATTGTTCTGCCAGGTTAATTGGGAAGGTGAGGTGGCATTAAGATGAGGCTGTATCGGATTGAACAAATCCAAAGCATAAAGAATTTTGAAAATCAAAGAAAAACAGCTGAATTCCAAGTTTGGAAACTCATAATCAGTATTGCCATCTGTCTAGGAGTGGTTTATGTTGCAAGTAGGTATGCAGCTGAATTTATTTCAACTTGGTATGAAACTTTAAGAAAACCCTCCTTTATTACTATTCCTATAGAGTTAGTTGGTCTAATCTTGATCGTTCTCTTTGCGATTATGGGAATTGCCCTTTACCTCATTTGGAGAAAAAGTAAAATTGATTCAAGTGTTACATCTGCTCAAATTATTTTTTTTGTTCAACTTTCTTTGAATTTTCTCTGGATTTATGTTTTCTTTGGCTTAAAGTACCCCTTGGGTGGAATTTTTACAATAATTCTTCTCTGGATTTTTGTTCTCTTAACCTCCATTAAGTTTTTTCTAGTCGATCGACTTGCTGGATATCTCATGATACCTTATTTAATGTGGGTAAGCTTTGCCAGTGTGTTAAATGCGTTTATTATTCGATTAAATTAGTAGGATCTTCAAAATGCTTCTTGATTCTTCAATTAAAAATGGTCAGATTTGGCATATCACAGGTTACTTTTAATGGCGTTTTGATATACCTTATTGGTAGAAATGGCATGAATATTAAATTTGCATTAGCATGAAAAGGTCTTAGAAAGGGGGGAATTATGAAACTTAGCCCAAGAGAACGGATTATCAGAGTTTTAAAGCACCAGGGGAATTTAGATCGTATTCCTTGGAGTCTCCATTTCGGAGCCAGTTCGGCTTTTACTCCTGGTTCCTATAAAAAGTTTCGTGAATATACCAAGATATCCGATGTCAACGACTACTATCAATTAGAGGTCAGAGTAGCTCACTCTGATGAAGAAGAACCACATTTCCATACTTCATCTTCAAATTTAGGTTTGAGAATGCTCTCTAATGGAGTCAAAGAAGACTATTTTGAGCCTTCTCTCCCTCAAGGAACATCATTGACCCCATGGGGGGTTGGATTGATAGAATGGCCGGATAACCCCGGTTCAGAACAAATGGTTCACCCCTTAGCCAATAAGAATAATTTGAAATCAATCGAAGAATATCCGATACCGGGAGTAGATCAGAATAGCTTTTCCATTGTTCAGAGAAGAGTCCAGGAGATAATGTCGAAGGGGTATATTTCATCAGCTTATTGTGGGAGTCTTTATGAATGGTCTCATTGGCTTCGGGGGATGGAGACTTTTATGATTGATCTGATGACTCGACCAGAATTTGCCCAGACGCTTTTGCGAAAAGTTGCTGAATTCACCGACAAGTTCGCCCGTGCTCATGCAGAAGCTGGGGTTGAGATCCTTTGTTTTTATGATGATTATGGAATGCAAAGTTGCCTACAGATTAATCCCTCATTGTGGAGAAAGTTTATAAAGCCGGAATGGGAAAGAATTATTAGAGGCTTGCATTCAGATTATCCTGATCAGTACTTTTTCCTTCATTCCTGTGGGAATATCGAACAAATCATTCCTGACCTAATTCAGGTTGGGTTTGATATTCTTCATCCTATTCAACCAGAGTGCCAGAATTCAGAAAGGATTATCCGTCAATACGGAGATCGTATTAGTTTTTGGGGAACGATTAGTGTTCAGAATACTCTTCCTTTTGGGACCATAGATGATGTTGAAAAAGAAGTAAAATCTCGTATGGACTTGGCTCGATTTATTCCTTCTTTAATTATTGCACCCTCCAATACTTTAGGTCAAGAAATTCCCGTACAAAATATTATTGCTTATATAAAAGCCTGTCAGAAGTATTGCCATATTAAGTGTTAAAATTGAGGAAAATAGCCTTACCGGTTGGTGGTACCAATTAAGGATGAAAATCCAATATTCGACATGCCATGGCATGTCGCTACATTAATTAAAGAATGGGCACAATACATTATGCCCCTCCAATTTTATATTCCTTTGTAGGGGCTTGATTTATCAAACCCGTGAGTTTTCAGGATAGATGTAAATAAATTATTTTCAATTAAAATCCTAAAAAAAGCATAATTTCTGTAAATGAATCATTAGAAATAAAAAAGGAGAGAAGAACATGGATATGCAACTTAAAAACAAAATTGCTTGCATTACCGGAGGAAGTGTTGGTATTGGTCTGGCAATTGCCAAAGAGCTGGCAAGAGAAGGAACCCACTTGGCAATTTGTGCTCGTGATGAGGAACGACTCCAAGAAGTAGCCCATGAAATACGAAATGAATTTAGGGTTAAGGTGTTGGGAGTAAAAGCCGATGTATCCAAGATGAAAGATATTCAAAAATTTGCCACCGAGATCGAGAAATACTTTGGCGGTGTGGATATTTTAGTAAACAATGCTGGGACCGGCAGTGCGGAAAAAATTATGACTGCAACCGACGAAAAATGGTATTCTTATTGGGATTTACATGTCATGGCAGCAATACGTACTGCCCGTTTGTTGGTTCCCTTTATGAAAAAGCGTGGAGGAGGAGCCATTGTTAATATTGCATCAGTTTGTGCGAAACAACCATTGGATTATGAACCAATTTATAATACGACAAAAGCAGCCTTGGTAATGCTTACAAAATGCCTGGCGAATGAGTTGGTTCATGATAACATCCATGTCAATGCAATTTGTCCGGGTCTCATTATCACTCCAGATTGGAAAAAAACGGCTACCATTTTAGGAAAGGATTTAGGAATCACCCCTGATGAATATCTTGATCGAATTGCGAAGGACTTAGCACCGATTTCCAGATTTGCTACTCCTGAAGAGTTAGCAAAGTTTATCGTTTTTATTTGCTCACCTCTCGCTGCTTATTGTATTGGTTCGTCTTATTATTTTGATGGAGGTTTTATCAAATCAATCCTGTAACCTCTATCAAATTAATTGTGCCTTTCATCAGTCATTCTAAGCGGTACTTTCCTGCGTGAGGGTCTCATCTGACACCGAAGATGTCATCCTGAGGCTTCGTATTGAGAAGCTGTGAGGATCTCATCTTTTATTTTTTCTGTTAATAAAAATTTTAAATGATGAGATTGCCACGTCACTTCGTTCCTCGCAATGACGGGGAGGGCGGATGAGATTGCCACGTCACAGGCTTGGATGGTTTTTCCAAGCGTACATTATAAATGCAAATTTTTATATCTCACGCCGTAGGCTGTTTTTCCTCGTAATGACGGTTTTAGATAGGTGTTTTCATTGTCGTCTGATGCCGTTGTGCGGTATGAGGGTGTATTATGATACTGGAGGAAAATGGTGAATCCAAAGCGAGTTCGCGTACTTCAAAATGGTCCAGATCAAAAAGGTCCAATCATTTATTGGATGTCCCGTGATCAGAGAGCTGAAGACAATTGGGCTCTTATCTATGGTTTTAAGCAATCAGTCCGGAAAAAGGTTCCATTTGGAGTAGTCTTCTGCTTGGTTAATGATTTTCTCGGTGCAACTCGACGTCAATATGATTTTATGTTGAAAGGTTTACGGCGGGTGAGTGAAAAGCTCTTGGAATATGAAATCCCTTTTTTTCTTCTCAGAGGGGATCCAAGTTTGGAACTGCCAGATTTTATCAAAAACAATCAAGCTTCTTTATTGATTACCGACTTTGACCCGCTTCGGGAAAAAAGAAAATGGAAAGCTCAATTTATGGAAAAATGTACGTTGGAAATTCACGAAGTTGACGCTCACAATATTGTGCCGGTATGGATTGCTTCTTCCAAACAAGAATACGGAGCCTATACGATTCGACCGAAAATAGCTCGATTATTACCTGAATTTCTTGATGAATATCCACTGATGCAAATGAATTCTTTACACCAATCGTGGCAAAAAAATTCAATCAATTGGGACGATTTGTATGGTAACTGTTCAGGAGACTCATCCATTCCTCCAGTAACCCAATTTATTTCCGGATCAAAAAGCGCTTTGCAACAGCTCCAGCAATTTATTGGAGAAAAACTGGAATCGTACGACACTCAGCGCAATGATCCTAACGCTGATGCTCAGTCGCATCTTTCATCCTTTCTCCATTTTGGTCAAATTTCTGCACAAAGAATTGCTTTGGAAGTTCAAAAAGCATCGGTTGCAAAGAATAAAAAGGCTGCCTTCTTAGAAGAAGTTATTATTAGACGAGAACTTTCAGATAATTATTGCTGGTATAATCTCAACTATGATAAATTTAATGGTTTTCCATCCTGGGCGCAGAAAACTCTCAACCAACATCGTAAAGATCAGAGAGAGTATCGATATTCATTAGAAGAATTTGAAAAGGGTCAAACTCACGATCAACTCTGGAATGCTGCTCAAAAAGAAATGGTTTATACAGGAAAGATGCATGGATATATGAGGATGTACTGGGCGAAGAAAATCTTAGAATGGTCGGAAACTCCAGAAATAGCTCTGCAGAATGCTATTTATTTAAATGACCGATTTGAGTTGGATGGTAGAGATCCAAATGGATACACTGGAATTGCTTGGAGCATCGGGGGCGTGCATGATCGTGCCTGGGGCGAAAGGCCGGTGTTTGGAAAAATCCGATACATGAGCTATCGGGGGAGTCGCTCTAAGTTTGATGTTGATCAATACATCTCTCAATATAAAAATTGGGAAGAGTCAAAGAGGAAAGATTGAGATGAAAGAATTTACCAAGCCAATCGTGGTAGTGAGCAAATGTTTGGGCTTTGATTCTTGTCGATACAATGGGCAAATGATACCAGTTGATTTTATAGAGAAAATGAAACCCTATGTTCATTTTGTTCCGGTTTGCCCCGAGGTGGAAATTGGCTTAGGAATTCCACGCGATCCAATACGTATATTATCCGTAAATGGAGATTTAAGACTGATGCAACCGATAACCGGCCATGATTATTCCGATAAAATGAAACATTTTGCCTTGGAATTTTTGCAGAGTTTACCCGATGTAGACGGATTCATTCTCAAAGGTCGATCTCCCTCTTGTGGCGTTAAAGATGTCAAGATCTATCAAAGTATTGATAAAGGTCCATCCATAGGAACGACTCGAGGCTTCTTTGGCGAGGCAGTTTTTAACGCTTTTCCTTTCTTACCAATTGAGGATGAGGGACGGTTATCCAATTTAAAAATTCGCGATCATTTTTATACATCCCTATTTGTTTTAGCAGATTTTCGCCAACTGCGTGGTCAACCGTCACGGCAACAACTGGTTCAGTTTCATACTGAGCTTAAGATGGTCCTTATGGCATATAATCAAAGTGAAATGAGAGTAATGGGGAGAATAGTTGCTCAAGTGAATAAAGAACCTATAAACGAAGTGTACAACGACTATCAATCCCACCTTTTAAAAGCACTTTTTCGTTCACCCAAGGCTCCCTCAATAATTAATGTTTTTATGCATGCTCTCGGTTACTTTTCTACCCGGCTTCATTCGAATGAAAAGGCTTTTTTTCTCGACTCTTTGGAAAAATATCGGTCAGGTCGGAGTACCTTTGCAACTAATCTTCAGCTTCTTCGTTCCTGGGTTATTCGTTTTGATGAACCTTATTTAAAAGGTCAGCGTTTTTTTAATCCTTATCCCGAGGAGCTCATGGAATTAGTGGATTCTGGTAAGGGACGTGAATAGAGAGGGGAGATATCGTGGAAAGAGATGAAATCATGGGTATGGTTCGGGATATTCTCGATCAACTTCCTGACCATATTCGAGAAAATATTAAGAATTTGGAGTTTGTTATTGAGGATCGACCGAATTTTGAAATTAAACGCCGATTTCGTGGAGCAATGTTATTGGGACTTTATCAGGGGGTTCCTCTCCCCAAAAGAGGCCCAGGGTATACTTTTGTTCTTCCTGATCGGATATCGTTATTCTATGAGAACTTATTGAAAGTGGTCCGAGATGATGGAGAGTGGCCAAGAGTTTTAAAAGATGTCATTTTGCACGAAATTGGTCATTATTTTGGGTTTAATGAAATGGAAATACGGAAATTAATGGATGAGATGGAACCAGAAACTGATAAGGGGATGGATTAAAAAATGGCTCAAGATGTAAATTGGTATTGGCAGCAGGTCAAGAAAATATTTTGTGATGATGCTCATATGATTGATCATACCCAAAAAGTCTTGGAATATGCGGAACAAATTCTCTCTAACCAGCCAGGTATGAGCGAAGAAGAAAAAAGACGAACAAAGATTGCAGTTCTCCTTCACGATATAGGTATATTAGAAGCAGAGAAAAAACACGGTTCTCGATCAGGAAAATTTCAGCACATTGAAGGGCCACCTCTTGTTCGGGAAATAACCAAACAGGCCGATGAGGAGCCAGAATTTTTAGAACGAGTGTCCTATATAGTTGGGAATCACCACAATTTTTCCAAGGCGGATGGGATTGATTTTCAAATTCTGATAGAAGCTGATATGTTGGTTAATTTGCAAAACGAAAAGATAAAGAAAAATAAACTCGAGGAATTTATAAATAAATTTTTTAAAACGAATAAGGGAAGAGAATTAGCTCAAAAAACTTATTTATAAAGATAACAAGTCTCAATTTTTTAAATTTTTTTCATATAATATAACTCTGGTTTGAAAACAGATATGTTATAATGATGCGTGATTTTTCAACACCATAAACAGGAGGAATGGCTCATGGCTTTAAAAATTGATGAAGAAGCTTGTATTGGTTGTGAATTATGTGTTCAAGTATGTCCCGATGTTTTTGAAATGAATGATGATGGAAAAAGCATCATTAAACCTGGAAGTGATGAAAATTTGGAATGTGTTGATGAAGCGATTGATTCCTGTCCTACAAGTGCCATAATCAAGGAATAAAATATTTAGCCCGGTAAATCTCCGGGCTTTTCTAAATTTTTTTAGAATTTTTGCTGTAGGGTCTTGATATTGAAGGATAATTTCTATAGAATAAACACTGCTTGTTCGACAAAGTAAAATAATTATGTGCGCCCTCATCGTCTAGCCTGGTAAGGACACCGCCCTTTCAAGGCGGCGACAGCGGTTCAAATCCGCTTGAGGGCGCCATTTTTTTATCGAAGAATGTTTTCATAACTTTTTTTTGCTTACCCTTCAGAGTGAAGCCCGCAATTCATACTTTTTTTGAACTCTCGATGCTATAATTCAGTAAGTCAGATCATGCTTTGTTTCAACACCAAATTTTAGATAAAGCTTATCGTTTTTTTTGGAAAGAAATAGGCAGAAAAATTTCTTCATTCTGATAAATCTTCCATGGTGGGATGAAGGAGTAAAATTTTTAATTGAAATGAATTAAAAAAACCTTCTCCCTTGAAGAGGAAGGTGAGATGAGTGTGAAAACAAAGATTCGACATGCCATGGCATGTCGCTACATTATATGAAGATCGGGCGTAATTTATTGTGACCCTTCATTTTTTAATTCTTTTGTAGGGGCTTGATTTATCATGCCCATGGGTTTTCAGAATGGAAAAATTTATGATTTTGGAGGATTGAAATGAAAATTGGAATGTTTGGTCTTCCTTTAACTGGGAAAACAACCATATTTTCCCTATTAGCTGGAATTCCCTATGATAGTTCTTTTAAAACGGAAGCCGATGAAAAAATATCTCGGATTAAGGATGAGAGATTAGATATCTTGGCAAAAATGTATAATCCACAGCGGATTGTTTATGCTTCTTTGGATTTTGTTGATATTCCAAGCTTTGATATGGCTGCTGATAAAAAGGAAAAAAACAAAATATTCCAGATGATTCAAAATGTTGATGCGCTTCTATTGGTAATCAGAGCTTTTCGGAACGACCAGGTTCCTTTCCCTTTGGGTGCCGAAACACCCCGACAACAATTAGAAGCCCTTCGAACCGAACTTATAATAAGGGATATGGAAGTTGTCGAAAATCGAATTCTTCGTTTGCAGGAGCAAAAAAGAAAGAAAAAGCCAACGCCTGAAGAAGAAAGGGAAGAAGTATTATTGGGTATGATTCAAAAAGAATTGGAAGATGGAAATTTTGCATCCCGTCTTCAATTGACCAATGAAGATAAAAAAGTATTAGGATCGCTGGCCTGTTTTACCTTAAAACCGATAATTACTGTCGTGAATGTCGATGATGAACACTTATCGAAAGATGTATTCCCGGGTAAACAATTAATTTTGGATGAATGTATCAAACAAAACTTTGCTTTTCTGATTATATCGGGAAAAATTGAATCGGAATTAATTGAGCTTGATGAAGAAGCAAGAAAAGAATTTATGACTGAACTCAATATTCAGAAAACTGGGATCGAACGTTTAGCAAAAGTCGTTTTTGATCATATAGGTTTTATTTCATTTTTTACTGTGGGGAAAGATGAAGTGCGCTCCTGGACCATTGAACGTGGAACGACTATGAAAATGGCGGCGGCAAAAATCCACACCGATTTAGCTCGAGGATTTATTAAAGCAGAAGTTATGAAATTTTCTGATCTGATTCGCTTGGAGACAGAAGAAAAGGTTAAACAAGCGGGATTGTGGAAGCTGGCCGGAAAAGAAGAAATTGTTGAAGATGCTGATATTATAACCATTCGATCTAGTCTCTAGTCAATCGAAAATGAATGGTTTTTTCTTTAAAATTTTTTTATTTTAAGGAGGCGGATTATTTCGATGGTGAAAAAGGTTGTATTCATTTTTCTTCTTTTTTTCTTGAATCAAGCAAATTTTCCAAACAATTTATATGCTATTGAAAATCAAAATAAGTTAGAAGGTTGGACCACTTTTCGTGATGAGTTTTTTGAAATATCATTTGCCTATCCTGAAAATTGGACGAATTATACATCACAGGAAAGAGGAGTGGTTTTAGTCCTCCCTGATGGCGTTGGGATGTTTACCTATCGTTATACGCCACTCTTTAACGAAAAAATGAGTTTAAATGAATTTATCTCACAAAACCGAGATACTTTGGAAAAAGCCGGAGCTGAATTTGTAGAGGATGAATTGATAACTTTTTCCAACACTCCAGCATATAAGCTGATATATATTATGTCGGTTGGAAAAGATACTTTCAAATATCTCACCGTATGGTGTTTGCGTGAAGATAATATTTACATAACTACGTTCAGCCACCAATCTCAATTTTTTGACCAATACCGATTAGAAATTGATAAAGTTATTGACCATATGGTAATAATCAAAAATTAAATAAAAAAAGCCCTCTACCAATTAATTAGTAAGGGGCTTTTAGGAAAAATTATTTAAAATTCAATTAATTGGCTGGTTTTCCCTCTGGGGGGAGAATGACCATATCGACAAAATAGATAATCGCATTGGAAGCAGCTAAAGAGGTAATAACGCTGATCTTTTTATTCACTAAAATTGGTGGATTGGTAAAAAGAACATTCAGCAGATGTCCATTCAATGTTTTATAAGATTTTCCTTCACGGAAATCGTCAACGGAAAGACGGATTGGAATGACATGATAGGTTAAAATTTCGATTAATTTCTGCTTGTTCTCAGGTAACAATAGTCGATCAAGCTTCCCTTCGGGAAGATTAGCAAAAGCTTCGTTAGTTGGAGCAAAAATTGTGTATTGGCCATTATTCAGCTTATCGCCAAGACCAGCAGCCTCAACGGCGGCTACAAAGGTACTGAGTTCATCTGCCATTTTAGCTGTATCCATAGCATTTACATAGGTGGTAGTTTGGGCGAGAGCTATGCTTGAGAGGAGCATGAGAGATAAAGAAAATACTAGGCTGGCAAGGATAAATCTTTTTGTCGTCATTTTAATAACCCCTTTTATAGTATTAGCACTTTTTGATGTGTGCTTTGACTGAGTAACTATATCATCTTTTCAATAAATTTGTTACAAGTATTTATAAAATTTTTGAATTTAAAAAGCCGAGCGAAAATTTAAACGCTCGGCTTTTTATCTACCTTATAGGTTATTATTCTTTATTATTATTTACCCTTTTTACTTCTCTCAATTCAACAAATCAACCGAACACGCCTTCCAGGGAGTGAGAACAGTATCAATCACATAGATGTTTCCATTGGTGGCTTCAATCATGTTCTTGTCGGCGACGATTCCCTTGACTTCACACGACCCCGGAGCACCGTTCATGATGTTCACGGTTCCTTCTCCTCCCACTCGGAGATACAGAGGATAGTTATCAAACAGAGTCCGCAAGGTTAAGGTGTTCACTAAGTCTCGGGCATTGACTCGGAAAGGAACCACATGGTAGGAAAGAATCTGAACCAAGAGGTCTTGATTTTCCGGTTTCAGGAGTCCATCGACAAAACCAGCCGGTAAGGCAGCAAAGGCAGCATCATTGGGAGCAAACACCGTGATGTTTTGGGTATTGG
>Ga0334883_1005953_pt1 | contig 10402 bp, 8 predicted proteins | sample GraSluR1_MG_6_FD_207230 | JGI IMG/M metagenome (GOLD analysis project Ga0334883, IMG submission 207230) | Sludge microbial communities from methane-producing bioreactor in Wageningen University, Netherlands - Granular Sludge_09_05-R1 | ecosystem: Engineered > Bioreactor > Anaerobic > Unclassified... | reverse complement strand
ATGCTGTTATGTTTATCAGGATAAGGGTATTGCCGAGAAGCTGATTTTCTGCTGCTGCCGCACCGGAGCCCTGCAAAATCAATAGAATTGCCCCTGCACCGCCTGCCAGGATGCCGGCAATTTTCGAAGTGGTCACTTTTTCACCGGCTATGATGGCGGAAAAAGCGATTACCATGAGCGGGCTGCCGGCATGGATCAGGGAAGTGTCGACCGGGCTGGTATAGCTGAGGCCTGTAAAAAAACAGATCTGGTTTATGGCAATGCCCAGGAGGCTGCAAATGATTAACTTAATATGGTCGGAGCGGTGAATCTTCAGCGGTTGCAAGCTGACGGATAACAGCCAGAATAAGAGCATGGCTGCAAAACCACGTACAAAAATTATCTGCATAGGCTGCATGTAGCCAGGCATCAGCCCTTTGGCAATCCAGTAGTTGGCGCCGAACAGCAGTCCGGATGCAAACAGTGCAGCGTGGGCTTTGATTTTTAATTTCTCCATGCAATCTTCAAACGGCAGCAAAGGTCGTGAGAATTCCGTCAAAATGAAAAAGCCGCCATTTGCATGAAACGGCGGCTTCTTGGGGCGAATATATTGATGTTATGAGATTGCAATTTCCCTGCTGAGTTGCACTTCTTTCTTAACCGGAATGTGAATTTTCAGGATGCCATTCTGATAGTCGGCTTTGATGTTGTCGTTGTCAACGGTTTTGGGGAGCACAAAGCGCTTGTTGATTTCACCGGTGCCGAATTCGCGGCGCAGATATTTTTCGTTTTCGGTTTCCCTGTGCTTTTCTGCAGCCGAAATACTAAGTACCTGCTGCTCCAGGCTGATGTTGAAGTCGTCTTTCGCATAGCCGGGAGCGGCCAGTTCAATGAAAAATGTATTGTCCTGCTCGTAAATATTGGCCGGTGGATTGCAGCTGTTGCAGTTGCGGGTTGGGTTGCTGAAAAACTGGCCATACGCATTGTTCATGGCCGGATGATTATGAAAGCGGATAAGTGTCATGGGGCTGTCCTCCTTATATTGGTTTTTGAGTTTGTTTATTTCCGGATTTTCAACTTCCGTGCCAGGCGGAAAACGGTAAGGATTTCGTAGAAAAAAGCGACAAAATGACATATATCCCTGGCTAATAGTGACAATATGGCGCATTTTAGTTGATTATTACTGCCCTGATTTTGCTGAAGCAGCAGGGAGAGGCAGGCGTTGTGCAGATTTTCTTTTTTGTTTGTTTATCCAATAGCCACAGGCCTTAACTTTGCTTTTTGAATTTTGCGCTTATGCCCAGTCAGCAACGACGTATTCTGAATCTTTTTGCTTTCCGGAGAATCATCATTCCGGTAATTCTCGGACTGGGTGTAATCATTTACATGATTGCCGGTGATCTAACCCGCAGCGATCTGGCTTCCATTAACTGGCGATGGCATTCGATATATTTTTTTGTCCTTGCCTTCATGATGATGGTAATCCGGGATCTTGCCTATATGTACCGGATCCGCCTGCTTACAGGGGGGGCGCTCAACTGGAGGAAATCGTTTGAAGTGATTATGCTGTGGGAGTTTGCTTCCAGTGTTACCCCTTCGGTGGTAGGAGGGTCAGCCATCGCAGTTTTTATATTGAGTAAAGAGAAACTGGGAACAGGCAGGTCTACGGCCATTGTGGTGGTTACCGCTATGCTCGATGAATTGTTTTACATTGTAATGGTGCCGGTTATTTTTCTGCTGGCCGGGTACGAAAGACTTTCAGTAAGCGGTAAGGTTTTTACCATGTTTGGTGCCGATTTCAGCCCAATGGGCATTTTCTTTATCGGATTCACACTGATCGTCATCCTGACCTTATTGCTTGCATACGGTATTTTATTTAATCCCGGCGGATTCAAATGGTTGCTGATGCGGATTACCTCATTGCGAATGTTCCGGAAGTTCAGGGAAGGTGCAAAAATTACAGGTGATCAGGTAATCATTACGTCCCGTGAGCTGAGGGGCAGGAAACCCGGCTTCTGGCTAAAAGCGTTCGGAGCGACGATTTTTTCCTGGACAGCCCGGTTCTGGGTTGTGAATTTCCTGATTATGGCATTTACCGGTTCTATCGCTTTATCGGAGAATATGCTTATTTATGCCCGCCAGCTTATGATGTGGGTAATTATGCTGGTAAGTCCTACCCCGGGAGGGAGCGGAATTGCAGAGTATTTTTTTCCGGTTTTTCTCCGGGAATTCATTAAAGGGCCAGCCGGCGACCTCACCACACTGGTGGCATTGTCGTGGCGATTGCTCAGCTACTATCCTTACCTGATCATTGGTGCAATTGTTTTACCATTGTGGCTCAGACGGGTGTATCTGGGACGAAAGCTGATCAGGTTCAGGAAAATGGAAAAGGCCCCTCAGCAATGAGATGCAGAAGGGCCCTGGAATACTGTTTTAATAAACAATCTATCCGCAGTGGAAGTACTGCTCCACCAGAGACATGATTTTTTCCTTTTTGCAGCTGATTTCTTCACGCAGGTGTTCGTCCTTATAACTCCTTAATTTCCGGGCGACCCCGTCGATCACTCCTTGTGAAAATACGCCGTATTTCAGATAAATCTCTGCCTGCTGCTCAAGCATTGCAGCTGATTCCCAGCATGATACAGGGAGTTTGTTGAGCTCTGCCAGCCTTTCTTTGTGCTTCTCATCGAAAATATTCACATCCACATAGGTTTTTTCGGCTTTCTGAAGGGCGTCTTCCATTTCCAGCCCATGCCTTGCGGCAACAGTCAGTCCGGCCAGCAACAGGTAAATATCTGCGGAGCCGTCGGGGCAGCGGAATTCTACAGTCTGGAGTTGTGACAGATCATCATTGGTAGGTTTTTCAAGCGGGTTGGCATGGTAAATCATGGAGTTGCCTCCTGTCCAGCCCAGGGGGACCCTTACCAATACGCTGCGGTTGCGGTCGCCCCAGCAGATGTTGGTAGGTGCTTCCTGATGCGGAACCAGCCTGAAATAGGAGGTTGGGTTGGAATTCCCAAATGCCGTAAGCGATGGGGCAAGTTCAAGGTAACCGGCAATGGCTTTGCGCGCAGTATCGCTCAGCTTTCCGTTTGCTACCATCTGATTTTTGCCGCCCTTCACAAGTTTGGTGTGAATGTGCAATCCGCTTCCGGCTTTGCCAACTGTGATTTTTGGGGCAAAAGTTACGGTAACACCATATTTATATGCCAGAGAGCGGAGAATCCATTTGGCTATAACCAGCTGATCTGCGGCTTCTTCAAGATTGGTAGGCATGAATTCAATTTCGTTCTGTTCGTACAGCTTTCCGTCCTGAGAGAAATTACCAACTTCCGAGTGACCGTATTTTATCAGACAGCCGGCTTTGGCCATGGCTGTCATGGCTTCGGTGCGCAACTGCTCCCATTTGGCAAATGGGAAGGATTCATGATACCCTTTCTGGTCAACTGCCCTGAAGAGATCTTCTTCTTCACTGATAACGTAGTACTCCAGTTCGCCCATCACATTAAAGGTAAATCCGGTTTTTTCCTTCAGTGCCAGGTGGGCTTTGCGAAGTATGTATTCAGGAGAACTTTCGAGCGGTTCGCCGTCTTTGTTGTAATATGAACAGAGGATGTCAAGCGCGGGCACGTCCGAAAACGGGTTCACAAATGCAGTCCTGTAACGCGGAACCACGTAAAGATCGCTCGACCCCGCCTGAATAAACGGGAACAGGCTTGACCCGTCAACCCTTTCACCTGTAGTCAGGATAGAGTTAAGGTGATCGCGCGAACTGATTACAAAATTGAGGGTTTTCAGCCTTCCATCACCTCCGGCGTACCTGAAGTTGACCATCTCAATGTTATGGTCTTCAATGTATTTGATGATGTCGGCTTTTGTAAATTCTTCCGCGGATTTGTTAAGATATTGTACCAGCGGGTTCGGGTTTAATTCTGTGAAAACAGTCATATTATTGAAGTTTTTATGAGTTTTTCCGGCAGTCAGAAAAGTGAATCAGCTTTTTCGTTGACTATGGCGCAATAGAAAAAGTGCTCAAAATTAGAAAGTTTTTGTTACAAAGCAGGTGTAGGTGTTTTTTGGTTGTTGTTAATGATTTAAATTCAACTTTTAGAACAAATTAGTCATCATAGCACTACTTTTGCACCTCCAAATCATTAAATACCTGATGAATCACAGTGAACTGATATTTTTTTCAGTTTTCATAGCAATCATTTCCGGGGTATTGCTCCTCGACCTGGGCGTTTTCGACAGGAGAAATCATGTGATTCCTTTCAGGGAAGCGCTTTTCTGGACTTTGCTCTGGATCGCTTTTTCACTTGGTTTTTATGTACTGCTTATTACCCACGGGGAGTGGATACACCTGGGGAATAAAGGAACAGTTCAGGACTTGCAGCATCTGGTATCTAAGTATAGCCATCCGGTGAAAACCGAAGGATTGGCTTACCCTGAAGCACTCAGGATTTACAAGAATAACCTTGCCCTTGAATTTCTCACCGGTTATCTGATCGAGAAAGCCTTGTCGGTCGACAATATTTTCGTCATGGTCATGGTATTCTTTGCTTTTGGCGTCGAACCACGCTATTACCGCCGGGTTTTGTTCTGGGGAATCCTGGCCGCCATTGTGCTCAGGTTTGCCTTTATATTCTCCGCCTCTGCCATCATACAGCAGTTTGCATGGGTGCTTTATCTTTTCGGCGCTTTGCTGATTTTTACCGGGGTAAAGATGTTTATCACACGTAACCGGAAGGAGAAAATAGATGCCGCCACCCATCCGGTGGTAAGATTCGCTTCAAAATACCTTCCGGTATACCCTGTATTCGTAAGGCACCATTTCTTTATCCGGAAGAGCGGTAAGAGATATATTACACCCTTGTTTATAGTTTTGATGGTTATTGAATTTACTGACCTGATTTTTGCGGTGGATTCAATTCCGGCAATCTTTGCTGTAACAAAAGACCCCTATATTGTTTTCTTTTCCAATGTTTTTGCAATTCTTGGACTCAGGGCTTTATTCTTTATGGTGGTCAACATCATTGATATATTCCGTTACCTCAAAACCGGCCTCTCTGTATTGCTTGTATTTATCGGCATTAAAATGCTTACTCACCACTGGCTGAAAGAAATCGGCTTTACCACCGCGCACTCGCTGTATATCATTCTGATAATTCTTGGTGTAAGTATCGGCGCTTCACTGCTGTTTCCGGAGAAAAAGGCGGCCTGATGATCTGTACGACTTAGTCGTAGACTTTGCCGAGCGGAGAACGGTGAAATATTTGATTGGTGATTTTCGACGTAGGTACAGACTTTGCCGAACAGTGGAAATAAAAAAGCCGGAAAGTTGTCCGGCCTGAGAGCCACTCAGGGGACTCGAACCCCCGACCCGCTCATTACGAATGAGCTGCTCTACCGACTGAGCTAAAGTGGCAAAAAGCCTGCCTGGAAATAACAAGCAGGCTTGGTTGTTGGTCGGGATGACAGGATTCGAACCTGCGGCCTCTTCGTCCCGAACGAAGCGCGCTACCGGGCTGCGCTACATCCCGAGGGAACTTTTATGATTCAGGGCTGCAAAAGTAATAATTTCCCCGGTTTGATGTGACAAAACCCGGGAATATTTTTTTCTCCTGATTTTATTTTTGAAATACATCCTGCAAAGCGGGTTTATTGTATATTGCGGTGGGATTCAGGAGTGGCCTGCTTTTGTGAATCGTAGCTATTAGATTATGTCAGCATTGCAGGTGTGTATGATCATATAATGATATGATAATGGGGTTATTCCGGGGATTTTCAGGGTTTCCGGAGGGAAGCATTTTAATGAGCATTAACATATAATTAATTCTTCTTACTAATATATTTATTTATGAAAAAGGTTCTTTGTTGTGCCCTGGTATTGTTTTTTTGTTTCAGATTCCTGAATGCACAGAACTGTAACCCCCAGGGTATTATCTTTTCAAGCCAGGCAATGGTTGATAATTTTTCCGTGAATTTTCCGGGTTGTTCGGTGGTTGAGGGTGATGTAACTATCCGCAGCTATGGCTCCCAGATTACAAACCTCAATGGATTGAGCCAACTCAATTGTATTTGGGGGTCACTGATTATCCAGGGAAACAGCCTCCTGCCGGATCTGACCGGACTCCAGAACATTGATTCAATCGGAGTCTCTTTATGGATTTTTGAAAATGCCGGCCTTTTAAACCTGAATGGTTTGCAGGGGCTGCATACCCTGGGAGCGGGAGGACTTTACATTAGCAATAATCCTGCCCTTCAGGATATTTCAGGTTTATCAGCGCTGGGCCCGCAGCTCGGGCAGGTGGAAATCTGTCATAATCCTGCCCTCGGTTCATTAACCGGGCTGGATAATGTTGTTTCAATGTCAACATTAAGGATAGGTGGCAATGGACTGTCAGATCTTACAGGGCTGGGGAGCCTTCAGAATGTAATCTGGGAATTCAATATTGGTTTTATTAGGGTTAACATATATCCGTTTGGCCCTGAACTTATAGGCACCAGTCTGACAAGCCTGGCGGGAATGGAAAGCCTGACAAATATCGACGGAAATCTTTCGATTTTAGCTGATACACTGCTGACGGACTTGTCCGGGCTGGAGAATCTTGAATCAATCGGAGGGTCTTTATACATAGACAGGAATTCAAGCCTGATCAGTTTTGCCGGATTGAATAGCCTGACTTCCATCGGTGGTAGTCTGGGGATCGGTGGATCGGGGACAGGGTTGGGAAATCCTGTTCTTGTGGATATTTCATCTTTGGCAAGTCTCTCTCAACTGGGTGAATACCTGTCGGTTGCCGGAAATCCTGCATTGGGCTCGCTCACGGGCCTGGAAGGCCTTTCTGTTGTCAACAGCGCGCTTTACATAAAAAGTAATGGCTCGTTAAGTAATCTTACCGGACTTCATCATATTGATTCTGTCGGCGGTGAACTCCGGATAACAGGAAACAGTCAGCTTGGTGATCTTACCGGCCTTGATTCTCTGCGCTTTGCCAGGGATTTTTATATCGGAAACAATGCCTCACTCGCGAGCCTTTCCGGGATGAGTTCCTTGCCTGCGATAGCGCAGACAATGACTTTGATAAACAATCCCTCCCTGCCTGATCTGCAAGGAATGGAGCAGTATCAGTACTTTCAGGGATCACTATATATTGAAAACTGTGCTGGGTTGCTAAATTTTCAGGGGCTGCACAACCTTGATTCCATCGGAGGAAATTTAAGCATCAATTATTGCCAGGGTCTTTCGGATATCAGCAGCCTTGGACATTTAAAGAAGATTGGCGGAACGCTGGAACTGGAAAGTAATAATTTTCTTGGCAGTCTGGCCGGACTTGACAGCCTGAGTATTATCGGTAATTCGTTAAGAATTGTCAGTAACAGCCTGTTGACGAATCTCTCCGGGTTGGGCCGGCTTGGCCGCGCGGGTAATTCAATAATAATACAAGGGACCAGGCTGACGGAGCTCACAGGGCTTGGTGGCCTGATCTCAGTGGGAGGCAATCTTGAATTGCATAACAACAGAGACATTGTGAACCTGAATGGCCTGGATAATCTGGTTTCTGTTGGCGGTACACTAAGTATTTCGGGGAATAATTCATTGTCGGATCTTTCGGGTATAGAAAGCCTGTCGTATCTGGGTAACGGAATGATCATCAGTGGAAATGGAAGTCTGGTCAATCTGAATGGCCTTCAGGGACTTGAAGATGTTAACGGGTCTTTAGAAATTAATGATAATCTTGCTTTAAAAGGGTTGCAAGGTCTTGAAAGTGTTAAACGGCTAAGGCATGCCACACCGGATACAGGACTGAAGGATGGTGAACTAAAAAGTACACTGCAGCCCGGAAATTTACGTGTTACCGGAAATCAGAGTCTGGTGAATCTAACCGGACTTGAAGGAATAGCTGAAGTTGACGGGAACGTGGAGATCAAATCAAATCAGGGGCTTGAAACCCTGGATGGGCTTCAGAATCTGGTTACCATTGGAGGTGATCTGATTATCGGCAAAAAGATACTGAATCTGGATTCCGGAAATCCTGACCTGGTCAGTCTGGATGGATTATCCGGACTGCGAACCGTGCACGGTCAACTTTTCATCGCACATAATGGTTCTCTTTTAAGCCTTACAGGTCTCGACAGCATTAATCCGCACGAGCTGAACAGCCTTGTTGTCAGGTACAACGATGCGCTAGGTACTTGTGATGTGCATAGTGTATGTAATTTCCTGTCACTCTACCCTGAAAAGGCGTTTGTTTACGGAAATGCACCGGGATGCATCAGTGAGACGGAAGTGCTTGATGCCTGCCTTGTGGCGGGTGGTGGAATGCAGATTCCTCCGCTATTGTCATTTATCCCGAACCCTTTTGCGGAAAGTGTCGGGATATCATTCTTTATGGCTGAACCGGGATGGGTTAATATTGAGCTGCTGGATGCCCGGGGCCGTCAGGTTTTTCGAATGAACGGGCATTACTGTCAATCAGGGATCAATTCAATTGTCCCTGATATCCGGCATCTGGCACCGGGGCCCTATTTCTGCCGTCTTCAAACCGGAAAGTGGACGGTTACGGAAAAAGTTGTGAAGTTATAAAGCTGGCCTGTAAAAGTAACGCCCGTTTCAGTGAAGAAGCGGGCGTTGCTTTTGTCTCCCCGGAAGGACTCGAACCTTCGACCCAATGATTAAGAGTCATTTGCTCTACCAACTGAGCTACGGAGAGTTTTTTGTTCGGGGCTGCAAATTTACGATGTTTTTAAATAAATCGATAAATTTTCCTGTTTTTTTGTGCCCGGCCGGAAAATATCGGGTGGGTATTTCAGTAATTGATGTGCTACGATAAAAATTGAGACAGTCTGAAATAGAAGAAGTCAAGGTTTTTAGCTCCTCTATTATTGTTAAGAAATTGTTGAATGATACTATTGTTTGATTCTGCAATTGCATTTGTAGCACCAGTATAGAAATAGTTAAGAATGTGGCCCATATGTCTTTCAACTAGTGATTTAAAGTTCACCAATTCAGTAATATCAGTTTTTTCGACAAGGTTTATCCATTGGATTAGTTTAGTTTTAATTGTCTGTAAAGCTTTGATTTTCTCTGATTTGTCCATTTCTTTATCGATGATGTTGTCGTTCGAGTACCATGTTCTAAACTGACAAATTAATTCATATGCGGTTTCGATGTCTGGATAATGTTTAAAAAGTAGTGTTGCTCTGTGTTTCTGGCTCAATGACCAATCATCTCTTCTTTTATACAGCAGATATTGGCTTCTTGCCAATAATTGCTTGTGGCTCTCATTGTTTGAGAGTTTTGTTTCCGTATATTTAAAAGTCAATTCCGCATTCTTTTTTCTTTCAGATTTATAGGCTTCATAAGCTTCACGGCGTTGGGTAAGTAGTTTTTGACGATAATAGATTCGAAGGTCTTGTAAAGCTTCAAAAGCATGTTTGAGTACATGAAATTTATCAGCAACCTGAGCCGCATTCATAAAATTTTCACGTCCAAACCAGTCATAATTCGATGCCAGGTCCCTGGTTAATATCCTTACACTAAATAATTGATCACCAAACTTTTTCATTGATTGAGTTAACAATGCACTTTTAGTTGTTGAAGCCATCAATGCTATTTTACCGGTTTGTCCATTGGTTAATAGAGTATAAAATTCGCCGTTGATATACTTTTCATCAACCGCCATATGTTCACCTATATTTTCTGGTTTGAGAATCGGAACCTCTATACAGTTTTTCTCTTTGGGAACCCTATCATCTGGTAACTGAATGTCGTTCTCATGTAAGGATTGTTGTACCTGATCCGTAGTAAAATCGCTCAGATGGTTTTTATACCAGTCATGCAATTTCTTCTTGTCGACCCCTAAAACTATAGAGACTGTGCTAAATGTGATGGGATGGCTATCAAAGAGTTTCTTTTTAAAAAAGCACCGAAAGCTTTAGTTGCCATGGTGCCTGATGCGGTATATTCGTATTCATTATGGTAACTCTTGCTTTCTGCTTCTGAGCTGTACTTCAGCTTCCATCTGCGACGGCGAAGGTGTATGTAACAGTGCTTCCCTTTCAATGGAAAACTTTGCAAGGTAGTCGAGTTCAAGAATCCATTTAATACCACGTCTTTGCCCTTTAAAGCCGATGGTATGCAGCATTCTTTCTCTTGAAGATCGAATAATAACTCAGATTCATTCTCTATTACCTTAAGTAATTCAAAGCTCTGTAATATCTCGTCTGGTATCAATATGCTCAGTGCATGTGAACCTATTTCTTCGGGGGTGTTGCTGATCTTTGCCATTTAACAAAGATCGAAATTTATTTCCAGCACATCAAATAATGAATTACCCCTTCTTCCAGTGTAATCATGCCATTCAGGATGGCATATACAGTGAGTCCCGCAGCTGTTTTGATTCCCAGTTTTCTGATGATA
>Ga0334883_1005950_pt1 | contig 10407 bp, 5 predicted proteins | sample GraSluR1_MG_6_FD_207230 | JGI IMG/M metagenome (GOLD analysis project Ga0334883, IMG submission 207230) | Sludge microbial communities from methane-producing bioreactor in Wageningen University, Netherlands - Granular Sludge_09_05-R1 | ecosystem: Engineered > Bioreactor > Anaerobic > Unclassified... | reverse complement strand
GTAAACCGATGCAGTAAGTGTTTGATTATTTCCTACTACAACCTTACCTAATTCAATTCTAACTTGATAAATATATATTAGATCTATTTGATTTAAACTAAGTATAATATCACCCGGTTCAATCAAAGCATTTGCTCCAACCGAATCAGGATTTACAACAGTCACATAAACTCCATAATCTATACCCTCAGGAATTTCATATAGATTATCATCTCTTTCTAGAATTTCTTTAACTGTCATAGCAACCAAACCAAACGAAGCTCTAACAGGAGTTTGTCCATTTTCTAAAGTCGAAAGTTGCGGAGTTATTATATGACTAGGTATTGCAAATCCCATCGATTCAATAGAATCTGCGACCATTTTTAAGGTGTTTATGCCGATTATTTCACCTCGTAAATTAAGCAGTGGGCCTCCACTATTTCCGTGGTTAATAGCACCATCATGTTGAATATATTCAGAATGCCAATCACCAATTCCATCTCCATCTAAATCATCATTAATATATCTTTTTGGATAGGAAACAATTCCTAATGTCGAAGTCCCAAAATACTCAGTTCCATTAGGATTGCCTAAGGCTATTACAAATGTTCCTGATTTAATATCGGAAGTATTGCCAAATAATAAAGGTTCAAAATATTCATTGAACTTAAAACTAACTACTGCAAGATCTGTTTTGTCATCAAATGCAACTAAACTAGCATCATATTCTTTATCTTTTGATCCAATATATACTTTTATATAACTAGAGTTCTCAATTACATGTCTATTAGTAACTGCGTAATATAAATATTCTTTTATATTTTGTTGATCATAATTTTCATCATATTCAATAATATCTAAATCATTGTTAATAATCATAACTTTGTAAATAACCCCACTACCTTTTGAATGTAAAAAAGTAGTATTTGTTAAAGAACTCAGTTGGTAATTACTAATCCCAACCAATGCAGGCAAACTATTTTCTATTACATTTTGAATTGTTGTCTCTAAGTTAGAACTATTATTCTCATCTACTTTACACTCAATCACTACCTCTTCAAAAACTAAATCATCGTAGATTGATTCAAGTCTAATAGTAGCCTGTCCTAATGATTTTCCAAATATCTGACCATTTTTATCTACAACTATAACACTATCATCACTACTTGTCCAAACTACTTCTCTACTAGCATTATTAGGTAGAACATAATAACTAATTCTTTTAGTTTGATTAATAGAGACTTCAGTAATATCATTAACTGTTATATCCGTAGGAGTAACAGGAGCCAGTATATTTAAAGTAAGTTCACCAAAAATCAAAGCATTCGCGATAGAGCTAGCTTTAATAGTAACTTCTCCTTCAGAAAGTAGCTTTACTAATCCATTAACTACAATAGCCTTTTCTGTATCGCTACTGCTCCACGCAATATCATTATAAGATGTGGTAGGGGAAATATTTGCTATCACTTCAAACATCTCTCCAACATGAGCTTCTGTTTCACCTTCAAGAGTTATATTTATTGGGCTTTCAACAACTTCTATTAAAATATTACCTTTTATAGTCTCATTTTGCACTAAAATCGCTTGAATTGTAGCAGTCCCTAGCGCAAGCGCTTCAATAGTACCATTACTACCTACACTAATTATTTCTTCATTTAATGATCTCCAAGAAAATAAAGCACCTTCTAAATTAGCAGTAGCAGAAATAGTTTGAGTTTCTCCAACCAGCATTATAGAACTTTCTGCCGATAATTCAATCGTGATATTATTAGGTAATTCCTCAACATCACTAATAACATTAATGGACTGACTTAAACAACCAGTTAATAAAAAAATAAATATTAAATTTAAAATTACTAAAGTTTTTCTCATAACCCACCTATATTAAATAAATTTTCGGCATTTTTTTTGATTGTATTTTTAGTTTCCTCAATCGTTATTTTTTTTATTTTAGCTATCTCTTCAACTATATATTTTACATATTCAGGATAATTTATCTTACCTCTAAAAGGATGAGGAGTTAAATAAGGTGCATCTGTCTCAGAAACTAGACTACTTAAGTCAATCTCTTCGACAACTTTTTTTAAAATTTTACTATTTTGAAAAGTTAGTACTCCACCAATTCCTAAATAATATCCTAATTTCACATAATCTTTCGCCATTTCTAGACTTCCAGAATAACAATGCAAAACTCCTTTAACTATATTGTTACTTAAAATGTTCCAAGTATCCAAATTAGCATCGCGAGAATGAACCACAATTGGTAAGTTAGCAGTTTTAGCAATATCAATCTGCTTTAAGAACATATCTTTTTGTAAATCTATAAATGTTTTATCCCAGTAATAGTCTAAACCAATCTCACCAATTGCAACGACTTTCTTGTCTTTGATTATTTGTTTTAACCAGCTCAATTCTAAATCAGTTTCATCTTTGCAATCACTAGGATGAAGTCCAACCGAGGCATAAACTCCTTTATATCTATTAGCAATATCCACTGCTTTTAAACTTGAAAGTTTATTATAGCCACTTACAATCATAATTTTAACATCATTATCATAAGCGTTTTTAATTATTTTATCTAAATCATCATATCTTTCACTATTCAAGTGAACGTGCGTATCTATAAACATTTTCTTCACCTTATTATATTATACTACAAAAATTAAAAAAACCAAACACAAAGTGTTTGGCTTAAAAAACTATTTTAAGATTTTAATAACATTTCCAGCTCCAACTGTACGTCCACCTTCACGAATTGAGAACTTAGTTCCTTGTTCAATTGCGATTGGATGAATTAGTTTAACGATTAACTCAGCATTATCACCAGGCATAATCATTTCAACACCTTCTTTTAAATCGATAACACCAGTAATATCAGTTGTACGGAAATAGAATTGTGGGCGATAATTAGTGAAGAACGGAGTATGACGTCCACCTTCTTCTTTACTTAATACATAAACTTGTGCTTCAAACTCAGCATGTGGAGTAACAGATTTCGGTTTAGCAAGTACTTGTCCACGTTGAACTTCTTCACGAGCAACACCACGTAATAAAACACCTACGTTATCACCAGCTTCAGCTTGATCTAACAATTTTCTAAACATTTCAACGCCAGTAACAACTGTTTGTTTAGTATCTCTAATACCAATAATTTCAGCATTATCACCAACTTTAATAGTACCACGTTCAACTCTACCAGTCGCAACTGTACCACGACCAGTAATAGTGAAAACATCTTCGATAGGTAATAAGAAAGGTTTGTCAATTTCACGAACTGGGTTAGGAATATATGCATCAACTGCATCCATTAACTCAACAACTTTCTTTTGATATTCAACATCCCCTTGCATCGCTTTTAATGCAGAGCCTCTAATAATTGGGATTTCATCTCCAGGGAATTCATACTCAGTTAACAAATCACGAATTTCCATTTCAACTAAATCTAATAATTCTTCATCATCAACTAAATCACATTTATTCATAAATACGATTAAACGAGGCACCCCAACTTGGCGGCTTAATAAAATATGTTCTCTAGTTTGAGCCATAGGTCCATCAGTAGCAGCAACTACTAAAATACCACCATCCATTTGAGCAGCACCAGTAATCATATTTTTTACGTAGTCAGCATGTCCTGGGCAGTCAACATGTGCATAGTGACGAGCTTTTGTTTCATACTCAACATGAGCTGTATTAATAGTTATACCACGAGCTTTTTCTTCTGGAGCACCATCAATTTGGTCATATTCCATAACTTTTGAAGTTCCTTGAAGAGCAAGCACTTTTGTAATTGCTGATGTTAAAGTTGTTTTTCCATGATCTACATGGCCGATAGTACCGATATTTACATGCGGTTTTTGTCTTTCAAATTTTTGTTTTGCCATTCTTTTTTTCCTCCTTAAAATGGTCTAATTAATAATATTTTACAATATTTATTCTTTTTTTGCAAGTATAAAATAAATTTTATACTAATTTCTAGTTTTAATAACTTCTTCAGCTATTGACTTTGGACATTCTTCATATTTTTCAAATTGCATAGTATAAACACCACGGCCTTGAGTATTACTTCTAAGGACAGTTGCATACCCAAACATTTCAGATAGTGGCACAGTTGCTTTAATACATTGAGCACGATCGCGTGCTTCTTGCGCTTCAATTCTACCACGTCTTGAAGTCAAATCACCGATAACATTTCCAACATATTCATCTGGAACAACTGCTTCGACTTTCATAATAGGCTCAAGTAAAATAGGATTACATTTTTCTTTAGTTGCTTTGAATGCCATCGAAGCAGCAACTTCAAAAGCAATTTGACTTGAGTCAACTTCATGATAGCTTCCATCAAATACAGTTGCTTTAATATCTAAAGTAGGGTATCCAGCTAAATTTCCATTAGGCAACGAATTTTCTAGGCCTTTTCTTATAGCTGGTATAAATTCTTTTGGTATTACACCACCAACTATAGCACTAACAAATTCAAAGCCTTTATTAGGATTTGGTTCAAATCTAATCCAACAATCACCATATTGTCCATGACCACCACTTTGTCTAACGAATTTACCTTGAATTTCAGCCGATTTCTTTATAGTTTCTCTATATGAAACTTGAGGAGTACCAACATTTGCTTCTACTCTAAACTCGCGTTTCATTCTATCTACTATTATTTCAAGATGTAACTCACCCATACCTGCAATAATAGTTTGACCTGTTTCATGGTTTGTATAAGTTCTAAAAGTAGGATCTTCTTCAGCTAATTTGCTCAAAGCAAGTCCCATTCTATCTTGGTCATTTTTTGTTTTCGGTTCAATTGCAATATCAATAACTGGTTCTGGGAAAATCATTTTCTCAAGAACTACAATTTTTGATTCATTACAAAGAGTATCTCCGGTTGTTGTATCTTTCAATCCAACAGCTGCAGCGATTTCACCCGCATTTACTTCTTTTATATCAACGCGATCATTTGCGTGCATTTGTAAAATTCTACCCACACGTTCTTTTTTATCCTTTGAACTATTATAAACATAAGAACCTACATTAAGCGTTCCTGAATATACTCTAAAAAATGTAAGTTTTCCAACATATGGATCAGTCATTACTTTAAAAGCTAACGCAGCCAGAGGCGCATCGTCTTGTGACTTAACGATAATCTCATCTCCATTTTTGTTAAAGCCTTTAATATCAGGCACATCCGTTGGGGTTGGTAAATAATCAACAACTGCATCAAGAGCTAATTTAATACCTTTATTTTTAAAAGCAGTTCCACAAATAACAGGGAAAAACTTAACACTCAAAGTCGCTTTTCTAATTGCTCTTTTTAAAGAATCAACATCTACTTCTTCGCCTTCTAGGTAAAGCATCATTACATCTTCATCATAGTCAGCAACTGCAGCTACTAATTCTTCTCGTCTTATAATTGCTTCGTCTTTTAAATTTTCTGGGATTTCAACTTCTTTTGAAGTTTCACTAGAATCTCCATCAAAAATATAAGCTTTCATGTCAACTATGTCAACAATTCCTATAAAATCAGTCTCAGCTCCAATTGGTATTTGCAATTGGTGAGCCTCAGCTCCTAATCTTTTATACAACGATTTTACAGAAAAATCAAAATCTGCTCCAGTTTTATCCATTTTGTTAACGAAAACAATTCTAGGCACATGATAATCAGTAGCTTGTCTCCAAACAGTTTCTGTTTGAGGTTCAACACCCGCTTGTGCGTCTAAAACCGCAATAGCACCGTCTAAAACTCTTAATGATCTACTTACTTCAACTGTAAAATCAACATGCCCTGGAGTATCAATAATATTTATACGATGTTTTTTCCAATAAGCAGTTGTTGCAGCTGATGTAATAGTAATGCCGCGTTCTTGTTCCTGAGCCATCCAGTCCATTTGAGCTGCACCATCATGTGTCTCACCTACTTTATGAATTTTTCCAGTGTGAAACAAAACTCTTTCAGTAAAGGTAGTTTTCCCAGCATCAATATGGGCCATAATTCCAATATTTCTAATTTTTTCTAATACAATATCACGAGGCATAATTTGTCAATCTCCTCATTACCATTGATAATGAGCAAAAGCTTTGTTTGATTCAGCCATACGATGAGTATCATCTCTTTTTTTAACTGATGCACCAACGCCATTAGCAGCATCTAATATTTCATTAGCTAATCGCTCTTCCATTGTCTTTTCTCTTCTTAATCTGGAATATTGAGTCAACCATCTTAAACAAAGAGTCATTTTTCTATCTGGTCTTACTTCAACAGGAACTTGATAATTAGCACCTCCAATACGACGTGCTCTTACCTCTAGTTGTGGGGTAATGTTTGCTAGAGCTTCATTGAAAACTTCTAAGGCTGGACGCCCAGTAGTTGATTCAATTTTATTGAATGCTCCATATAGTATTTGTTGCGCAACTCCTTTTTTACCATCTAGCATAATACTATTTATTAATCTAGTAACTATAGGTGATGAGTAAATTGGATCTGGCAATACTTTTCTTTTTTGTATATGACCTTTTCTTGGCATATTTAATTCCTCCTTTCAGGTATTTTATTTAGATTTAGGTCTTTTTGCACCATATTTTGATCTACCTTGCATACGTTTCGCAACTCCAGTACTATCTAAAGTACCACGGATAATGTGATAACGAACACCTGGTAAGTCTTTTACTCTTCCACCACGAATTAATACGACACTATGTTCTTGTAAACTATGTCCAATTCCTGGAATGTATGCAGTTACTTCAATACCATTAGACAAACGAACACGGGCATATTTTCTAATAGCAGAGTTTGGTTTTTTAGGTGTCATAGTTGTAACACGTGTACAAACACCACGTTTTTGAGGTGAAGAAAAATCTGTATACTTCTTTTGTAGACTATTGTACCCAATAGCTAAATGAGGAGATTTAGATTTCTTGTTCTTTGATTCACGTGGTTTTCTAACTAACTGATTAATAGTAGGCATTTGTTCTCCTTTCTTGATTGCCACATAACCTGGCGTATCATAAATATCTAAATTTTAGTCTTGAGAGTTACCCAAAACTAGATTATTAAAACCTTATATATTATACATTAAATATAGATTTAATGCAATACATTTTTTTATAAATTATAAAAAGAAATTTTTGTTTACTAACAGCTCCTAAAAGCTGTTAGTAAACAAATTAATTATCCTAACATTTCACTATCGTGTTCAACTTTTTTTGTTTTGGATTTTTTTCATCAAGATCAAGCATCATACCTGATTCATCATTTTCAATTTTTTGTTTTGGATTCTTTTCATCAAGATCAAGCATCATACCTGATTCATCATTTTCAATTTTTTGTTTTGGATTCTTTTCATCAAGATCAAGCATCATACCTGATTCATCATTTTCAATTTCAAGAACAATATCATTTTCGTCAACAAGTCCAGTTCCAGCAGGAATTAAGCCGCCAATAATAACATTCTCTTTTAATCCTTCTAAAGTATCTTTTTTGCCTCTAATTGCAGCTTCAGTTAATACTCTAGTAGTTTCTTGGAAACTTGCAGCTGATAAGAATGAATCAGATTTAAGTGAAGCTCTAGTAATTCCCAGTAAAACAGGTCTTACAACTGGCATCTCCTTATTTTCTTTTATACATTCTTCAAAAATTTCACTCAACTCTATTTTTGAAATATAAGCGCCAGGCAATAATTCAGTTTGGCCTTCGTTGATAATAAATACTTTTTGAAGCATTTGTCTAATAATAATCTCGATGTGTTTATCAGCAATTGCAACGCCTTGTGAACGATATACCTTTTGAACCTCTTTTAATATGTACTCTTCAACCTTATCAATTGTACTAACTTTCAACAATTCCTTTGGATGAATTAATCCTTCAGTAAGTTTATCTCCTGCAGTTACATCATCGCCTTTTTTAACAATCGGTGATTTTCCACTATCAGTACGATAAACCTTTTCTTCTTTGTTTTCTTTATTAAAAATTTTAATATCATATCTTTGATCTTTTTCAGCAACAATATTTGAAACAACACCATCAATTTCTGAAATAATTGCTTTCCCTTTAGGTTCTCTAGCTTCAAATAATTCTTGAATACGTGGTAAACCTTGAGTAATATCATCACCAGCAGTACCACCAGTATGGAATGTTCTCATTGTTAACTGAGTCCCTGGTTCTCCAATCGATTGAGCAGCAATTGTACCAACAACCTCACCCTTTTCAACAATTTCACCAGTAGATAAATCTGATCCATAGCAGTGAACACAAACTCCAGTTTTGCTATTACATGTAAGCAATGTTCTAATATATACTTCTTTAATTCCTGATTTAACAATTTTATCAGCAATATCATCAGTAATAAATTCATTTTTACCAATTATTATTTCATTAGATTTAGGATCTAAAACAGTTTTATTAGTAAATCTTCCTACAATCCTATCTTTTAAATCAACAATTACTGAAAGATTTCCAGTTGCATTTACAACTTCTATTGCCTTTACAAGCATTCCTTTGTCTGTTCCACAATCTTCTTCATTAACAATCACATCTTGACTAACGTCAACTAATCTTCTTGTTAAATAGCCAGATTCTGCAGTTTTTAAGGCCGTATCAGTTGATCCTTTTCTCGCACCATGTGTTGAAATAAAGAATTCTGACATTGTTAGACCTTCTCTAAAAGATGAAGTAATCGGAATATCCATAGTTTCACCATTCGGTTTTGCCATCAATCCACGCATACCAAATAACTGAACAAAGTTTTTAATGTTACCACGAGCTCCAGAATCACTCATCATATAAATATGATTCTTAACATAATTAGCATTAACTTCAGCTTTTATTTCTTCTTCTAGTTCTTCCCTAGCATTCTTCCAGATTGAAATAACATTTTGACGTTTTTCTTTGCTATTAACTAGCCCACGTTCAAACATTTTTTCATATTTTTTTACATTCTCAAAAGCTGTTTCGATTACCTTCTTTTTACCTTTAGTTACGCTTATATCAAAAGCAGAAACTGTAATTCCAGAAACAGTTGAATATTTAAAACCTAAGTCTTTCATTTTATCCAAAGTTTTTGATGTTTCAGCAAGCTTAAACTGCTTAAACACTTCAGCAATTGCTTGACTCAAGAACTTTTTCTTAAACGGAGTTGGAGAAAATACTTTTTTGATTTCTTCTTTAATATTCACACCTTTTGGTAAAAAATATTTATCTGGAGTTGAATCAGTTAAATTTTCAGCAGTAGCTTCGTTAATATAAGGAACATATGGATCTTCTAACGGAAAAATTGTATTAAACATAATTTTTCCAAAAGTTGTAACCAAATACATTTCGCTTTGTTTCTTTGTAAAACGAGGATTATTAAAAGTTTTAGCTAAAATAGCAATTCTTGTATGAAATCCTATCTCATCGTTTTCATAAGCTAATTCAACTTCATTAACATCTTTAAAAACTCTACCTTGTCTTTCATCATTAACATCTTCAATAGTTAAATAGTAATTACCTAACACCATATCCTGAGACGGAGTAACAATTGGCTTACCATCTTTAGGTGCCAATATGTTTTTTGAGGCTAGCATTAATAATCTTGCTTCAGACTGAGCTTCTTCTGATAAAGGAACATGCACAGCCATTTGGTCACCATCAAAGTCAGCATTAAAAGCTGGCGTAACCAATGGATGTAATCTTATAGCTTTTCCTTCCACTAATTTCGGCTCAAATGCTTGAATACCAAGTCTATGTAATGTTGGCGCTCTATTTAATAAAACTGGATGCTCAACAACGATTTTTTCAAGTTCTTCCATCGCTATTGTATGGCCTTCATCAACCATCTCTTTAGCTCTCTTAATGCCGATTTTTGCAGTTGGATTATCAGGATTAACGTTTTCTCTTTTTGTAATTGCATTAATGATAAATGGTTTAAATAAAATTAAAGCCATTTCTCTTGGAATCCCGCATTGGTACATTTGTAAATCAGGACCAACCACGATAACACTACGTCCAGAGTAATCAACACGTTTTCCTAATAAGTTTTGACGAAAACGTCCTTGTTTTCCTCTTAGTAAATCCGATAGAGATTTCAAAGGTCTGTTTTTCTCAACGACAACTTTTCTATTTCTTTTTCCATTGTCAATCAAAGCATCAACTGCTTCTTGAAGCATTCTTTTCTCATTTTTTGTAATAAGCCCTGGTGCTCTTTGTTCTTTTTGTCTAAACAAACGATTATTTCTATTTAAAATTCTACGATATAAATCATTTAAATCAGTCGTAGCAAATCTACCACCATCAAGTTGAACCATTGGTCTTAAATCCGGAGGAAGTACCGGAATAACATCCATTACCATCCATTCTGGACGATTACCAGATTTTAAGAAAGCCTCAACAACATCAAGTCTTTTTATATATTTTTCTCTTTTTTGCTTTGTAGCATCTTTCAACTCAACTCT
>Ga0334883_1005937_pt1 | contig 10435 bp, 9 predicted proteins | sample GraSluR1_MG_6_FD_207230 | JGI IMG/M metagenome (GOLD analysis project Ga0334883, IMG submission 207230) | Sludge microbial communities from methane-producing bioreactor in Wageningen University, Netherlands - Granular Sludge_09_05-R1 | ecosystem: Engineered > Bioreactor > Anaerobic > Unclassified... | reverse complement strand
CGCGATGCGCTCTTCCGCTTCGGGGGAATAGTCGACGCCATCCGCGCCATAGATCTCCTTCGCAATGGTCTCGATCTTCTTCTTAATGGGCCAATCGAGGGGATAGAGGAAATCGAAATTGGCAGGCATTTCAGAAGCCCTGACGACCGCTTCAGCGAGCGCTTTCGCGCCCTGGCCGCCAAACCCCCAGTGGTTGCTGACAACCGCATCGGCCGCACCACCTTCTTCGATAGAGATTTTGCGGACGAGCTCCAGTTCGGCATCGGTATCGGTGAAGAATTGATTGACGGCGACAACGACCGGCACACCGAATTTCTTGGCGATCCTGATATGATGAAGGAGGTTGTCCATGCCCTTGCGAAGAAGGTCAAGGTTTTCTTCTGTGTAGGCAGGGTCGAGCGGTTTGCCGGCTGAGACAGCCGGACCGCCGCCATGCATTTTGAGCGCGCGCACTGTGGCAACCAGCACGACCACCGAGGGCACCAGCCCGGAATAGCGGCACTTGATATCAAAGAATTTCTCCATGCCCATATCCGCGCCAAAACCGGATTCGGTGATGACGAAATCCGCCAATTTAAGACCGATCTTATCAGCAAGGATCGAGCTGTTGCCGTGGGCGATATTGGCGAATGGCCCGGCATGCACGAAGACCGGCGTGCCTTCAAGGGTTTGCATGAGGGTCGGTTTGATGGCGTCCTTCATCAGCGCCGTGAGGGCGCCGGCGACACCGATGTCATCGGCTGTGACCGCGTTACCCTGGCGATCGAGCGCCACGACCATCTCGCCCAGCCGGCGGCGCATATCGATCATATCGGTGGTGAGGGCGAGGACGGCCATGATCTCGCTGGCGACGGTGATATAGAAACCTGTTTTGCGGGTGATGCCATCTTCGGTCGGACTTTCGCCAACTGTGATCTCACGCAGGTAGCGGTCATTGGTATCAAGCCCGCGCATCCAGGTGACTTTTTGCGGATCGATATCCAGGCGCACAAAGCGGCTGCGTTCCTCATCGGTCATCTGGTCGGGGTCAGTGGTTTTAATATCCAATTTCAGGCGGCGGTTTTGCATACCGCGCGCGAAGTGGCGTTTGCCATGCTTGTCGGGCGGGAAGAGGCGGCTGAAAAGCGCCTGATCGGACTGGCGCGCTTCGTGATAGATGCGGGTGTCGATAGCCGCAGCGAGGAGGTTGTTGGCCGCGGTGATAGCGTGGATATCTCCGGTGAGATGCAGGTTGAGGTCTTCCATGGGGATGACCTGGCTGTAGCCGCCGCCGGCCGCGCCGCCCTTGATGCCAAAAGTGGGGCCCTGAGAGGGCTGGCGAATGCAGGTCACCACACGCTTGCCGAGATGCGCGCCGAGCGCCTGGCTGAGGCCAACCGTTGTGGTGGTCTTGCCTTCGCCGAGCGGTGTGGGGGTGATGGCGGTGACATCGATATACTTGCCATCCGGGACGTCTTTGAGGCGGTCGAGGACATCCAGGCGCACTTTGGCTTTGAATTCACCATAGAGCTCCACCTCTTCAGGGAGCAGCCCCAGTTCCTCTGCGATCAAAGAAATGGGTTTCAGCACTGCCTCCTGGGCGATCTCGATATCAGCCGGGACGGGTTTCTTCAGATCTAACTTGGTCGGTGTGAAAGTCTTATTGGTCATATTATTCCTTTCCTGCGCCTAATTATGCCATATTCTGTTTCTCAGTTTTTCGATGGAGCACATAACGCTGGCCAAAGCTGACCTTAAGACGCCAATATCCCAGCGCGACGATGATAGAAATGAGCGCACAGGCATACCAGATCCAATTGGGATCGTAGTTATCGAGCACAGCTCCTGCCGCCCAGGGGGCGATTCCAGCAGCCAGAACCCAGACGGTATGGAAGACTGCCATGTAGCGCCCCCGCAATAGCTCCGGGGCGATATACGCAATGAGCGCTTGAATGACCGGCCCATAGAGCATCCGTCCGGCAGTGATGATCACGATGGAAGCGAAAAATTGCCAGTAAAGATGGGTAAAACCAAACAACCCGAAGCCCAGGGCAAAGAAAAGATTGCCGGCACTGAGGACCAGGAGAGGGTGAAAACGTTTGACCCGCCTGGTTACAAAAATCTGAAACAGCACGACCAGAGCAGCATTGACACTGAGCAGATAGCCATAGGTCTGCGCAGGAACACCGTGCAAATCGCGCAGGAAAACAGACAGAGTGGTATTCAGTTGCATATAGACGATGGCGGTAAGCATTGACAGGAAAATGATTGCCATGAAAGTTTTATCCCTGACCACACGCCAATACCCGCCGAGAGATTGAACGATGTTTTCTTCGATCTGTCCTTCCTTTAATGCGGGTTTTGTTTCAGGAAGCGCGAAAAAAACGATGACGGCAGTGGTGGAGCTGATGACAACATCCCCGAGAAAAAGGAGCAAAAAATTGACACCAGCAAGAATGCCACCGATGGCAGGGCCGATCGTGACCGCCAGGTTGATGACCACCCGCAAAATACCGAGACCGTCGGTCCTTTGTTCGATCGGAAGAATATCGGCGATCATAGCCTGCACTGCCGGCGCTCCCAGCTCTGAACAGACACCTGCCAACAGAACCAGCCTGACAAAGGTATCCCAATCATTGACCAGCCCCATCGCGAGCGAGCTGGCGGCGGACAACATCAGCCCGGTGATGAGGATGACCTTGCGGCCAAATTTATCGGCGATCGCTCCCCCGATCATGTTCCCGAGAAAAGCACCGCCAAAATAAATAGCGAGGGTCTCACCCACCCGGGTCATGCCCACGTTGAAACGGATCGTGATAAAAAGCGCAAGAAATGGAAAGACAAAAGCCGTGCCGATGCGGTCAATGAACATGGAACCAGCCAGAATCCAAAAGTTTTTTGGATACTCCTGATAAATATCTTTAAAATTTCTCAACTTTCTGACTTTCCTGGATCAAAATGGATTTAATAAACGAAACTGCTGAGCGGTTGAAAGCGGCAGGGCGATAAATTGCGCGAAGTTCAGAAAGAACAATGTGAAGATCAACTTTGTGAAAATGGGTGGCGAATGGCGCAAATAGTTATTCGAAACAAAATAATTCATACGATTGATGAAGTTATCCTTGATGCGGGGTAAGTGTATTATGCCACATTGCGCGTTTCTTCTTGAGTGATGGGGATAAAGCGCTGCCCGACGCGCTTTTTGAGAACGAAATAACCCAGGGCGACAATGAAGCAGATGACGCCGCCCGCGTACCAGATCAAATTGGGATTGTAGTTATCCAGGACAACCCCCGCGGCCAGCGGGCCGATGGCCGCAGCCACACCCCAGCCGGTATGAAAAACAGCCATGTACCGCCCGCGCATGTGATCGGGGGCAATGGAAGCGACCAGGGTCTGCATGACAGGCGCATTGACCATTTCACCAACGGTGAGGATGGCCATAGCAACGATAAATTGCCAGTAGAACACGGTGAAGCCGAACAAACCAAAACCGACAGCATAGAAGAGATTGCCGACCATCATAACCAGCATTGGGTGAAAGCGTTTGACCCGACGCGTGACGAAAAACTGAAACAGGACCACCATAGCCGCATTGACGCTCAGCAGATAACCGAAATATTGCGCCGGGATACGATGCACATCGCGCAGGAAAACAGACAGGGTGGAATTCATCTGCATATAGACAATCGCAGTGAAGGTGGAGAGAAAGATGAAAGCCAGGAAGACCCTGTCTTTCAAGACACGGCCATAGCCACCAAAGGATTGGATCACTGTCTCTTCCACCTGCCCTGCTTTCAGAACCGGTTTGGTTTCCGGCAAAGCCAGGAGGACGATGATGGCGGTGATGATGCTGATGACGCTATCAGTGATGAAGAGCAAGAGGTAATTGATGCCGGCCAGCACACCGCCGATGGCCGGCCCGATGGTTACAGAAAGGTTGATCACCACGCGCAGGATGCCAAAACCATCGGTCCTTTTTTCAATCGGGAGGATATCCGCGATCATGGCTTGCACAGCAGGGCCGCCAAATTCGGAAAGGAGACCGGTGACAAACGCCAGGCCATAAAACACTTCCCACTCATTGATCAAGCCCATCAGGATGGTAATGGCGGCAGAGAACACCAGGCCGATGATGAGCATGGTTTTGCGGCCAAATTTATCGGCAAACGCACCACCCGCCATATTGCCAAAAAAGGCACCACCCGAATGGATGGCAAAGATGATGCCAACTTCGGTCATGCCTACATTGAATTTTGCGGTGATATAGAGCGCCAGGAAGGGATAGATCAGCGCGCCGCCGACGCGGTCGATGAACAGCGCCCCGACCAGGATCCAAAAATTTTTCGGATAATCCTGATAGGCCGCCTTGAGATGTTTAAACATGGCCGATTAATCCTGGATGGCGGTGTAATGCTTAAAGCGGTGGCGTGTTTTGAGAAAGAGCAGCCAGAAGCTGAGCACGGCCACGATCGAGAGGATGCCCGCCAGATACCAGACCCAATATGGATTGTAATAATCCATGACCAGACCAGCCAGAAGCGGGGCGAAAATATTGGGGATAGCCCAGCCGAGCCCATATACGGCCATATAGCGGCCACGCATGTCCTCCGGCGCAAAGAACGCCGCCAGCGCCTGCGCCACCGGCATGTGCACCATTTCACCGAGCGTGATGAGCACCATACCGATATAAAAGAAAGCGGTTGCCTGGACGAAACCATACATGACAAACCCGATACCGTAGAGCGCTGAGGCCAGGACCATCATCAGCAGCGGTTGCTGGTCCTTGACACGGCTGGTGATCCAGAACTGGAACAGAACCACCATGGCCGCATTCATGCTCATGATCCAGCCGAATTGCTGCGCGGAGATGCCGTGCGTCTGGTTGAGGAAAACCGAGAGCGTGCTGTACATCTGGGTATAAACAATGAGGATGATCATGCTGGCAAAGATGAAAGCGAGAAATATTTTATCCCTGAGCACAACGCTATAACCGGCAATCGTCTTGAGGATCGATTGATCTCGCTGATCGCCGGTTTCCTCTGGTTTCGTCTCGGGAATGGCAGTCAGAAAGATGACCGCGGTGATCGTGCTGGCGAGGGCATCGATAATAAAAAGGAGCATATAGGAATAACCCGCAAGCGCGCCGCCGATGACCGGACCAAGCGTCATGGAAAGGTTGGCAACCACCCGCAGGATGCCAAAACCCTCGGCGCGTTTACCCACACTGAGCAGGTCCGCGACCATAGCCTGGGAGGCAGGATGACCAACTTCGGAGAAAACTCCCGCGACCAAAGCCAGAATGTAAAATGAGGAAATATTCGTTACCAGGCCCATGAGGATGCCAGAGGTTGCGCTCGATAGCAGCCCAAAGATGATCACGGTTTTTCGACCGAACTTATCTGCCAGGGCACCACCGATCATACTGCCCACGAGCGAGCTGGCGGACCAGACACCGAAGATCAAGCCCACTTCTGTCATACCGACACCGAATTTCTGGGCGACATAGAGCGAGAGGAAGGGGAAAATAATACCCCCACCGAGACGGTCGATGAATGTAGTGAAGATCAGGAGCCGGAATGGTTTCGGGAAGGATTGAAATTGGGTTTTAAAGTTTCTAAGCACCGCTCCTCTTAATAATTCATCTTAGTGTATCAGTATCTGCAAGAAAGCAATTATGACACAATGCGCGGGTTCTGTGTTACGGTGAAAAAAAAAGGGAATGCCAACTCAAAAGAATTATCGCGATCGCTTGCATATGGATATCGAATGAATCGCTAATTATCCCGCCTTTGAGCGCGACCAGCTATAATATGGCGAAAAAAAAACAACAGATTGGAATGAAAATGGTTCAAAAACAGGAAAAACAACTAGAGAAAACAAACACACAATACAACCCGGTGATCGACTGGATCGTACGGCTGGCGAAGGGCATGCTGGTGGGGATCGGCGCGATCGTGCCTGGATTTTCCGGCGGGGTGCTGGCAGTGGTGTTTGGTATTTATGAACCGATGATGCGGTTCCTATCGAACCTGCGGGTGAAATTCATTGAGAATTTTCTATTCTTCCTGCCGGTGGGGATCGGCGGTGTGGTGGGGGTGGTCGCGTTTTCCGCCGTGGTGGATTTCGCATTTAGCAATTACGCGGCGCAATTCACCTGGCTGTTCATCGGCTTCATCGCCGGGACGCTGCCTTCACTGGTAAAGACTTCCGGCAAAGAAGGCCGCAAAGCGTGGCACTGGCTATTGCTAGCAGGTATGGCGGGATTGACCTTCTTTTATATGCGCTGGATCGAATCGATCCAGAACGTTACCATGACTCCAAGCATCTGGAGCTGGCTGCTGAGCGGAATCCTGATGGGATTGGGAATGGTGGTGCCGGGGATGAGCCCGTCCAATTTCCTGATCTACCTGGGGCTGTACCAGCCGATGGCGAGCGGGATCAGGCAGCTGGATCTGGCCGTGATCCTGCCGATCATGGCGGGAGTGTTGTTATGCATCCTGGTATTCGCCAAACTGGTTTCGCTGCTGTTCAACAAAGCCTACGCCATCATGTATCACCTGATCCTAGGGATCGTGGTGGGGTCGACAATCGCGATCATTCCAAGCGGGGTGCGCGGTTGGACCATATTGGTTTGCGGGCTGCTATTCGCAGGCGGCGCGATAGCGTCTTATGCTTTAGGGGTTCTGGATGAGAAGAACCCGCGCGAATCGATGTTCTAATCACTCTTCGCAAAGATCGAAGTTACATTCCAATCAGCAAAAAGTGATGTGATCACCCCTTTATCGTGGTGATCTGTTTGAAAACATCGTCATAGTGCAACTGGTCATGGTAGATGCCTATACGGAGGGTCACGATCAGGTTGATAAAACCAAAAAGGGGATCGAAGAGATAGACATGGCCCAGCGCTGCTTCATGTTTACCCTGATAGAAATCGCGCACATCGCTATGAAGCTGGCGCATCTCATCCAGCAATAGCGATAACGGCACAGGATTTCCGGGCGTATATTTCGGTTTCCAGGGGAAGCTGAACCAATGGGGAAAATTGTGTTTGCGGTAGGGGTCATCGATATGTGTTCGATAGGGTTTATTTCCGAATAGTTCGCCTGCCCACCTGAACCAGCGCCAGGCAAGGCGCACAAAAGGAAATGTGCTCCGGATCAGCAGGACGGTGTGGTTAAGGATCTCACCAATACTCCATTCTCCCGGTGCGGGACGCTGCCAGAGCTGCTCTTCTGTTATCCCGCCTAATTTTTTAATCACCGCTTCGCGCTGGGCATCCATCAGATCGAGGTATTGATCAACTGTCTCACCTTTTTTGTTTGTGTTCATTACAACCTCTTTTATGTATTACCACTTAGATTATTGTATTTTCTTTTAATACAGATTTTTAGCCTACAACGGTTAATCTATGATTCATCCCGGTTAACGAGGACCACAAAGAAATCCTGTTTATCATCGGCGGGTTTGATGTAATCATTGTCCATAAAGATCGCGTCAAAACGGCAGCTCTGCTCGCATTGGCCGCAATAGGTGCAGCGATCGCGGTAGTGCAACAGCCGAAATTGGTTTTTGGACTTTTTTTCCATTTCCAGCGCTGAGGCAGGACAATCGAGCACGCATAAGCTGCAGCCGACACAGTTGTGTTCGCGGATATTCACCCTGCCGCGATATCTTGCTGGGATGTGGGTCTTTTCAAATGGATAATTTTCCGTCTCCGGTTTTGAAAAGAACACAGAAATAATATTAGGCAAGAGCGGGAAGAAAGAGCGGATCTTCTTTAGTAAAGTTTTCATAAGATAATGATGAGTATGTTTTGCAGCAGGGATAAGGGAATGAATAATCTCCAATTGAGATCGATGAGCTGGTCGATCCGCAAGCGGGTGAAAATCGCACTGATGACCGAAAGGGCAAACTGAAGCCCGAGCATAAGCAGGATGGATGTGAAGATTCCGACAGGCGAATATGTCGTCCAGAGCCCGGAAAAATAACATTGCACTAGCAGGGCAATGCCAGCGACGGTTTGCACATAATCCGTGAGTTTCCACATGGCCAGCTTTTTTCCACTGTATTCAGTTAATGGCCCAACAATCATTTCGGATTTTGCTTTGGGAATGTCGTAGGGTGAGCGTTTCAGCTTGCCGATCAGACCGGCCATCGCCAACAGGAAACCAACAAATTGAGGGATCACAAAGGGCAAACCACTCTCCTGCGCAGCGCGAATGCCCTGCAGCGACCATGAGCCGCTGGCAATTGAAGCCCCGCTTAAGGTCACCAGGAAGAGCACTTCATATGAGAAGTATTGCAAGAGGGAACGGTTACCCCCGAGGATGGAATAGACACCGCTGGTGGTCCATCCGCCGAGGAAGAACAACAGGGATGGCAGGCTCAAGAGGAAAACGATCATGATGAAGTCCCCTTCAAAAGAAGTGCTTGATGTAAGGAAAGCACTGAAAATATAATAACCGGCTGTGAGCACTGTGGCAAAGGATGTGAGTGGAAGCAGCAAGGCAAACGCTTCATTGGTGCCGATGGGCAGGATATCTTCTTTGGCGAAGAGCTTGATGGTATCCGCCAGGGGCTGATACCAGGGCGGGCCGATGCGGCCCTCAAATCTCGCGATCAGCTTACGGTCAATCCAGTGGAAGAGCATGCCCAGGGCTACCAGGAATAGGAAGCCCGGGAAAATCATCATACTGCCAATAAACTCAAATATTTCTCTCATCGTTTATTATCTATCCGCACAAGCTATACATAAATCAACCCCGGCCACAACCGCTGAGACATCCGCCATTTGCAGCCCGCGCAATTGCTGCGGCAGGGTGATGAGCGCGGTGAGCGTTGGTGTGCGGACCTTGACACGGGCGGGTGTTTGACTGCCATCACTTTTGACAAAATAAATCACTTCCCCGCGCGGCGCTTCGGAGCGGCTGATGAATTCTCCGGCGGGCACCTTGCGCTTCATGGTGGCTGAAATCTCTCCAGACGGAAGTTTTTCAACCATCTGCTGACAGAGACGGATGGCTTCGGTCGTTTCATGGATCCTGACCATCGCCCGCGCCCACACATCGCCTTCATTCATTGTGACCACATTAAATGACAGTTCATCATAATATGCATACGGCGCATCTTTGCGCAGGTCAATCCCCACCCCGGACGCGCGCGCCACCGGCCCGACCACACAATAGCGGCGTACATCCTCCTGCGATAAAAATCCAATACCGCGCGTTCTCGCTTTAAAACTACGGTCATTCTTGACGATACGCAGCAGATCTTTGACGCGGCCGATCAGCTCATCCAAACCAACAGTCAGTTTTTTCATTTGATCCTGGTTCAAGTCTTTCCTGACGCCGCCGATGGTGTTGATGGCATGGGAAACACGCCCGCCGGAAATCTCTTCCATCAGGTCGAGGACTATTTCGCGGTCACGCCAGGCGTACATGAAGACTGTGTTGAGGCCGATATTCTTAGCCAGCACGCCCAGCCACAAGAGGTGGCTGTGGATCCGCTCCAATTCACATAAGAGCATGCGGATATAGACACCGCGGCGGGGCACTTCAAGCCCGAGCAGGCCTTCCACTGCCTGGCAGTAGGTGGTGGTGTGGATATGCGAACAGATGCCGCACACACGTTCGAAGAGGGTGATATTCTGTACAAAACTGCGTGACTGGGCCAGTTTCTCGATACCGCGATGCACATAGCCCAGCCGCAGGACACTATCGATCACATTCTCGCCCTCGAGGGTGATGTTGAATGAGAGCGGCTCTTTGAGAAGCGGGTGCTGCGGCCCGATCGGAATGGTCACTCGGCTCATTGGCCCTCCGATTTCTCGTTTACAGGTATGGAGGTAGATTCTCGGCGCATTGGCGCGCCGCCCTCCCAATTGTCAGGCAGGAACATTTTCTGGGATGTATCGAGACCGTTAATGTGTACACCAAACATTTCTGCAATTTCCCTTTCATAGAACAGCGCTCCCGGAATGAGCTGAGTCAGTGTCTGGATTTGATCCTGTAAAAAATCGACCGGGACACGCAGGGTGAGCCCTTCGCGATCCCAGAAGTGGTAGAGCAGGTAAAGCTGTTCGTCTTCATAGACGCCGGTGATGGTTGAAAGATGGTAGATATCATTTTCCAGCAAAATCTGCACCGCAGGGATAAGCCGCGCGGGTGAAAGCAGGACCTGTTTTTCGTTCAGGCCCGGATAGGATATTTCATCGCCAGCAGCAGATATTTTTCTAATGGCTGAATACGCTTGTGTAAAGCTCATTCGATTTTCTCCAACAATTTCACGACCCCGTCAATAATCGCCTCAGGCCGGCAGGGGCAGCCTGGAATATACATATCGACCGGCAGAACATTATCGATACCATCATGGATGTTATATGCGCCCGCGAAGACACCACCTGTGCAACTGCAGCTCCCGGCAGCAATGACCCATTTTGGAGAGGGCATCTGTT
>Ga0334883_1005926_pt1 | contig 10449 bp, 9 predicted proteins | sample GraSluR1_MG_6_FD_207230 | JGI IMG/M metagenome (GOLD analysis project Ga0334883, IMG submission 207230) | Sludge microbial communities from methane-producing bioreactor in Wageningen University, Netherlands - Granular Sludge_09_05-R1 | ecosystem: Engineered > Bioreactor > Anaerobic > Unclassified... | reverse complement strand
AACCATCTTTCCCCAATGAACCTGGAAAATGCCAAACAATGTATTTAAGAGTGAGTACTGCGATATCTTCAAAACCGACAGGAAGTCTTGGGGTGATTTCAATCAGAATACATACTCTTGTCCTCATCTTTGCACTGCTCGTGGCAGCTCCGGTCTGTGGAACAACCATCACGCTCGAGCCTGACCAGATCGAGAGCGGTGAGACCGTCAGCATCAGCATGTTTGATCTCCCGGACGGTGCGGTCTTCACCCTTGATATGCAGGCAAGGCTGCTGGTCACTCCGGGGGCTACGTTCTCTTTTGAGACCGGCAACTTCGTCATGCCTTTCACACTCGTTGACGGTGAACTGGCAGCCAGCCTGGAGAACACCGAACAGAACATCCTGAATGCAAAGAAAGGCGACACCGAAGTGAAGAAGATCGGAAGATCCGTTGATGGCCAGTACTCGACGAGCGAGGCGGGGACGATCTCTGCCGGCACGTACGAATTCATCCGTGTTGGAGGAGTCGCCTCGCCTGATGCGACAGAGGTCATCGCGACGCTCAGTCTTTCCGGCACGAAAAATGGTCCTGACGATTCCGTAATCTCGTTTGATGCCATCGGAACAAGTGCAGGTTCTGTGGACATCTCGGTACACGTAGACGGGCAGGAGGCCCTTTTCCAGACGCTGATCATCGGAGAGCCCCCCGCAACAACGGTTCCGACGACCAGTCCCACCGCGACGTACACGTATAGCGGCGGTGGAAGCAGCGGAGGAGGTGGCGGAGGCAGTTATACCGGCTGGGTTGCCGCCACAATAACGACGAAAACGCCCACGCAGACCACCGGCTCGCCGGCACCAACCGACACCACGGTTCCCGTGCAGGAGACATCCCGCCCAGCGGTATCTGAACAGGCAAAGGGAACGGTCTCCGAATCTCCCGCACCTTCGCCCCTGCCAACGACGGCAGCGTCCGGATGCCTGGGTGCCGCACTTGCCATGGTCATCGGAACAATCGTTTTCTCGTTGAGAAAACGCTGATCCTTCCCATTTTTTTGAGATGAACACGGCTGACAGGGTCCTGGATGCATTTTTGCCCCGGAACATTGCTCCTGACGTCAGTATAGTGCTGATCTGGACGCTTGTTACCGTCATCTCGATATATGTCCCGCCCCTCAATGCAAGCCCTGTGCGGGTGGCTCTCGCCCTCCCCATGATCCTCTTTATTCCGGGATATTCCCTTATTGCCGCACTCTTTCCTTCAAACAGGGAGATCGACCTCATTGAACGAATCGCCCTCTCGTTCGGCCTCTCAATAGCGGTCGTCCCGCTGATAGGGCTTGCCCTGAACTACACCCCGTGGGGGATCAGGCTTGATCCGATCGTCGTAAGCCTCGTCGTCTTCACCGTTGTAGTCATCCTGGTTGCCCAAATACGACGCCGGGATATCCCGGAAGAGGACCGCTTCAGGCTCCCCCTCCCGGAGTTGATCACCGCTGTAAAAACAGAATTCCAGGGTAAAGACAAAAGACCGGTCGACAGGATCCTGAATATCGTCCTGCTTGCTGCCATCATTGTCGCGATAGCGTCCACGATTTACGTGATTGCCGTTCCGAAAGAGGGAGAAAAATTCACCGAGTTCTACATCCTCGGAAAAGGTGGCATGGCTGCCGATTACCCGACAACTCTCTATATCGACCGGCCCGATTCGGTCATCATCGGGATTGGCAACCACGAATACCGGAACGTGACCTATTTCGTGGAGATAATTCTTGTGGATACGGTATTTGATCCCGACACGAATACCTCAGATATCAGGGACATGAAGGAGATCTCCCATTTCAGCATCGATCTGCCGCATAATTCGACATACGAAGAGCCGCACCGTATCGTCGCGGGCAAAGAGGGCTACAACCAGTTGAAATTCCTGCTCTTCGCCGATTCCAGGCCTCCGTCCGACGTGTGGGGTCAGGACCGGATCAACCGGAGCTACCGTGATCTGCACCTGTGGGTTGATATACGGGACCAGGGGTCACGCTGATGCGAAGCTATACGGGACCAGGGGTCACGCTGATGCGAAGCTATACGGGACCAGGGGTCACGATGATGCGAAGAGATCGCGTTTTATCATCCATATCGATATAGTCAATCTTCACAGGGACGGAGAGGCCGGAGGCAAGAATGCAGGCTGAAAGGCTGCATATCCCGCATGGATGCATGGTGCATATCTTTGGCGACTCGCCGGCAACAAAACGGCAACCATCGTAGAACCGGTAGCCTTTCACGGAAACGATGACCGAGTCGCCGTCCCGTGACAGCCCGGCAGTATCCGCATATTCCAGGATGTCCTCCAGTATCTCCTTTACCGCGGTGAAACTCTCGCTCTCCCCCTGTGGAGTGTGAAATCCATGGTGCCTTTTCAGGAGATCGATAACGGGCATCGCATCAGGGACAAGCCGTATGCCGGGACTTTCGCCTTCGATCACGAACGAGAAATCAGGAATTGTGTCTGGTGGAAGGCCGTCTGTTACCGGTATGAACTCGTTGACATCCGCCGATCCCGGCTCGCCGGGGATGAACCAGGCATTCCCCTGCACTCCCAGATCCGCGATGATCCTCGAGATATTGATGCTTCCCATTACCGGGAGAAGGGACGCGACACGGGCATCCACCGGGTCGGGCTTCGAGAATGTCAGGAGAAAGACGCCGCAGAGGAAGGCTGCGACACCGCACAGGAAGAGGGTGGCGCTCGTGATGTCTGATCTGTTCAGCAGTGTTGCGGCCAGCAGGAGGAGGAATGCTGCCGAGAGCATTACGATCCCGGAGACCTGGTAATCGTTATACTGGTGCCTATTCATCAGCAACCCCCGATATCCGTACCCTGAGGCGGTGTTCGTTCAGAAGAATTCCCATGATCAATGCTCCTGCGATGACGAGTACGACAGGGAAGAGTTGTCCCGGGTTTTTCAAAGAGACCAGCGCATACCCTGCACCGGCAATGACCAGAGCATACGCACAAAAGATGACGTACTCCACCCGTTCTGAAAATACCCCCGTCGAATAGAGGAACAATATGATGAGTACGATCTGACCTGCAAGGCCTGCTGCGAAGGATTCCGGCAACGTGGCAAGGACCGGCGCCTCACCAAAACAGAGCGTGTAAAACCCCCTGTATGGGGATTTTATAGCAGCAACCATCACGACAACTGCGAGGACGAGTGCACCAGCTATCAGCGGCATGTCGTCCGAGCGGATACTTCCTGCAAGGATCGCAGCACAAAAAACACCTCCAAGCAGGAAATAGTAAATCCTGCCCCTCATTGTACCACCTGGATATCATGTGCACCGAATCTCTCGAGCTTCCTGACGAGTTCCCCGCCCGCCACGACTTTTGGAACCTCGCACGAGACCCGTATGCCTCTCATCCTCGACTGGTAGATCAGGGTCCGGATGTGGCTCTGGTCGCCCTGGAAGAGGCTGAAGATGTAGACCCTGCCGGTCTCCTCCTTCGAGAGCATCCGTGCGACCTGGAGATCGAAGACAGACGGGTGCATCCCTGGCACGAAAGAATCGTATATACCCCCGAGGTTTTGGAGATACCTGCTCTTTCCGGTATCTCCAGCCGAACCCTCCAGCTCGTTCTCTACCCGTTTCTTCAGGTACCGGGCAGGACCGGCATCGAGGTTCCGGTATGCATGGACCAGCCGGGGATAGGAGCGGTTGCTCGCAATTGCGGTTCTTACCCGGGAAAGTGATGTTTCGTCAGGGAGATACCTGATAAGATTCATCCCGGATACCAGGACCAGGGAACATTTTTTTCGTTCCCGTGCCGCATCCCTGAATGCCTGGAGGAAGGATCCTGAAAGGCGGTCCCAGCTGTCAGTGAGATCTCCGGCATTGCCGGAAAAGTCAAGCACGAAGAGGGATGGAACCCCGACAAGACCCGCGTACTCCCGTACAAACATCTTTCCATGCTTTGCAGTCATCTTCCAGTCAATGCTCCTTGGATCGTCGCCTGGAAGGTAATCCCGGAAGGCGATCACCCCTGACCCCCGCAACGGACTCCGTCTCTCCTCCTCCCAGTCGCCCATGGCACCGCCGGTCTGGTCCTTCCTGAACAATCCGACGGGCTCCACCCAGACATACGGCTTTTTGAACCGGGAATTCTGGAACTGGAAACGGTTCACGAAGAACTGGTCCCTGATCTCTGCCTCAATTCCGCGGAACCCGATATGCCCGGTCGAAAGAAGTGCTACCATGTACTGGAAATCAAACCCCTGCAGTCCCTGCTGGTTGGATGAGGCTGAGTCTCTCCCCGATACCAGCTTCGCCGAACCCGGCAGGAGATCCCGGATGAGAACTGTTGTTCCCGGTGGTATACGGCACTCTGCGGATGTTCTTATTCTGACATTGGACCCTCTCCTGATGACCGTTTTTTTGGCATTCCGCTCGAGGCTGATCGAATGTATCACGATCGAGGCTCTCCGCGAGAAGACAAAAGCCCGCAGGAAGAGAAGCCCTGCAAGGGAGAAGAAGATGAAAAAGGAGAAAATATTCTCGAAGAGCCAGGAAAAGACTCCTGTACCGGTTATCAGGACCACCAGGGCTGTGCCGCACCGGGTCAGCTGCACGGTCAGGGCACCTCGACCTTGTCAAGAATTTCCGAGACAACCCGGGAAGGTGTGATCTCACTCAACTCGGCCTCTTTTTCAAGGATTATCCTGTGATGGAGAATCTTTGGGGCCAGCCACTTTATATCGTCCGGGATCACGTAATTTCTCTTCTGAAGCGCGGCAATCGCCTTGCTTCCGCGGACGAGAGCGATTGATGCCCTCGAGCTTGCACCGAACCTGACGTCCCCGTGTGTCCTCGTCGCAAGGATGATGTCGCGGATATAGGAGAGCAGTTTGTCATCGATATAGATCTTCTGCACCTCATCGGCGAACCTGCTGATATACTGGCCGTTCATGACAGGGTCAAGGTTCTCGAAGTAGAGTTCCCAGTCGAGCTTTCCTGAATTCTCCCGCCTGATGATCTCCAGTTCGTCCTCGTAATCGAGTTGCGATATACTCATGGAGAACATGAACCTGTCTTTCTGAGCCTCGATGAGGGGAAATGTCCCCTCGAACTCGAAGGGATTCTGCGTTGCGATGACGGTGAATGGCGGCTCGATCGGGATGGTGATACCGTCGATCGTCGCCTGCCTCTCGCTCATCGCCTCGATAAAGGCCCCCTGGGTCTTGGGAGGGAGGCGGTTTATCTCGTCGATGAGAAGAAAGTTCGTGAATATGGGTCCTTTTTTCAGGGTAAAATCACGTGACCCGGGGTCGAAGATGCGGACACCGATGATATCTGCGGGCTGGCTGTCCACCCCGCACTGGAACCGTGAGAATGTACATCCGGCGAGCCGGGCAAGTGCCTTGACGATGGATGTCTTGCCAGTCCCCGGCGTTCCTTCAATAAGCAGGTGCCCCCTGGAGAGGAGCCCGATCATGCAGAGCTCGATGAGGCGCTCGTTGCCCACGATAAAATTCCCCATGCTTTCCAGTATTGCCTGGTAGAGCTCGCCGAGATCCGCCAGATTCAATGTGTCTTCAATCATCAGGAAACCTCACTGTATCTCTTCCAGGCATAAAGCGATGCGCCGGTACCTACAAGGATAAAGAGTACTGTCGTCATGAATTTTGAACTTTTCATATATATAATGGCCAATACCAGGAGATCGGCCTTCGCGGTACTGCTGTGATCCTGTTCGATCAGCAGGTCAAGGCCATCATGGCCGGCTAATCTCCCCAGGAATACGCTGTTCTCCCTGCCTGCATCCTGCATTCCGTTGATGAAGACAGATGGATCGGAGAGGACATAGAGGGTCCCCTCCCCCATATATTCCCGAGAAAGGATCGTGTATCTGCCCAATCCTTCCGTTTCATCGATTCTCCCGTTTCCGTTATCATCTGCCCAGGTAAGAAGCGATGTGGTGAAGACCGGTGTTCCGCCCTTTGTATATGACGGACTGTTCAGGACAAGGCTCGTGATTCCGGTATTGAGTGGATCCGGCGACGAGGGATGTGCTAGAACGGATGACGGGTCACCGTATTGCCTCTCCATGCTCGTCAGGTTTGCAGGAAAGACCCTGATTTCGCTATCAAGCCCTTCCAGCAGGGTGTTTCCCGCACCCGTCTCATCTGCGAGAAATACGACATTTCCCTGCGTGAGAAAATCGTGTACCTCTCTGCTCTCCCGGTCGTCAAACGGCCTCTCCGGTGCGATGATGAGAAGGAACGAGCCGGTTCTCCCTGCAAGGTCTGATATCTGCCTGATCTCTGTCGCATCCATGCCTGCGCGTGATCCGAAGAACTGCGAGGTACCGTTCCATTGCATGTTATACCGGCTGAATTCTTCGGTATTCGTTGATATATGCAGGAAGAAGACAGAGAGGCAGACGAGCAGGAAAAAACCTGTTATCCAGAAGACCATCCTCATTCTCCACGCCCTCCAAGAAGCGATCCATGGATCGCTCGTGCGAGATCGATGAAGGACTGGCGTTCCTTCTCGTCAGGGATCTTCACTCCATACCGTACCGACTCGTACTGCCTGACGAAGGCAGATAGATCCGTAAAGAGTGGAAGGTTCGAACTTTTCCTGCAGATCTCGCGTGGCGTGCAGGACCGGGGATTTTTCAGGGAGAGCTTTCCGGCAATCTCGGCTCTCACATATGAAAAGAGAATGTGGACAGCCTCACGGATATTTGAGTCGGCTGCCTTTGAATATGCAATGAAGACGTCATCACCTGGTGGTTCAGGCACATCCGGTCCGCGCTCCTGGATTGGCATACCGGGATCTGCGACGATAACCGGAAAATCTCCGCCGGCAGGACGGGGCCGTCGCAGAAATGCCGGTACATGAGACCTGGAACGGCGTAAATAGGCATAGGCGCCGATAATTGTGCCGGCCAGGACAAGCGCGCCGAGAACCAGGGCGAGAACATTCTCCCAGCTGTCAAAGAAGCCTGGCTCCTGGAGCCGGGGCGGGGGAATGGTCACTGAATACACGCGGCTCTGTGATTCGGACAGAGGGACATCAGGGTTGGAAAAGAGAGCCCAGACCTTGTGTTCGCCCGGCCCCGGTCGTATATTTACTTTGAAGGCTCCCTGCTCATCAGTCAGCTGCGAGGTGCTCCGTCGCCCGTCTACCATGAGATCGACGCGTACTCCATCCACCGGTCCTCTATCGGAGAAGAGCCCTCCACTGCAGGAAAGCGCTCCCTCATAGACCCTCGGTTCATCCAGGGTAAGGGAGGTTTCGGCCAGGATCACATCGAAAGAGACGATATCCGAGAAGGTTGAGCCGGAGAAGACGGCAAAAGACGTGTGGGATCCCGGATCGATTGCGTCTATCCGGAACAGGTATTCCCAGTGTCCGTTTTCATCGGTGAATACGGAGGCTGCCTTCCTGGTGTCGACAAGGATCTCGATCTCACGGTCTGCGACCTCTCCCCCGATAAGGTTCCCTCTCATCTGTATGGTTTCATGAAATGCACCCTGTTCCGGCGCCAGCGACATGGTCAGCTGAAACGGGCTTATCTCTGGTTGAATCTGAGTCTGGAGCGTGAAAACACGTCTTTCCTGTTCATCCCCGATCTTTCTTACAATCTGTTCGAAACGGTCCTGGCTCTCCTCGTACCCGGTCGAATCTATCTCGAACTTCTCGCTGACCGAAACAAGCGGTTCTTCCTGGGACTGGTATTGTGTATACAACTGGGAGACCTGGTTTCGCAGGCTCTCTCCTTCGTAGGTGATCGATGTCAGCGAGGCGGGATCGCGGGCGTCCCTGAACCGGATCTCGAGGGTATTCAACTCTTCGAGGCGGGCGGTGCTCTCGACCAGTTCAGAGAGGATGAGAAGGTTCTTCTGGTTCATTCTCCTGAAGTCCCCGACCTCGCTCTCCGACATATCAAGGTTAATGACGAGTGAGTCCAGTGACTGGGAGAGCTGACGGAACTCTTCCAGGTCCTGCCTGGCGATGTCCACATCCCCGTATTCAAGGTTTATGATAACAGTCCCCGGTGTGTCGAGGAGATCGGACATGAGTGGCAATAACCTCTCCGCGCTGTCCTTGCCCATCGGTTTCAGGACGGCAGGGTCGGCATGTCTCTTCGTGAATGCATCGTATTCTGCAGAGTACAGGAGCGGTGAGGCAGACTGCAGGAGGACAAGGAAGATGATCCCTGCTGAAAGAGCGAGTGCGAGTGTCCACAGAATGTACCGTCTCATGCGTTCAGGATCTCCAGTATCTTTAGTGCCACGATAATTCCGAATATAAAGACACCGCAGGCAATGACATAGCGGAGATTGCGCATGTATGCTGTGTTAGCCGAAGCGTCAGAGGCAAGTTCTGCGATGACAAGGGTCCCGATGAGCCAGAGGACGAAGAAGATCTCGAGGTCAAGGGTCTTGGCAAGGAGCATGAATCCGATGACTGCGACAAGCCAGATCATGAGTCCGAGAAATGCGAGCGCTTTCTTCCTCATCTCAACTTTCTGGTATGATTCTATTCGATTAAGAGATTATCGGCTGTTTGGGGGGTAAATGGGGTTCTTCTCTCTTCCCAAACATGAGGCAAACATTTATCGAGTGCATCGGCCAACAGAATGGCACCGGTGAATCAGATGATAACAAAGAGATTATTCATTACATCAATTGTTTTATTCTGCCTCCTCGCTGTTCCGGGACAGGCGATGACCGCGGAATCGTTGGATATTCGCCTGGACGACCAGGGGAGGGCACAGATAACATTCGACTACTCGCTGTCTTTTTTTGAAAACCTTGCAGTCTTTCTCCGTATCGCTGATCCCGCACAGGAACTGAAGTCGGCTCTTGAGTCAAATTTCGGCAAACCTGTCCAGGTAATCTCGGTGTCGAACGGACAGGCGGTCTTTACGGTGGACCAATTCGCGTCTGTCAGGGATCAGGATGGGCAGACGATAATGAGAACGCCTGCGATGTCATTTTTGGAAGCCGAGAAGGTCTTGAAGAGTTACTGGTTTGCACCCCTGGTAAAGGCGGATTTCTCGCCGTCAGTGACCACTGTGACCTTCCCGGACGGGTATAGAGCGCAATTTTCCCACCAGATCGAGATACCTCCAGTAACACACCGTTATCCCTGAAAGTGAATATCCGTGCCGGAAAACGATATTTCATTTTTCCAGGCAGAAATATATTGTATCCTTTCAGGATTTGCCGCGGTGAAAAGATGGTCATTCGATTGCCTCTATTCCAACACGTATCCCGGACCTGAAAAGAGTCGGGGAGAAGATGCCTGATAAAAGGGCAGAAAGGAAGAGATCCCCTGTTTTATAATCTTCCGGATTCCAGGATGTTTTCAACCCGGCTCTCGGGCAGCCTGTCGAACCCTGAAACTGCCGATAATTGCGGTGAAGAATCCCCTTCCGTATCTATCCCGCCAGACTTGGCGATATAAGGAATCTTTCCGCCTGACCAGAGTTGCACGATGAGCCGTTTCTGCTCGCCGTCCCTTATAAGGAACTCCTTGTTATAGTCACGATATCCTGTCTTGGCTACCCTGAGAGTGTGGTATCCCGGTTCTATGCTTGTGAGGGTCAAGGGTGTCGTTCCCATGAACTCCTGGTCCAGGAAGACATCGGCGTTCGATGGTATCGAGTAGATGAAGACGCTTCCGGAGGTCCCGTTGAGCCTGATTCCGGCAAGCACGGTAATTCCGTATGCCTTGACAGAGATGTCCCGTTCATAGCTGGTGTATCCTTCCTTGGTTATGAGAATGTGGTGCCTCCCCGGTGGTATGGACTGGACAAAACCGGGAGTCTTACCCCAGTACACGCCATCGAGATAGATATCGGCACCACCCGGAATCGTAGAGATGTACAGGTTGCCGGTGCGGGATTGCGGCGAGCCGATGATCACTTTCTCAGAAGCAACATTCTGCCCGTCCACAAAGATGGAAAATTTTATCCAGCCGTTATCGAACCCCTCGAACGCCATCGGAATGGAGAAGTCATCCGGACCTCCGTCTGTCTGTTGCGGTATCAAGGGATTGGGTCCTTTTGTCCCCTGCCATCCGACGAGAGAGAGGACATTGTTCTTTCCAGATAGTACTGTTCCCTCGTTGTGTATCTCGGGCCATGTGCCGTTGATGAAATCATTGCCGTGAGACGCGGACCAGATACCGTTTACCGAATTTCCGGAGAGTACAAGTTCCCGCTGTCCATGATTCGGTACGTCATTTTTCAGCACCACCCTGTTGGTGGCCGTATTCTGGTTCTCGATCGAGAAATCCGCATCATTCAGGTTGACAGGAAATGCGAGACCGACGACGTCCCAGGAAAATTCATCTCCCGGTTCGTCGATGAAGACCTCCCAGTTCATTGAGATATCCGAACCATCAGAAAGACCGCGGACCGTTACGGTGATTGTATCACCGGGCTGCACCC
>Ga0334883_1005923_pt1 | contig 10455 bp, 2 predicted proteins | sample GraSluR1_MG_6_FD_207230 | JGI IMG/M metagenome (GOLD analysis project Ga0334883, IMG submission 207230) | Sludge microbial communities from methane-producing bioreactor in Wageningen University, Netherlands - Granular Sludge_09_05-R1 | ecosystem: Engineered > Bioreactor > Anaerobic > Unclassified... | reverse complement strand
TTTGCGTCGGCAAAGCTCGGCCAAAGTCCACGCCTTGCGTCACGATGCGACTTTCCCCAGGCGACGCGTCGCGCCGCGTCTCTTGGCGATTCTTGGCGCCGTGGCCACCCTGGTCTTCGTTGGCGTGGGTTCGCTGAATCAGACCGCCATCTCCGCCACCCTGCGACACCTCTGGGGAGGCAGCGACCTTGCCATAGCGACCGCCGCGACGACCGCGCCGCAGCACAGCAGCGCGCAGTTGGTCCACGGGCTGCAACTCCACCTCACGCCACCGGCTTATGCTGGGCTGCGCTCGCGTACCATCGCCGACAGCAGCGGCGCGATTCGCGCCTTGCCCGGAACCGCTGTCGAGCTCGAAGCCTTCACGCTGCGGACAGCGCACCGGGCAGCCTTGGTGCTGCGCGACCCTGCGGGCCAGGAGACGGAGCTGGCCCTCGACCTGGCCGAGGGGCGCGTCAGCGGACGTTTTTCGGTACATCACGACGCATCTTTTCGCTTCCGCCTTTACCAGCGCGACGGAACGCCCATGGATGAGGCCATCGCCCGCCCCATTACAGTGCTCGAAGACGCGCCCCCATTGGTCATGTGGCATCAGTCTCAAGGGACCCTCGAGGTGAGCCCGGGGGAGAGCGTCGCCTTGCGCTACAGTGCGAGCGATGACTACGGCCTGCAAGAGCTGCTCTTGCTGCACAGCCTGGCAGGGGACCTGGCTGACCCACAGCAGCGCACCCTGGAGCGCGTTAGTGGCCAGCTCTCGGCCTCGGGCACGGCCCAGCTCCCTTTGGGGGAGTTGAATTTGACACCTGGCGACCTCCTCCACGTCGCCATCGAGGCCGTGGACAACGACGACGTCCGCGGTCCCAAGCGCAGTCGCACTGGGACGCTCTTGCTTCGCGTCGTGGGCCCTGAAGAGCGCCACGAGGCGCTGATCGCGCAAGAGGAGGCGCTCTTTGAAGCCCTCCTGCTGCTCCTCGCCGAATTCCTCGAGCAACCCATTTTGGCGGACGAACCTGGACAGCGCCTCGAAGCGACCCACGCTACTGAGCCCGCCGAGGCCTTGCACCTCCTCGTCACGCGGGCCGCGGCAGCTCGCAACCACACCGAGCGGGTGCTCGCGCTCTTTGGTGAGGTGCGGCGCACGGCGCAAGACGACCCGCTGGTGTTGCGCCGTGACGCAGCGCTCCTCGACCTCCTCTACGAGGAGCTGGCCGAGGGGCACCAAGGGGCGACCCAGGCCATCGCCCAACTCGAGCGGCTTGCCACCCGCCAGGCCTTGACCCGCTCCCTCGTGGTCAACTTTGCCCACCAACACCGCATCCCCCTGACGGGCAAAGTGGAACGAGCCATCGTATTGCTGGAAGAGCTCATCGCCACCCAATGGCTCGATGCCGCCCAAGCGACGGTCCTGGCCATCCGTGAGACCCAGCGGCGGCTGACCCAGCTCATCGAGCGCTACGCCGCAGCCCCAGATCCCAACCAGAGGGCGGAGATTCAGCGTGAAGTGCAGCGCCTCAACCAACAACTGGACCGCCTCCTGGCGCGGCTCAACCGCCAGATGAACGCCGTCCCGCGGGAGCACCTCAACCCCTTCGATGATGACGGCCAGGAGATGGAGAACCTCAGCGCCGACGCTTCCCGCCTCCGCGACCTGGTCGAAGCGGGCGACCTCGCTGGGGCCCTGGAAGCCCTCGCCGCCCTCGATGCCCAACTCGACGGTCTGCTGGCCATGACCGACAGCCGTACCGCCCCCAACAGCGCCCAAGGCCTGGGACGTCTGGAAGCCGAGACCTCCCGGGTGCTGGACCGCATCAATGATCTCGCAGCGGAGCAGGCCCGTCTGGGGCAAGACACGGATCAGCTCCTGCAAGAGATGCGCGCCGACACCACCAGCCGCCTCCAGCCCCTGCTGCGCCAATTTCAGCGCAGCCAAGGCCGGCACCTCGCCGCGCTGCGCCAGAGCCTCGAAGGCGTGGCGCGCGATTTCCCCCATGCCGAAAACGCCGCCATCGCCGAAGCCCTGCGCAGTCTCGATACGGCCGCCCGGGTCCTCGCCGAGCAAGACGTAGACGCCCTGCACCACCTGTTGGGGCGCGCCGCCGAAGCTATCGACCAGGCTCGGGCCGACAACTTCGGCGCCTACATCTCCCAAGACAGCGATACACCTGCCAGCGCCGATCTCCTGGCGGCCCTCGACCGTATCCGCGCCGCCAGCCGCGACATCGACCAGATGAGACGCAACAATCAGAACCTCATGGCCGCGGCCCAGCCACAGCCCGATGACGACCAGCGGCTCGACCTCGCGGCCTTTGCCGCCCAGCAAGTGCTGCTCCGGGAGAACACGGAGCACCTCCACGCCTTGGTCGAGGCCGCCGGTGAGGAATTTGCGACCTTGCGCGCCCAGCTCGCGCCGGAGATCGACATCGCGACGGCCTTCATGGAAGACGCCACCAGCGCCCTCGACGCGGCCACGCCCACGGAAGCCCTCGAAGCCCAGCGCCAAGCGCTGCGGACGCTCAACGCCATGAAGCGGCGCCTCCAAGACGTCGTCTCAGAGGAGCGAAAGAACCAGAGCCAGAGCCAAAGCCCCCGGGAAGCCATCGCCATCCCCGAAGCCACTTTCGACCTGCACCGCTTTCGCTTGGAAGTCATGGAGGCCATGCAGGACCCAGGTTTGCCGCTTTATGAACGTGAGAGCGCCCGTTACTACAAAACCCTCGTGGATTGACGGCCACAGGACACCTCTAGGGGCAGGGCCCTGGCTCGCCCTGGTGCTCGTGGTGGGGTTAGCCCTGGCCCCGGTCACGGCGAGAGCCAACCTCGATTTCCGTGCCATCACCGACGCCTTCGATGCCTGGGATTTCCCGGGTGCGGCGGAGCTCCTGGCGCACCTCGAGGCGGAGCGGCCTGACGCACCGGAGTTGCTTTACCTCAAAGGTGAGCTCGCCTTTTACCATGGGGACTATGGTGAAGCGCTGCGGCTGTTGGACGCCGCCATCCTCACCCTCCCTGCCGACGCCCACTACGCTGCCGCCTTGAGAGAGCTCGTCCAGAACACTGCCGACGTCACGGCCAACCACGTGCGGCAGCGCAGCGCCAACGGTCGCGTCGAGGTGCTGCACCCCCCGGGGGTGGACGCCCTCCTGGTGCCCTTCATTTTCGAAGCCCTGGACAGCGCTTACGACTATCTGGCCAAGGAGCTTGGCGCAACGCCAGCGCTGCCCATTCGGGTCGAGGTCTATGGGGCGGCCCTCGATCTGGCGCGGGTCTCCCCCCTCACCGAGGACGACATCCTCAACACCGGCACCATCGCCCTGTGCAAATACAATCGCCTCATGCTGACCACGCCCCGGGTCATGCGCCGCGGCTACGCTTGGCTCGATACCTTGGTGCACGAATACACCCACATGGTCATCAACATCGCCGGCGCCGGCCGCGTCCCCATCTGGCTGCACGAGGGCATCGCCAAGCACAGTGAACGGGCCTGGCGCCAACAGCGCCAGCCACAGCAGTTGGCGCCCTATGCGGAATGGCTACTGCACCGTCGGGCCAGCGAGCAGCGCCTGATCTCCTTTGCCGCCATGCACCCCTCCATGGCCAAGCTGCCCACCCAAGAAGACGCCTCGCTGGCCTACGCCGAGGTCTTTGCCGCCGTGGAACTGCTACACCAAGAGGGCTCACCCCAGATCCTGGCTGATATTTTGCGCCACATCGCCGCTGGCACAGAGGTGGAAGACGCCGTCGCCCTGGTCTACGGTCAACCATTCAGTGTTTTTCTCAGTGACTGGGAGGCGCACCTGCTCAGCCGGCCGCGGCGCTATACCCTCGATGAAGCGCCTGACGTCTTTGAACAGATCGCTTTCCGCAAGGAGGTCTCGCGCGGCGAAGTCACGGACATCGACAACATCCCCCACGACGCCGCACGCCAGGCCGCGCATCTGGGTGATCTCCTCTTGTCGCGGCAGCGGCCGCGGGCGGCGGCGGTCCAGTACCGCAAAGCCAGCACCCACCTGGGACCCGACAACCCGGTGCTACAGACGCGCCTCGGCCGTGCCCTCCTCGACGGCGGGATGCCCCAGGAAGCCGTCGCGGCCATGCGCCTGGCGACGCTCCACGCCGACGCCTATGTCACCCTGTCTGTGACCTTGGCGGAAGCGTGGGTCGCCTTGGAGGAATGGCACGAAGCGCTGGCCAGCCTCGTGGAAGCCATCGCCATCAACCCCTTCGACCCCGAAGTGCACCGTTTGCGCGCCAAAACGCTGCGGGCCCTGGGACAAGACACTGCGGCTGCGCAAGCTGAAGAGCACCTGCGCCTGCTGAGTGGCGCCCCCTCCCCCTCCTCCCCCTAGGTCCATGGGTCACATCATCTACCCCTATCGTTCTGTGCTCTACGTGCCCGCCAGCAACGCGCGCGCCTTGGCCAAAGCCCAAGAGGTCGCCGCCGACGCCGTCATCCTCGACTTGGAAGACGCCGTCGCCCCCAGCGCCAAGGACTTGGCACGTCAACAACTCGTGGCACTGCTGCGAGCGCCAGGCGCCATGGGCAGCAAACGGTGCCTGGTCCGCGTCAACGGCCAGGATACGCCCTGGGGTGCGGCCGATCTGGCGAGCCTGGCCCAGCTTCGCTGTGACGGTGTGGTGTTGCCCAAAGTGGAACGACCTGAGAGCGTTCTGCAGTGTCGCGAACACCTCCGCCCCGAACAGTCCCTGTGGCTGATGATCGAGACCCCGCGTGGCGTTCAGCGGGTGGATGACCTCTGTATCGCTGCCCCTTCCATCGCCGGCTTGATCCTGGGGAGCACGGACCTCGCGGCGGCGCTCCGGGCTCGGCCAGGGACGGCGCGCACGCCCCTGCTCTACGCCATGCAGCGCATAGTGTGTGCGGCGCGGGCCGCTGGCATCGTCGCCATCGATGGCATTCACCGTGACCTCGACGATGAAGAGGGCTTGCGCATCGCTTGTGAACAAGGGCGTGAGATGGGCTTCGATGGCAAGAGCCTGATCCACCCCAAGAGCATCGCCATGGCCAACGCTGTCTTCTCCCCTAGCGTCGAGGACTGTGCCAACGCCGAGCGCGTCATCGCGGCCGTCACGGCTGCCAGCGAAGCAGGCTGTGGGGTGGCCGTCGTCGACGGTCGCCTGATCGAGCACATGCACGTCGCTGAGGCTGAGCGGGTGCTCGCGCTGGCCCAGGCCATCGCCCTCGCCCATAGTCCAATCCCTGCGAATTGCCGTTAGATGTCCTTGATCGCTATACTCCAGCCGTTCGGGTTGCGAAGGCCCCCACCGACGTGCCGGCTTGTCACCCCATGAGTCGTGCGCGCAATTCTGCTTGAATCCCTGCGGATGACCCATGCAAGACAACGACGGCTCCCCCCCCAAAGCACCCGCCCCTAAAGGCCCCCAGCCCCCAGCCCCCAGAGTCTCTGGCCTCAACCCGACGGATAAGGGCAGCGCCCGTCCTGCCGGACCGCCCGCGAAAGGGCCGCCCCCCCCCGCCCGGCCTCTCCCGCCAGCGCGTCCGCCCTTGCCACTCAAAGCACCTGCCGCCACGACCGCGCCGCCACGGTCAGAAAGTCCAGCCAAGCCGGGTCTACCGCGGGCCATACAGCGGCCACCTTTACCTCAGCACAGCGGGCCAACCCTCAAAGGGCTGGGGGCAGCCCAGGTCGTGCCCGCCACGCCAGCGCCTCCCCCCACCGCTCCCCAGCCAGCCCAGCAGGGCCCCGCTTATACTATCGATAGCGCCGTCGCTGAGAGTATCGAGAACTACGACAAGGAGCTGCGGGCTATCGGCGCTACGCCGTCGACCCAGGCCGCCGCCATCCATTTGGCCGTCGCGCGCCTCCTCGAGCTAGCAGGCCAGCCTGACGCCGCCATCGCCCGTCTCAAGGCCGCCTTGGCATGCAACCCCGACAGCATCTCAGCCATGCGGGAACTGCGGCGCTTTGCCCGCGCAGCGGGTCACTGGGATGCGTGCCTCGAAGGGTTGACCCTCGAAGGAGACAGGGTCGACCATCGCCCCAGGCGGGCAGCCCTCACGGAGGAGCGGGCGCGCCTCCTGCACAGCCTAGGTCGCAACGACGAAGCCCTGGAGGCATGCCAGCGCGCCCTGCACCTGCAGCCCGGCGCACTCTCCACGCTCGAGCTCCAACGGCAGATCTTTGCCCAGCAACGGGCCTGGTCGCAGGTAATGGCGATCATTGAAGAGATCGCCGATCGCTGCGAAGACCCGCGTCTCGAGATGAGCTATCGCATGCTGATGGCAGAGATCGCCGAGCACAACCTCCATGAGAGTGCCATCGCGGTCACGGCCTACACACGCGCCAGTGCTCTGCAGCCCGAACATCGCGCCCCTGTGGCCGGCGCCGAGCGACTCTTTTTGCGCCAAGAGCGCTGGCAGGACCTCTTCAACCTGCTGGTCAAGCACAGCCAAGCCGTCCAAGACCTGCGTCAGGTGCACGCCCTCTCCATTCGCGCCGGCATCCTCGCTTCCGAAAGGCTCGGTGATCAACAAGCCGCCGTGCAGTGTCTCGAATCGGCCTACGCCATCCTACCCGAAGATCCGCTCCCTCTTTACCTCTTGCTCGACGTTTACCAACGCAGCGCCAACGCTTGGCGCGAGCGGGACAAGACCTACATCCGCCTCCTCGGCAGCAGCACCGATCCCAAAGAGCGCGCCGAATGGGCCCTGGCGCGGGTCGACAACCTCTTGACCCATCACGAGTCAAAGGAACCGGCTATCGAGGTCCTCATCGGCCTGCTCGAAGAGCAACCCCACAATGGCGCAGCGCTCGAGAAGCTGCGCCACCTGTTGTGGCAAGTGGGGCGCATCGACGAGTACATCCTGCTTGCGTGGAATGCCGCCGAGCGCACCACCAACATCACCGAGGCCGGCGAGCGCTTCTATGAGCTGGGCGAGCTGTGCCGCCAGCACGAGGAACACAGGGCGCAAGCCTTGCAGTGTTTCGAGCGCGCCATCGAGGTCCTGCCAACCCATCTAGGTGCCTTCTGCAGCCTCGAGACCCTCTTGCGAGCTAACAACGACTTCGCCCGTCTGGCCGCTCTCTATGAAAAGCGCCTCCTCACGGCGAGCGATCCCGACGTCGAAGCAGGCCTAGCCTGGACCCTGGCCCAGATCTATGACGCCCACCTGCACCAAGCGCAGGAGGCGCTGCGCGTCTTGGCCCGTTACCGCAACATTCGCCCCAAGGAGCTGGGCGCGTTGTGGATGCAACAACGCTTGCTGCGCGCCACCCAAGCCTGGCAACAGGTCCTGACCACCCTGGAGACAGAGATCGATCTCTGCCAAGACGCCCCCAGACGCGCCGCCTTGCGGGAACAGCAGGCGGAGATCTTGGCGGAGACCCTCAAGGACCCTGCGCGCGCCTTGAGCTTGCTCGAGCAAGCCCTCGAAGAGGACCCTTTCCGCATCGCTCTCCACCGCAAACGCATCCTCCTTTTGCAACGCGTCGGCCAGGCGCGCGAGCTCGTCGAAGCCTACACGGCCATGCTGGCCATCCAGCCCAACCAGGAGAAGGCCGAGGCGCTGGTCAGAATCGCCCACATCCTGGAGCGCGACCTGGCCGAGCCCAGGGAGGCGATCGCCGCCTACGAGAAGGCCCTCTTGGCCGACCCGCACTGTGTCGCCGCGCAAGATGGTTTGATCCGGCTGCACTTGGCGCAGAGAGACTGGCCCAGGTATCGCGAGGCCTTGGTCCAACGGAGCACCCGGGCGCTGCCGCCGCTGCGCATGGCAGGTGAGCTCTTCCGCATCGGGGTGCTCCTCAACGACCGCTTTGGACAGGCCGCTGAAGCCGAACAGGTCTTGACCCAATCCATCGGCGCCGTGCCAGCCTATGCACCAGCGATGCAACACCTAGAGCAAGTCTATGGTCAGGGTGGCCGTTGGGATGCTTTGGCCCATCTCCTCCGCAACCTCCTCGCGGGTGAAAAAGACCCCGACACCAAAGCCCAAGCGGCTTATAGGCTCGGCGTCGTGTGTTTCCGACGATTGGGTAACGCCGAGGAAGCCCTCCAACCATTCGAGATGGCCCTCGCTGTCGCCCCACATCTTTCCGGCACCCGCCTCAATCTCGCCTGTCTGCTCAGCGAGCTTGGCCAGCGGGAAGAGGCGGCGACACTCTTCTTTGAGCTCGCAGGAGAAGTACAGGACCCCAACCTGGCCATCGCCCTCTACCAGATCGTGGCCGACATCGAAGACGTAGAGCTGTCGCTCCCCTTTGACCAAGCAGATGTTCAGGGGCGTCGCGCCCTCGCGGCGATTCTGGAGAAAGACCCCCTCAACCTCATCGCCATCGAGCGCCTCGAGGGCAACCAAATCAACCGCGCGGGCCTGGCCGACTTCTGGCAACGACGCCTCCGCTTTGCCTCCAAGGACGAGCAAGTCGAGCTTCGGCTTAGCTTGGCCGAGGTCTTGTCGGCCAAGGAACCCGAGCAGGCGCACAAGCTGCTCATCGACGCCGTGGCCCATGCCGACGGACACTTACCGGCCCTGCGGATGGCCGCCAACGCCACCCTGATCGCCCAGGATTATTCCACGGCCTGCGCACTCCGCGAGAACGAGGCGGCCATCCTGCATCACCGGGAAAGCAAGGTCGCAGCCTGGTTGAGCGCAGCCCAGATCGCCCGCGATCACCTCGCCGATTTCAATCGCGCCAAGCAAAGCCTGGGGCAAGCCCAGATCCTGGCACCGGAACGCCGCGATATCTGTGAGGCCCTCATCGAAATGCACACCATCGCCAAACAGTGGGAGGGCGTCGACAAAAGCATGCGGGTCTACACGGATGCCTTGGCCCCGGAGCTCCGTCCGCCAACATTGTTACAAATGGCCACCCTCCGTGAGGAGAAGCTGCAAGACTTGGAGCGCGCCGCCAACGTCCTGGAAGAAGTCCTGAGCATCGATCCCACGAACCTCCAAGCCCTGGAGAGGCTCGCCCTCGTCGAGACGAAACGCGAGCATTGGTTCGAAGCCACCGAGGCCTACCAACGCCTGACACGGATCGCCCCAGAGAACCCAGCGAACCGCGATTGGATGATCGCCATGGCGCGTATTCAGAGCGATCGCATGGGCCAGCTCGACCAAGCCAAGGCCACCTTGGAAGCGCAACTGCTGCGCACCCCCGACGACCTGGAGGCCCTCCAGCTCTTGGCCCGTACCCACTACGATCAGGGCGCATTGCCCGCAGCGGCCGAGAACCTCGAGACCTATCTCAGCCTGGCCCGAGGCCCCGACACGATCAAGGCGCGCGTTCAACTCGCCAAAATCTACCGCGCTCTGGAGCGCGCGGAGAAAGCACGCGCCCAACTGCGCGAGCTGGTCGCCCTCATCCCCAGCGAAAGCAGCGCCCTCGAAGCCTTGCTCGCCTGGGCAGACAAACAGAACGACGCCAAGACCATCGTGGATCTCCTCGAGGACTTCGTCAATTCCAGCCCCTCTCCCACGGCAGACGCCACCATCTCCGTGCGGGTCAGCTTGGCGAGGTTATTGGCCGGGAAGCTCAACCTGCGCTTCGAGGCTGAACGCCACGCCAAATTGGCCGCAACAGCGGCGCCACACAACCTCGACGCCCAACTGCTGGCAGCGCGCCTCTTCCTCGACCCCAGCGAGAGCCGCCGCTACACCTTCGCGGCCGTCCAACTCGATCCCTTCAATGTCGAGGCCTATTACCTCCTGGCGCGCAGTTTCGAAGCCGTCGACCTCCACGAATTGTTCGGCCGCTGCCAGCAAGTGCTCGCTGCCTTTGGCGAGCGGGAGCCCAAAGTCCTGCAGCGCGCCGAAGAGGCCGCCAGAGTCGTGGCCCCGCCAACGGCTCCCATTGGGCGCGATGGCATCCTCAACTACCTGCAGGCCCCCAAAATGCCCGACTGGGGGGTGGAGCTTCTCTACCGCGCCGGGCCTCAAGCGCAGATTTTCGTGCTGCCCTCCATACCCACCTATGCCTGCCCCGACGACCACCCCGCGCGGGCGCAGGCCTTCCAATGTGCGGCCTTGTTGGGATTCCCCAACCTCGAGCTGATGTTCACCTCCGCGCCAGAGGTCGCCGTCGCCCTAGACCACGAGAAACCCCAGCGGCTCATCCTCGGGCCGCGAGCCCTGCCTTCCTCAGAAGCAGAGATCCGCTACCACATCGGCCTTGGCCTCTCCCACCTCATGCTCGGCACCTCTCTGCTACACCTGCTCGACAACCGTGACTTCCTGCGCCTCTTGCAAGGGCTCTTGGGGCTGGCCCACGAGGGCTTCGGCGAAGCCGAGGTGGTACGGCAGCTCTCATCCTTCCTGGGGCGGCGCAATCGCAAGGCCGTCATCGAGCACGCCAAGCTGCTCGATCCGCGCTCGCTGCGACTCGACCTCAATGAATGGCGCCGCGCCAACACCCTCACGGCCAGACGCACGGGCCTCCTCATGAGCCGTGACATTCGCGGTAGCCTCGACGG
>Ga0334883_1005918_pt1 | contig 10460 bp, 8 predicted proteins | sample GraSluR1_MG_6_FD_207230 | JGI IMG/M metagenome (GOLD analysis project Ga0334883, IMG submission 207230) | Sludge microbial communities from methane-producing bioreactor in Wageningen University, Netherlands - Granular Sludge_09_05-R1 | ecosystem: Engineered > Bioreactor > Anaerobic > Unclassified... | reverse complement strand
TATCCTGGTAAGGGTTTCATAATGGTTCAGGGCTTTTTTTATCCAATCCGCTTTTCCCCTTATCATCTCTTCAACAGCCTTGTCACTTGTGCCAACAGGTACCCTTGCAATCACCCTTCTGTCGGTGTGCACGCTTATACCCATGCTCCTTCTCCGGGAGTAAATGACCGTATACGATATACCGTTGGTTTGTTTCTCAGTGGAAACTTCCCTGGTCTGCCTGTGCGTCTTTAATGTCCTGCGGATCCTTCTCATCGTGATTGCAGGGATGAGAGGTAATAGATAAGGCAGGCTGTTCCGTCCATCGTACACTCGTTGGTTGAATAATCGGCGAAATCGTCGTGGTAAACGGCCATATCGGTCTGAAAAAGAGCGTATTCGTCTTCTTTTGAGAGATACAGGTACTTAAGCGAGTTGAATATCGAAGGATAGACAGGACCGTCAACAAGGCCTCCGTAAACCTGTCCTCCCTTAACCACGTAGGATGAATGGGTGTTGACCGGGTAGTCACCGTCGGCGGGAAGACCCACGATCATGCTTGTGCCCCACGGATTGCAGCCAAATAGCCAGTCGCGGTGTGATGCTTCAAGCTCCCTGAAGGAATCGTCGCCTGTTATCTTTTCATAGAGCCGGGCCTGGGTAAGGAGAGCAGCAACAAGGTTGTTGGAGCACCAGATAAACGGGATCCCGACGTTGAAGGGATTTTTCAGGGCTTTTTTGCTTGTAAGCTCAAGACCCTCTTTCATATAACCTGCAAACTCGGTACTGTAGGGGATGTTTTCTGCACCGGCCAGGAGTGCATGACCCATGTTCACAAAGGGGTACCACTGGTAATGCCGTGCCGTGTCGCTTCCAATCCAGGGGGTGACGATCTCCCTGCGCCCGAAATCAACTGCATGAATAAGATAGGTGTCGTCACCGGTGAGGTTATAGAGTTCCATCGCGGCAAGTTCCATATCGTCAACCCAGTTATCCTCCTCGTAAAAATAGGGAGCGGTTCCGGGTGCAGTCTGGCATACTCCGGGGTTTTCGAGTCCGTACCTGAAAGCATCAATGGCTTTTTTCCTGAGTAATCCTGACAGATCGGGGTCCATTGTGCTGAAGACCTGCGATCCCCTTGCAAATGCGGAAGCGAATTTGCCGGCAGTGGATGCTATTCCTGTAGTACGGTTTTTATACCGTAACAGCCCCTGTGGTTCTCCGGTACATACATATACCGGTCTCTCTTTCCCTTTCCCGTAGTTAACTGTGTCGTGGTTTGGAGACCTGAATCCTATATGGTCGCGGTCGTCGGCAATCTGGTTATACATCTTTCGTGGTTCGGGATTCATCTTGAGGAGCCAGTCGATACCCCACCTTATCTCGTTGAGGATATCGGGTATGCCGTCAGAGCCGGGTTTACCATTGGCCAGGAAATTATCATCAAACACCCCGGGGTGATTACTGTATGAGAAGAGCATCTGGTATGTCGCATTTGCCGAGGTTGCAACATATTGAAGGTAATCGGCGGCATCGTGCCAGCCGCCGGTGACGTCAACCCGGGCGGAATCGCCTTCCCTGCTGTAGATCTCATAGCCGTCGTGCGTGTGGCAGGAATCATCGACATAGGGATTGAACCCGCACCTCTGCTGGCGCATATAAGTGAGGAGGTAGTCTGCGGTACCGTCATATACATCATTGGCTATCCTGAACTCAGGTGAGACGACCTTTCCGGCTTTGATCCTGTACGAGCCTGGTGTTTGCAGCTCGCTGAAATTCAGCCGGTAACAGCTTATAAAGTGGGAGAGGGGAGGTGCTTTTTCAGTAACCCGGAAGGTTCCTGCGTTTTTCCCCGACCCGGCATCAATCAGACTGAACGATGTAATATCAACCGGTTTGCTGCTAATGAAAACAGCCACTTTGACATCGCCCGGACGGTAGCCAAGCTGGTTGATGCGGATCCATTCTGCCTGTTCCGTATTGCATGAATTGCAGAGGATTAAAAAAGCACAACATAAAGGGCCGGTTAAGTTTTTCATGGCAGTTCCTCGTTTGATTGATGGATAATGCAAATTAAGGAATTATTGTGTACTCCCATTATGTTAAAAAAACATAAAAACCTCAGCAGGCCGGAATAATTTAACCGATAGCCTTGTCTTTTGCTTGTAACTAAAACGATCCGTTATGAAAAAAGTATTCAGGTTCTTATTTGTAATTCTGTTTTCGGTGATGGTAACTTCCGCTTTTTCCCAGCAGCAGAGGCAGCAGAGAACTCCCGAAGAAACGGCAAACGCAACTGTTGAGTGGATGAAGGCTGATCTGAAGCTTGACGAGGCCAAAACCAAAGCTGTTCACGCTGTAATCCTCAAGTATACGAAGCAGCAGACTGAAATGCGCCAGAAGCTCATGCAGGGAGGCGACCGTGAAGGGATGAGGGAAAAATTGAACGAGATCACCACGGCACGTGACAAGGAACTGAAGCCGATCCTTGGTGACAAGACATTCGAGTTATTCAAGACAAAAGAGGCAGAGAGACGACCGACAGGCAGGCCGCAGCAATGAGTTTAAATTTTGTTAATCCAGCTTTATTGAAATCTTTTGATGGTTTAAAGGATTCTTTACTTATAGGTTAGTTAGGTTAGTATAAGAGAGAAGTTGGGTCAACTAAAACGGGCAGAACCTTCCGGTTACTGCCCGTTTCTTTTTAATTCTCTGTCAGGCTGTTTTCTGTCCGGATCATTCTCTGGCGAGCTCAATAAGTGTTATTTCCGGGGGCATCCAGAACCGTATCGGGATTCCCAGAACTCCAAGTCCGCGGTTGACATAAAGATACTGATCACCCTCTTTGTAGAGTCCGTGCCAGTGATTGTAAATAAAACTGGCAGGGCTCCATCTTATTTGACCTGCTATTAAGCCCGCCTGCATACCATGAGTATGGCCTGCGAGAGAGAGAGGAACATCCGTGACCCCCATAACATCTTTCTCCCATTGATCGGGATCATGTATAATAAGAAGTTTCATATCGGCTGAATCGATATCCTCCAGGGCTCTGTTTACATCGCTGTGGATGATCTCCGGAAAGCGGCCCCCTGTGCTAACGCCGGCTATTGCCAGCTTTGCGTCACCGATCTCAACGATAGTATGTTCATCGTTCAGTAACCTGTATCCCGAAGCTTCAATCAACCTCTTCATATTAAGAATGTTATTTGCCCTGTCTGCTTCAGTATAATGCGGGTGATAGGTGCCTATGTCGTGGTTCCCGAGAACCGCAAATGCCCCATATTTTGCAGTGGCTTTACTTAGTATTGTATCGAATCTGCTGAATTCCCTCCATCCGTAATTGACAAAATCTCCCGAGTTGATAATAAGGTCAGGTTCATAGCTGTTGATTCTTTCCATCAGCATCTCCAGCAGGTTATGATGATGGTAGAAGGAGACAAGGTGCAGATCAGACAGCTGTGCAATTCTGAGGCCATCCAGATCTTCATGGAGGTTCTTTATTTTTACAGTAACTGTCTCAGTTTTGAAAATGAACCTGCCGGGAAGAGATCCGACAGCCACAATTGAGAAGATCACGAAGGCAGTAATGAAGCCTCCCCTCGTCAGAGGTCTCAGGCAGGCTCCTGTTTCATTTTTAAGTAAATTATATAATCTGCCTGAAAAATGAAACAGCACAAAAAGTGCTCTCGGCACCACAACGCCTGCTATCATTCCTCTCAGGTTCATTTGTGTCCAGATATTTTCAGGCATATCATAGATACCCCCGTAAAGGGTTGTTTCAATATATAGTATCCACAGCCAGATGGTAAGGACTCCGTTGAATATGGTGAATAAGTAATATTTAAGGCGCGATTTATCGTAAAGATAATCCCTCAATGCGATAAATGTCAGAATCTCAGTTGCTAACAAGAATATTAACAGCACTTTGCCTAATTGTTGAATGCATAAAAATAGTTATTTAATATTTATTACAATATTGGTTACATTCGGACAGGCATTTACTACCATGACAAAAGTTAGTTTTTACGATACTGATTTTATCCCGGGCTCAGGTCTGACCTACTCGGTTATCACGGCACGTTACAAAGGAATGTGGATTTTTGTCCGGCACCGCGGCCGCACAACATGGGAAATTGCAGGGGGGCACATTGAGTCAGGGGAGGGGCCTCATGAGACTGCCGTACGCGAACTGGCAGAAGAGACGGGCGCAACAGATTTCACCATCATCTGCGTGGCAACCTATTCAGTTGAGAAGGAGGGGAATACCGGATACGGAAGACTCTTTTTTGCCGATGTTTCGCAAATTGGCCCGATAAATGACACATTGGAAATAGAGGAAATATTGTTATCAGGTGAGCTGCCCTCTGACCTGACCTATCCTGACATTCAGCCGCACCTGTTCAGAAGGGTACTTGAGTATTTGTCGGAAGGGTGACCTTTTCAGATATATTCAAAGCTTACTTTTTTGAGCCACTTTTCCTCCAGAAGCCTTGCAATTCGTTTTACTACAGTCCTGCGTATCTCAAGATCCACAGGCAGGCTTGGATCCTGATGGGCGATGTTGATCCTAGTTCCGATGATGAAATGTATTTCATCACTTTCCATTATCAGTTTAACGATTTTGTCAGCAGGGCCCTTTCCCAGCCTTACACTGTTATTGTATGATTTCAGTATCTCGTTCACTTTCTGCAGTGTAAGGATCCCTTCAGTAACGAGGTCAATGCCTTCGAGGAAACTCTCCGGAGGCAGCTCGGGATCCTCGAAGATAAGCTCATCAACAATCTTCCTGCCGAGTTCCCTTGCAACTATATCGGCGGTTGTGCCGCCTGACAGGATTACTTTTCCGGTAAACTCCTTTACCTTCTGTGAGAGCTCAATGTCTTTCTCCTTCTCGTAGGGGGGACCCGTACAGATAAGAAGCTTACGCGGCTCCCTGAAATAGACGACAGCACAGCTTATATCATCCCTGGCCTTGTAGCCGTCATTTTTATGCGCCATGGTGACGATCTTCCCGGCAAGCGTCATGGCTGAGATCGTCGGCTCGTTCCTCACCAGCGATGCAGCATATACTGCAATATTATCACGTTCCCATCCGAAAGGATACGCCTCACTGCCCATGCCGCTCTGGGAAGCACCGTCGGAACAGAAGATTATCCTGTCCTCCCTGGCAGGGGTAAATGTGCAGTTCCTCAGTATCTTGCCTGCATGCCTGCCCTCTTCAAGAGCGACATTTTTCCATGAAGGGTCGTAAATCTGAGTCCCCCTCAAAATTATAGTAAGCGGATTGTCATATTCCAGTATATTTACCTTCCCCGCGCTCTCAATATCTATAATTGTAAATGTTGAATAGGCTATTTTTCTCTCGCTGCAGACCGGAAGGGTATTCATTATTATTTCGGCTATCCTGTCAACCTGCTTGTGCTCCTGTGTGAAATTCAGGGCCATTGTGGCTGTAAGTGTGGCAAGAATATTAGCTTTCAGTCCATGTCCCATACCGTCCGATAATACCGCTATCACCCTGTCCTCCTCCTTTACATAGCGATAAAGGAAAACATCGCCGCAGATTCTCTCACCATCGTGATTTCTCTGCTGGCTGTTAACCTCAATATAAAAGTCACCTTTCAACTGCAGACAGTTCTTTTATTTGTTTTCTTTTTTCTTCTTATATGATTCTATTATTGAGTTGAGCATTCTCTCGGTATCAGAAGCACCTTCGCCAAGCAGAAAGCCGATTTGCTGGACCATTTCCAGGTTTTTTTCGATAACCTCCGTAACCCTGTTGATTACCTCTTCGCCCTGTACTTCAGGTGAATAGAGGTCGCGGATAATGGCTCCGCACATTTTGTTCTTCTTTATGGGGAATATTGAGATATTAAGCATTTTCTCCTCAGAGTGGATGTCTTTGCTTACCACAGGCTCATCTTCTTTAAGCACAAATGTGAACATATTATATACATTGAACGGGAGGAGTGTCTTCAGGTCGGCACCGGCCAGTCCTGGTATAACATCGGCTATTGCGGCTGCATCCTCTCCGATGATGTTGATGAAGCTCTTGTTTGAGTGAAGGATCTTAAGGTTATTATTGACAATAACCACACCTGTCGGAAGCTTTTCAAGCATATTGTTCATCATGTCGGATGTGGCCTGGGCCGACTCCTTCTCCCTTGTTGCAAGTTCTTCCGACTCTTTCAGCGCTTTTCTGGCCTCAGCCAGCTTCTTGTTGGTCTGCCTGAGTGTCTCAATGTACTGTTGTTTATTTCGCAGATTGAAGGTGTGGCACATCTCGGGCACCGCAAGTCCTTTAGCGACGGTAGCTGCAAATTCCCTGCACGATCCGTATCCGCAGGCTCCGCAGCTTATTTCATTTTCCGGATCCTCCTTCCCGATTATCTTGAGTACCTCATTAATAGCTTCCGAAGGGGGGTCAGGTATTCTCTGGTCGTCAGCCTCGAAATTTCTGGAGAAATCAAAGCCTGACCACTTTCCCATGTTCTTCTGCCATTCTTTTTTATCGAGCATGTTAACCCTTTTTTCTGCATAGCGGCTTACCAGGGCTCTCCTTCTGAACCTTTCGTTGTGATGTTCCATGCCGGGTCCGAGCAGACAACCGTGGCAAAAGAAAAGATTAAAATGATGATGTATTGTGTCAATATACCTGTCGAAATCGTTTATGGCTTCGAGTATATCTTCCTTCCCCGAGGCAGTTATCACACTGCTGGTAACCATGTCGCGCTTTATGCCAGCTGCCTGAATGATACCGGCAGGGAGAGGGTATAATGCGCCCCATTGCCCATGGGGCGGATCGAACTCAGAATTCTTTACAAGCCTTTCCTGTATCCCTTGTTCGATGAAAAGCTGACGCAGTTCGATGAAGGTCAGAACAGCTTCAATAAGTTTTCCTTTTTTGTAGAGCAACGCTTCATCTTTTGAGTCGATGCAGGGGCCTATGTATATGATGGCTACTTCTTCACCATACAATTCCTTTATTACTATAGCCGTTGCAACCATAGGTGAAACGAGGGGGGCCAGGTTGGGTACCAGTTCCGGGTGGTACTTTTCAATCAGCTTTACAATAGCCGGACAGTTGGCAGTGATATAATACTTCCCCTGAGCTTTGCTGAAGAGATTGGCATAGGCCGCAGCAATTAGGTCCACACCAAATGAATTCTCGTGAACATAGTCAAATCCGAGCTGGCGGATCATGCTTACGAACTTCCGGTAATCGGTTATGTCGTCAAACTCACTGGCAATACTCGGGGCAATAAGGGCCGCACATTTTCTGCTGCCGGCCAGAATGGACCTGGTAATCTCCCTGGAATCACGGAAATATATAGCACGAGGTGTGCACGACACATAACATAATCCGCAACCTATACATCTCTCCGGCACTATACGCGGATGATCCTTCTGGGGCTTTACCTCAATGGCATTGACAGGGCATACACGAACACAGGAATATGAGTTCCTGCATTTCTCTTCGTCTATGTAAACTACTGGCTTATGGTTTGTCATTCCGGCACCGGTTCAGGTTTGCTATTTGATATTTCCTATTTCTTTCTCAAGTATGGCCTCAACATTGGAGATGGTTATCTCCCCGTAGGTCCTGTCGTTAATAGTCAGGTTGGGTCCGTTACTGCAGTTACCCATACAGCGTGATCCGCGGAAGATAACCCTGTCGTCGAGATGATTCTTTTTAAGATAATCCTTTATGAACATTACAATATCCTTGTTACCTCTCGAAAAGCAGGAACTGCCAAGACATATATGCATCTCAATCGTACGGGCCATGATGCTTTCTGTTCATTAATAAACACTCAGCTCAAAGGTAGTAATTATTTCTTTCTTTGAGCAATATGTATTTTAAGTCGAAATCCTGGCCGAAAAGGAACTCTGACATATCTTTCAGGAAAAGTTCCGGAGATGAAATAGTCCAGCAATAGGGATGTACTGTGCAATATATTAGAGATCAATTGTTTGGTTTTCTTATTGTTTTTGTCATCTTTTCTTAATTATTGTTAATTGATGAACATTGTTATTTAATTAACAATAAAATATATATATTTGTATTGAAGAAAATATTAACTAAAAAAAACAGGATGCACTGTCAATGGTATCTTAAAAGAAGGGGACCCGGCCCCTGAATTCCCCTGATATGGAACTTAATACCAGAGCCTTTTAAAACCCCCTTTAGGGGGTTAGGGGGCAGGTTTAAAACAGGGGCAAAGGTAAAGAGAAGGTTTTTAAAACACCATTCACAGGTTAGTATAAATGTATTATTCATAAGGTGGAAACAGAAAAAATACTTGAAAAATTCAGACCTGCAAGGCGGGAGGATCTCATAAGGATTTTGCAACATATCCAGGAGTCAGAAGGCTACCTTTCGGAGGATGCCATAGTGCAGACCGGCAGATATCTGGGGCTCAGCACTACAAAGATATTCGGGCTTGCAACTTTTTATGATGAGTTCAGGTTTTTTCCTGCAGGAAAGATCCACATAAGGATATGCAACGGAACTTCATGCTATCTGAATGGTTCGTCGGGAATAATCAGCAAGATTAGGGAGATAACTGGAATAGAACCGGGACAGACCACACGCGACGGTCTTCTGAGCTACGAGCTGGTTTCCTGCATGGGAGGATGCTCAAACGGGCCGCTGATAACAGTTAACGGAGAGTACATGACTCATATCAGACAGGAACAGCTGCCTGATCTGGTAAGCAGACTTAAATATTTAACCGGGAATGATTAGATGGAAGATCTGAAAAGTTTTCTTAAGTCGAAGGTCTTATTGCATGAATCGGATACGCTCCATCCCGATGTTGAGAAGGAGCTTCAGCTTGTGAGAAGGGAGAAGATCAGCAGTCCGGTCATCAACATCTCTTCAGGCACCAGCAGTATAATTGCCGGATCGCAGAAGACATACAAAGCTCTGCTCTCATATATAGATGATCATGATCCTGATACCCTGGCCGTGAATACAGGCTGTTATGGCCCCGCCGGGTATGAGCCCATGATCTGTATCCAGTTACCGGGGAAGAACAGACTTTTTTTCAGGAACATCACCGAAGAGAAGATCGAACCCCTCCTTAACGGGGTTTTTCACAACGACATCCCGGATGAGGATCTGGTGGGTCAGTCAGGTTCAAAAGGGTTTGGATTATGGCCCGGTATACCCTTCATTGAAGAACATCCCTGGTTTGCAGGTCAGAAGAGAACCGTACTTGGAAATTGCGGTTGCTACGACCCCGAGAGCATAGAGGAGTATATTGCCCGCGGAGGATACAGGGCATATGTGAAAACAATAAGAAACTACACTTTTGAGGAGGTTTGCGATATTGTTGACAGGAGCGGCCTCAGGGGCCGGAGCGGCGGCGGCTATCCCACAGGACTGAAATGGAAACATGCGCTTAACACCGCATCAAATACAAGATACCTTATTTGCAATGCCAGGGAGAGTGATCCGGGTGCATTCACCGACAGGACCATTCTGGAGGGAGACCCGCACAAGCTTGTCGAAGGCATTGCCATTGCCTCATACGCTATTGGGGCATCAAATGCTTTTGTATTCATGAGGAGAGGATCTGACCATGCAGGAGCGAGGCTTCAGAAAGCAATTGACCAGGCAAGGGATTATGGCCTGCTGGGTCATAATATCTTCTCAGGAGGATTCAATCTTGATATTACCATCAGAAAAGAACCGGGGGCATTTGTTTGTGGCGAGGAGACAGCTCTTATTGCATCCCTTGAAGGGAGAAGGGGAATGCCTCAGACAAAACCTCCCTATCCAACTTCTTACGGTCTGTTCGGTAAACCTACTGTGATAAACAATGTAGAGACACTTATGAATGTTCCTCTGATCATGCAGAATGGTCCGGAGTGGTTCCGGTCGACAGGAACCGAGACGAGCCCCGGCACAAAAATATTTGCCCTGGCCGGTAAAGGCCGTATGTCGGGTGTGGTGGAGGTTGAGATGGGAACTTCCCTGAAAACAATTGTGGAGGATATTGCTGACGGAATACGTGATGGCAGGGAGTTCAAGGCTGTTCAGCTCGGAGGAGCCTCGGGATATTTTATTAAGGAGCAGGATCTCGATATACCAGTCGATTTTGATGCGATGAAGGAGAAGGGTATCGGTATGGGAGCCGGCGGATTTGTGATAATTGATGAAAGTACCTGCATGGTCGATCTTGTGAGGTATTACATGGAGTTTATCCGGAACGAGAGCTGCGGAAAGTGTATTCCGTGCCGTGAGGGTACGGGCAGGATGCTGGAGATACTGGATAATGTGATAAGGAAGCCTGTCAGTGAGGATGCAGGAACAACTCTCGAAAGGTTTAAAGGTGTGATGCAACTTGAAACCATTGCCTCAGTAATGAAGGACACCTCATTATGCGGATTGGGACAGACTGCTCCCAATCCGTTCCTGAGCGCCCTCACCCATTTCAGGGAGGAGTTTGAGGAGCACATTTTTGAAAGGGTTT
>Ga0334883_1005913_pt1 | contig 10473 bp, 6 predicted proteins | sample GraSluR1_MG_6_FD_207230 | JGI IMG/M metagenome (GOLD analysis project Ga0334883, IMG submission 207230) | Sludge microbial communities from methane-producing bioreactor in Wageningen University, Netherlands - Granular Sludge_09_05-R1 | ecosystem: Engineered > Bioreactor > Anaerobic > Unclassified... | reverse complement strand
TCGGCGTGGGAGCGTCCGAGTAAGAGCAGCGCGGCCCAATAGGGGTGTGGGACCTCAGCCGGGGGCATTTGGGCCCAGGCGTTGCGCACGTAGCGCACGGCTGAGGTCCAGAGTTCGGTGTAGCCAAGCTCCAAGCAGTAGCCGGCGATGCAGGCACTTTCCCAGATGCGGAAGCGCGCTGGGGCGTACCATTCGGGCGCGGCAGGGTGCGAGGCGACCTCCTGAACTTCTTGCCAGGAGCCGTCTTGTTGCATGGTTTGTCTGAGGAAGTGAACGGTTCTGCCCACTTGGGGGTGTTCGATTTGCTGGTGGGCGACGAGGATGCGCAGGGCTTCGATGGTGGAATGGATCGAGGATTCAGATCCTTGATAGTCGGGCTCGATGCCGTTGGCCCAGCCGCCGTCAGGGTTCTGAAAGCGGCTGATGACGCGCCAGAAGGCGTTGTCGTCAGCGTCGCCGCGCCAATGGGCCAGGCGAATGTTCTCAATGGGCGTTGCCTTGAGGTAGAGGAAGTCGTAGGCAGCTTCGGTGTCAAAGGCTGGCCCACGGTCGCCGGTTCCATCCCCTCGGTCTTGTGCGTGTTCCGGGCTCATCGATACTCCAGATGAAGCTTGGTATGGATGGGGGTGCGGCAGGGCCTCTGCCCGGGCGCGCCACATCGCCGCCCGAGTTTAGCGCAGGCGCGCGCAGCGGGCTAGGGTGAGGCCGGGGTGTGTCAGGGGGATCGAATTCTAATTTTACTAGACAAATCCTTTGAGTTCTGATCCAACCTTGTTGCCGTGCGTATCGCGCGGCCTCAGTTAATGTAGGTTGGGTGATGGCGCGAGTTACAAAATCGACGGTGTGGCAACAAGAAAGAGAACAAGAGGCACTGAGTGCCTTTGAACAAGCCCTTGTGGGCTTAGATGATCCCCGTCGCAGGCAAGGTCTACGTTACCCCCTCCGTTCGGTGGTCGTTATTGCCTTGATGGCTGCTATTTGTGGTGCCGATGATGCCGAGGCCATGCAAGCATGGGGTCGAGCAAATCTCGAATGGCTGCGAGGCTTTCTTGACTTGCCCCACGGCACACCATCTCAAGACGTGTTTCTCGCAGTGTTTGCGGCCATTGATCCTCAGCAGTTTCAACAGGTTTTTATAACTTGGGTTGCTTGGCTTAGGGCAAAGCTGTCCCAAAGCCAAGACGGAGCCCACCTTGCTCTGGATGGCAAAACGAGCCGGCGTAGCTTTGACCGCGCTCAAGGTCGTCCCGCGTTGCACACGGTCAGCGCCTGGCTTTGTGAGGAGGGACTGGTCCTTGGACAGTGCAGAGTCGACCAGAAGTCCAATGAAATCAGAGCAATTCCCGAGCTGCTTGCTCTTCTTGAGCTGAAGGGCTGTACGGTGACCATTGATGCTATGGGCTGCCAAAAAGAGATCGCATCAACCATCATTTCTCGAGGTGGTCATTATTTGCTGGCGGTCAAAGACAACCAGCCGGCACTGAGTGAAGAAGTACAAGCAGTCTTCACCGACGCAGTTGACCCCCGACAGCGTGCACTCGATGAGGATCCCGCTTTGAAGCTGGAGACCGTCACAGACGTGACGAAAGAGCACGATCGTATCGAAGAGCGCTCCGTTTCTGTCTGTCGCGATTTGTCGTGGGTCGCTACGGCAAAGCGTTGGCGAGGTCTGGCGTTTATTGCAATGGTCGTTTCGACACGTACTGAATTGAGCACCGGGAAGACTTCGACCGCAACACGCTACTTCATTGGCAGCGACAAAGATGCTGGCGTAGAACGCATTGCGACTCTGATTCGGCGGCATTGGAGCATTGAGAACGAACTCCACTGGGTCCTCGATATGGCATTCAACGACGACTATGCGCGGTTTCGTTCGGGCCACTGCGCGCAAAACATGGCGGCTCTACGTCACTTTGCCCTCAATCTGCTCAAGCAAGACAAGTCTTGCAAGCTCGGGATCGCCAACAAAAGGAAGCGTGCAGGCTGGGATCGTGGCTACCTCATGCAGCTCGTTACAGCAGGGTAACTTTTAGAACTCGATTGCCCTGCCCTTGGGACCGGCGCGACGGCGCGATCGAGCCCAAACATTTCCCTTGCATTGGTCCAGATGAAGCGCCATTTTTGCCCCAATGAAGCACCGGGTGGCGCCGCTCCCACGGCCCATCCCACGATGAAGACCTTTGCCGAGCAGCGACTCCGCTCTACCGAGGCTGGCGTGGATGATCAACGATGCCCTGATGATACGCCAAACGGGCCCAAACCACGGCCTCGGCTCCGCCACCGCGTCCGCGTCAACGGACGCGTGCAGGGCGTTGGTTTCCGCCCCTTCGTGGCCCGCCTCGCCACCGAGATGGCCGTGGCCGGCTTCGTCGGCAACGACGCCCAAGGGGTCTTCATCGAGGTAGAAGGGACAGCGGATGCTCTGGGCGCGTTCACCGGCCGCTTCCTCGCCGAGATCCCCCCGCTGGCACACGTCGCCTCCTTCAACACCGAGATCATCCCCACCACGGGCGCCACATCTTTTGTCATCACCGAGAGTCGCCCCGGTGGCGCCGTCGGCGTCCACATCACCCCCGACGCCGCAACCTGCGACGACTGCCGCCGCGAGCTCTTCTGCAGCGACGACCGTCGCTACGCCTACCCCTTCATCAACTGCACCAACTGCGGCCCCCGCTACAGCATCATCGAGAGCGTGCCCTACGACCGCCCCGCCACGACCATGGCATCCTTCGCCATGTGCCAGGCCTGTGCGGCGGAGTACCACGACCCCTGCGACCGACGTTACCACGCCCAGCCCAACGCCTGCGCAGCCTGCGGTCCCATCTACTGGTACATGGACGACACGGAGACGCGCCACGCCGATCCCATCGCCACCTGCGCGACCGCCTTGACCCAAGGCCGCATCGTCGCCATCAAGGGGCTGGGCGGTTTCCACTTGGCCGCCCTCGCCGCAGACCCTGCGGCCATCGCCACCCTGCGGGCGCGCAAGGGACGCGAAGCCAAGGCGCTGGCCTTGATGGTCGCCGATCTCACCATGGCGCGTCGCCTGGTGAGCCTCTCGCCTGATGCCGAAGCGCTCCTCACCTCGCCGGCTCACCCCATCGTCCTCGCCCCCGTGGTTCAGCCCTGGCCAGAAAAGGAGGTCTGCCCAGACGTCGCCCCGGGCTGCGATCTCCTCGGGGTGATGCTGCCCTACACGCCGCTGCACCATCTCCTCATGGCCCGCCTGAACGCGCCGCTGGTGATGACCTCCGCCAACAAGAGTGAGGAGCCGCTGTGCGCTGACAACGACGAAGCCCAGCGGCGCCTGGCTGGCGTCGCCGACGCCTTTCTTTTTCACGACCGCGCCATTGCCCGCCCTATTGACGACTCGGTCGTGCTGAGCCTGCCCGAGCACACCCCTCCGTGGCTGATGTTGCGCCGCGCCCGCGGCTATGTCCCGGTTCCCGTGCAGCTCCCGATTCCCACCCCGCGCCCCCTCCTCGCCGTCGGGGGAGATCTCAAATCGACCTTCTGCCTGCTGCGCCAGGACACGGCCGTCGTCTCAGAGCACCTGGGCGATCTCGCCAACCCCGACGCCTTCCGCAACTTCGATCGGGCCGTCGGTGCCCTGGAGAGGCTCCTCGACGTTGGCATCGAGAGCGTCGTCTGTGATCTACACCCGAGTTACGCATCGGCCCACTATGCGCACAGCCGCGGACTCGAGGTCGTCACCGTACAGCACCATCACGCCCATCTGGCGGCCTGCATGGCCGAGCATCATCTGCGCGGCGAGGTGGTAGGGATCTGCTGTGATGGCACGGGCTATGGCCTCGACGGCCAGATCTGGGGCGGCGAGATCCTCGTCGGCGGCGCCCACCACTGCCATCGCCACGCCCATCTCCAGCCCTTCCCCCTGCCCGGTGGCGACGCCGCCGCGCGTCAGACCTGGCGCCCCGCTCTCGGCTGGCTGTGGGAGAGCGTCGGCAGCGGCTGGCGCGGCGCCATGGCGCAGAGCCGCGGCACCCCCGACTGGGCGGCCCTCGAGCTCCTCGGGGCCCGCCTCTTGGCCGGCACCCCGATCATCCACACCACTAGCCTGGGCCGCCTCTTTGACGCCGTGGCTTTCCTCCTCGGGGTCGCTGACTTCAATCGCTACGAAGGCGAAGCCGCCATGTGCCTCGAGCTCAGCGCCAAGCGCAGCGGCGCCGTCAGAGCCCTGCCATTCACCTTACGCCCTGCGGGTGAGCAGATGATCATCGGTACGCAGCCCATGCTAGAAGACCTCCTCTTTGGCATGAAAAACGGCGTGCCCTCGTCAGACCTCGCCGCCGCCTTCCACCTCGGCATCGCCGCTGCGCTCGTCGAAGCGGCAGACCATGCGGCGGAACACCACGGCCTCCACCGCGTGGTCTTGAGCGGCGGCTGCTTCGCCAACGGGATATTGACCCAAGCCGTCACCCAAGGCCTGCGCGCGCGCCGGCGCCAGGTCTTCTCCCACCAGCACTTTCCCTGCGGCGACGGCGGCCTCTCTCTGGGGCAGGCCTACATCGGCGCGGCTAGGCACTACTAGCCATGAGCAGCAACAGCTCACGGACCACTTTGGCCGCCAACACAGCCGAGCAACCCGTCGCGTCGAGCATGGGGGAGAGCTCCACCACATCGACGCCCACCAGCGAGCGCCCGGCGAGCTCGGCGATGAGCTTGGCAAAGGTCTGCCAGTCCACGCCCCCAGGTTCAGGGGTGCCCGTGCCGGGCAGAGAGGCCGGGTCGAAGATGTCGAGATCGACCGTCACATAGAGGGGCGCCTCACCCAAGCGCGCCAAGGCCTCGCGCAGCGCCGCCGCCTCTGGCGCCACCCAGCGGCGCCCCGCGCGCATCTCGGCGAACTCTTCGCGGGTCCCGGAGCGGATGCCCACTTGCAAGAGCCGCTCGGGCGGCAGGACATCGAGGCAGCGGCGCATGGCGCTGGCGTGGCTGTAGGGGTCGTCGAGGTAGCCGTCGCGGAGGTCGGCGTGAGCATCGAACTGGAGCACCGCCAGGTCGGGATAGCGCCGCAGCAGCGCCCGCACCGCGCCGGGGGTGATAGAGTGCTCGCCCCCGAGCATCAGCGGTTTGACCTGGTGCGCCAAGACGCCCGCGACGAAGGCCTCGACACAGGCCACGACCTTGGTCGCCGAGGTCGGCAACTCGAGGTTGCCCACGTCGGCAAAGGCAAAGTCTTCCATGTCCAGGTCCAGGGCCGGCGAGTAGCTCTCGAGCCCCTCGCTCACGGCGCGGAGCGCATCCGGGCCGAAGCGGGTACCGGGCCGAAAGGACACGGTGCCATCGAAAGGGACGCCGAAGATGAGCGCCCCCCCGGGGACCAGAGCACTTTGGGCGCAGAAATAGCGCGGCCCAGTGGCGATGAGATCCCCCACGCTCATGGACGCTCCTTGGCCGCCAACGCACGCCTGATGTAGGTGGGAACAGCAAAAGAGCCGCGATGGATGTCACCATTATAGATGGCACAACGCGCCTCGGCGTGGGCCAAGCGCTCGGGGATGATCTCGAAGCGCCGCGGCTGCCGACTCGCATAGACCCATCCCCAGAGTCCGCCAGCGTAGATCATCATCGTCTGGTAGAAAGGATCGGCGTGGCCAAAGACCTGGCGCAGCACCTGCACCAGATCCACGTGGACGTCGAAGAAGAGCTTGGGCGACTCGGCTTGGGTCACCAAGACGCCCTCTGGTTTGAGCCGCGCGGCGCAGGCCTCATAAAAATCGCGATTGAAGAGCCCCACTGCTGGCCCTACGGGATCCGAGCCGTCCACCAAGATCACGTCATAGAGGCCATGGGACGCGTCTTTGACCCAGGCGATGCCGTCGCCGATGACCAGGTTCAAGCGCGGATCGTCCCAGGCCGTCCCGATCTCGGGCAAGTGCGCCTTGCAAGCGTCCACCACCATCCCATCGATCTCGACCATATCCACCGCCTCGACCTCGGGGTAGGACAAGACCTCGCGCACGGTCCCGCCGTCGCCACCCCCAATGACCAAGACCCGGGCGATGCTGGGCGCGGTGGTCAAGGCGGGGTGCACGATCATCTCGTGGTAGACTTTCTCTTCACCTTCCGCGGCCATCCACAGGTCATCGATGAGCAGCGCCTTGCCCAAGGCCTCTGTCTCGACCACGGCCACCTTCTGAAAGGGGCTCTGGCCAACGAAGAGGGTCCTCTTCAACTTGAGGCCGTAGCGAATTTTGTCTTCAAAAACTTCATCATACCAAATGGCCATCTGTCATCTCCAAGCAATGCGCCCGATTTCTTCCGGGGCGTGAATCTAGCCGAGGGGAAAGTCAGCGTCAACATTCAACCTGCGCTCTCCCCTATGGCAGAAGCCACACCCTTTGCTATCATGCCCAGGAAGGCCAAAGCCTTGCCCAAGGGTCGCTATCCCCCTTTGACGCCACGGGAGTCCACATGCACCGCTTCCCCTTGCTCTTCACCCTCGCCCTGTTGCTCTGTTGCGCTGGCACCGCCTGCGATGACGACAAGTCCACCAAGAACGACACCGAAACGAGCGACCAATCTGAGCTGCCCGCGGATACGGAGGAGACGACCGATAGCGATGACCTCGCTGACGCCGTTGACGCCACTGACTTGCTCGAGGTCGACCAGCACGCCGACACGGTCCCCACGGACGCCGACACGGCCGACATCACCCCGCTGACCGAGTTCCCCATCCGCATCCCCCAAGAGCACAGCATTAGTTGCAACGGTGAAAGCCAGCTCTATTGGGACCAAGATTTTCGCTGTCGGCTCTTCATCGGCGAGGAGACCTTGGAGATCTACCTCCAGGCCCGCCCCACGGGCTGCACCACCACCTTTTTCCCTTGGCCGACCTTCACCGACGGCGCCCAGGGCTGGCTACAGCAGGGCGACCAGGTCGTACCTTTCGCCGCCGCCTATGATTGGGGCGGCGGGCATCACAACGACGCCTTCCACGTCGCGCTGCCCCAGGGCATCTTCGTGCTCTACCACGCCTCCTTCGGCTTCGGTTGGCGCGCCTGCGCCCCGGTGAACTGTCTCATCCAGTGCGCCGCCGACGCGACCTTCGCGAGCTGCGACGCCTATGGGGGTTATGCGGTCAATGGCTGCACCCGCGAGAGCGGCGGTCCGCCGCCGGCCATGCCCATCTGGTGCGCCCCCATCAACGCCGATGGCACGGTCCCGCCGCTGCGTGACCCCTGGCAGGGCCACGACGGTGCCGACCCCTTGTTGCCGTGCCTCGGCGACATCTAGCCGCCACTTTTACCCAGGGAGACGCCCATGCCTCGCCCCCACTGGCTCTTCGTCGTCAGTGTCACCTCGCTCTTGGCCTGTAGCGACCCGGGCCCGGAGTGGTGCGGCCCCCAAGAGGCAGAGATCAATCTATCCCCTACAGATGAAGGCCCGGCGCACTTTTCTGCGCGCCTCTTGCGCCCCGATGGCCACCTCGATCTGCACTGTCCTCACAGCCCGACGCCAGATGGCTGGGGCTGCCTTGACACGGGCTTCTTCTGGGAAACCACCTCCCCAGAGCTGCGCCTGGTCCTCAAATCCCGTGGCTGGCAGCACCAGCAGGTGCAGCAAACGCTCGCCTTTGCGGCCGCCCCGGCCCGGACGTGCTCGGGCCAAGTCCAGCGCGCCCAGCTCACCCTGACGATGCAACCCCTGGAGCCCTTTATCGACCACGCCGCCTACGCCACGGGCTTCAGCCCTGAGGGGAAGGCGCGCTTCGCCGAGCTCGCCCTGAGCGTTGCCTCCCTCCACGGCCAGACCCAAGTGGTGAAGTTCCTCATCGAGGACGTGGACACGGCGCCTCGCGTCTATTTTCAGGACACCCGAGCCTACCCACTCCACTACGCTTTCTGGCGCGGGGCGCTGGGGCGCAGCGGCTCCCAAGAGGCTTTCAACCAGTTGACCTACCACGGTGAGGACCGGGTCAACCTGGCCGGGACCCTGCTCTGGGAGCCCGCGCGCGTCTTCGAGAGCAGCCACGGCCCGCTGGCGGAGCCGCTGGTGCTCACCTTTTTCCCCGGCGACGATCTAACGCCGAGCCAAGTCCTACGCGCCTACACCCTCCTCGAAGAGCGCCTCCTCTTCCTCACGCCTCAGGGGCAGGGTCAACGCCTCGTCTATGTCCCGGCGACGGAGCATCATCAGCGGGCCCTCGAAGAGGAAGCGGAGGCCTTCTGGGCCCGCGACGCCTTGTGGATGCGCCGCGAGAGCTACCACGGGGACACCCAGGTGCAGTACCTCAACCCGGGCAAAGGCTGCGGCACCCTGCACTACCTGAGCGGCGACGCCCTGGCGCGCACGCCCCTGTCCTTCCGCGATCTGGTGGTCTTGGACCGCCTCCCCAACACCCTGCCCCTGGTGGGCGGCACCATCACCGAGGAGCTACAGACGCCCCTGGCCCACGTCAACGTCGCCGCCCGCTCCCGGGGCACACCCAACCTCGCCCTGCTGGGTGCCGCCACGGATCCCCGGGTCGCCCCCTTCATCGGGCGCTTGGTGTGTCTCGAAGTGGAGCGCGGCGCCTTTGCCCTCTATGAAGTCGACATGGAGACGGCCGAGGCCTTCTGGGCGACCTTGATCCCCCCCAACCCCGTCGTCCCGCCGGCGGACCTCTCCCCCTCTCCTTTGCTGGACTTCGCCGCCCTCTCCTTCGCCGACGCCCGCCGCGTGGGCGTCAAGGCGGCCAACCTGGCCGAGCTGTCGCGTCTGCTGCCCGAGGTCGCGCCCCAGGGCTTCGCCGTCCCCTTCTCCGACTATCACCACTTCATGAGCGAGACCCTGGTCACTCCAGGGGCCTGCTGGGACGCCCTCAACCACTGTGTCTACGACGGCCGGGCCGTCGACCTCTGCCGCGCCGCCGAGGGCCTCTGCCGCGCTGGCGATGGCCTGAGTCTGCGTGACTACCTCGCCGCCCTCCTGGACAACGACGACTTTGCCCGCAACACGGCCCTGCGCGAAGCCACCCTCGCGGGTCTGCGGCGGATGATGATCGCCGCGCCGACGCCGCCCGCGTTGGCTGCCGCCCTCGACGCTGAGGTCGCGCGGCGCTGGGGCTCGCGCAAGGTGCGCCTGCGTTCGAGCTCCAACGCAGAGGACCTGGAGCACTTCAGCGGCGCTGGCCTCTACAGCTCGCAAGGCGCGGCCCTCGAGACCGGCAAGCCTCCCTCGGTGCAAGTGCGCGCGGTCTGGGCGAGCACCTGGAATTTCGGCGCCTTTGAAGAGCGCGCCTTTTGGAATGTCGACCACCTGGGGGTGCAGATGGGGGTCGCCGTCCATCCATCCTACCGCGATGAAGCGGCCAACGGCGTGCTGATCACCCAGTCCATCGTCAACCCCGACGTACAGGGCTTCTATGTCAACATCCAACGGGGTGAGCACGCCGTGACCAACCCCGAGGGGGGCATGCTCCCCGAGGTCCTGACCTTGGTGCCCACGGCCGGCGGTGTCGCCGTGCTGCGGGACCGCTTCTCGAGCATGTCCCCCCAGCAACCTTTGCTGAGCGACGCAGAGCTGGAGAACCTCTTTCGTCAAGCGCGCCGCGTCCACACCCACTTCGTGCAGCTCTACGGCAGAGATCCCGGCACCTTCGCCCTGGAGCTCGAGTTCAAGGTCCTGGGCGAGAGCCGGTCCCTGGCCATCAAGCAAGCTCGCCCCTTCTACGCCGCGCCCTGAGCCCGCGGGCGCAAAGCGACAGGCGCCCCCCTGGCCAAAAACGCGCAGCGGCATTAGACTAGCGCGCCCATTGAAGCTGCGTCTGGCTCCACCGGCGAGCCGCGCACGTCCTGACCCTGCGCCTGCGCCTGCGCTCGAGGAGAAGCCATGAACGTCGTCATCATGTCACCCCACTTTCCGCCCAACCACGTGAATTATAGCCTTCGCCTGCGCAATCGCGGCGTCAACGTTCTCGGCATCGGCGACGCCCCCTACGAGAGCCTGGCATGGGAGCTGCGCACGGCGCTCAGCGACTATGTCTACGTCCCCGATATGACCGACTACGACGCCATGCTGCGGGCCATGGGGCACCTGACGAGCCGGCACGGCAAGATCGATCGCATCGACTCGCAGAACGAGTTCTGGCTCGAGATCGAGGCGCGCTTGCGGGAAGACTTCAACATCTATGGTCAGAAGACGGCCGACACCGACATCAACCGCAGCAAATTGGGGATGAAGACGGTGTGTAAGACCCACGCCATCCCCTGTGCACCCGCCGCCGCCGTCACCAGCCTCGGGCAGGTCAGCGCCTTTGCCAAAGAAGTCGGTTACCCCGTCATTTTGAAGCCCGAAGTGGGCGTCGGCGCCAGCGCCACCCACCGCGTCGACAACGAAGAAGAGCTGGTGCGTTTGGTCGAGACCTTGCCTGCGGGCTACCTGTGTGAGCCCTTCGTCCGCGGCGAAATCGTCACCTTCGACGGGTTGGTGGATCGCGACGGCCGCCTGGTCTTCGTCACCTCCCAT
>Ga0334883_1005910_pt1 | contig 10478 bp, 8 predicted proteins | sample GraSluR1_MG_6_FD_207230 | JGI IMG/M metagenome (GOLD analysis project Ga0334883, IMG submission 207230) | Sludge microbial communities from methane-producing bioreactor in Wageningen University, Netherlands - Granular Sludge_09_05-R1 | ecosystem: Engineered > Bioreactor > Anaerobic > Unclassified... | reverse complement strand
CCCATAAATCTATCTCTTTCTGCCATGACACAAAGGTAATGGCTTTATTTTAATGGTGCGCTCTAAACGCCTATACCTATTATTAAATATGAACGACATGGACTATTACAAAGAAAAATTTAAATCAACGATGAACGAAGAAGATTTGCAAAAGCTGATTGAAAGAGATGAGGCCGGGGAGCGCGTATCTGACATTGAAGAAATGAAGGAGCTCCTCCGGGCTACAGGTAGAAAGGCTATTGAAGCAATGGAGAAAGGCATAGAGGCAAAAAAAGAAATTGAAAAATACAACAAGGAGAATAGTACAAACATTGAATTTCCTGACTGGGTATTGGAGGGGGATGATTTAGATGTGATTGATAAAATTATTGATGGGATGTGAGTAATTTTTTTTCCAGATAATAACCGTTCTATTTTGGGGTCAAACATTTCGTCTGTTAAGAAACGGCCCATTTTAAGGCTCTCAAAGCGACAATAATTTTTTATTGACCATCGCACCGGAAGGGAAAAGAGCGTCAAATGTGGGCGGAGGTATGAAGCGAGACGGAGTTATATGACCTCGATAGCTTATAAAAACTATCCGATTGCGTGTGTGAAATGTGTGTTCTAAAGAAAAAACACCTACCTGAATATTCAGATAAGTGTTTGATTTTCAACGTCGGGGTACCAAGATTCGAACTTGGGACCCCCTGCTCCCAAAGCAGGTGCGCTAACCGGACTGCGCTACACCCCGATTGATCTTCTCTTTCAAAGACGGGCGCAAAGATAAGATTATTTTTGTTGGGAATCAAAACTTCCCTGCTTTTTTTATCTGCCTGATTATTTCACACAAGAATTGTGTACCTTTGCTGGTCGAAAATAGAACGTAACGCAACAGATATCATTTATGTACAGAAACAGCACGTGTGGTGAGCTGCGGCTGGCCGATGCGAACAGGGACGTGACTTTGGCGGGATGGGTATCCCACATCCGGAAGATGGGCGGGATGACCTTCATCGATCTGCGCGACCGCTACGGCATCACGCAACTCTCCTTCAACCAGGAAGTGAATGCCCCCCTCTGCGACCAGGCCAACAAGTTGGGACGCGAGTGGGTGATTCAGGTAAACGGAAGGGTACAGGAGCGCTCCAGCAAAAACGCCAACATACCCACCGGCGAGATCGAAATCATCGCCTCCTCACTCAGGGTGCTAAACGCCTCCAAGACCCCTCCCTTCACCATCGAGACAGAAACCGACGGCGGCGATGAGCTGCGAATGAAATACCGCTACCTGGACCTGCGCCGCAACGTGGTGCGTCAGAACCTGGAACTGCGCCACAAAATGGCATTCGAGACACGACGCTACCTCGACGAACGAAATTTCCTGGAAGTGGAGACACCGGTACTGATCGGTTCCACACCCGAAGGAGCGCGCGACTTCATTGTTCCCTCCCGGATGAACCAGGGCGAATTCTACGCCCTGCCGCAGTCACCTCAGCTCTTCAAGCAGCTGCTGATGGTCTCCGGCTTCGACCGTTACTTCCAGATCGTGAAATGCTTCCGCGACGAAGATCTCAGGGCAGACCGACAGCCGGAGTTCACCCAGATCGACTGCGAGATGTCGTTCGTGGAACAGGAGGATGTGCTTACCACCTTCGAGGGTCTCACCAAACATCTCTTCCGCACCATCAAGGGGATCGAGATCACCGACTTCCCCCGCATCAGCTACGCCGACGCCATGCGCCTCTACGGTTCCGACAAACCGGACACCCGCTTCGGGATGACCTTCATCGAGATGAAGGATCTCACCACGGGACACGACTTCGGGGTGTTCGACACCGCCGAGTACGTGGGTGCCATCTGCGCTGAGGGGTGCGCAAGCTATACCCGCAAGCAGCTGGATGAGCTGACCGACTTCGTGAAACGTCCCCAGGTGGGCGCAAAAGGAGTGATCTACCTCCGCTACAACGAGGATGGGTCGCTCAAATCATCAGTCGACAAGTTCTTCAGCGAAGAGGATCTGAAACAGTGGGCCGACCGCTGCAACGCCCGGCCGGGCGACCTGATCCTGGTGATGGCCGGCGAGACGGAAAAGACCCAGAAACAGCTCTCCGAGCTGCGCCTCGAGATGGGATCGCGCCTGGGGCTGCGCGACAAGTACAACTACCGCTGCCTCTGGGTGGTGGACTTCCCCCTGCTGGAGAAGGATGAGGAGCTGAACCGCTTCTTCGCCAAGCACCACCCCTTCACCTCCCCCAAACCGGAGGATATCCCCCTGCTCGACAGCGACCCGGCAACCGTACGCGCCAACGCCTACGACCTGGTGATCAACGGCGTGGAGATTGGCGGCGGATCGATTCGTATCCATGACAGCAACCTGCAGAAGAAGATGTTCTCCGTGCTCGGCTTTACCGAGGAGAAGGCACAGGAGCAGTTCGGATTCCTGATGAACGCCTTCCAGTACGGTGCCCCACCCCATGGCGGTATCGCCTTCGGACTGGATCGATTCGTCTCCATCTTCGCGGGACTCGACAGCATCCGCGACTGCATCGCCTTCCCCAAGAACAACGCCGGTCGCGACGTGATGATCGACGCGCCCTCACATGTCGAACAGGAACAACTCGATGAGCTGGGCATTCTGCTCAAACCGGAAAAGGCGAATTGAGGAAGAGAAGAACGAAAATAATCCGCAAGAAATAACGGATCAACAGTTAACCTCTTCCGAAAAGCAAAAAAAGCTGCTCGCGGGCAGCTTTTTTTATTCTGAACCGGATACCCTTACAGGGTGTATCCTTCGCTGTAGCTCTTGCTGAACAGCCTGTGCCCATCAGCCTCCGCATCGTCGAGGAACTTCTCGGCAGCAGGATCCCACTTGATTGGTCGTCCCAGGTCGTAGGCAATATTGCCGAGCGTGCAGACGGTGCAGGAGCGGTGACCAATCTCAACCGGCACCGCCGGATCACTCTTCGTCCTGACCGCATTGATGAAGTTCTCCAGATGGGGAATCTTCGTCTCGTAAGCTCCTTCAGCAACTTCTGTTGCCGGCGGCAACAGACTCTCATCCGATGCCTCAAAGTGACCACGGGAGATCTCAATCCACCCCTTGTCACCCCAGAACTTCACACCTTTGGTTTGTTGCTCATTAAATGGTTCCTCGGTCATCACCACGCCGTTGGCATATTTATAGGTGAGGTACTTTGTATCCCCAAATCCGGCAGGTATGATTTCAACCGGACCGCTTTCATCCATACCAAGCCCCCACTGCGCAATATCAAACATATGCGCACCCCAGTCGGTGGTGAATCCACCGCCAAGTTCCTTATACCAGCGCCAGGCTCCCCAGAACTTCTCATTCTCTTCCGGATTGAGGGAGATGGGTGGGTTCAGCTGGGAGTTGTAATGCACAAACTCAGAGGGACCCAGCCACATTGGCCAGTTCAGGTCGGCCGGTACCGGCTCCTCGGGCAGATCATAGGGAGTGGGAGGTGCCCCCACATAGGCATTCACCCGTTCAATCTTGCCAATCCTGCCCTCTTGCACCATCTTCACAGCATGCTGGAAGTTGGCATCGGAACGCTGCTGGCTCCCCACACCCAGGATCACACCATTCTCACGCACAGCTTTCACCAGCAACTGACCTTCCAGGATGGTAAAAGTAAGCGGTTTCTCCAGGTAGATGTGCTTCTTAGCCTTGCAGGCATCGATCGCCATGAAGGCGTGCCAATGATCCGGGCTGGCAATCACAACCACATCGATGTCCTCCCGGGCAAGCAGATCCTTGTAGTTCTCATAGGCCTCTACCGCTACCGATTCACCTGTTTCGGCATAACGGGCAGTCACCCTCTTCAGAAAACGCTCACGCTTCACACCATACACATCACAGCCGGCAACAACCTCCACACCCTCCATGCCGAGATAGCCGGCAAGTAGGTACATCGCCTGACGCCCCAGGCCGATAAAACCGAGACGGAGGATACCATCATCAGCTGACTTCTTGGTTTGTGTGCAGGAAGCCAGAAACTGTGGAAACAAAGTAACACCCACAGCGCCTACGGCTGCTGTCTTGAAAAATTTTCTTCTGGTTAATTGATTACTCATGACTTTAGATAATGTTGTTAGGAATATGACTTTTCTCTTTTCTCCTACAAATATAGGCAACTTTTGTGAAGTAGGTCGCTTTCAGAAATGGATTTCTATGCCCTTTCCCCTATACAAAATCTGCATACCGCCGAGGAGTCGTTCGCTAACTTTCATAACCGTGTGCCTTGGACTTCCAGGCCAAAGCGAAAATCATGGCAGAGATAACCGACACTCCTATAAGTGCGTGAATGGCTATGGACCACCCTGTCCTTTCAACCAGCAAGCCTATTCCCCAACCGGAAACGATGGTACTGGCATAACCGAACAAACCGCAAAAACCACCTGCAGTTGCTGCCGCACGTTTGGTTGCAATATTGGCAGCCGCTATGCCCACCAAAGCCTGCGGACCATAAATGAAGAAACCCGCTGCAATGAGAATCAGGTTGGCATAAATGACCGGAGTGTGCTCATTTAGCATACTCAGGAAGAGAAGGCAAAGGGTTACCATCGACATGCAGATCACACAGGTGCGGGCAGCTCTTCCATTGAAGAACCTATCTGTGGACCAGCCGGCGAAAAGCATGCCGGCGATGCCTGCGATCTCAAACGCAGCTACCGACCAGCCGGCATGGCTGATATTCAGATGCAGGTGTTCCTTGAGCATCGTTGGTCCCCAATCCAGTATCGCGAAGCGCGTGATGTAGAGAAAGAAATTACCCAGCGCAAAGATCCATATGATCGGGTTCATAAAAACATTCTTTCTCACGAAAGCTTTAAAATCGGCCGATTGTTCTTTTTTCGACTGCCTGTCAGCAGGTTTTCCACCTGAAAGCTCGGGTAATCCAACAGAAGAGGGTGTATCCCTGATCAGCATAAAAACAAAAGAGGCTACGATCATCACCACGGCCGCGGGTAGGATGAAGGCCCAGCGCCAGTGCTGGGAGAAGATGGAGGTAGCGTCAAAATATTGCCCCCAGTCCACGGTCACGATATAACCGCAAAAAATGATGGCCAAACCGGCTCCAATGGAGTGGGAGGTATTCCATAGCGACATTTTTGTCGCCAGCTTCTCCGGTTTCACCCAGTGTGTCATCAAACGGGTACAGGGAGGAACACCCATCCCCTGGAACCAGCCGTTGAGAACCCAAAATATACCCAACACCAGGATCGAAGAAGAGAGACCGAACAGCAGGTTGGCAATGGCACACAGGATGAGGCCGGAGACCAGAAAATAGCGGGCATTGCTCCTGTCCCCCCAGATGCCATTGATAAATTTAGAGAGGCCATATATCAACCCGTGCAAGGTGAGAAACAGACCGAGATCACTCTTCGAGATGCCCAGCTCCTGATTCATGAACGGCATCGCTATGCTGATGTTCTTTCTTACAAAATAGAACATGGCATACCCTACGATGCTGGCTAAAATTGTCCGGTTCTCCCAATACTTGAACCTTATCTGCTGTTGCACGGTCATTTCTTGAACAGCAGCCTCCACGTGATCCTTTTCCATCTTCTCGCTGATTATCTTTTCAGGTTCAACCCTACAAAGTCAGCCGGGTAATCAGTCTCGATGATATCCGGATTACCCGCGATCTCATTTTCATAGGCTTCGATTCTCGCTTCAAACGGTTTCACCTTGTCGGCAGTAGGCGCGATCGCTATCATGCACATCACGCCATGGCTGTGCAACAGATCATACACTTCCTGTTGTGCCGGATCCATCGTGTACTTCACGTACGCCATGATGCGGTTCCAGGGTATCCCCGAGTTCTTATAGGCCTCGTACATCTCCATGTTGCTGATCTCGCAACAGAACATGACGTTATCAACCCGTTCGTAATAGTAGAGGCACTCCTCGAGCGAGCGCACGGAGAGCATGATGTTGTGATACTTGCTCCACTTCCCTTTCAGGTTGTCAACATAGAGTTGCCAGGGTATCTTCTTGTTATCGAAGTTGAAGACAGTCTTATCTTTTCCCCACTCCAGGACCTCGTCCAGCGTGGGAATCTTGTACTCCGTCACGTTGCCCTGCCTATCTTTCAGATAGAACTGCTGCAGCTCAGCGTAGGTGTAATCCGACACCTTCCCCGTGCCTGTTGACGTGCGATCGAGCGTCGCGTCGTGCATCAGCACCAGGATGCTGTCCTTGGTCAAGCGAGGGTCAATTTCGAAGAAGGAGGGAAGCAATTCCAATGTTTTCTCAAAGGATGGAATGCAATTCTCGGGATAACCCTCGAGCATGCCGCCCCTGTGGCCGCTGATGATCACATCTTTGTCAGGCGAGTAGCTGAAGTACTCCTGAAGTTGCTCCATGCTTTTGATATGCACATGGTTTTTGTTCGTCGTGCAGGCATGCAAGCCCACGACGATGCTTAGGGCAAAAAAATTCAATAACAATCTCATAATTATCAATTTTTAAATCTCTTGTCTTCTGATTTGTTCCTTTATGGATGCTACACGCCTGGCCGACACGCTGAACTTCCTCACCCCGCACTCCAGAAGAGGTACAGTCGCGAGAGGATCCGAAGCCATCTCTCCACATACCGAGACATCAATGCCATGCGTTCGCGATGCGCTCACGACCATCGACAGGCTTTTCAGGATGGCACCATGGAGGTGATCACATGCCTTCTCTGAGTAGGGGTTGTTCCTGTCAACGGCAAGGATATACTGCGTCAGGTCGTTGGTCCCGATACTGAAGAAAGCGACAGCCCGTGCGAAATCGTCTGCCAGGATCACCGAGGCGGGTGTCTCCACCATCATGCCGGCCTGTAGCTTTTCATCGAATGGCAGCCCCTCACTCCTTAACTCTGCTTTGCACTCCTCCAGGAGTGATGCGGCGGAGGTATACTCCTCGATCGAGCTGATCATGGGGAACATCACCCGCAGGTTACCCACCATCGAGGCGCGCAAGATGGCACGCAGCTGTATCTTGAAGATCGCGGGATACAAGAGTGAATGGCGTATTCCCCTGATTCCCAGGAGAGGATTCTCGCCTGCAACGATGGTTGAGTATGGCAATTGCTTGTCAGCACCTATATCGAGCGTACGCAATGTGATGCTCTTCCCGTTGCAGGCCCTGGCACATGCAAGGTATATCGCATGCTGCTGCTCCTCGTCGGGGAAATCACTCCCCCGCATGAAGATGAACTCCGTACGCAAGAGACCGATGCCGTCGGCACCGCGGGCGATGGCTTCTTTCACCTCCTCGAGGCTTCCCGCGTTCGCTAGCACCTCTACCCGGGTGCCATCCCTGGTGATGGCCGGCTCCCTGTCCACTTCAACCTCTCCTCTTCTCACGGTGAGGTCCGCAAGCATCTCCTCCTCGGGATCGATGAACACCTCCCCGCTATCCCCATCGATGATCACCATCTCATTGTCGGGGATGGCATCGATGCTACCCCCTAATCCCAGCACCAGGGGTATCCCTTGATCCCTTGACAGGATAGCGATGTGGCTGCTCTTGCTCCCTTCCCGCAGGGCGATTCCCGCCAGCTTCTGCCTGTCAATCAAGAGGGTATCCGACACCAACAGGTTGTCGGTGATGAGGATGCTGTTCTCCTCCATCGGGGAGAAAGGATTCTCCTGGTTGCTTGTCAGCGCAAAACGCAGCTGCCGCCCTACATCAACGATATCATCGGAACGGGAACGGAGGTAGTCGTCTGCTATCCCGTCGAACAGGGAGCAAATCTCTTTCACCGTCTCCTCCACTGCAGCCAGGGCATCCATCGGCCCCTGTTTGATCCTGGCAATTACCCGATGAGAGATATCGTCCAGTATTTCCAGGTGTGCAGCAAAGATGGGACTCTCGTCAAGATGTGATGACAAGCGCTCCTTCACGAGCAATCTCGCGCCTGAGAAGCGCTGGTCCTCAAGATCCTCCTGAATGGCACCCGGCTGGGGATCGATTGCCGACTCACCGGATGGTGATCTGCTCCCAACCCTGAAGCACCTGCCGGCCACCCTGCCGGATGAAGCCGCTATCCCAACTATCTTTCTCATTGACACATCTTCTCAAAAAAGGTTGTCACCTCATGCATCGCATCTTCACTGTCTTCCCCTTCAATCTTCAGGTTGATCAAGCTCCCTTTCTTCAACCCCAGTGTGAGCAGTGATATGATGCTCTTCGCATTGGCTTCTTTCGATCCGGCTATCAGCGTGATGTTGCTCTTGTATCTCTTTGCCATGGCAGCCAACTCTGCTGCCGGTCGGGCGTGGAGCCCGTTGCTCTCGTTTATAGCAATAATTGCTTCCTTTATCATGTAATCTCGTTATATTTTTGACAACAAATTGTATATGTACATTTTATCTTCCGTTTTCTTCACCTCTTCCAATATCTCCTCATCGCTCAAGATGGTGCTCAAGGAGGTGAGGATATCCATATGCTTGCCATCAGTGCCGGCTATTCCGATCACCAGGTAAGCCTTCTCCCCGTCGAAATCAACTCCCCCGGGGTATTGTATGATAGAGATGCCGCTGTGCATGATATGCTCGTGCGATCCCGAGGTACCATGTGGTACGGCGATGCCCAAGCCGATATAGGTAGAGATGATTTTCTCTCTTTCCTGCATCTTCTCCACGTATACCTCTTCCACGTAGCCACCTTCCACCAGCAATTTTCCTGCCTGGCCAATGGCTTCCTCTCTTGTCCCGGCCGACGCCCCGAGGAGGATCATCGCGGGAGTCAATATCTCCTTCGATGGGGGTGTCAACCGCCTTTCCAGTTCATCCAGTGCCGGATCATCCAGGAACTGTTTGATGATGATGATCTCTGCCTTGGGGTTCTTTCGCGATACCCGATCGAAGAAGATCGATTGGCATACAACGATATCAGCATCCGGAGGGATGTTTTCAATGGAGCTGTTGATCACCGTGATCCCTTTCTGCTTGATCCTGCCCCTGAAGTTGGTTGCTCCCATAGCACTCGAGCCCATTCCCGCTTGACAGGCAAAAACGATTTTTTGTATGCTCCCCTGTTGGGTCCGCTGATTCTTCAATTTCTTTATTTCATCCTGTGCCTTTTCCAGCGATTGAACACCCTTGCCCTTCACAAGGAAAAAGGCAACCAGGAAGGAGACCGCTGCCGCAATCACGATACCCAGGAGTACCTGCAGTGTCATGCCACGTGGCGACATGGCCGCGATGGTAACAATGCTCCCCGGCGAAGCCGCCGAGACGAGGCCGAAGCCGGTAACCTGGTAATAGGCCATCGCGCTTGCCGAGCCGGCGATGGCTGCCACGATCAGGGCGGGACGCATGAGCACGTAGGGAAAGTAAATCTCGTGAATACCGCCAAAAAGCAAGATGACGGCAGAGGCCGGTGCTGTTTTTCTTGCGATGGCCTCACCCCGCAACATGTAGGCGAGCAAGATCCCCAAGCCGGGACCCGGGTTGGCCTCCAGCAAGAATAGCAGCGAGCTTCCAAGCTCACGTGCTTGCTCTATACCCAATGGCGTCAATATCCCATGGTTGATGGCATTGTTCAGGAACAAGACTTTTGCCGGCTCAATGAATATTGCTACCAAGGGCAGCACCCCCTTGTCCAACACGAACGCAACCCCTGCATTCAGCAGGCTCGTCAACCCGAGCATGATCGGTCCGATGATCAAGAAACCGATTATCGCACAGACCATGCCGAGAATACCGATCGAGAAATTGTTGACCAGCATCTCGAAACCCGGCTTCACCCTGTCCCTGGAGAAGGTATCGAACCATTTAATCAGGAGCCCGGCCAGGGGTCCCATCACCATGGCGCCAAGAAACATGGGAACATCACTGCCTTCAATCACACCGATGGTGGCGACGGTTCCCATAATCCCACCCCGTGTGCCGGCGACATTGCTACCGGAGGTATATGCGATCAGCAATGGCAACAGGTACCTGAGCATGGGAGCCACGAGCTTCGCCAGCTCTTCGTTGGGCAACCAGCCTGCCGGGATGAAGATGGCGGTGATCAATCCCCACGCGATAAATGCCCCGATGTTGGGCATGATCATCGCGGATAGTTTGCTTCCAAACGATTGGACATGTCTGTGTAATGAATTTTCCATGCGAAATAGCTGTTATATGTTAGGGCAATAATTCATCGTTTCGTTCTCCGGTTTTCGCCAGGAACTCGGCCGAGGGATGGCCGTGACACCGGGAACGAAGGTACAAACTATTTTTATACCTCGCGTTGCAAAAAGGTGGCAATCACTTCATAAGCCTCCACCATCCTCTTGTTCAATGGCGAAGAGGCCTCAACACCCGATATTTTTCCGATGGCAGTGGCAAGCCCTTCCTGCCGTATCATCTCTTGCATCTGGGAACTCTGGTGATCTCCTGCGATGTGGAAATGAAGCGCGGCTCCTACCCCCAGCAATAAATTGTCGATGGGCAATCCATACTGGTGAGCCGTCGTGAGTGGTGATATGAAGCGC
>Ga0334883_1005896_pt1 | contig 10498 bp, 9 predicted proteins | sample GraSluR1_MG_6_FD_207230 | JGI IMG/M metagenome (GOLD analysis project Ga0334883, IMG submission 207230) | Sludge microbial communities from methane-producing bioreactor in Wageningen University, Netherlands - Granular Sludge_09_05-R1 | ecosystem: Engineered > Bioreactor > Anaerobic > Unclassified... | reverse complement strand
ACTCCCATCTACCAGCTTCATCCAGTCGGTTACCCTCCTGAATGTGGTATAGGTGTTAGGCTGGTGGCTACCCTTTGCCTAATCCGGACTCTCACCGACAAGAACTGCCAAGCTTTGCTTGGCGCACCCAAGACCTGACCCCTTATTCTTCTGTTTTTTTAAATTCTGCAATAGCTTTTTTACTGCTTTTCTTAAAAGGAAGCAGTATATCATGGGCGTGGAACCAGTTGGGATAAACATCGACTTATGCATCAACTCCAGCTTTTTGTAGATTGTCGATGTATGTAAGCGTCTCACAGTAAAAAGGCTCAATGTCTCCCAAGTTGTCAGAGGGACGGGGTTGTTGACAACTGCATCTACACTTTAAACACAATGCTTCAGTTGAGCCCCGTTAGCCTGACATTTATAGCTCATTGCCCTATTGCCCTATAATACCTTGACATATATACTTAAAATGCTTTAACAATACCGTGATAAATTAAGATGAATCAATTGAGATCACCCTTAAAGGAGTAAATAAACATGACTCGTTCTGAAATTGCAGCCAATAAGTTCAAAGACTGTTAATGCTGCTCCCAGGCTGTTTTGTTCAGCTTTGCCGATAAAGCCGGTATTTCAGAAGATCTGGCTTTGAAAATGGCCGATGGTTTTGGGGCCGGTATGGCTCGCAAGCAGACAGTGTGCGGAGCTGTATCGGGCTCAATCATCACACTTGGCCTGCTTTATGGAAGGGGCGAAAATGAGAGTGAGGGAAAACACGAGTATACCTATGACCGGGTTAGAGATTTTATGCCCAGGTTTGAAACCCTGCACGGTTCGATCTTCTGCAGAGAACTGCTTGATGAGCTGGATTTAAACACAAGTGAGGGTCAAGAACGCTTTAAAAATGAGAATTGGGGGGGAACCTACGCCAACTACGTTGCTGATGCAGCCAGACTCCTGGATGAAATGATAGACGAACATCCGAAGTAGAAAAGCTTGTCTGTAACTTAAGTCTTACTGTTATTTAGTTCCGCCTTCATCTTCACTGTTGCGGTTATAAACATTAGCTTTTTCGATACTGCCATTGCTCCTCTGCCAGGCTCCTGCTGGACAGCACTGCTTCATTTCAATTTGTATATGTTGACAACAACCCCGTCCCCCTGACAATCGTCCTCAAGTTAATTTATTTAAACGCAGAGCCGCCAGAAGAATAATAAACAATGCACCGGTTAGGAAGTATGCCCCGGCAGCGAAAGTACCGGTTAGATCAACAAGTGTCCCAATAATCAAAGGACCTGTAAAACCGCCAACTTCGGCAAAACAGAAAAAGATTCCACCCGCCATCCCCATATATTTAGATCCAACTACAGGATTATCCATCAATATAAGGATCAGGAATGTCATTAAAGGCAACCCGGCAATTCCAAACATTATCAGCCCGACGGTAAAGAGCAATCCTTCAGTTAGGACTGTCAGTAATATCGCCAGCCCGGCAATAAGGGCAAGTGCAGCAACTGCTGCCACTCGATAAGCTGCAGAAATAAACCGCGGCATAACAAGAATAGATATAATACCTGAAGCAGTCGGTAGGGAAGAGGCATAACCAGCGAGAGTTGGCGAAAAACCTTTGATCTCAAGTATATTGGGAAGCCAGTTATTTAAACCGTGATTTACAAGAAAGCTTAGGAAACCCATGAGGATGATCAGCTGGATCTCCCTGAGCTTAATCATTCCAAGGAGAACCTGCCCCCAGTATGAACTATCTCCCCGGGATTTTACTTCAGCTCGATCCTTTGCCAGGAACCACCAGATCGAAGCTGCTACCATTACAATTACGCCATAGAATACAAATGCAAAACGCCAGCTACCCCCAACAAAAGGCATAACCACGCTATTAGTAAGGGAAAGTGCTACGAGACCGCCCAACATGGACGCAGTTGTATAGATGCCGACTGCTATTCCCCGCTCATTTTCATCAAACCAGAGAGATATAGTTTTAGGCGAACCAATTGAAATTAAGGGTCCTCCAAGCCCGAAAACCGCTACAGCTATTAACAAACCGGTCCATTGTGTCGGGAAGTAACGAAGCATGGCAGAAAAACTTATTAAAATAGCTCCGATAAAAAGCGCTTTTCTTGCGCCCCATTTATCCAGAGCTGTTCCGGCAAGTATAGCTACAAAAATATATGTGAGCTGCCAGGCCCCAAGGACCAGGCCCATTTGCGAATAAGTCATCTGCAAATCTTCAATTATCGGCGTTATCAAGGGGGCAAGGGAACGGGAGATCAGTCCGAAACTGGCATAAAGTATCCAGATCAAGCCAAGCATGACCCAGCGATAATTTGATCCTCGCTCAGTTTTTACTTTAATTATAATCTCACTTTCCCTTTTGTGATGCAATTTGTGATATGCTTCCCGATGCTTATTCCGGCGCGCTCGGCCGCCTTATAAAGTGCTTTCAGTTTATCAAAGATCTGGTTGGTTAATCAACTTTTTCTATTTACAAAGATTTGAAACTGATTGTTTCTCTGCACCTTCTTCCCCCATGGGGAAAGTATACTGGTGTTATCTTGTTCTTTTTTCCATGCTTGTCATTCTTATCGATTCTGCGTTTGGTCGGGCCTTTTAGCTCAAAGCGGTATGCGTTGTGAACAAGGCGGTCTAAGATCGCATCAGCAACTGTGCTGTCCGGGTCTAATATGGCCATGTCCCGGTCATCTAAATTAAGCAGGCCCATCTTTTGACCGGGTTAGAGATTTTATGATCAGGTTTGAAACCCTGCACGGTTCGATCTTCTGCAGAGAACTGCTTGATGAGCTGGATTTAAACACAAGTAAGGGTCAAGAACGCTTCAAAAATGAAACTTGGAGGGGACCTGCGTCAACTATGTTGCTAATGCAGCCAGACTTCTGGATGAAATGGTAGCCGCAAAATAATAAGTTATCAACAACCCCTGTCACCCTGTCATTTATTCGTCTCGTTCAAAATCATAGGAGATTCTTTCAGCAACAGTACCAGGAGAAAGGCAACCAGGGATAAAACAGCAAAAATACCCATCATAGGAATCAGGTAGCGGTTGTTCCCGATGCTCATCAGGGCAACAAATATGAGGCCGGATAACTGCCCGGACAGAAGTAAAAACCCCTGAGATGAGGATTCCGGGGCGGGGTAACTCACCTCGGCGGCATATTGAAAACCGATAGGACCGGCGCTCATAATAAAGAACCCCAGTAGAAACGATGACACCAGGGCCGCAGTATACACCGCTTCCGGCCCGGTGAACAGCCGATCGGCAAAGGAGAGCCCGGCCATACCGGGAACCATGCCAGCCATACAGATCACCAGAAAAATCTTCCTCTTTTTAAATTTGTCCGAAAGCATGGGTAGAACCAGCGCGCCGATAACCCCTCCCACAATCATCAGGACACCAATCATACCGTCGGAATCTTCCACTCCCAGGGAACCGGAGATGGAGTCCACCATGGAACTGACAGCGTTGAAGATCCCCAGTCCAATGAAAAAGAGGATGATTGTCAACATCATGTCCCGGCGGCCAAAGATATATTTGAACCCGGCAGTAAATTTCGTGTGCCGATATTCTTCCTCAGCCGGAGGGGTGGGCGGTTTTTCCCGGATAAGGAAGAGGGCCGTGATGGCCACAACGGCGGAAATAATACCGTAGATCAGAAGCATACGATCCACACCTAAGCCGTATCGGGGATCAGATGGCGAAGTAATCACCAACAGGGGTGTGACTCCCATCGCAACGATTATCCCCAGATATTGGGCCAGGGCAGATAACCCTGCGGCGGTACCCCGTTCTTTTAAGGGGAACCACCGGACCGAAACCGCGGTTACAGCGTTGAGGATAAAGGGCTGAGCAACAGCCAGGCCAAGCTGGGCGATCAACACAACGGTAAAGTTTGCTCCACCGAAACCCTTCAGGAGGCTAAAAAAAGCGGTAAGAATACATCCAATTCCTAGACCAATCTTGATGCCCCAGGTATCGATGATGTATGAAGCCGGTACACAGACCACCAGAAAAAGGAACATATAAGACATGGCCAGAAAGTCCACGTTGAAAAAGGAGGCCGGATCAAACTGGCCAGAGTAGAAAGCCTCCGCCGCCCGGGCGATGGATGCGTGGGCCAGCCATTGAATCTGGATGACTACTGTCACCGCCATAAATGAGATTAAGACAATCCATCGGTAACCGTACACCTTGTAGGATGCGGCCATCTTCTTCCTCCTTTTTATACGCACTCGCCGTTCAACGCGGCAAACAATCTCTTGTTATTTAGATATAACCGCTTAAAAACCCGGTAGTTTCTGTCATAGACCTCCCGGTATCGGTGTTCCGGAGTATAACGGGCCTTTACGGAAATACGCCGAGGCACTTCGTCGAAGGAGCCGATGAGCCCCAAACCAAGGGCTGCGGTTACCGCCGCTCCCAGCGCCCCGGCGTTATGGGGTTCCTCCGGCACTTCCAGTTCCCGCTCAGTGATATCGGCCATAATCCGGGCCGTTACCGGAGACAAGGCGCCCCCACCGACAAAGCGGATCGGCCCCCGGCAAGGGAGTTTTGTCTCGATGCTCTCCAACATCCAGCGAGTGCTGTAAGCCAAACCTTCCACCACCGCCCGGATCATCTCGCTCTTTCCGGTGGTAAGGCCCAGATTGAAAAAGATTCCCCGGACATTGGGGTCTTCAAAGGGTGATCGGCTGCCGTGGAGCCAGGGAGTAAAAAGAAGTCCTCCGCAACCGGGGGGTGTAGCTTCCACAACCTGATCCAGGTATTCGAAGAGGCTTCGGTACACCGATTCACTATCCTCAGTTACCGAGACCTTATCCAGGTAAATACCGATTTCATCCAGAGCCAAATGGTCCCGCACCCACTCAAGGCATTTTCCCGAGGTTTCCTGCTCGCAGAAGTAGTGGTAGCGATCCGGGACCGCACAGGTAATGGAGGCGATCTTGTGCTTCAGGTCCAGTTTGCGCCGGGAAGTAACCTGAGAAACCCATCCGGAGGTCCCCATGTAGATATGAGTGTCCCCCTCCCGCACCGCTCCCGCTCCGATGCCCAGCATGGAAGCGTCACCGCCGCCGCCGAACACCGGGATACCCTCGTTCAGCCCCAGTTCCTCCGCCGGCCCGGGTAAAAGTTTTCCAGCTTCCTGATGAGACTCGATAATCTCCGGCAAATGTGCGGCATCTACACCATACAACCTGCAGAGGGGGACGCTCCAGCGGTATCGCCCCGGTCGGTTGTCGAAGAGAGTCGTGGCACCGGCAGAATCCCTGGTAGCCGTGGCCCTGCCGGTGAGTCGAAAGATGATAAAATCTTTCACGTCAAACCACCACCGGACCTTCCGGAAATTCTCCGGCTCACACTCCCGAACCCACTGATACTTCCACACCGGATCTTTCACACTGGTGGGTGCAATGCCAGTAATCTTAATGCCTGCAAAGAGGGTTCCCACGGGGATCCCCTCGATGGTCACCCCCCGGCCAAAGGCCTTCTTTTGGGCCACGGCCCGCTGATCCATATAGCTCATGGCCCGGCGAACCGGCCGGCCCTTGGCATCCGTGAGAATAAGCCCCTGCATCTGCGAAGAAAAGGATATTCCTTCCAGATCCTCCGGATCTACTCCCGTATCGGCCATCACCGCTTTAGTGGTTTTTGCCAGGGCTTTCAACCAGTCCTCCGGGTCCTGTTCCACCCCTCCGCCGGGCGTAACAGTGAGGGAGTACTCCTCCATGGCGCTGCCTAAAAGGCTTATCTTTTCATCTACCCGGTACAGGCAGGTTTTGGTGCTGGTGGTACCGATATCAACTGACAGAATGCAAGACATTTTCGCCATTATTTCTTCATCCTGATTTTAGAATATTTCTTTAAATAAACCTGGTGCATCAGAACAGCTTCGAACCGATTGATGGATTTTACCCCTCCCAGAAACTCCCCTTCAATAAAAGCTTTGCAGGCCTTTTCCAGCACCTGGCAAGCAACAAAAGCCTCTTCCATATCCCGACCGAGGCAAACGGCCCCGTGATTGGCCAGCAAGGCGGCGTTCCTCCCTTTCAGGGACTTCAGGGTCTTTTTCACCATGGCCCTGGTACTGGGCAGAGCGTAATCCGCCACCCTTACTGTGGGGCCGATGATCTGCACCAGATCGTCCAGCACCGCCGGAACCTCCCGCCGGGCGGCAGCCACCACCGAGGAGTTGGTACTATGAGTGTGGATAACCGCTCCGGCATCTTCCCGGAACCGATATATCGCCGCGTGAAGTTTGTATTCACTGGAAGGCTTCGGGCCAGTCCATTGTTCCGACGCCAGGTCCACCACCGGGATATCCTTTTCCGTTATTTTCAGATAGTCCATACCGCTGGGGGTAACCACCATCAGATCTTCATTTACCCGAAGGCTGATATTTCCCCAGGTGCCGGTAGTAAGACCCGATTGAACCAGCTGCAAGCCCGCTTCTTTAAGAATGGTTTTTGCTTCTTCCACTGTCATCGGTTTGCACCTTTATCCACCACCTGGGCGAAGACCCGGTCGAACCGCTCCAGGGCGTCGTCAATAATTTCGTCGGTATCCTGAGCGCTGGTGTATAACCGACTTCCCGCCAGGGTGATGATCCCCTCACAGGTGTAGGCCGCCCCGAAAAGTTCCATAGCCCTTTTTCGTTCATGGGCCTGACGGATAGTTTTCTTTATCGTCCAGAAACGCTTTATGTCGATGTCTAGCAGCATGGCGGCGCTGGTCTGCAGATGGCAGATAGCCCCCTGATTAAAAGCCACAAAGGGAAGTCCATAGTGTTTCATGATTGCTTGCAGTCCCCGGCTCAAACGATCCGCGGCAGATCCGGCCTTGCGGCAGGCGTCCTGCTTTTCCATCTCGCATATAGTAAAATATCCAGCCGCGGAGCTTAAGGGGTTAGCTGCCATGGTGCCTCCGATCAGGGCCTTCTTGGATGAGCCACCAATGCCGGCTGCCAAATATTTCATATACTCTTTTTTGCCCCCCAGGCCGCCGGCAGAAGGGTAGCCCCCGGCCACCACCTTACCAAAGACCGTCAAGTCAGGGGTAACACCGAAATAACCCTGCGCCCCGGACATACCGATGCGAAAGGCCGTCACCACCTCGTCGAAGATCAGCAGGGCTCCGTAGCGATCGCAAAGAGACCGGACAGCCGAGTTGAAGTTTTTATCCAAGGGGCGGGTGCCGCTTTCCGGCCCTACCGGTTCGATCAGCACCGCCGCCGTACCACCTCGAAAACGGTTTCGTTTTAACACTCTTTCCAGGCTGTTCAGGTCATTGGGGTAAAACTCCTGGGTGTGCCGAAAGATGTAAGCCGGCACACCGTGGGCTTCCAGGTGCATGGTCCCGGGTAAACGAATGCCATAGGCCAGTTGATCGCTCCACCCGTGGTAAGCACCGCCCATTTTTACAATATTCTTTTTCCCCGTTGCAAGCCGGGCAACGCGAATGGCAGCCATACAGGACTCTGTGCCGCTACCCAGCATACGGAAAACCTCCACCGATGGGTAGAGGTCAACAATCTTCTTGGCCAAGAGATATTCGTATTCGTGAAACAGCCCGGTTGACGGACCGGTATCGTTGAGCATGGCGATAACTTTCTCCCGAACCTCCGGCATGTTACTGCCCAGTACAGTTGGTCCGCCGGCCTGAAGAAAATCGATGTATCGGTTTCCGTCGGCATCAAAGAGATAAGCCCCTTCGGCCCGGGTAATCACCAAGGGAAAGGGATAATTAAAAGCCAGGTTGTGCTGCACCCCGCCGGGAATGATATCCTTCGCTTTCTCAATCATACTTTTCGAACGGGCACACCGCGTATTGAAGTAATCTTCCACTTGAGCGAGGTAATCATCCTTCAACTCAGGGACAGGCATCCGAATCAGGGCCTTCAGATCCCGGGTAACCTGTGCCGCATCGGGATAGGTTGAAATAGAAGTAGACATTGTTACCTCCTAAAGGTGAGCAGCCACTCACTATTTTGACATCATTATACACCCTACCGGGTATCTGTCAAGCATGACTTAACGGATTATCGTTGAGGGTTTTCCCCGCCTCCCGCCGCATTCCGGATAAAGCGCATCATCCCCCGGACAACCCGCTCATCGTTATGATGGATATCGTTATCCAGGTAGATCCGCATTCGCTCCTTGTAGTACTCCGAGGCGTAGGAAAACTGTAAGGATATGAAAAGGTTATCCAGACAAAAGGCGAAAAGCTTCACGTCTGTGTCCGGGGCAATATCTCCGGAGGTGATTCCCTCTTCCACCAGTCGGTGGTAATATTCTGCCGACACAGATTCCATCTGATAGGAAAGCTTCCTGGCCAGCTTCAGATTCCCTTCGGTGGTTACTTCGTTGTAGAGGTTTATCAATTCACCATACTGACGAGAGTGCCTGAGAATAATCCTGAAAATCCTTTCAATTTTATCGAAGATATCCCCACCGGACGATTCAACAGTCTCCAGGTTTTCCGAGAGCTGCCGTACCGCCTCCATGCACACCGTGAGGAAGAGGTTCTCTTTGGTTCGGAAGTAATTGTAGAGAGCCCCCACACTAACCCTGCTTTTCCGGGCAATGACATTGGTGTTGGCGGTCTTGTAGCCCAGCCGGGAAAATTCTCGCAAGGCAGTGGAGAGAATCCGTTGTTTTTTCTCTTTGGGGAGTCGCTGGAATACCGGGGTATGGTAGGTCATACCAAGGTAGTTTGGATCATCTAAATTCCATGTCAAATTTAAATTCCCTTTTTTCTGGCTTTTTTTTGAGGAATCTGGATTGCTTTTGCTATAGCGTACCATTATCATCACCAACTCTTCTTTTTAGCACCTTAAATCATAGACACCTGAATAAGTATATGCTTAAACAAGCCTGTTCCCCTAACATTTTTATTAAAATTTCATTGCTGTTTTTAGTTACAATGCTTATATCGTCATTATCGGTTCGAAATATTATAGATAATCATATAAATATATTTATTCATTTTTAACGCTTTTGCACAACAATATATGATAAATCCGGTTAACGACAATGAAATGCCTGATCTAACTTTATTCTCTTCATGTGCTTTCACAATTCGGTTAAATAAATTTCAATCAGCCCATGGATCATATGCTTCCTACCGACCGCATCAACCCTCTATCATCTTCCCGCTGCGTTCATAGTGCCGTCTGATTGCAGCAATAATCGGCTCAGGTATAATTGGCTTTATGAAGTAGTCCTTCCTGATCCCTTCATCGCCGCTCAGGATATCCTGCGCAATATCAGCATAAGCATAATATTCCTCAAGCAGGCGCATCAAGGCTCCCGGCAAGCCATAATTATGTAAGGGGAAAATAAGCACAATGGCATCGGCACGGGCAATACTTAGCATTGTGGCTTCAGGGTAGCAGTCTTTCACCCTCGCCTTGACACCAATAGAAACAGTCTCGAATTCAGCAGGTGGCAAGCGGCGTTTCAGATCGCGGGAGAAAGCCAGTGATGCAGCCTTCTTACCACGAAGGCTGCCATTGATGATGCAAACAGTCCTGCTTTCGTCATCAGGCATATGACATCACTTCACAGATATGAGTATTTTCCTCAGGAGACCTGGTTACGAATACATCCACTTTACGGTCCATACCTGGATGGACGATATCAGCCGTCCCACGATGTCTGGCCACCAAGTCGATAAAGGTCTTTCTCTCTTCATCGGTAATATCCTCGCCATATCCAATGAACTTACTATGACCTGATGCAAGTATAGCAATCTGCTTTCATGAATGTCAACGACTCGCTATAGCCCTATTGCCCTAGAATACTATGACATATATACTTAAAATGCTTTAACGATACCGGGTTATATTTAAATTAATCAAACAAGACCGCCCTGAAAGGAGTAAATAAACATGACTCGTTCTGAAATTGCAGTTAATAAGTTCAAAGACGGCTACTGCTGCTCCCAGGCTGTTTTATTCAGCTTCGCCGATAAAGTCGGTATTCCAGAAGATCTGGCTTTGAAGATGGCCGATGGTTTTGGGGCCGGTATGGCTCGCAAGCAAACGGTATGCGGAGCTGTATCGGGCTCAATTATCACATTTGGTCTGCTTTATGGAAGAGGCAAGAATGAGAGTGAGGAAAAACACGAGTTTACCTATGACCGGGTTAGAAATTTTATGGCCAGGTTTGAAACCCTGCATGGTTCGATCTTCTGCAGAGAACTGCTTGATGAGCTGGATTTAAATACAAGTGAAGGGCAGGAACGCTTCAAAAATGAAAATTGGGGGGATACCTGCGCCAACTACGTTGCTGATGCAGCCAGACTCCTGGATGAAATGACAGACTAGCATCCAAAGTAAAAAAGCCTTCTTGCAGCTCTAAATTATTCTGTTATTTTTTTCCGCTTTCTGCTTCATTGTTAAGGTAAGGGATCAGAAGTATAACGCCCAAACGGTCAGGCTGGATAAGACAATAGCCATATTTTTGGTTAAGGATAATCGGTCAATCA
>Ga0334883_1005893_pt1 | contig 10500 bp, 12 predicted proteins | sample GraSluR1_MG_6_FD_207230 | JGI IMG/M metagenome (GOLD analysis project Ga0334883, IMG submission 207230) | Sludge microbial communities from methane-producing bioreactor in Wageningen University, Netherlands - Granular Sludge_09_05-R1 | ecosystem: Engineered > Bioreactor > Anaerobic >... | reverse complement strand
TTACTCCGCTGAGTAAAACACGTCCGCCCCAGGGGGTGTAAGTATATTCGCTTACCAGTTGCCCGGTGGCATTGGTTACCCGTTCGATGGAGCCCAACAGATCGGTGTGGATATAGTACAAGCCCGCGCCCGAACTGGTTTTGCGCTGCATGGCTGTTAAACCTGCAGGTGTGTAAAGATAATCGGTTTCTGTAACATTCCCAAATTCGTCGGTTTCTTTTTCGTAGTCGCCAAAATAATAGCGGGTTTTTAACTTTATACTAAAGGCAACGACACACATATTGAAGATAAATCATCAAAAGACAATAAAATTATTCTGAGATTCTTCCGTATTTATCTATGTAATAATCAGAATAATAAACTGTGTCTTTGAGATTTGACAATTGATCGTTGTTATACTCACTTATAGTAACATGTTGTTCTGAATACCTGTATTTGGAGTCGATATGTTTAGTCGATCCTAGTATTACAATATCATCAAAGTTTAAAAATGATGAAATCTGAACAATTGATATGATTTTATTTTGTTTGTAATTTATACGATATACAATATTAAATTCGCTGTTCATAAATGTATACCTTGAAAGAATATTGACCGAATTGTAATTTTTATTAATTTGGGAATTGTTCAATATGAAAAATTGAGTATTTGCACCGATGTCATACAGATATTTCGCTTTATCTAAAGATTCATCACCATCCCAACCTGAAATTATATCAAAATTAAGCAATTCTTTAATGATTTTTCTATCAGAAATTTCAATATACGAATTCAATATCTTATTAAGAGATTTAAAATCAATAGAATAGTAATCTATTCCAACACCAAAGTTTTGTTGTGAGTTTTCGAATGAAAATGTTTTATCATACTTATATGTATTCTGATATCTTAAAATTTTACTATTGCATATGTAAACCTCATTGATGTTATTGCAGTTTACGAAGTAAAAAACACTAAATAATATAAGAACAATTCTTTTCATTGATAATGATACAAAAAGTGTGTCTTTGAAATAACAAACAACATAGTCTAAAAACGTTATTAGTTTTGCAAATTCTCACAATGTAAAACTTTTAAAATTAAAGAGTATGTTGCTTACAAAGGAACAACTTTCATCTGTAATAGCCAAACATTCGGAACGAGAAAAGGGCTTACAGGAATTAATGGCAATCATGCTTGAGAGTATGATGCTTTCAGAACGTAAGGAGTATTTATGGGGTGTTGATGGAAACAAGGGCAATGGTTATCGTCAGGGCCGAAGTTATGGTCATGGTCGCATGCTTGAGTTTCGCATTCCCCGCGATCGATATAGCAACTTGCATCCAAAGATACTTGCCTTATTCAGGGACCAGGAACTTGAGTACGAGCGCCTTGCCGGAGTGCTATACACCAGGGAATTAACACAAAGTCAGGTAGGCGATATTTTTGAGGATATCTACGGTGAGCACTACAGTAAAGCCAACATTTCGCGGATGATAGATTACCTTCGCCGGGATGTTGAAGAGTGGCTCAGTCGCTCATTGGAGACTTATTATCCGGTTGTCTTTGTAGATGCCATCCATATTAAGATACACCGTTGAAACCGAAGCATTTTATGTTCTGCTGGGTGTAAAAGAGGATAATACCCGTGATGTACGCGGTATTTACAACAATCCAACTGAAAGTGCTACCGGATGGGAAGAAATGTTTGGCAAGCTGCGTGAACGTGGTGTTGAGCGCATTGGGTTACTGTTAGCAGATGGTTTGATTGGTCTCCCACAGCCCTTTGTGAAGTATACCCCAGCACAACACCTTCAACGTTGTGTAACCCATTTAAAGCGGATTTTACTCAGCAAAGTTCGTCATGGAGATAAAAAGGCTTTATCAGAGGATCTGAGGGATGTATTTCGCACAGGCCAAAAAGACTACGCACGTGAGCAGGTGTGGGAAAGATGGTCAGCAATGTGTCTCAAATGAGGCCATTATTACAGAAGCTTCAAACGCATGTCAGAAGATGTGGAGTACAAATACTACTTTACCTATCTGGATTACCATTGTCGTATTCAGTCGATGATCTATACCACCAACAGGATAGAACGATTGCAAAAGGACTTCCGTAGGGTATTAAAGATGTGCGGAGCCATTCCAAACGAAGATTCAGTATTGGTATTGATGGGTAAAGTAGCAATGGATAAAAGCTGTTATAACAGAGAACTCCCCGGAATTGACCGGGATCAAAACCAATAAAAACCTATATATTTGTCAGGCAAAGGCAAAACTAGTGGGGATATTTTAGACTGCCAGACACACAGAATGAAACACTACCCGACCAAACGGTTATGCTATTTTAAAGCACTAAACTTCGCTTACGTTCGACAGAAATAAAAAACATTGAACGAAGCGCCATTATTTGCTCATTTAAAGAATATATCCGTGAGGAATGGGTAGGGGGGATTAATGCTTGTGAGGATAGGGGTTGTATAAAAGTTGTAAAAAGGGTTGTTTTTTAACTTCGTTATGGCTAAATAATTTTTTATATCGTATGTCTTTTTTGACCAAATTTGATACAGGTAAAGTTGATTGTTATAAACATAAATTATTGTATGCGGCAAACTATAACAAGCAAGAATATATTGTGGTTTTAATTTAAAAACTTTTTTGTATCCGTCATAAAATCTCTTTTTGTATAATCTCGAACCTGTAAAAGGATAAAAAAAGGGATAAATCTCATTATTTACAAAACTAATGTCGCTTTTTAATAGACAATTTTTATCAAAAAATATCAATGAGAATTTATATTCACAAGTGTCTATTTCTATATAATTATCTGTAAGCAATAAGGCTGTATCTATATGGATATTTAAAGCGTAAATAACAGTATTGTTTGATATTTTATTTTTAATTCGATTATAAAATGCTTTTTGCGTATCAATATCTTTTGAATAATGAGTACTTTTTTTTTGTATAGCTTTATTAAGGTAACTATTTGAGTCTAATTTTTGATAATGCGTATCAATTTGCTTTATTGAAATTTGAGCATTTATTTCAGTTGAAAAAAACACACATATTAAATATAGAAATATTTGTAGTATAGGGTAATTATTTTTAAACATATTTGTGCGTGTTTGTAACAAGATATTTGTATCTGATTTTTTACTTACCAATAATTCTGAAGAAGATAATGCCATGCTTAAAAATTAGATTATCATTTAAAGTGTAAGAACCAATTCTTAGTTTAATAATTGTTTTGTTGGAATAATAACTAATTTTCCGAATATTATCAAAATGAGGAATACCCTTGTCCATATTCTCTGAATATATTGTAATCAAATGTTTTGATTTGGCAACCTCTTTCACGTATTCTATGTTCATTACATCTGCTCCATAGACTTGCTCTCCACCATATGTGTTAAATAACTCGTTTTTTACATTTAATGCATCTGTACCAATATGCTCTTGATAACCAATTTTCTTAGCTATTTCATTAAATGATCTTTTGCCTCCAAAATAATTATCTACTTCTTTAATTGTAGCAGGTCCACAATCCATTTTTAAATCCGGGTTGTCGCCGCTCATTAATTTAAAATCAACAACATCATATGGTTTTTCCGATGTGAAGAAAGACCATTGATTTCTTCCATGTTTTATTTCAGTTCTCCACCACATATTTTTTCCTTGTTGAAGCGCCTCAGAATAACCCGAAATTCCGCCTGCTATACCTCCGGTTATTGCACCCGTTAACAGCCCTGATTTAACGCTTTGCTGCCAATTGGCTAAGAATCCATTACCATTTAATAAATTGTTGCCTCCATTCAGCAAAAAGCTACTTGCTCCGCCCATAACTGCTCCCGAGGCTGCCCCTACAGCGGCTCCAATACCAAATACACCAAGCGCATCCCTTCCATTGCTTACATTGCCAGCTGCAATTTGAGTCCCCAAATTAATTGTACCACCAATTACGGCACCTCAACACATTGCATCAAGAAATACGCCTACTCCTGGCAGTAACGCCGTAAATACAAACTCCCCACTCGGGTCAACATATCTAAACCGGATTATTCCAACAATAGGCATATCTGATACATCTACACGCCTTTCAACTTCACAACTTCGGGGTCAGACTCCTTACAAAATCACTTCAAAGAACTTCACATTATTTTTACAATTGCAAAATTAGCAATAAAAATCACATTCACGCAAAAAAATAGAGGGCTATTTTTTCAGTCCTCAATGTAAAAAAATAAATGTAGCCGATTAAATTAAATGTGTGTAGATTGGGGTTGTGTCAAGCGAACTATGCCCTAAAAATAGGGATATGTTTTCGATACTCATTCCGTTTTGCAGTAAATGGGTGACAATGGAGTGGCGCAGAACGTGAGTCTGCGCAACAACTCCCAAATTTTTCCAAAAGTAGTAAAATATTCATTTCACAGCATTATACAAGGCTGAATACTTAACTTCCTGTCATTGTGAAAGAAAAGCGGGTATTGAGATTTCGACATCACAGTATGGCTTAAAATAAGCCTTATGAGGCATAAAAACACGACAAAAGGCGTCTATATAGCTATTTATAAGTTGTTTAAACCTCTCAAATCCATTTGTGATATTGGCACAACGGGTCAGGTTGTAGCCGATGAAAACCAAACTTACTTCGCCCAACACCTTTGTCTTGCCCCGTGTAAGCACGTGGTCGAAGCCACGCTGTCGCTTTATCGTTCCCCAAGGGTGTTCGGCCAATTGCTGGCGCTGTTTGTAATAGTCTTTGTTTTGGTTTACCCGTTCGGCATTTTGCTCCATCAGGGAAGCATATTCGCTTCGGTCGATGTTGCGGCCGTTTTTCTTACTGGTGGTACAATTACTTTGCATCGGGCAGATTTTGCACGCAGCCACGTTGTTATAGCGTTGAAACCGGTATGCCGACTTATATCCTTTGCTGCTGTGCGTGTACAAGGTTCCGTTGGTTGCGAGTGTTTCTCCTGCCGGACAGGTATAAGTGTCGGCTTCCGGATTGTAAATGAACTGTGACACCGGAAATATATCCGGATTAGTTGATGCCGATTCTTTGGGCGATACATAAGTGGTGATGCCGTTCTGTTCGCATGCATGTATTTGTTCACCGGTATGATAACCCTTGTCGGCCAATACATCCATCGTCTCGACCTGAAGGTTTTCTTTGGTTTCAATGGCAACCGAGGCCAATGCATTGGTGTCGTTTACACTACCCGTGTCGAAATGCGTTATCAGCTTATTCTTGGCATCTACCGAAGCCTGCACATTGTAGCCCACCTGGGTGATGTGACGGTAAAGAACTACTGATTGAGCATCTCTATCTGTCGTACTGATTTGTTCTTTACCTGTTGCTTTAAGCTGTGATTCAAGTCCCTCATATTTGCTTTTGCGCACTTTCTGTATCTTGAGCTTCTCTGCCAATTCAGCTTTTTCTTCTTCACTGTCCGACTGATCTAAAGCGTTCTCATATTCCCGTATCCGGGTATCAATATAATCAAGGTGACGATCTATCTTGCCCTGATTGTAGTTGTTCTTCAGCGAGTTTTGTGCACGAACCTTGAAGGAATCAATGGCAATGGTTTTACCTTCAATCAAATCCAACTCTTTAAGTAGAAATACAAACTTGCGAAAGATTGCCCTGAACTGTTCGGCATTGTCTTTACGGAAATTTGCAATGGTTTTATTGGAGGGTACTATTTCGCCCAACAGCCAACGGGCTTCGATATTGAGCCGGGCTTCACGCTCTAATTTGCGGGAAGAACGAACACCATAACGATATCCGTAAATATACAATTTAAGCAATTGAGCAGGATGAATCGGTGGACGACCCTCACTCTTTAGTGTAACATGCTTAAAGCCGAAACTTTTCAAATCGATACTATCAACAAAAAAATCGATAATACGCACGAAACTGTCGGGCTCCACCAGTTGATCCAAACAGTAAAATTGAATTTGATTCCGGGGTTCGCTTTTTACGTGATGCATGGGAGTATTATGAATTAACTGCATAAATATAAGCATTTTAGCGCATTAATCCAAGTAAAAAGAAAGGGTTGTCTTAGCTTAGGTTGAAAAATAATGTATCAGAAATGAAGGTGGTTTTTGCGCAGTCTGACGGTTTCAGCTATGCCCAGTAGCCGTTTTGCGGGCTTCGTCACTGTCACCCGCTACAAATTTACTGCGGGTCCCTGCTGTTTCAATTTACTCTTTCATAGGCTATTGGGCATAGGTGCTGTTAGCACACGTTTTTATATATTTGTTTGACTATACCAATCCCTTATTAATGATCCAACTCTTTCAATATCTGTCTTGGAAAGATATCCACTGTGCATAATTACATTTCTTGATCTTTCCATTGATTTAAAAAGTTGATTAACCCACTCAAATGAGTTTAAATGAGGTTCAAATAAATCCCATTGCTTATTAATTATAGAAGCTAAATCACCGAAATCAACATACTGAATCATAGATTCACCTCTTTGTGTATGCCATTTTATCTTTTCTTCCTCATCTTTTCGAGCAATCGCCTTCTTTTGTATGCTATCAGGAAGAGCCTCACTCCACCAATTTACTCCAATTTCCTCTAACAATTTTTTTTCTACAAATTCTCTTACAGTATTCTCAAATGAATAAATGGCAACAAAAACAAGAGACATGTTTCTAGCTTTTATCAATATTGACTCCTCAACTTGGTCAATGCAAAGTCTCTTTTCTAAATCAACATTTTCTAATTGCGAGATCAATGCGATATTTTTTCTGCCTGCTTTATCAAGAGCTTCCTCAGTTAAAAGCCCTTTAAATACAAACGAATAGTACTTATCCATTACATTAAGTGTTCTTTAAGACTTTTGAATATTGCATCATATACCGCTGCATCCCTTGTCTCAGGTAAATGAATTTGTATATTATAATGAAGAGAAGGAGTAATTTTAGATTCAATAGGAATTTCTAATGATTTTTTTGGTTGTATTTCAGGTTCATTTTCTACCACCTTAGTTGTCTTTGGTTTGGAAGGAGTTTTCCAATCTGCATAATCAGCTAAAGCTTTAAATGTTTTAGCCATTAATTTCAATTTTGGCTCATCGATTGTCCCTTGAGTTAAGGTTTTCAATTTATTCTTTACCTCATCTTCGCTCATTTCATAAGCCTTAAGATTAATGGCAAATAAGTCTGAATAACCTTCCTCAACACATTCAGCCATAACTTTTGCTGTTTGCGATTGGTCAATGAATCTAAAATACTTCTCAGATGGAGCACCATTTCCATCTAATAATCCTATCTCTTTAAAAAGTTTGATATACAAAGTGTCATTACTACTTGAATATCCTAATGTCTTTAAATAAGCTCCAGTTATTCTTTCTGGTGCCTTAGCTGAAATCAGGGAATTTATTATTCCTTCTAGATTTTTTGTTGTTACTAAATAAGCAGTTGGTAGTCCCATATCTCTTTTTTTAAATGTGTGCTAACGGATGGGGGTGTGGCAAGTGTGGGAGAGCGTGTTACGTTTTCGTCCCCCGACGAAAACGCCCGAGCGGGCGAAACCGCTCAGAAGTCCCAGTGTCACCCACATTGGCTACACCCCTTGTTATCGCCTGGCATTTATTTCAATTCATAATTAGTGCTTCGTCCACCACTACCTTCTTTTTGTAAGATATTCTTCTTAATTAAATCTTGAATATCTCGAAGAGCTGTGTCTTGTGAACATTTATTAATTTTCGCCCATTTCGAGGTTGTCAACTTTCCGTCAAATCCATCAAGCAGTCTATTTATTATTTTTTGTTGCCTATCGTTGAGAATTGTGGTGGAATGAAATTTCCAAAATTCTGCTTTATGAAGTATTTTCGATAAAGTCTCTTCTGTGGAGTCAATAGCATTTACTAAACATTGCAAAAACCATAAAATCCATTCTGTTATATCTGAATTTCCTTTCTGTGTTTTTTCAAGATTTTCATAATACTGTTTCCTTTCAACCCTAATTTGTGCAGACATACTATAGAACCGTCTGATACTTTTGTCAGAACGTGCCAATGTCATATCTGTAATTGCTCTTGTAATACGACCGTTTCCATCGTCGAATGGATGGATTGTTACGAACCATAAATGAGCAATAGCTGCCTTAAGAACCAAATCAATTTCATGTTCGTTTTCAAACCAGTCTAAGAATTTTATCATTTCTGGCTCTATTCTGTCAGAATTTGGAGCTTGGTAGTGAACCTTTTCTTTTCCCATAGGTCCTGATACAACTTGCATAGGTCCAGTCGTATCTTTGCGCCAGTCTGCAACAGTAATTTTATAAAGATTACTCCAACCTGACGGGAACAGCGCTGCATGCCAGCCAAACAGTCTGTTTTTAGTTAACGGCAAATCATATTTTTGAGTAGCGTCAAGCATCATCTCGACTAGTCCGTCAACGTGGCGTTCCGATTCTACTGCTCCTGCAATGTCAATTCCTAGTCGACGTGCAATTGAGGAACGTACTTGTTCAACATCCAAAAATTCGCCTTCGATTTCTGATGACTTAATAACATCTAAAGTAAGAGTGTTCAATACGGCTTCATTTTGCAAATCAAAACCAAGCGATTCCATTTTACCCAAAAGTCTTCCTTGCTGATTTCTTGCTTCACCAAGTTTTATCATCACTTTCTTATTGTCCCAAGTGAAGTCTGTCCAGTTTTCCTTTTCGTGTATATAAATCTTCATTCTCCGCAAAATATGCGTCAAATATACTACTTATTCTCCGCAAATAAAACTTTCTCCGCAAATTTCGCACAGATTACAGCTAATAATCTCCGCACTGTCGTTTTTTTTGCTTGGCGGTAACGGTTCGGGGCTTGGCGTTCGGGCGGGAAAGTCCGCAGGAACTTTCACGGTTGAATGTCATCCCGCCTGACACTAAACCCTTGTTAGACGCCGCCCATTAGTCTTCCTGTGACTTTACTTCTGAATTACATATATTGCTCTTCCCTGTGCAAGTATTTTATCACTCGAATCGCCTCCATAAAAAATACCATTGGAATAATATCCCACTGTTCCTACTGACTGGCTTCCAGTATTAGTTAAAAGCACTCCATTAGCTCCTACTTTGGCTGCTCTTGACTTCAATGCATCCATTGCTTTATCCTGTGCTGCTTGTCTTGATAATACCACATCACTGGAAACTTCAATTATTCCAATACTTTCGTATTCCGTAGGGGGATCAAGATAAATTTTCACTTCATTTGGGCTAATCGCAGATCTTTTCGTTCCAGTAATAATTATAGAACCAGTTGCGCAACTAGATAAGGCTCCAAGAATAAAAATTACTGTGATAATGTTAAGTAGTCGCATACCTTGCTTCTTTTTCGGCAAACTAATTATCTTCTTCATAAATTACTTAATTAACGTGTTACAAATCGTTCTGTTAGTCATATTATCACTATACTGTTCAGGAGGTGGCACCTAACGGATGGCGCTAAGCGGCACACCCGATAGGGTTGCGCTTAGTGCATGTTAGGGCTTCGTTTTTCTATTCATTCAAGCATGTATTCAAAAACATGTTGCCACGATATTTGTCCGGTGTTATGTCGATTCCATTTTTAATCATTAGCAGTTCTCTCCATAAACCAGCACCATAACTTGTTGTTTTAAATTTTATTTTGTTGTCTTCTTGTTTTATGCCAGCAATGTACTTTAAAATTTTCATCGTTGTATAATCATCATCACCCTTTCTAAATTCACCAAATACAATTAAGCTATTTGAGTCAAACCCAATCGGTTTCTGGTTGCTAAAAATTTGTCCATTTGTCAAATCAAATGCAATTTCAGAAAGCTCATAAGTTGTGAGAGTAAAATGATTTTGGTGTTCAGAAAGCTCAAAATTACCATAACTCCAGTCTGTATGCCATATGGATTTTCCAACATTACATGTGTCAACAACGAGTTCTGTCAACTTATAAGACCTTAATAGTTTCCCGTTTCTGTAAAACCATAATGCGTTTCTATCACCAATTGTATGTCCTTCCATGAAATCATCTATGATAACTATATTTTGTCCATTATCTGAAACTAAAATTGTCATGCTCGTAAAACCTAAATCCTTAAATTTGTATTTAGTTGAGCCTGCTTTATCTGAAAGAGTCCATTTCTTCTTTTGATATTTTACGGAATATTCTCCGTTTTTACTCTCAAATTTTGTCTGAAGTCTTGGTTCGTCAGCAAAACAGTCGAATATAAAAACAAGTCCAAAAAATAACAGAAATATTCGTCTAATCATAGTTTCTTTTTGTCTTTTTAAATGAGCCCTAACGGTTGGCGGTATGAAAAGTTGCCGATTGCGGGCGATTTCCTGTCAAGTTACACAAAAGTTGAAGCGGGCTACAACCCTTAAACAACCTACTGACTCGGCAATTTTTTATACCGCGTGTGTGCGCCCTGCATGAGCAGTGCGCACCTGCTGCAAAGCAAGTGAAAAATTGCAAAAATACAAATATTTTTGGTTAAACAATGCTTTCAACAGGTGTATTTTTTCCAGA
>Ga0334883_1005892_pt1 | contig 10503 bp, 4 predicted proteins | sample GraSluR1_MG_6_FD_207230 | JGI IMG/M metagenome (GOLD analysis project Ga0334883, IMG submission 207230) | Sludge microbial communities from methane-producing bioreactor in Wageningen University, Netherlands - Granular Sludge_09_05-R1 | ecosystem: Engineered > Bioreactor > Anaerobic > Unclassified... | reverse complement strand
GCGGCTGCACGGGCTGCGGCTGCGGCTGTGGCTGCGGCGCCACAGCGCGCATCGGGGGCGGCACCGCGGGCGCATCGATGGACAGCGCCGGCACATGGAGCGGTTCCGTTGGCGGCGGCGGAGTGGGCAGCGGCCGCGCTATCGGCGGCGGGGCCACATAGGAGGGCGGTGCCATGGGTGGCGCCGTCAAGAGCGGCGCCACCTTTGGGTGATCGCTAGCCACCCTGGCGGTTCTCGCGAGCTGCCGCGCGCGCGGCGCTCCTGCGGCGGGCTCTGGGTCGTCAGGCTCGACGGTATTCAGGGCGGCCGTCTTATCCAATTCGACCACTTCTTCACGCGGCTGGCGCAGCCCTGGTCGTGCTGCCACTTCAGCGCGCTGCGCCCGCTGCATGGCGGCCTCGACCTCGCGCAGTGAAAACGCATCGGTAGGCGCCTCTTCATCACCCGTCGGGTCCTGGCGTGGCCGCAGCGGCAGGGGGCGCGTCGAGTCGCTCAGCGGCGCTTGGCCAGGACGCCCCGTTGGCGCAGGAGCCGCCCCAGCGCCGTCAGGAAAGAGGAGTTGCTCCCCTTGCCCCGCGGCGCCAGTGATGCGATGCAGGTAGGCGTCGATGTCGGACTGCTCTCGGCTATGCCCGGAGCGATCGGGGCGCACCGTCGCAGCGTCGCGCAGCACGTCGCGGGAGAGGTGCGCGAAGGCATCATCCCCAGCCGGCGGCACCTCGAGGGCGTGCTGATGGGGCGAAGTCGGGACGTCGTGCACCGAGAGGTTGGACTTGTTCGGCAAGGCTGGCGCCGCGATGGAGACCGTCGCCAAGACCCGATCCGTGGCATCGCTGAGATCGTAGATCGTGCTCTCGTCCTCTTCGCCTTCGGCCCGCCCCTGACGTCCGAGCATCGCTGAGAGGTCTGTCGCGGTGGAGTCGCTCGACGCCGCCGCCGAGGTCGGCCCAGCGCGCAGGCGCTTGCGCATCTCGCGCACGTCTGCCGTGATATCCGCTGACGACGGGGCGGGGGTTGGTCTCCGCTTTTGTCCGGCCAGATCACGCGGCCCAGCAATGGGGCGCACCGTATTGGCCACGCTCCCAGCCGGCGTCCGCGGAGGCGGGAGTGGGATCCCAGCGCTCGCCATTTTGTCGCGCACCTCTTGGACATTGACCGTCGGCTCAGCGCCGAGGACGTCGAGATCTTTTTTGGCCAATGAACGCAGGACCTGCTGGCGCACCTCCTGAACATTGAAGGTGGCATCATCGCGCCGAGCCCGACTCGCCTCTGGCCCAGCACGGCGTCCCATGGACGAGCTGTTCTTCCCCCCTCCCGCTGGGGTCAGGCGCGGGTTGGGCGGCGGCGATGGTCGCTGTGTTCGGCGCGGCACCTCACGCAGCGCACAGCGGGCGAGGAGGAAGGAGGCCTGCCCAAAGCTCGGCGCCAGCGCCTGTACCCCTTCCAGGACCACCCGCGCATCGTCCCACTCCCCCAGTAACATCATGGCTTCAGCAAAGAGGCAACGCAACGCCGGATCGTCGGGGTGAAAGCAAAGCGCCTCTTCGGCCCGGCCGAGGGCTTCCTCGCTGCGTCCGGCATTCAACAGGTTGCGAATCGCCGTGATCGTCTCGGCTGGTGCTGCATCCACGCCCATGGAAGACATTCCACAAAGTCTGCGCCAGTGCGCCAAAAGAAAAGCAGAAAACCCCCTATAATCATCAAAGCTTTCCCCGGCGGCAGGATAACAGAGCCGGTCGCGATGTCAAAGGCCCCGCTCACAGCGCTTCATCGCCGAGGAGACGCCGGGGATGGTGTTGACGACCTGGCCCTTCGCGCCCTATCTTGCCCAGGTGGGTCTGTCTTGGCCACCGAGGAGATTAGGACATGGCACGTCGACACCTCTTGTTTCTCTTGCTTTTCCTGCTACCTGTCACGCCGGGCTTCGTCTGCGCCTCGCGGGCTGAGCGCATGGAAGGGGAGCTTGACGCCCTGCGCATCCAATTCGAAGAGATTCAGCAGCGCATCAACAACGACCAGGCGCAAGTCACCGAGATGATCCTGCGCGCCGACGTCAAGTTGGCCGAGCTGGCCGAGCTCCAAGGCCAAGCCCATGATCTCGTCACCCGCAACAGCGTCGATCTCTCCCTCCAGTTGGAATCGACCCGAACGGAGCTCGCCGAGCTACGCGGCCGCATGGATTCCCAAGATCGCACCCTAACCCAGCTCGGCAACGATGTCCGCGCCATCGTCAGCGCGCTTGGCGCCACCGACTCGGGCAAGACCATCGTCCTCCCCAAGGAAAAGGAGGCCCTCTTCGCCTTCGCTACGGAGAAACGCGCCGCCAACCGCAATCCTGAAGCCCGGGCCGCCTACTCTGAGTTCATCGCGCGCTACCCCGACGACAGCCGTGTTCCAGCCACCTTGGCCGACCTCTGCCTGCTCTTCAGCGTCGACGGCATGCACCAGGACGCCATCGCGACAGCCCGCACCTACCTCAAGACCTTCCCCGATGGCCCACAGCGCAACGACGTCATCGCCACCATGGGCGACAGCGCCGCCGCGCTGGGTAACTGCGATGTCGCCCAGAAGGCCTATCAGACCCTCGTGGAGGTGGGCCATAAGAACGCCAAGAAGCGTCTCAGCGAAATCAGCGCCCAATGTAAGTAAATCCTGCGCTGGAGGCCGCGCGCAATTCCCAGAGGTGACAACGTGCGCCGAGGACTCCGCCTTGCTCTGCTCCTAGCCTGTGCTGCCGCAAGCTGCACCCAGCAGGAGCCCACCAAGGAGGCCCGCGCACCAGCCGACACGACCACAGCGCCCCTCCCAAGCGCCGCGGCGCAACCTCCCCCCCTCGCGCCCAGCGCCGACCATCCCCTCCCAGTCATGGCCGCAGCAGAGCTGCTCTTCAGTAGCGCCGCGCCCCTCCTCGACACGGCCATCGCGGGCACCCTCGCCCTGCCTCCCCCAGCGCACAGCCAAGAGATCGCCATCATCATCGGCGCTGACCTCGGCGCCCTTACCCTTCCCCTCATCACGAAAGTGCTCGGGCACCACCGGGCACAGCTCGAACGCTGGCAGCACACGGCCAGTCCCCTCTTCACCCTGCGCCTCGACGGCGGCAACAACCTGTCACCAAGCCCCCCTCACTTCCAGCCCAGCGCCGCTCATAGAGAACGCGCAGAGCACGTCTTGGCTGCCCTGAGCCAGCTCGGCATCGACACCATGCTCGTCGGCCTGCGCGACCTCGTCTTGCCCGTCGAGGTCCTCGGCGAGCTCGCGGCGCAACAGGGCGTCACCCTGCTCAGCACCAATCTCCTCCACCTCCACAGCGGGCAGGCAGCCTTCACCCCCTACCGAATTTTCCATCATGAGCAAGCTGAACACGGACCCTTACGCGTGGGCCTCTTGGGCCTCACCCCGGGGCACCCCACGGACCCGCGCTTCTTGCGCAACGCCGGGCTCCGCCTCGATGACGCCGCAGAGGCCCTGCGCCGTGGCAACGCGGCCCTCCGCAGCGCCGACGTCCACGCCTGCATCCTCCTCAGCGGTCTCGGCCTCCACGCCACCCGAGAAGTCATCAAGCGCCTCGCGCCGGCAGACCGACCCAACCTCGTCCTCGTCGTCGGCTCGGGACACCTCACCCCTGAGCCCCTCTGGCTCGACGGCGTCATCCTCATCGAGGCCGCTGGAGGGGGCGAGCGCTTGCTCGTGGTCAACCTCCCCACCCACTTCGCCCGCGACCGCCTCGTCAATGTCGACCTCGAAGGCCTCACCCCTGTCCGCCACCTGGTGCACCAGATCGCCGAGGTCTGGCACCACGGCGCAGTGGCCGGAAGCACCCGCACGAACCGCCCCCAGATGCGCAGCCTCGCGAACCTGCTCCGGCAACGCAAGTGGCAGGACCTGCTGCTCTCGGGCGTCCCACCTGGCCTCAGCATTCAGGTCATGGACTCACGGTGAGGGGCCAACGCTCAAGCGCAGGCCCAACTCCCAGCGCGGCGCATCGACGTGCCAGGCCCCGCGCAGCCCCACCCGCCAGCAACCACAGCCCGCCACGTAGTCCCAGAAGGCGCTCACATCGAGCCCTGGCCACGCGCCCAAGACCCAAGCGGCATCGGCCCCTGCGATGGTGGGGCCAAGAGCCCCCTGGAGCGCCAGCGCCAGCATGTCCGACGGCGTCACTTCTGGCATGCGCCACGCCGTCGCCACCTCATGGGCGCCAGGGCGTCCACTCCAGAGCAACCAGCGCCCCATGCGGTGATAAGCGGCGACCAAACGCCACAGCGCATCGGGCCGCCAAGCGATCCAAGCGCCTCCGGCGAGGCTATCGCTGCCGCCGTGGCTCCACACCAAGTCGCCCCCTAGGCTCAAAGGCGAGTCGTCCCATCCGACTTGGGTGCGCAGGAAGCTGGCGCTGCCTTCCACCTCACCCGGCCCGGGCAGGGCCAGCACCGCCCCCATCTCAGCCTGCCACGCCCAATTCGCGCCAAGCCACTGGGATCCGAAGCCTCCCTCCAGGCTGTGTCCTATTCTTGGAGCCACGTCCCACGACCACACGCTGCTCGACCTGGCCGGCCGCCGAAAGTCGGCGACCTCCCACCGCCACCTCACCACAGGCCGCAGGAGGTGGGTCCCTGGGGCGTAGCGCCGGGCCAAGGTCGTGCCCAGCTCCGCCCCCAAGGCGAGCCGCGTCTGGTTCTCCCGCAAGCGCCCACTGTCGCCGAGCACGGTCTCATGCCAGGCCTCAGTCGCCAAGTCCAGGCGCGCCAAGGACCCCAGCGCCACAGGCCAGCGCAGCACGCTACGCACCTGCATGGCCAAGCCCGAGGCCCAGGGCTCACCCGCGTCGCGGTGGCCATCGCCCGCGCCAAGCGGTCGCTCCCCCTGCAGCGCCCACGGCGCCAATCCCCCCTCGCCCCAATCGATGAAGGCCGCGCCATCGCCACTGGAGAAGTGGGTCATGCCCGCCTCCAGCTCCCAGCGCAACCACGGTGCTGGACGCTGGTGGCTACGCATCCGCACCCACGGCCACCGGGCGGTGTCCACCGCTGCGGGCCGCGCCGCAGGGCTTAGCGTCTCTGCCCAGCGCGGCCTCCACCGGTCCTGGATGAAATCGGCGCCCAGATCAGCGGCCCAGGTCGGCGACTCGTAGCTCACGGCGACGGCGCTCTGTCCAAAGCCGCGGGTCCGGGTCGCGAAGTCGCTGAAGGCCGGCCACGGCGTCGCCGGGGTCGTCGAAAAATCGATGGCCGCGAGCAAGCGCAAGCCCGGCGCCAGCTCCCACGGCGCCCACCCCTGGCTGTCGAGAGCCAACTCGGCCGCGTCGAGATCATAGCGCAGCTCCGCCTCGAGGTGGCCGCGGCCGGCCGCCCCGACATGGCGCTCCTCGATGGCCAGCGCCGGCCCCACGGCGCTGAGCCAGCCCGGCGCGAGGCCGAGGTCGGCAGCCGATCCCAAGCGGAAAAACAAAGGCCACCACAGACTCCAACCGCGGCTCGCGCTGTAGCCGATCCGCGGAGCCAGCACCCCAGAGGCGCGTCCATCGGGGTGCAGACCATAGACAGGCAAGCGCACCAGCATCCCCAGTGCTTCGACGGCGACCCCCTCCAGGCGCGCCGTCGCTGCAGAGGCGGCGTCAAAAGGCGCTTCCCCAGGGTGCGCTTGGAGGGGCAAGACCACCTCGGCGATATGCACCACGATCCCATCTCCGTCCCCGTCACCACAGGGGCAGGGACGGGCGCGCAGCCCGCGCACCTGCAGGTGCTCCTCTTGGCGCCACAGCGACGCAGCGGTGGCGCTGAAGTCTGCATCGTGCCAGCGCACATTCACCGCGCGCCACGCGCCTGCGTGCTCCACCCACAATTGCTCCGCCGCAAAGCCCTGCCCGCCTTGCCCGGCGCTGACCCCCTCGAAGTACAGGGACCCGGTCTGCCACTGGAGGCGCTCAGCGCGTAGCCAGGGTGCCTCGGGCGCCGTGGGCGTCGTCAGGCTGAGTTTCTCAACCCAGAGCTCGCCATGGGCACCGATGCCGACGCGGTCAGCCGCAAAGTCGATGCCCACTCCTGGGCCATTTTCGGCAGCCTCGGCCGTGGGAGCCAACAGGGAGGCCGTTGCCAAGGCATGGCCCTGTTGCTCCAAGAGGGGGTGAGGTGAATGGGCGCAGGCCGCGAACGCCCAGCTCAGGTGGATCAGCAGCAGTAGCCACCCGCCGACCCGCCACGAGCGGTAGCGGTGCCCATCGAGGCGCTCCGCCGTGGGGTGCGTTGGCACGCGTCCGCCCTGGGCCATTTCCTCACTGCCTCCAAGGACGCAGCACAGCCGGCGCAGGGGATGTGCTCAGGGGCTCTTCTGCGCCTTGCCCGCTACGTGAATGAACAAAAACTCGCCGCTCTGCTCTACGCGATAGGCGGCCCGCTCGGCAAGGGTGAGGGTCACGATGGTGTTCTCTTTGGCGGCCTGAGCCCGGGCTTCTTCGAGGGCGGAGTCAAAGTAGCGCAGGTCGAGGGAGCGGCGGTTGTTGGAGAGGGGCACCCGCGTGCCCATGAGGGTCACGACGATGCGCGGGCTGCCGTCAGCGGCGGTGTCTTCGTCGACGCGGTAGGTCGCGGGGCGAATGGTCTGCAGGAAGAGCGCGCCGCCTTTGTCGCTTTCTTGGTAGCCGATCCAGGTCAGGCGGTTCTTCATTTTGGGGTTGACCTTGGCCGCTTCGCGGGCCCGGCGGGGAAAATAGTGCCAGTCGCGCACGCCTGGGACGATGCCGCGATAGGTCGCCGGTTGACCGGCCATCGTCTCGCTCACGGCGACACCATCACCGGCGCGGTTGCTTTTGGTGACCCGTGCGATTTTGCCACCTTGGGGTGCGCTCGCGCCATCCGTCGCCGCAGCGTCACCGGCCTCGGGCGGCGGCGCCGGCATACCGGGGATGTAGCCTCCCGAGCCAGCAGGCACGCCAGAGTCACGGCTGGGCACGGCGCCCGGCCCGGCGCCGGAGCGCAGCGATCCCGTGCTGACCTCTTGCGCCCACGCCGCCGCGCCCAAGGTCAGGCACAGGGCCACAGCGACGCCAGCCGCAGCGCCACGGCCCCACCCGGTCGTCACGGCCCGTGGAGAAGGGAGAGAGGAGATGTACGCTTGGGCCCTCATGCCATACCTCGCTGGAAAACAGCACCATGTTCGCTTCGCGGGGCGCAGGCGTCGCCCGGCCCCGGCCTCCGATGTCACCGCCTTCATCTTAGGGGTGAGCCGCCCACTTGGCAAAGTCCGCGGGCAGGTAGCGCACCCCGCTGGCCTTGCCTTACCTCAAAAGTTGGCGCCCCACGGCGACTCACATACCATGCACGGCGATGTAGGTGTGGCGCCGCGGTGCACAGGCTCCCACGGCGCAACACCGCCCCCATGGTGTGGGACGCCTCAGTCAGGCTGGTCCGAGGGTTTTCAAGGCGAGGTTGAAGATGAGCATCGAGCGGCAGGCCGAAATGGTCAGTACACCCCCACTGATGAACCGCGACGTTACCCGCGCCAAGCAGGTCACTGTGGGCCGCAAGAGCGTCGAGCGCTACGCCGAGCGCCTCCAGACCAGCGCCAAACGCCTGCGCCACGGGCCAGAGGCCTCAGAGCTGCTCTGCGCCGTCGCCGAGCTGCACGAAGGCATCCTCGACCACAACCCGGCCCAAGCCGCCCGATTTTATCACGGCGCCATCGAGGCCTTCGCCCTGAGCCGCCCCGCCCACGCCGGGGTGCGACGCCTGGCGCGTGATGCAAAAGAGATCGACACCATCCGCGCCTCCCTCCAACGAGACATCGCCAACGCCACGGGTCAACGGGCCATCAGCTTGCGCCAAGAGCTGGCCCGCACCCTGCTCTACCAGGCCGACCGCCCCAACGACGCCCTCCTCATCCTCGAAGAAATCGACGCCTTGCGCAGCGCCCGCGCGCGCGAGGCGAGCGAAGCCGAGTCCGCAGGGCCAGGCTGGATGGGGGTGGAGCTCTTCTTTTTGTGGGAAGAGGCCTTGTGGGCCACCAGCCAGTGGCAGCGCTACGAGAAGCTGTTGCGCGAGGCACTGATCAACCAGCGCAGCAACCGACCCTTCACCCAAGTCATCGAGCGCCGCCTGCTACACCTCTACCAGTACATTCTCCCTGACGCCAAACAAGCGGGCATCATCATTCAGCATTTGCTCGGTCACAGCCACCTCGACCCAGAGCTGGTCGAGCTGGCCTTGCGCCGCATGGAGCGCAATGCCCAGCCTCAGGAGATGGTCGCCCTGCTCAACCGCGCCCTCGAAGCACCGCAGTGCGCCGGCCACGCCACCCTGTACCGCATGCTCCTGGCGGACATCGCCCGCCATCACTTCGACGACATCCACCACGCCGTCGACATCATCCGCGCTGGCGTCGCCACGCCCACCCCACCCAGCGACGTGACAGCGAGCCCCGAGGACGGCCCGGCCCCCAAGCGCGAGCCCATCCTGGTGCACGAGCTGCTCACCTTGCAAGAGGAACGGCAGGACCTGGCGGGCATCCTCGAGGCCTTGGGCTTCAGCCTCGACATCCTCGAAGATCCCGTGCTGCGGGCCGACACCTTGCACCGCATCGGCACCATCCTCAGCGACAACCTCGAACAAGAGGACAGCGCCGTCGAGGTCTGGCTGGAAGCGCACCGCGAGTGCCCCACCCACCTGCCCACCCTGCGCAGCCTCGGCCGCATCTACCGCCGCCGCGAAGCGTGGGCCGAGCTGGCGGATCTCTATGAAGGCGAGCTCAGCGCCAGCCAAGACGACGATCGCTGGCGCAAACACCATCAGCTCGCCGAGATCTACGAAGACCGCCTCGGTGATCTGGAGCAAGCCTTTCACCACTACGCCGCCGTCCTCGCCCTGCGTCCCTCGGATCTGGCCTCGCTCAAAGGCGCCGGCCGGGTGGCGGCCGCCCTGGGCCGCTGGTCCGATCTCCTCCACCTCTATGCCGCCGCGGAGGAGGCCACCCAGGACCCCAAGCAACACACCTATCTCCTCGACCGCATCGCCCAGATCGCCGAAGAACACCTGGGCGACCTGGACACCGCTTGCACCGCCCTCGAAGCGCTGCGCATCATCGACCCGCGTCAGCCCTCGGCCATTGCCTCTCTGGCCCGCCTCTACATGCGCCTGGAGCGCTTCGCCGACCTGGTCGACCTCACCGATGAAGAGCTTTCTTGGACCACCGAAGGTGAGAGCTGCGCCGCCTTGCTGTGCCGCAACGGCGAGATCTGCGCCGAGCACCTCGCGGACAGCGCCCGGGCGGCCGCCTATTACCGACGGGCCCTACAGGTGCTCCCGACCTATACCCCAGCCCTCGAGGCCCTGGGGCGCCTCCTGGAGCAGGACCACAAGTGGGAAGAGCTGGTGGCTCTCGGCCTGGAAGAGGCCGAGCAGTGGGGCGATGCCCGGCAAGCCCTGCGCCGCCTCCACGCCGTCGCCGACATTCTGGAGAGCCGCCTGGGACGCACGGACGAGTCCTTGGCCCTGTACTGGCGCTGCCTCGACCGCGATCCCAGCGACCGGGTCGCCCGCGCCACCTTGATCCGTCACTACAAATCCACGGCCGAGTGGGAAGAGGTGGCCCGAGTCCTGGAGATCGAAGCGGCCCACGGCGGCACGGCGGGATCGCCCGCCCTGACGCTCTTTACCCTGGCCCAGGTGAAAGAGCACCGCCTGAACGACCTCGAGGGCGCCCTCGACGCCTATCAGCGGGCCTTCACCGCCGACCCCAGCAACACGGTCATCATGCGGGCGCTCCTGGCCACGGCGCGCCGCGTCGGCGCCAGCGAAGGGCCGCGCAAGACCTTGAGCAACGCCAGCACCAAGCCCACGGACCAGGTCGCCCGCGCCGAGCTGCTCGTCGCGTTGGCCGAGTTCAGCCTCATGGACTCCCACGATCCCATGACCGCCGCGGGCTACCTAGAGATCGCTGAACAGATCACCCCAGAGAAGGCCATCTTCGCCTCCCTCCTCGCCATGGCCTTGGCCCAAAGCGGGCGCTGGTCCGAGCGTCTCCGCCTCGCCCTCAGCCCGCACCGCAGCCTCGATGAACAGGTCCATGGTCTCCACGGCGCCATCGTGACGGGTATGCCGGCCGGCTTGGCCGATCCCGCCAAGAGCATCCTCCCCGTGGTCCCTGACCCAGAGGTCTCGCTCCAACTGTGGGAGATGCTGTCACCGGCGCAGCGCCCCTCCTATCTCCATCTCAGCCCGGAGATCCTGGCCAACCCGGCGCCGCACGTCCAAGACCTGCGCCGCTGGTCGGCCCTCGCCGCGCTCCTGGCTGGCGACACCATCGATCCGGCCAAGCGGGTGCTGCCCGAGAACAAGTCTTCCTATCTCTCGCTGCGACCAGAGCTGGAGTTACTGGCGGCCTATTACGAGGTCACCGAGGCCTGGCCCAAAGTCCTCGAGGTCCTGGAGGTCCAAATCGAGAGCGCACCGAGCGATCCCGAACGGGCCCACGCCCTGCTGCAGCGCGCCTTCGTCCTGGGCAAGGTCG
>Ga0334883_1005884_pt1 | contig 10523 bp, 21 predicted proteins | sample GraSluR1_MG_6_FD_207230 | JGI IMG/M metagenome (GOLD analysis project Ga0334883, IMG submission 207230) | Sludge microbial communities from methane-producing bioreactor in Wageningen University, Netherlands - Granular Sludge_09_05-R1 | ecosystem: Engineered > Bioreactor > Anaerobic >... | reverse complement strand
CACACACACACCCTCTTGTTGTTGTTGTTGTTGGCTGGTTTGGGTTGTGGGTGATTCTACTTTTGTCCAAAATTGTTCGCTCGGGAAGATATGGACAAGTATATATACTTTTGGGTTGTATATTAGGGTATATGACATTTGAGGATTTTACAGTCTTGTATGTCAGAAACATGACATATCTGACGTTTTTTTGCGCTTTCTTCTCTAATCCTTTTATGTTATGGGGATGAATTGAGATGGCAAAACGCGCAAAGGTTCCGGATTGGTTAAAACAGCAAAAGGAAGAGTTTAAACAGGGATATAACGATGGCAGACAAACGGCGATGTGTTTATCAACTGAACAGCGATATTTAATAATGGGTGTTGGAATAGTTTTTATCTTGATTGTCGTTATGTTGCTGTAAAATAACATCAATCTTTTTCTTATATCTATGGTAATTGGCTATCTTCTCTTTTAGTCCATTCGGATAATAACATATATTGCCAAATTTCCAAGCGCCGCTGTCAGACGAATGGATATATTGGTGTATTGATGCGAGTGATTTTATTTGTAGTCCGAATGTGTGTATATGTACGTCGTTTAACATACCAGATAAGTTAATGATAATCTCATTTAGTTGTTTTGTACCTTTTCGCTGACAGATAGAGCCGATGGCTGTTAGTGGTGTGAGTAAACCATTATCACGGTATAGGTTTATGCAGTAGTGGTATTCTGATAAACGATAACCCTGTACGACATTAACCCAATCGTATGCCGGGTACTCGCTTAAAAGATATTTAGCGTTATCGAATGTACGACGTATTTTATTATTTCCGAGAGTGTCCGGCTCGCAGGGATAGTCCATTATTGCCACGTGTTTTACTGGATACAACTCACACATCTTATCAACCAATTTCATGTATCTATCTGGTGAATACGGGTACTCACTAAACCGCGTGAAAAACGAATATCCTCCACTATCTAAAAATATAGATTTTACGTTGTCATGTAATCGTGGAACAATAAAACATTGCTTTTTTTGGCTCCACATGGACGCGGCTGATAATAAAATATCTTCTGCTGGTACTTTGGTATCATTGCCGAAACCGATACAGTAATAAAATTCGTTCATGGTTCAAAAAGATATGGTTATTTTATTTTCAGAGGGTTGTGCCTGGGCTCGTGCGGCGTTACATCGGTTTGAGTTGAATCCCCTTTGTGAGTTCACCTTCGAATGTGACGTTTACAATCCTTATCTCGACTTTCTGGTTTATCCAATTGTCGGAATCGTCCCCGAATGCACCCGTTAAGGTTCGCAAATTCGTCTGGTTAAGGATAAGGGAATCCTCTATATCTTTGAACCGTATACAGAGTTTTTTCTGTCCATCCTGTAACTCGGATTCAAATACCGAATCTATGATGGCTTTGTTTCCATCAAGATTCTGGTTTTCCCGTGCGGAGAGGTACCTTTTGGTAATGTAGTTATTGACTTTCATGCTTCAATAACCTCGTTGTCATGTTGTCGGTTAAACTCCGCGTATGTGAGTTCTTTAACCCGCATTGATTCGAGTTCTGCGATAACCGGGAGGAGTTTTCTCTGCATCGCAATCGTTTTTCTCTGTCCAATATCAAGGCTGTTTATATCAGCCGTTGCCTTTTTTAGAGTGTTAAGCACTCCATCAAATTTGTTGTTCATGCTTGGCTCCATAATCCGATTGCACCGGGAAAAAAGATTGTGGCACTTATCCCGATACAACCGGAAAAAAACCGTTGGGGTTACGAACCCCATACCCATTACGGACGGTTTAGAAATCACGATGATAAATCCCGACTATGTATCGGTGAACATCGAATGATGCACTGTACATCACCCATAAGAAGTCTGGGTTTTCCTCTGTAATTTCGTTTAGATGTTTTGCGTATGCGCTTCCAAATGTGTTAAACGATATTTCCACGCCATCGGGTTTATCTACATCGTCAATTTCAACCGTGAAACGTGAGAAATGTTTGACAACGCTTTGCAAGATTTTTTCTCTCTGTTCTTCTGAAATTTTTTTAACCATTTTTTTCAACTCCTTTTAGACACTAATTAGGTTATCGTAAAAGGTAATAAAAGTTTTGGTTTTATTTTCTCTCTTCAATCTGGTTATGGAGATATAGCAAAAATCTCATGCATGATTTAAACCGTGTCTTTTCCTCCATTGTCATATAGCAAAATTCTACTTCGTCCCCCAAACCTTCAATGTGTTGATAAAATCTATCTGTCATTCACACACCAACATCCCGAAATGCATCCCGGCAATTATACCGATGATAACCCAAGATGACATAATTACTATATATCCAACAATTCCTATTGTTGGCACTATATACGACGGAACAAATAAATCTCCTGCGACATATCCCGCTCCCGCACCAACACACAAAAAAAAGACACGCATTATAAAATTGGCGGTTTCATGGGATATTATCTCATTATCACTCATCGAAACACACCTATTAGGTTATCTATTGCATTGTGACAATACGGACAACCAAAAACTATATTGTCGGTTTGGCTATTCAATTTCGACAATACGAGTAAATCACCATATTGAAACATTTGTTTACAGATAGTGCATTTTACCAATATTCCAACGTCTTTTTTCACGTTTCGGTATAATGTCATAATGTAACCTCCATCCATTCTCCCGCTCTTGTAATCATTCCGGTTTGTGAGCTATACTTAACGTCGAACAACAAGCCAAATAGCGGAGAATCTAAAAGATACCTCTCCATATCTCCGCGTAATCTCCGCTTATCGTCGTGCATTACTGCGCGTATTAACATCTGGTCTATTGGTGACAAGTCACCAACCACGATAAGAGCCACATGGGTATTACCGCCGCATGAACGACGGATATACAACTCCAATACATCGTATGGTAATTTTTGTATCCATCGCAGGATATAGCCTGTATCGTATTCCTCATAAGGGATGTCGTGGTCTATTTCAACCCGCGTTTTTTTTCTCATCGCTTCTTATCCCCCTTAAATGCTCCATCTTCATACCATTCCAAACCCTTCATATCTTTTTCAATCTCTCTTCGGATTGACACGCGGTTTAACACTTTCCCCTTTAACCGTGTTGGCACATCTCCCGCTCTATCCCGGTCAATCCCAACGGAAAAATCCAGTTTTTCACCGGATTTTAAATCGTATGGTACTGGTCGCGACTTTGCCTTATTGATGTAAAAAATAACATCATCTATATCCACAGTATCATCGACATTATACGCCAAATCGACTGATGCGTAATCGCCACGGCTTTTTCTCCCTGTTGGGTTTCGTACTAACATCCCGGTTATCACTATGGTTTTTACCATGTTACTCCTCCTCCTCCATTAAATCGTCTTTTACGACTAACATCCATGCCATCAATGGGATAAGGAGGTAATCAACACACACACACAACGACCAGATAATAAGCCGTTTAATAAAACTATTTGGTTTGTTCTTCATAATTTGGAACTCCATCATCTATTATTTTGTTCATCGTTTTTATCCACAATCCCACTTTCGGACAATGCAAACATGCGCGTTTCGGCAACCCAACGGAATTTAGTGTTGCATAACATCCCATATCGTTTCTCTCTCCCATGTTGGCATGTATTATTTCCTGTACGTCGGATGGTGCAAAAGTATCAAATAAAATCATATGGCGTTTCGCAAAAGTGTATCTCTCTGCGTACCGCGATAATACGGAATATGCGACCAGCCTATTAGCCTGTAACACTTCTGTATCTGTACCATCTCGTAACGCCCTGCAACATTGGCGCACATACGCGCCCCAAAAACTTGACAATTTCCCAATTTCTTTAAAATCGACTTGTCCATATCGGTTATCCGGTTTGGTCATATCGCAAGCCTCTCTTGTGATAATGGGATATGGCGGTTTTTATCGCGTTGTTTCCGTGGTCGTTTCCGTGTCATTTCAGTAACGACATAAGAGCGGGATGCAAATTCTACATGGTTTAATCGCTCATATTCGCAGACACGCGCGTATGCTAAAATCTGAGTAAAAAACTCTTTTCCGCATGGACACGGAGTAACATTTGCGTTAATCCATTGTGCTGGATTCTCTCCCAAATACCGTAAACACATATCCCGGTATCGGCATGTTTTGTACAATGTTGTACTATTGTACTCTGTTTTCTCCATTTTTTCTCTCCTTTTGGCTCCAATGGAGCCAAATAAGGTATCGGCAAATACGCTTAAATATCTTTCTGATTCCGTTTTTGTTCGTTTTAAGACGAATTAAGGAGAAGAGTTATATATATGTCGTGCATATAATAATATGAAGGATGTGATTGTGGAGCATGGGCATTGGCGAATCCATTGGCGGAATCATCGGGATGTGCGTTGGTGCATACGTGTTTGCGTCCACCATACCGGGAGCACTTACAGCCATCAACGGTGCCGACACGACCGGATGGACGGCCGCACAAACCGCATTATGGCCGATTGTCGGAATTATAGTTCTGGTCGCATCGTTTACGGTATTCCTTCCGGACAGGTTCTGATACGCACTATACGGACTTCATAAGGCACACTTCATTTCCGGTATGGTTATAACTCCTCCATACCGGGAAAACCTTCTTTTCTCTCCTTTCTCACCAGAAGCCAATAGAAGCACACAGAGGCACTTTATCCGGTTAAGGTGCAATCATACCAACCAAACCGTATTCGTCCGAAATAGACAATGTGGGGGTTGGGATTGTCCGATTGACAAATGGAACAACATACGCTTTTATCGTGTCCGACGCTATAAAACATGTTTATGACATTTGGGCATAAAGAGTATTACTTATTTTTGTAATAGTAATACCGGATTCTCGTAAAATTCCGGGGAAATGTTGGAGGTTGGCATGGTGATAGTAATATCAGATAGTGAAGTGATACACAATAGCGCAAAAATAACACTTGTTATACATAAACCGCATATCGCCAATTTGAAAAAATAACTGTCAGATAGTGCAATTGCCACGAAATACATCATGGTTTTTAGTGCCATCCATAGTATCAACACGTTAATTGTGCCTGTCATAAATGGGTTATTATTGGGAAAATCGCCCCATGTCATAACCGGAATCAGGATAGATGCAACGTCCACAAAATAGAATAGGAGTATATAAGATGGCGGTTTTTCCATTATTCCACCATCTTATCTGTTAGTACCTGCGACGTATCGTATAATTTCCCAACAGCGATACAATCCAATGTTTTTAACGGTTTTATCCGTTGTGGTTCACGGGAATAGACACGGATATAATGTTTTTTGCCGCATGATGCGGTTGTGCATCGCGTACCATCGGCATGTATCCGCATCGGCTGAAGTAATATATCGGTTTGCACGCGCATCCTTAGCGGTATATCTGCCGCGCGTTGGGTAGTCCAATACAAATTTATGTTTCTTTTTCTGGTTTGTGCGGACGCGATGTTGCAAAATTCTACTAATGTCTTGGTTGGTGTATATCCCGCTAAACTATTCATGTCCTTTTGAATCTCGTCTAACAGGATAGATATATTTTTGGCGGTTGAATCGGTAAATAACTCGTATACGTCCGCTGTACTCATCTCTTCCGTGAATGTGGTTTGGATGTTGGAATAGGCTTTATATCCTCGCCGATGGTCTAAATACAGGTAATATACTCCCGTTAGTGTTTTTCCGTTGCCTTTAATCAATTCTCCCGGACGCCTGTCATACCACACGCCATAAATCCCGGTTATCCTTCCTTCTGTGTTCATCGTGGTGAGCCTCCAAACAGTTTATCCGCTATATCAATCCCGCTCTTAACCTCTGCCTTTATCGTGCCTTTACTGATTATATCAGCAATCTCTTTTCGTCCTTTTCCATTTACGGATAAAACCTGTTGTAATTTGTTGTCAATCAGCGAATCCAACACGGTTATCCTAAAACCATATCGGGAAAACAGGTAACCCTGAAATGCGTTGGCTCTTAATATCCCCCTCAAATTCCTCTCCGATATGTTGCTTTTGGCATAGAAAGAAGATTCATTTAACGCCTTATTTAATTCGGCTATTACTTCGGAGATGTTAAATCCTTCAATCTCTGATGAAGTACCGGATGCTTCAGCATCTTCTAGCTGGGCTTCTAGACTATCAACCATAATCATATCCCCGGTTTCATTGTCGCAGGAATCGGAGTTGGTATGGCTGTTGGCTCTATGGTTGGAATCGGGATATATTCGGTTATGATTGTTGGTGGTGCATGAGTGACCAGATAGACAACGGCAATAAGCCCAACAGTGATAACCCCAACGGCAATAAGCAAGATAAGCCAAAATGGTATATCTTTTTTATCGCCCGCCAAAATATCTTCCGTAACTCGTGATTCCAAAAATGTATGTAACTCCGTTACATCCAATGGAGTTAAATAAAACTGTTGAGGATTGACTGCGTATTCCTTTCTTAACTCTTCACTCATCCATTCTATTCCCTCATCGGACTTATACGCTAATCTCATAGGTATTGCGGAATTTACATCATACACGACAATTCTCCCGGATTTTAGTTTTATTGGCGGGATTTTAGACTTCACATCATCGGGTAAAATAAAGGTTTGTTTCAATCCCTTAACGGTAAAACTCCGACGGTTTCCCTTCATCGGTACAATTGCCTTCTCTATAACATCACCATGTCGCGTTACAAGTGCGTGATAGTATGGCACTCTGAATAGATCTAATACTTTTTGCCTCATAATTTACACCTACATTTATAAGGTAATATATATTATATTACCAATATTTTTTAATTATTTCTATTGGAGATACATTGAATTTTTGGTCTAAACGGTAGATTGCATCTAATATAGCATTTTTTCCGCTACATGTAAATTCCTCAACTCTATTAAAATTCGCATCGCGTACCGATACCATGATATGGTATTCTCCATTTGTTTTTCTCTTCATAGTCTATTCCAACCTCTCCATCCCGCCAATAATCCCGATACCAGCAGGATAACCGCCAATAACATTTCTTCAAACCCGGCATTCTGTGATGGTAGATATTCGCTGATAATGTATATCCCATAAATCACTGTTGGTACAACGCTTATTGGTATGTAATACGATACGGCGATAAGCACGATGAACAACAGAAATATTGACCAACGGAATACAACGTTTACACCGTTGTCCTTTGTGGTTATTCCGGTACAATCCCCGCTTTCGCACACAAAATGGTATGTGTTTGGGGTTAAGTCGTATTGTCCATACATCACACCGGATATATCGGTTTGTACGCCATCAATCGTTATGTTTGTGGTTGATGTGTTGGACGTATGCCATATGATATATTCACTCCCGTAATCGTATACGTAAGCACCTGGTGAAACCCCAACGAGTAACAACACGGCTATACATGCAAATATTAATTTCATGGGAGAAGCACATCCAATATTGCAAATATCAGCACGACCAGCGGTATTTTGATAAATACGATGTTAGCCCATAACGGAAACAATGTTTCCGGTAAAGTCCATAGAAGCACTTTTCCAACGGCAACAACAGCGGAACCGATAAAACCCAACGATTCGAATGTATCACCAATAAACGGTACATTACTCCATATACTCTCATCGGTCGGTGCAGTATAATCTATTCCTACCTCTCCGATTTCACCCATATCCATCCCAACCGAAAACATACCGATTAACATCGACATGGTTACAACATAGAGAAGCAATCCCAAAATTAATTTGGCTGGCGTTGCCATAATATTACTCCTTTCCTCCTCCTCTCCATACGAAAAACGCCAACCCAACAAACGCGATGGAAACCGGGAGTAACCAAACCGGGATAAACCCAAGTATAGTCGATGCAATCCAACCGAAACAACCGCCAATAAGAGCACCCATTCCTGCGCCCTCTCCGCTACCATAACCAGCAAGACAACCGCCAACAAATACAGCACCGATTAGGGTTGTAAGCAATCCCAAAAGTACGCGTGCTGCCCATTCATTAACGCCGAATAACTCCATTACCTTATCAATAAACATGGATACCCAACCCGTCGCATTGCCATCACCTATATCTATATTCGGCAATCCTCCGGGCGGTGTTGTGGTGGCAGTTGTAACCCCACTACCCAATGGTATCATTTGAACATATCGCGTACTATCGGAATCCGCCATCAAAAACCTCTCACTTGATGTATAGTATCCGGATGCGCTCACATCACAATAATACGCTTCACCCGCGTACATCTGTATGGGTGACGTTTTCCCGTTCTCACCGGTCATAGCGGATAAGCGGTAGTCTTTATAGGTTTCATCATACTCACCAGCCCAATAAATTTTAACCTCTGCTCCTGCCATTGGGTTTCCGGTTGTAGCATCGCTCACAACGACAACCAATTTTGGATTCGATGTTGTTGTACTTGTCGGTGCTGTTGTCATTGTTGTTTGCGTTGGTGTAAACCAAGGAGATGTGCTGGATGGCGTTGGCGTTGGCGTTGGCGATGTGGTTGCACCCAATGTTAGATAGAAGGTATCCTCATATGAAGATGCGTCTAGCAATTGCAGATATTTTGTTTGTGCGTTGTATGGGTACGATGCAACATCTACCTTAGTATAACCCTCGTGATATGGTATCTGCAACATCGAATATCCAGCCGAATTAGTAAACGTACTCGAAATAGTAGTACCGCCATATCCCGCGTGAACCGATGCACCTTCTATACTCTGTCCACCCGATAAAGACTTCACATTTATGATAAGCGTTGTATTTCCCGGATAAATTTCGTCCATCTCCTCCGGACATAAGTAGAAAGGCACTTCCATGCTATTTCCACCAGATGGAGCGGATAGAACGGTATAATTTACGTGGTTTGGTGTATATCCGGGAGATGTGGCATATATAGATAGTATATCACCGGGATTCGCAGAAATGCTTATCGGATTCCCGCTATATGTAACGTTCCCGGTTCTACCGATATTTTCAATTGATGCTGTTGCGAAACCCAACAGATTACCATTGATACAATCCCGGAAATTGATATGGAGGTTTGTACCTGCCGATATAGGGTATACGTTACATTGTTTCTCATCACGTACATTACAAAATGTTTGCGTAAATGCACCTACCATAACGGTTTTATAACCGGATGATGCAAACCGTATGGATTCGCTTAATGCATCTTCATACGTGGTCGGGGTGGCAGGTGTAACATTTCCTAAATCATTTCTCCAAACATACCACGTACCACTAACATTATTAAATTGTGCAATTGTTATTTTAGATTCATCTATTCCGTCCGATTGCGAAACCATCCATGAAATAGAATCAAGAGGAGCATCTCCGGTTAATGATATACTCCCGGTTATATATTCGTATGGGAAAAACCCGGTGTACTTATTTAATGATAGTGATATGTCTTTATCGCATCCCGGTAATGTCGGTGTTGGTGTTGGCGTTACTGTTGTTGGCGTTGGTGTTACCGACGGATCATCACCTGTTAGTGTTTTTTCCCATGTATAAACCACCGGACTTCCAAAACGAATAGTTAATTCAGATGGAAATTTATCGACGAAAGAGTATAAATTATCCCAGTCATAATCGTTATTTATATATATATTATCATTATCATATCGTAAATCAACAGTAGAATAATATGTTTCCCCGTCCACTGTCCGTTCTATTGTAACAGATGTATAATTTGGATATAACTCTGATATTACAACGTGCGCTTTATAATCCGTTGCATAAGTTACCTGTGTTAATAAACTTAAAATCCGTTCATTAGAACCTATGCCTATTGAGTTTGCAGAACCGACAGTGGTACCAATGTTAGTAGAACCATATGAATACATTTTTGGTGAAATACCACCTGTATATGAAATTGTGAATATACCTACTCCGGTTATACCGGAAAAATCCCATGTGTCAAATAAAAATACCAATCTATCATGTTTATCATCTGATGATTTAACAAATTGGACATTACCGGACGCATATTCACCTATTGTAAATGTACCATATGTCGCCGAACCACCATTATAAAATCTATTTGAACCTGTTTCAATGAGTTCGATTACTGTAACGCCATTCCAATCTTGAACCCTATACATACCTAATTGATTTAATACGAAATCGACGGTTAAATCGCTACTTGCGGATGGTGTATAAGCATATGTTTCGTAACTTTTATAGCTTACATACTCTTCATAATCATCATATGCCGCAACTGGAACGACAAGTGCCAAAACTACAATTAAACCGATTAAAAGCGCGCTTTTCTTCATAAGTATATCTCTATCTCAATATATATATAACTTTCTATATATATCCCGTTATCCCCATATATCTCCTTAATCCCTCATTAACCTATTTATATTCATTTGAATACTATAATACAAACCGAATAAAAATCAGGGTATATACAACCCCTTCGTACAGGAGCGAACAATTTTGGACAAAAGTAGAATCACCCACAACCCAAACCAGCCAACAACAACAACAACAAGAGGGTGTGTGTGTGTGTG
>Ga0334883_1005876_pt1 | contig 10541 bp, 9 predicted proteins | sample GraSluR1_MG_6_FD_207230 | JGI IMG/M metagenome (GOLD analysis project Ga0334883, IMG submission 207230) | Sludge microbial communities from methane-producing bioreactor in Wageningen University, Netherlands - Granular Sludge_09_05-R1 | ecosystem: Engineered > Bioreactor > Anaerobic > Unclassified... | reverse complement strand
TGTTTATACCACCGATATCGCGAGGCGATCTATCCAAGCCGTAAAACTTCCCTTTTCTGCCCTGAAAACCCCAAAAGAAAAGCCGCCCGGCGCGTTCGCGCCGGGCGGCTGCAGGACTGTTTTCCCGACTACCCGCTTCAATGCCTTAGCCGGCTCTACTCCAGATGGCAGCCGAGACATACGTTTTCGAATTCGCTATGTCCGTGGTGGCACATGGTGCAGCTATCCATGCCGAAATGGGGAGCGTCGTGGGGATTGATCTGCATATGCAGGGTCTTTTCCTTCAACGTATCCTGGGAACCGTGGCATTCAAGACAAGAGCCGTTCTCGACCTCGGATCCCTCGCCGTCCGCATGGCAACTGGCGCAGCCGAATTCGCCGTGGTTGTCCGCCAAAAACTGGCCGACCGACGCGGCGCTGGTGGCGTCGGCCTCCTGGGCCGATACCCTGAATATCAGCATTGAGCCTAACGCCATTACAAGTAATGAGAAAATCAGTAGCTTTCTCCGCGATATTGGTCTCACTTCCATGCCTTTTCGGCGGCGGCGTTTTCACCGGCGATCAAACCGAAAATGGTGGCGTCGGTGACGGCGGTACCGCAGCCGGGGTAGCCTACCAGCTTGCCGCCGGTGACTTCGCCCGCCGCATAAAGACCGGGAATAGGCTCTTTGAAAGAGTTGAGCACCCTGGCGCCGGTATCGGTGAGAAGGCCGCCGGTGGTCATGACAGGAAGCGGGTTGGACTTGATGCCATAGAAGGGGGCCTTGGTGAGCGCGAAAAGCTCGGCCCTGGTCTTGCCCAGAGGATCCACGCCGGATTCGCAGTAGCCATTGTAATCGGCGACGGTCTTGAGGAAGGCTTCGCCGGGAATACCGAACTTGACCGCCAGCTCTTCCAGGCTATTGGCTTCGACGAGGAACTTCGTGGGAACCACGCTGCCCAGGGTGGTGTCGAATTCGCTTCGGGCCCTGAGGGTGGCGTCGAAAATAAGGAAGGCTTCGCCATCGGGCTGCCTGAGGGTTTCTTCGGAAATAGGCTCGGTCCAGGCGCCTTCGCTGATGAAGCGCAGGCCTTTGTTATTGACGATGAGGGTGTACTCCATGAAGGGAGTGAAGTAGGCGTTGGGAGCGCCGAGGATTCCCATGGATTCCAGGGTCTCGTGCATAGCCCAAAGATCGGCGCCGACTTCCTGCGCCATTTTGATCCCGTCGCCGACTACTCCGGAAGAACCCTTGGCTCCCTTATAGTTGTTGCCGCTGGGAGCGTAGGCTGTCAGCATCTCGATATTCTGGCTGAATCCGCCGGTGGTCAGTACGACCGCCTTGTTGGCCTTGATATAGATGGTTTTCTTGTTCTTGGTCGCCTGAACGCCCACGATACGGTCCGAGGCAGGATCCCTGATCAGCCGTTCAGCGGTGGTGGACATGCTCGTCTTGATCTTGCGCTTGGAAACCGCGTTGAAAAAGGCCTGGAAGAGCCCCTTGCCGCCGCCCTCGACCCAGTGACTTCTGGGCATGGCGGGAGTAACCTGGTCGAAATTGCGTTCGAATCCGCCCATGGTTATTCCGGGAACGCCTTCCTTGGCGGGGATCTTGGCGCCGTTGGCGATAATCCACTCAAGCGCCTCATTGGAACGTTCGGAGACGAGCTTGATGAACTCGGGTCTGTTGAGTCCCGGTTTGATGAGCGCCTGATATGCCTGCATAAGCTCCGGCGTGTCGTTATAACCCAATTGCTTCTGGATATCTGTGCCTGCCGCGTAGACAGCTCCGCCGCAGAGCGCGGTATTGCCGCCCGGGAAGGGTAACTTTTCAATGATAAGAACATCGGCTCCGGCATCGTGGGCAGCGGAGGCCGCGGCGGAACCGGCGGCGCCGAATCCTACCACCAGCACATCGGTTTCGATGTCCCACTTGGCTGGAAGATCCTTCGCGGCCACGGCTCCCGTCAAAAGACAAAGAACGCAGAATGAGAGTAAGAGTTTCTTGAACATGAACAACTCCTTGTGAAATTTGCGCAACTAAAGTTGACGAAATTAAAAATTATAATCTATTTCTAACCCTGTAATATAATTGCGCTTTGTACTACAGTATGACGAATTTGGAAAGTTGTCAATAAATTAAAATCTATAAACAAATATTTAAATATGAGTTAAATTGTATATGTAATTATCGGTGACTCAAAGGCGAAGTAAGTCGACAGGTATGGATGGATCATTATTATGCTGATCCATGGCCGAACTTTGCCTCTTGTCAATTCTATTGTTCCGGTATTGGATCGGAGAGATTCCGATAATTTTATGGAAATTGCGGAAAAAAGTCGAATAATCTTCATATCCTACGATTTCCGCTATTTCCTGGAGAGACAAATCCTGCGCGTCGGAAAGTTTTACGGCTTGCTTTATTCTCCGTTCGGATATGTATTGCTTCAGAGGTTTACCTACAATTTTGGGAAAGAGCATACATAGGACGGAGCGGGATACGCCGAATTGTCTGGCAATCTGAGAAAGACCCAGATCCTTCATATAGTTTTGATCGATATAATCTTTGCAAGCCATAATCGCCTTGTAGTATATGTTGATAGTCTGTAATTGCTGTTGCGCGGTCGGCTCGGAGAAATAGGCTCTGGCAAGTACGAGAAGAATAGCGGAGATGAGACTACCTGCAGTAGCCAGATCCCTGGGCAAGCTTAAAGGGAACTCCCTCACCAGACAGTCCAAAAGGCTCTCTATAGTCATTTGCATATGCTCGTCCAGCGTCACCTTAAGACGAATATCGAGGTGGTCTTTTTCCATTGTATCCAGTTGAAGCGCGGTTAAAAATTTATACGCCCGCGAATTTGAGAATCTCGGATAAAAAATTCTATCCTTGAATGATAGAGAGTAGAATTCGGGATCATCGCTGTCCGGCACAAGGCTGTGCGAAAAATTAGGGGGAATAATAAAAGAGTCTCCCTTGATCAGGTTTACTTCTTCCTTTTCACCCCTATGTTTTATCGCTCCTTTTGAAAGGTAACATACCTGGAAAAAATCGTGGTAATGCGGAACCTCAGCTACCTTGCTATGGTTTAATTTATATATGTGGTAATAATTTGAGACGTTTGGGAAATAGTCGAGGGTGATCCTGGTATTCACGTCACGCTCCGCAAAAAACAATCAATATTTGCATATTACCATGATTTTTTAATGCGATACAGGAATTTGGACGAAATGCAAGAATATATAGAAGAATTACAATGGTCCGCAATAACCCATGGCCCTACAATTCGATCGAATAGGGAGGAATCATCGTGATACCCATCGGTCTTTATGAGTCGGCAATATTCGATACGATAAAAAACGGAGCGACGGTTATATCCGATGACGTTCGAGCGGCTTTTCATAGGGGTATTGAAAAAGATGCATCGGCGACATCTCGGTTAGGACTTGAAAAGACCCTCAAGAGCATTGAACTTTCGGTAAGAAAAAATAATCCCGCCTGCCCCGATACGGGTTGGCCCCTTTTTTACTATAAAATAGGCAATGACTGCCTGATTGAAGGAGGAATTATCGAACTGGAGGCCGCCACTCGGAGAGCGGTAGCCAAGGCAACCGGCCAAGGCTATTTACGAGCGACGATGAAACATCCCCTGACCGGTTATGATCCAGGTAATAATATTGGCGAGAATATCCCTTATTTTACATATAAATTTGTCAGCGGCAGCAACTTAGAACTGACGTACGTAGCCAAGGGAGGTGGAAGCGAATGCTTTGGCGGCACTCGCTATAGAATGATAGCTTTCGCTGACGGTACCGCGGGGATTAAAAAATTCATCCTCGACAGTTACATAGACGCAACCAGATCCGGCGGCATATGCCCCCCCTCGATACTAGGAATTGGCATAGGCGGGACCATGAATATAGCCGCGAGTCTCGCCAAGGAAGCATCCTGTCTGCGAATCATTGGCTCGAAACATCCGGAACCGATGATCGCGGCCTTGGAAGAATCCATTTTCAAAGCCATCAACTCGCTGGGGATAGGTACAATGGGGTTTGGCGGCGACACATCCGTGTTTGGCGTCAACGTCGAATACGCGTTCACTCATATCGCGGGCATCGCCGTAGCCATGAGCTGCAACTGCATGGTCGCCCGACGGGCGACCAGCAGGATACTAGCCAATGGCACTGTCCAGGTATTACAAAGCCCAAATTGGTTCGGAGCAAGATAAAAAGGACGGCATGATGAAAACCTACGAACTGCGTGCCCCGTTAAGCGAAGAAGATGTTATCCAGCTTAAGATCGGCGACCTCGTTTATGTCAGCGGCCCCGCATTCTCTTGCAGGTCAAGGCTCCATAGATATGTTTTCGATGAAAACCATGGACTCCCCTTCCCTCCCGGCGAGCGGAATGTGCTTCTGCACGCCGGGCCAATAATGAAGAAAAACGACTCCGGCTGGGACGTCATCTCTTATATGCCGACATCGAGCATTCGTTTTGAAAAATGGGGTTCCGCATCGGTGGATCAATGGCGATTGAGAATGATCGTTGGTAAAACGACCATGGGCGAAAAAACAAGACTGATGATGCAAAAAAAGAAATGCGTGCACGTATCGCCGCAATGCGTAAGCCCGAATTTATGGATAGATTCGATTTCCGTGGAAGATGTGAAACTCTTCGAAGAACTTGGCTCCATCGAAGCCACATGGTGCCTGAACCTCGAAAAGCTTGGCCCGTTCGTGGTCGATATAGATTGTGAAGGCAACAAACTTTTCGAAAAAGTGAATCGAGAGGTAGATAAAAAACGCGTAGAGGCAATGAAGATGCTGGATATTCCGGAAGATTTCGAATATACGAAACTGTATTGAGGGGGAACCAATGGATAAGACTGCCCTTAAGAAAATCGCGGCCGATGCTATCGAAGCAAGTAAGGATAGACTTATTACCATCGGCAGGGACCTTTACGCAATGCCGGAACCAGGATTCAGGGAATTTAAAACATCCGCATACGTTGAGCGTGTTCTTACTTCTCTTGGGCTAAAAGTGGAAAACAGCATAGCTATAACGGGGCTGAGGGCGGTCGCTAAAGGAAAGTCGCACAACTCAAACATCGGTATCATGGGAGAGCTTGATTCCCTGCTCATGCCCGGCCACCCCCGCGCGGATCAGGACACCGGCGCCGCCCATGCGTGTGGACATCATGCCCAACTGACCATGATGCTCGGTACGGCCTTCGGATTGGTCGGTAGTGATTTAATAAAAGAACTGGATGGCGATATCACGCTGTTGGCCGTTCCCGCCGAGGAAGTAATAGAACTATCCTATAGAAGAGAACTGGCCAAAGCGGGAAAGATACGATTTTTCGGCGGAAAGCAGGAATTTATCCGGCTTGGCGTGTTCGATGATATCGACGCTGTTCTTTGCAGTCATATTACCAATTCCAAAGAGCCGTACTTCGACCACAGCAAGAGCTATAACGGCGTACTTCACAAATCGGCAAGATTCATAGGAAAAAGCTCACATGCCGCACTTTCCCCGCAACTAGGAGTCAATGCCCTTCACGCGGCGGTGAGCGCCATCAACAACATAAACGCCTTGAGAGAAAAACTTGACGAAAAATACCACATGAGAGTCCATTATATAATAACGAAGGGAGGCGATAGCCCGAATATCATTCCCGACGATGTACGTATGGAACTTGGCGTTCGGGCTTCCACCGCGGAGATGATGGTCGAAGCGAATAAATCGGTCAACCGCGCGCTAATCGCCGGCGCGGAAGCTCTCGGCGCGAAAGTAGAGATTAATGACCAAGGCGCTTACCTGCCGTTGCATCAGCATAGAGAATTAGGGCTGCTCTACGCCGAAAACGCTAAAGCCCTTGTGGGCCCGCATTTTGTCCATGATCTTGTCGAGGAAAGCCGAGGATCTTCCACCGACGCGGGGGATCTGGCTTCTGTCGTTCCTGCGATCCACCCGAATTTCGGTGGCTCCTGCGGCCCGGCTCATACCAATGATTTCGATATCTGCGATGAATATCTCGCCTATGTCCAACCTTCAAAGGTGGCCGCGATGACAGTGATCGATCTGCTATACGACGGCGCCGCGGCGTGTAGGAAAATCCGAAATGATTTTGTTCCCCTTTTTAATAGTAAGGAAGAGTATTGCGACTTTTTTACGAAATTCGAGGAGCGATGAATATGCGAGAATACCGGATCCTTTCTCCCACAGGAATAGTCGGCTATGGGTTCCCCGAAGAGTCGTTCAAGCTCGGTATTGCCCAAAAACCGGATTTAATCGCCTGCGACGCAGGCTCCAGCGATCCCGGTCCATATTACTTAGGCAGCGGGAAACCGTTCACCACCGCGACCGCGGTAAAGCGGGATTTGACCTTGATGCTGAAGGCCGCATGCGAACTTGAAATACCTCTCGTCATAGGAAGCGCCGGAGGTTCGGGAGGGGATAATCATCTCAAGCGTGAGTTCAATATAGTATGCGACATCGCGAAGGAATACAAATTATCTTTCAAATTTTCGACGATTTCAGCGGAGTTTGATAAAGCTTTCATAACGAGAGAGTTCAATGGAGGCAGAATCACGGCTCTCGGTGCCGCCCCTCCCCTTACGATCAAGGACATCGAAGGTAGCTCCTGCATTGTCGCCCAAATGGGAATAGAACCGATTATCAAAGCCTTGGACGAAGGCGCTCAGGTTATCCTAGCAGGGAGATGTTACGATCCGGCACCTTTCGCGGCGCCTGCCGTGCGTCTGGGATATGACAAGGCCCTTGCCATTCATCTCGGCAAGTTGCTGGAATGCGCGGCCATCGCCGCCGTCCCCGGCAGCGGGTCGGATTGCATGATGGGGTATTTGTATGATGATTCATTCTCGGTGGAACCCCTCAACGAGAAGCGAAAATGCACGACGACATCGGTCGCCGCCCACACCCTTTACGAGAAATCAAATCCCTACCTCCTCCCCGGTCCTGGCGGAGTTCTTGATCTGTCCGCATGCGATTTTATTCAAGAAACCGACCGCAGAGTTCGGGTAAAGGGCAGCGTATATGATTCCAGCGGAAAGAAAACGGTAAAGCTGGAAGGGGCGAAAAGAATCGGCTACAGGACAATTTGCGTCTGCGGCAACAGAGACCCGATCTTCATTTCTCAAATTGATTCCATTCTCAAGGAGCTACGTGTCCGAGTGTCTCAGAACCTTAGTGGATGTGATTTCAAATACGCACTCGATTTCATTCTTTACGGACTGAATGGCGTGATGGGTGATCTGGAGCCCTTAGATCGAATCACATCCCATGAATTGGGGATCGTTATCGATGTAGTCGCGGATTCCCAGGAAAATGCAAACACGGTTTGCTCGGTAACACGATCAACGCTGCTTCATCATGGATACGAAGGTCGAATAGCGACCGCTGGCAATTTGGCTTTTCCCTACTCGCCGTCTGATATTCAGGTCGGCGCGGTATACAAGTTCTCTCTTTATCATTTGTTGGAGACTAATGAGCCTGAGCGGATATTCCCTAGAACGCATTATGAATTCAAAGAGGGCGGCCTACTATGAGAACAAAACTCAGAGATATTGCTTCGGTGATACGGTCCAAAAATTCAGGCCCCTATGAACTCACTTTGGATATACTGTTTAAAAGAACTGAAGATTTCGAAAGATTCTCTTCCATGAATATTATCGACAAAACCCTGATCGCCCGTCTTTATAAAATCGACAAGAACCAAGTCTTGAGCATCATAAAGTTCCCCCAGGCCAAGGCGATTAAAGCTACGATAGTCCGCCCCTGCGGTTCCGGAGATCTGGGCGAACGGGACGTATACGGTGCTCAACAACATGCCCCGCTTATGAATTTGGAATGGGAAGATTGATGAAACGACGAAAAGTATTCGTACGAATTGCAATGTTATTTAGAAGAAATGCAATGGCCAATACGTATATCCTGCCTTACAGTTATTTTGGATATTTGTAGAAATCTAGCGAAAATAGGAGGTTTTTATGAAAAGGAGAATACTATTCGCCATTATCGCAGCAGTATTGATAGTGGCGGTACCAACAACCGCCTTTTCTCAATCCAAAAAATCCACATCAAGGACCGATGTAAACCTATCTCTCGTCGGAGTCGTATCAACCCTCGATCCGTTCAAGACGTCTCTCACAGTGGACTTGATGCTGTTCAAGCAAATTTACGAAAGTCTTTATTACATCGATGACTATGCAAAACCTCATGGCCGTATCGCCTCAAGTCATACCACAAGCCCTGATGGGTTGGTATATACGTTCAACCTGCGAAAAGACGCCTTCTTCCATAATGGAGATCCGGTAAAGGCATCGGATGTTGTTTTCTCTTTCAAGACAGCCATTGCATCGCCGGTACTCGCGCCATACGTCAATGTGATAAAAGAAGTCAAAAAAATCGATGATTCCACGGTGCAAATAACCTTGAAGCAGCCCTATACCCCATTCCTCAATAATTCTTCCCAAGTATTCATAGTAAGCGAAAAAGCATATACGGCGGCGGGAAATAAATTCGGAGCCACAATCACCGGAGCCGGAACCGGTCCCTTCAAAGTGGTGAAATATGACGGCAATACGAGGATAGAACTCGAGGCGTTCCCCAAATACTATTTGGGCGAAGCGGCCATCAAGAAAGTCACCTTCATCCCCATGTCGGATCAGTCGACCGGCTTGATCGCCTTCGAGAACGGGGAATTGGACTTCTTCGGAGTGCCGTCTTCCAACTGGAAAGAAATCACCGAAAGCGGGAAATACGAATACACCCTCGCTCCATCCTCCCATATAAGTTACATCCTGCTTAACCCATCCAGCGGAGTGCTCAAGAACCAGGACCTTCGCTATGCCATCAATTACGCCGTCGACAGGGAATTGATCAACATCGTCGCATATGAAGGATACGCGGACGAAGCATATCATATGATGCATCCAGAATATATAACCGGCGCTTCGGATAATACATTCAAATTCAGCTATAATCCCGCGAAAGTGAAAGAATACCTCAAGAAAGCCGGATATCCCAATGGCGTGGACATTGGTGTTCTGCAGCATACGACCGCCACCTACTATCCTAAAATCGCCCAGGTGTTTCAAGCTCAGTTGGCCGATTTTGGAATCAAATGCAGCCTTCAGGGCGGCGAAACTTCGGCGCTCGTAGGAGGATGGAGAGCTGGACAGTTCAATATGCTATGTTCTGGATTCAACGCCGTTCTCGATTACGATTATTATACCCGCTATACGAGCCCCGATGTCCCATCTTCATTCCTAAAATTTCAAAACACGGATTACGATGCAAAATGGATCCTGCAGCAATACAACAAGGGCGCGGCCGAGTTGGATAAGGCGAAGCGGGAAAAAATCTATTTCGAGCTTGAGGAATATATCGCGAGAACAGCTTGCTACATCCCTGTATTCTATAAAACCAATCCTTACGCATGGAATAAAAACCTCAATGTCAAGTTGGATCTCAACTATTACTACATATATGATTGGAGTTGGAAATAGTATCGGGTAAAGGAATACTTCCCTGCATTAGCTTTTGACTTGATCACCCTCCGCGCCCTGATCGGCACGGAGGGCGCTCTTTAAAAAAGTGAATTACCGTAAGGAGAGCTGATCGTGTATAAATACTTTTTTAAAAGATTGTTGATGATCATTCCTATATTGCTCGGCGTCGCATTGGTGATTTTTTTCATACTACAGCTGACCCCGGGTGATCCAGGCACCATGATACTGGGAGCTGGAGGGGATCAAACAGCGATTGATCGGCTCAATGAGGAGTTAGGGTACAATCGACCCGTTCTAGAAAGATTCTTTTCCTATCTTTACAACGTTGTCTTCAAACTGGATTTCGGTTCTTCATACAGGACCAGGCTGCCGGTGATCGACAATATCAGAGGCAGGATCCCCGTATCGATAACGCTGGCTTTCAGCACCATCTTGTTCGCCTCCGTCATTGGAATACCGATCGGAGTCTTATCCGCGGTAAAACAATATTCACTGCTGGATACGGTGCCGACGGTGATATCGCTTTTCATGGCAGCGCTGCCCGGATTCTGGCTGGGCATGATGATGATGTATTTTTTCTCGCTAAAACTCGGATGGCTTCCGTCAAACGGGGTGGGCAGTTGGCAGCATTTTATATTGCCGGTCGTTTCACTCGGCCTCCCCTATGCTGCGCAGGAATTGCGGTTCACCCGGTCGAGCATGCTAGAAACAATTCGACAAGATTATGTTCGTACCGCCAGGGCGAAGGGCGCGAATGAAAGATTGGTAATTTGGAAGCACGCATTAAAGAACGCGCTCCTTCCGGTTATCACGGTAACCGGCGGCAATTTTGGCGTTTTGCTCGGAGGGGCGGTTGTTACGGAATCACTTTTCAACATACCCGGCCTTGGTTCGTTGATAATAACAAGCATCAAAATCAAAGATGTTCCAACGGTAATGGGCGCTACTTTAATCTTGGCCTTTATATTCAGCTTGATTCTGCTTGGCGTGGATCTTCTCTACGCGGCAGTTGATCCACGTATTAAGGCAA
>Ga0334883_1005864_pt1 | contig 10570 bp, 9 predicted proteins | sample GraSluR1_MG_6_FD_207230 | JGI IMG/M metagenome (GOLD analysis project Ga0334883, IMG submission 207230) | Sludge microbial communities from methane-producing bioreactor in Wageningen University, Netherlands - Granular Sludge_09_05-R1 | ecosystem: Engineered > Bioreactor > Anaerobic > Unclassified... | reverse complement strand
TTTTTCGGGCCCGGCCCGACCATCCCTAATATACCCCTGCGCCGTGAAGAGATGGAAACAGGCCGGACATTCTGGCGCGCGGAAAACACCGTTGCGCTGTCTGTCAACGTAGCCCTGCAGGAGCTGTGGTTCGGTCCGCGTCTTGAGATGGATGTGGCCAATGATGTTTCCGCTTACCTGACGCCGTTCGCTTCCGTGAATCGCGTGGAAGCGCGTCTCGAGCGCAAGGAAGATTTTGCACTGGTATATCCGGATGGCCGTCGCGAAGTACTGCAGAGCTGGAACGATCGCAAGACCGACGAGGAATGGCTGCTCGGAGTAGGAGCGCGGGCAGGCGCGCGCGCGAATTTGAAGAACGACTGGTTTGTTGATGTCGGCGTCGCCTACGAGTGGGTGGATGAGATGAAGGCAAAGATCGGCCCTAACCAGGCGAAGATTGATCTGAACAGCTACAACGCGCATGTGCATGTCGGCCGTCCGTTCTGAGTTGCCGGCTTGAGTCTTTGATCAGACGCCCCGTCTCATCGGAATTCGATGGGACGGGGCGTTCGGCTTTCATCGTTTTTATTGCCTCAAGCCGCGTCCGCCGTTATCTTGTCCCGCCAATGAAATGCTTTATTTATTCGCTGTGCGCGATTCTTCTCCTGGGGATAACCTGCTTTGCGGTTGAACCGTCCGTGCAGCCAATGACCATTCGTGTGCGGGGATTGAAGTCGGACGATGGAACCGTGCGCGTAACCGTGTTCGATTCCGAAGAGAATTTTCGCGATCGCAAGCCCCTGCGCGAAAACGAGCTTGTCATTCGCGAGGGCACGGCAGAGTGGGTGCTGAACGATTTGCCGCAAGGCAGATATGCCATTCGCGCATATCATGACGAAAACGACAACGAATTGCTGGATCGCAGCCCGATGGGGATACCCGAAGAACCTGTTGGATTCTCCAATAATGCGCGCGCCCGTTTTGGTCCGCCCGCCTACAGCGAAATGGAATTCATGCTGGATGATTCGATGGCGGCGATGGATATCACTCCGGTGCGCATGTTGTCGCCGGGTGGGCAATTTGGGGTCGGCGCGGCCGTGGTTTACACGGAAAGTCCGTACAAAGGCGCGGGATATCAAGTCTGGGGTTTCCCTTCCATTACCTATATGGGGCGTCGCTTGTCCGTTTTCGGGCCGCGAATAAGTTATCTGCTTTCGGGGTCCGACGCTTGGAGTTTAAGCGCTGCAGGGCAGGTGAGGTTTCGCGCGCTCGATCCGGATGACAGCAAGGAATTGGAAGGCATGGAAGAACGCGGGGTGACGTTCGAGGCCGGATTGCGTTTGCGCTGGCGCGGCCCGCACAAAATGGAGGCCGGGCTTGGCGCGATGACGGATGTGCTGGGCGAGCACGGCGGACAGGATATAGGTGTGGATGTTTCCCGGCCGACCCGCTTCGGAAAGTGGATTTTATCTCCATCGTTCGGCGTGCTTTGGCAAAGTCCGAATCTGTCCGCGCATTACTACGGAGTGAAAGAAAGCGAAGCTCGGGAAGGCCGCCCGGAATATTCGCCGGGCTCGACATGGACGTATGGTCCGAATCTCGGAATCACCTGCCAGGTACTCGATCCGTGGATCATCACGGGCTCGGTCGGTTTGGAATGCCTGGGCGCGGGCATTGCGGATAGCCCCATTGTCGGCCGCCGCGTACTCTTCAGGGGCTTTTTCGGGATCGCGCGGCAACTCGGGCCTGGTGCCGCGCGATAATTTTGTGGTTGGGATAAGCTCTGCTTGTGCCTGTCTTTTCCCCTGTCTTCGCCTGACCCCATATTGCATCCAGAACAACGATCGTGTCATTGGATGCAAGATCTCGCTTTTGTGTTTCAGGGTTGATCACGCGAGGAGAGCGACGGTTCGCTGAAGATCTTCCGTTAGCGGAGCCTCGGAGCGGACTCTTTTCTTGCTGACCGGATGTTCAATCGTCAAGGCGGTGGCGTGCAGGAAGTGGCGTGCGAGCAAAGGATCATCACCGCCATATAGTTTGTCGCCCGCAATCGGAAATCCCACGGCGGCAAGCTGGCATCGGATCTGGTGCGTCACGCCGGTCCTGATCGTGACATTCAACAACGTGTACTCCTCGAAGATGCGCGCGCGTCTGTATTCCGTAATCGCTCGCATGGGGCGCAGGCCTTTCCTGGCGGGCGCGTTCGACGAAGCAATCATTTGTCCGCGCCGCGCAGGATTGTGCATGAGGTAGTGCTCCAGCTTTCCGTGTTCCGGCGTCCGGCCACGCACAAGGGCCACATATTCCTTGAGCACCTTGCGCTCCCGGAATTGCCGGCGCAACGACGCATAGGCTTCGTCGGTTCGTGCGGCAATCACGAGCCCGGAAGTGTCCGTGTCTATGCGGTGCGCCAGCGCGGGGAAGAGCGGATCATCACCAATCACTGCAAGTTCGGGGTATCGCGCCACCATCGCGTTGGCGAGCGTCCCGGTTTCCTCGATGCGCAATGGATGTACCGGTATGCCGGGCGGTTTGTTAAGCACAAGAAGCGACTCGTCCTCGAAAACGACGTCGAGCGGCAGCGCAAGGTCCGGCAGAACCCTTCGATCGCTGTCCTCATGCAGATTGAGAATCAGGATTGAATCGCCCGGGTGAATTCGGTCGCCCTTGGCGGCAGGGCGGTTGTTGAGCAGAATCTGTTCATCTGCCAGCGCGTTACGAACAAGCGCACGGGTGGATGAAGGAGTTTTCGCCAGGACGAACGCGTCCACGCGCATTCCGTCCTCGTTCTCTTGCGCGACAAGTTGAACCTGTTGGATCATGAATCCTGCCAGTAAAGCAGAGTTAACCGAGGGATTCAACGCAGCGTCCGCGTTGCTTGACGCGCGTGTGTTTCAGCCTCTATGCTCACGGCGTGAATAGATTTTCTCACATGGAGGGTTTCCGATGATTTATCTGCGCAGGCCTTCAGCCGTTCTGTTATTCGTGTTTGCCGTCATGCTCTTCTCCGCCGGGTGCGCTTCGTATCGCGTCGCAACGACCATGGAGCCGCCGAAGGGCGCGGTGAAGCTGCCTCCGGAGGTCCGTTTCCGGATTGCATCCGTAACGGTCGTGGCGCCCACCAATGTACCTGCGTTCGGCACGTCGGACTTCGGCATTTACCAGGCGGACAGCGAGGCAATACGCGAGATGCTGGTCACCGCCGGTCGGAAGCATTATCCGTGGGTCTTTGCAGAAACACCGCAGGCGATTCCGCTGGATGTGACGATCACGAAGAAGGCGCATGACATGACCGTGGGAGGGGATGCCTGCGTTTCCTGTCTGACCCTCACCATTATCCCGTTGCGCTCGAAAGAAAAGACGGATTACGAAATCCTTATCGCGTCCGATGCGGAATCGGCCGAGGGCTTGATGGCGCTCGAATTCAGCCGCGAGGAGTTGAGCTGGATGTCTCTTTTGCCGACGGGATGGATTCCCGTTCCGGGCGGGAGAGGCGAGCGGGCATGGGGGACGGATTCCGCGTGGAAGAAGACGGGCGAGCTTATGAGTAAGTCATGCGTGGATGCCATTGTGAAAATCATTCGACGAGTGGAGCCGGCCGTCTGGCAGGCCGGCCCACCAGTGAAATGAGCTTGCTGTGTAATGAAGCTCAAATCCATCGGCGTGATTCGAACTCCATTCAAGGAGCAGCCCGGGACCCCGATACAGGGGATCTATTCGGAAGAGGCCGAGGGTAAAATCGAGCTGCTGCCGGAATACGCGGATGGCCTTCAGGATTTGGCCGGCTTTGATCGCGTGTGGCTTGTTTATTGGATGGATCGCGCGGCAAAAGCGAAACTGAAGGTCACGCCGTACCGGGACACGCAAGAGCGTGGCATCTTCGCCACGCGTGCGCCGTCGCGGCCCAATCCCATTGGCCTGTCCTGCGTTCGCGTGACCGGTATTTCAGGGAATGTGATTTCCATACGGGACGTGGATATGCTGGACGGCACGCCCTTGCTGGATATCAAGCCATACATGCCTGAATTCGATTCGTACCCGGAATCCAAAGCCGGGTGGTTCGACGAAAGGCGCGCTGAGCGCACGCATGCCGACGGGCGGTTTTCGGGGCGCGTGGACACCTGACGGCCTGGAACGCCGATGAAATCTTTTCTGGTTAGCCTCCATTCGCCTTAATGAGCGGTGGCACCGAGCAGCGCGTCGGCTGGTGCAACTTGACCGCGATAACCCACGGGTGCAAGATGTGGCTCGATGAAAATACTCGATGCGCTGATTGACGGTCTCGCGGGCAAAAACGAGCCGGTGAAGAAGGTTTGCACCGGTGCCTTCTGGACGGCGGTGACCACGCGATTCACGGGCCTGTCCACCACGTATCGCGACATGGATCTCCAGCACAGCGACGAACCAAAGTTTGTCGAGGGCGCTGGAAGTTTTGAGGGCATGCCCGCCGGCAAACTGGCGGAGTATGCGCGCTCGGAGAACACGGTCAGCGCTTCGATCGGCATGGCGACGATTAACTCGCTGATCGAACTGGATGAGTCGAGATGTGTTGAGCGCGGCGCATACGATATCCTTGCGGAGAAGGGCAGGGGACGGAACGTCGCGGTCGTCGGGCATTTTCCGTTCATTCCGAAATTGAGGGATGTCGCGCAAAATGTGTGGGTGATCGAGAAGCGCCTGCGTCCCGGTGATTTCGCGGCAAGCGAAGCGTCTGAGATCCTCCCGAAGGCGGAGGTGGTCAGCCTGACCGGCACAGCGTTCATCAATCACACCATCGAAGACCTGCTTGCCCTGTGCCGCGACGCGTATGTTGTGCTGACGGGGCCGACCTCGCCGTTGTCGCCCGTGCTGTTCGATTTTGGTGTGCATGCGATCTGCGGCACCCGTGTGACCGATGAGGCGGAAGTGGTCAGGCACATCAGCCAGGGCGCCTGCTTCAAGCAGCTTCGCGGACATGGGGTGCAGTTGCTGACGATGGTGAAACCTGGATGAAATTCGTGATGCCACATATTCTCGCCGTTGTTGTAGCACTGGCAGCGAGCGGTTGTGGTGTGAAGGCAGGCAAACAGGAAGCTACAGGCCCTTTGCCGAAACAAGAGGACCGTTTTCATGTTCGCGCGATGATAAACGGTCTTACCGTTGAAGTGGTGAGGATTGGGTCTGACATTTTCCGGTTTGACGTCAAACCGTTGGAGGGCGAAGGGTCCGAAAGCAGGCTGGAAGTTGAAGCGATTTCTCTGCCATCCCCCAGCGGTCAGATTTGGAGTTGCGCGCTTAAAAAGATCGAGCGGTTTGGCCGCGCAGAAGTTCCCGGTCTTGAGCTTTGGTGGGAACCGTGGGACGGCGAGGCGCTGTTCGGGCTCGGCGAGCGCTTCGACAGTCTGAATCAGGCCGGCAAAGTTGTGGATATGTGGATCGAGGACGCGCCGGGGCAGGGGGACGCGGGGCATCACACTTATTTCGCCACTCCCGTTCTTTACAGTACGCGCGGTTATGCGTTTTTCGCCGCGGATAATCCGGACGCCGTCTTCGATCTGAATTCCCGCGGCGACGGCATGAACCGATATCGGCGTGCCGGGCAGGCCATGACGTTTTATGTCGCGTTCGGCGATTCGCTTAAGGATCTGGTGCGCAAGAGAAAATCGGTGCAGGGGCCGTTCAAGAGCATTCCGGATTGGGCGTGGGGTCCATGGATCAGTCGCAACAGCTATGAGAAGCAGAGCGAGGCTGAAGACGCGATTAACGGGATGATCCAGCGCAAGCTGCCTGTCGCGGCGATCGTGCAGGAGGCGTGGAAGGGAAGGAGCGAGACGGGCGACTTCAACAACTTCAGCGCCGAGCGGTGGCCCGATCTCCCGCGTTTCTTCGAGTTGTGCAACCGGCACGGCATCAAGAACGTGTTGTGGCAGGTGCCGATCATTCATCCTTCTTCGCCGGAATTCGCGATGTGCAAAGAGAACGGCTACTTCGTAAAGAAGCCGGATGGCGCGATCAGTTTTCGTCGCCACTGGCTGGAAGGTTTTGCCAATGTGGATTTCACGAATCCCGACGCGGTGAAATACTGGCAGGATTTGATTCGTCCGACCGTGCGGCTCGGCATCTGGGGTTTCAAGGCCGATGACGGCGAAGACATCAAGCCGGACGATGTTTTTTTTGATGGGCGGCGCGGCTGGGAGATGCACAACGAATATTCGACGCTCTACAACCGCGCGCTGACGGAACTCCTGGAGCAGGAAGGCGTGGACGGATTGCTCTGGGCCCGAAGCGGGAGCCTGGGCATCGAGCGATATCCGGCGTTGTGGGCGGGCGATCAGTTCGCGCGGTGGGATCAGATGGCGTCCCTTATTCCGGCCGGATTATCGTCCGGCATGAGCGGCATGCCATTCTGGGGGCATGACATCGGAGGATACATTGATCAACCCTCGTCCGAACTTTACATCCGGTGGGCCCAGTTCGGCGCGCTGAGTCCGCTGATGCAATATCATGGCGTGCTGCCGCGCGAGCCGTGGTTTTTTGGTCCGCAGGCGGAGGAAGCTTACAAGTTGCTGGCTTATCTCCGGATGAATCTTGTGCCGACGCTGATCGCGCTCGGCCGGGAAACGGAAGAGACCGGGTTTCCCATCATGCGCCCGATGCTCATGGAGTTTCCGGATGACGCGCGGTTTGTCGGCGAAGACACGCAGTACATGCTCGGGCCGGACCTTCTCGTTGCGCCCGTTATCGAAGAGGAGGCGATGGGGCGCAGAATCGAGTTCCCGGAAGGTGTCTGGCAGCACGCCTTGTATCCAGTGGCATATACAGGTCCGGCGAGCGTCGAAGTGCCGATCGGGCTCGTGGATGCACCGCTGTTTGTGCGAGAAGGTGCGACGCTGAAACTGCAATTGAACGATGATGCGAGGCTCGGAGCGTGGCGGCCGGATGATCCGATCCGCGATGTGCAGTTTGAAGAGGGGCGCGCCGTAATACGAAATTTGAGGGCACCTTTGGCCGGAAACATCTTGAACCGCAGCACCGTCATTGTGTTCGATATTTCGGATGAGGCTGCAGCCGGATTGATCGTCAACTGGTTCATGGACGACAACGCGCGCGAACAAATGCCTGCCAATGTCGAAGTGGATGCGTTGAAGGTGCGGGCGGATATTACGCCTCCGCCGCAAATGCAACTGGCGGGTCGTCTTCAAACCTATGTTATTGTGAGCCGCTATGGCGAGGAACTGTTCCGCGGTTCGATTCGCTGGAAATCGCCGGTTGCATTCGATGCCAATCGCCATCGCATGCCTGTTATCGGTGGTGCCTGTCAGACTTATTCGACCAGGCTGATCAATAGCGGCGAGAGTGCGGTTACCGTTCGTGTCAGCGTGGCAGCTATGGCCGGCGCGCGCGTGGAGGGAGGTCCGCAGGCCGTTGAAGTATCCGCGCGCGGCGATGCCGAGTTGAGTTGGAGCGTTGTGTTTGACGAAATGAAAAAGGTGGGCGACACCCGGATACGCTTTACCGCATCGTCGGACGAGACGGTGTTTGATCAGCAAATTGTCACATTTGTGCGCATGCCGCGCTGGATTGTGGTTGGTCCGTTCCCGGCGCCGCCGCGCCGTGCGTATGGGATGGAGTTTGAGCCGGAACGGTTTGCGGCCGATCCCCGTATCGCCTTCCAGACGGCGGAAGGCGAGGTGTCATGGCGGCAGGTCCCTTCGGAGCATCTTGGGCAATTCGGAGGGATTGATTTCAACGAATTGTTCGGGTATCGCGAGCATGCTGCGGCGTATGCCTTGACGCGCATTCGCGCCGAGCGCGAGACGCCGGTGGAGTTGCGATTCGGATCGGACGACACGCTGACCGTGTGGTTGAATGGCAAAAGAATTCACAGTGTCGAGACATATCGGCTTGCCGAACCCGATCAGGAGATCGTCAAAACCACACTGCGCAAAGGTGTGAACACACTGCTGGTGAAGGTCGCGCAGGACAAGCATCCGTGGAAACTGCTGTTCCGCGTGACGGCGCCGGACGGCGTGCCGGTGATCGGATTGTCGGAGGGATTTGAGGACTTTGGCGCGTATGCTGACGGTCGTTCGGTTTCTATGAGGTGAAGGAGAGCCAATCGGAGTTGGGACTTGCGTAGAGCCGAAAGCTTTTGTGAACCCACACCTTTTCCATCGAGTTGACATTTCCCATCCGTCCGTGTGATTTTGATGCCATTCAACGGAAGGGTGGCTGCCTGTCCGCCGTAGCCCGAAGGGCGAAGGCGGAAGTGGTTTGCCACGAAGACAACACGACGGAGCATGGCGACGGAGGGGTGGCTGAGTGGTTTAAGGCGCCGGTCTTGAAAACCGGAGTGTCCTTACGGGCACCGGGGGTTCGAATCCCTCCCCCTCCGCCAGTTTTGAATTGCGCGATTTTCGGCGACGACCGACCACGGACGCGGAAAGCGGACGTGCAACACGGGATCGGTTTTCGAGCCGAGCGACCGGAAGACTTCCCCCGACGACGCGACGGCGGACGCGTCCGCCGGAAGGATCGGGATGAACGCGGACTCGGTTTCCTCGACGGTGGAAAAGAAGCCGGATTGCTGAGGATTTTCCGAAGTCTGGAAGGCCGAACGTGCGGCAGAGCCGCCGCGAGGCCCGACGGTCACGCCGGACGAATCGCACGACGCGCTTTCCGAACGCGACGCGGCTTGCGCCGCGAGAGCCTCCCGCGCTCCCGTTTTCTTCTCCAGAATCGCCGCCGCAAAAATCAGGTTTGAACCGACTTTTTTGTGCCAATTCCGCAATTCTTCAAGCTCTTCGGTTTGGGCGTCGTACTTCGCTTGCTTTGAAGCGGTTATGAAGTTCACCAAGGGTTTGAACCGACTCACGCCTTTTACCTCGAAATCGGTGATGGATTGGGCCAGCGCCGCTTTCTCGTGGGTCAACTTCTCTTTGTGCCCGGTGAAGTCGTCCTTGCCGATGGTGCCGTCAATGAACACTTCAAGAAGCCGGTCCAGTCGGGCGGTTATCCGTGCGAGTTCGATTTTCTGACGCGTCACAAGTTCGGCTTGTTTCACGGTGTCGGCCAGCGTCCAGCGTTCAACCTCGGCAAGCATCTTGTCCGCCCATGCGTCAGAAATCGAACCTAGCCGGATGCTCGCCCGGAGAAGTTGCGCCAAGGCTTCTTCCCGGATCGTTTTCAAGCCACAAGGGCCGCGCCGCTTTCCGCATCGGTAATAGGCATGGCCTTTCTGTGTGTCGGATGTGATTGAACAACCGCACACGTGGCAAGTGACGAGGCCACGGAACGGAAAGCGGTTGTGTTTCACGTAGCGACCTCGGCCCTTGTTCTTGCGGATTCTCTGAACCCGCTCGAACAAGTCCCGCGAAATCAAGGCCGGGTGTTTTCCCTCGTAAACCTCGCCATTGAACCGGAAAAGGCCGATGTAAAATATCTGGTCGAGCGTCCAGAGAACCTTGCTCAATGGCAAGGGGAGATCGTTGAACGTCTTCAACCCCCATGCCGTGACCTGTTCCTTGATTGCTGACGCGGTATATTGCCCGGTGGCGTAGGTCTCGAACATCTTTTGGACCAACGGCCCGCGCTCGGGGTCGATCAAGATTGCCCGCGTCTTTGGATCGTTCAAGTAACCGATGGGCGGTTTGTTTGGATAAATGCCGTCCCGGAGCTTCTTCCGAATGCCGCGCTTGATATTCTCGGAAAGGTTGTCCACGTAGTATTTCGACTGCCCGAAAGCAATCTGAAGCATGAACTTTCCCTGCGGCGTGTTTTCAAACCAGTGCGTTGGGAATTTCAGAGTTGCCAGCTTCCCGGTGTCGAGGTCGTAGATTACTCGCCCGCCGTCAATCGAGTTGCGGGCCAGCCTCCCCCTTCTCAAGGGCCTTCATCATCTCGTTGAAAACCGGGCGGCCCGGTTCCTTGGCCGTCTGCGCTTCGATGTACTCGCGGGAAACCGTGAGCGATTCTTTCCCGGCCAGTTCTCGCAACTCGTCGAGTTGCGCCTGAATAGACAGGATTTGCCGTTCCTCGTCGTCGGTACTCTTGCGGGCATAGATAAAGAACTTCATGACTTAGCCTCCTTCCTCATCGTTTTCGCCTTCTCTGCAATCTTTCGGGCCTCGTCGGCCATTTTCCGAAAAGCCGAAACGTCGGGCGCGGGAATGGGCTTCAAAAGGATGTGCTCGCCGTCCGTGAACAGGGCCAGTTTCGCGCCGGGACGAAGGCCCAGCATCTTCCGGACGTTCTCGGGGATGACGAATTGCCCCTTCGATGAAAGTCTAGCGATCTGATAATGCATGTGTTACCTCATATTGTAAGAGCCGCTTACGGCATGGGTGCACAGTACTTGAGGGGAGCGCGTAAAGTCAATATCTTCTTCTCGGGGGCGGCAACGTCGGCCCCGCAAGCGGGCGCGTGGCGAGGTCACGAGCCGCCAAGCCCGCGCCGTGGGGCGAGTTGACGCGGGGGAAAGCATCCATCGCGCGAAGCGCGACAAACCTGATTTTTGCGGCGGCGATTCTGGAGAAGAAAACGGGAGCGCGGGAGGCTCTCGCGGCGCAAGCCGCGTCGCGTTCGGAAAGCGCGTCGTGCGATTCGTCCGGCG